>Ga0137373_10000245_pt1 | contig 50814 bp, 62 predicted proteins | sample SagtaG_5_FD_104912 | JGI IMG/M metagenome (GOLD analysis project Ga0137373, IMG submission 104912) | Vadose zone soil microbial communities from Sagehorn Ranch, Mendocino, California, USA - Sage1_R_80_16 metaG | ecosystem: Environmental > Terrestrial > Soil > Vadose zone | place: USA... | reverse complement strand
TGGCGTCCCCGGCGGGATTTGAACCCGCGTTGGCGCCGTGAAAGGGCGATGCCAGACTGGATCACGTAGTAATTTACAAGGCAGCGGTCGCTCTGCAATGCCCTGTAAGGAGCCGGTGAGAACTCTAGGGAACAGGTTTTCCTTGTACCGTCCTTGTAGCGCGAGTTTGAACGCAATTGGCCGGCTAAATAAAGGATGGGAAGTGAAATGGACTTGGTGACAGTGCGTTCTGAGCGGTTATCCAACAAGTACTTGAAAATACTATAGATATGCTTGAGATAGAATGGCAGGGCAGCGTTCTAACCAACTGAACTACGTCCCCACTCGCCAAATCAACAAGATGCTCAATAACCAGTGTTTATGCGGCTTTGCGCGATTTGCATATAATGCCCAATCTGCCCTGACCGACCCGGATTGCTCCTAATCGGGCAGAAACCGCTAATAAATCGCCAATAAATTTCTGAGCGGACAGCCGCATTGGTCAGGGCGACCCACGTTAACGGCCTGAAAGAAAACAAAGGCAAATCGACCTCGCAAAAACATCCTAACAGCTTCCCTTCCAGCGCGAAAGGGCGCGCCGGCTTTTCCCATACGCCGGGATTCTAGCAGCGCCCTACAGCTCTCTTAGAAGTCACACGCGATTTTGCGGTCCGCTGCAGAAGGGATGCTAGCTTTAACTGGCATGAACTGGACCGGCCCGTATCGCTTGTCTCTCAACCGTGATTTCTTCCGCAATTTCGATCATCTGGTAGGGCGATTTCGGGCAAGGTCATCATTCCAGAAGTTCGAGAGGAGGATCGCAGTAGTCTCGGCGGCTAGGAAGCGCAGCGAAGGACGCTGCTCTCCTGTCAGCTTGCTCGATTCGGCGATGCGGATCGTTTTCCACTTCGTTCCTTACGCGTTACCACGAACCAAAACATCCGAGTTCGCTGGAGCTCAACCGCCGAGCGATGCCCGGGAAGTTATGACTGTCAGTAATAGGCAATTGATCTCAATACAGGCCCGCAGAATAAACCCCATTAGAGCGCGGTCTTGTGGTGGCCCGATTGTTACTGCGCGAGGTTCGGGACACGGACTGTGCTCTCTTTAATGTTCTTCGGGATTGTGCCAGCCATCCACATCCATAGCCAAACGATCCGCCTCACAAGGTCCCCACGAACCGATCTCATAGGAATGTAAGCCGCTGTTGGTCCCCAGGATTGGCTCAACTATGGCCCAAGCCGCTTCTACTGCGTCCTCCCGCACGAACAGCATGGCATCTCCCTGCATTGCATCTCCCAGCAAGCGCTCATAGGCATCCACCTCATCGGCGGTTTGCTGTTCCACTGCGGTGAGTTTTGCCGGCATAGATACGAGGTCTTCGCCGGGCCGTTTTACTTGGGCAGAGAGACTTAGCGAAACATCGCCCGGGCCTAAACGGAAGTGGAAATAATTGCTGGCATGCCTGACCAAATTGTCAAGCGGAGGCTTTCTAAGTTTGACAATCACTTCAGTAGCGGTAACCGGGAGGCACTTTCCGGCGCGAATCAGGAATGGCACTCCCGACCACCGCCAAGATTGAATTTCGAGACGCACGGCAGCGAAGGTCTCGACGTTGGAATCCGCTGCGACCCCTTCTTCTTTCTTGTAGCCCTTGAACTGCCCGCGAACCAGATGCTTCGGGTCCAGCGGTGGAATCGTGCGGAACACCTTGACGGTCTCATCGCGGATGGAATCATAATGCAGGCCGGGAGGGGCTTCCATGCCGAGAAAGGCTACGACCTGAAGCATGTGGTTCTCGACCACGTCCCGGATCGCTCCGGTAGCATCGTAGAATTTCCCTCGCCCCTCAATCCCAAACTTTTCCGCCATGGTGATCTGCACACTTTCAACATAATTCCGGTTCCAGATGGGCTCCAAAAAACTATTGGCGAAGCGGAAGAACAGCAGATTGAGGACCGCTTCTTTGCCGAGGTAATGGTCAATACGAAAGATCCGCGATTCCGGAAGGACGGCGTGAAGCGCGGCATTCAACTGCTGTGCCGAGGCAAGATCGTGTCCAAAAGGCTTTTCAACAATTACCCGTGCATTCTTCATCCAGCCCGAGTGTGCGAGAGACTCGACAACATTGACAAAAAGGTCGGGAGGAATCGCCAAATAGTGAATCGGACGGATTGCTGGGCCGAGCGCCTTCTTCAACCGATCAAAGGTCGCGACCTGTTGATAATCACCACCGACGTAGTGAAGCAAGTTCAAAAGCTTGGCCAGGGCATCTTCATCGATGCTTCCACCTTGTTGGTGCACGCTGTCGCGAGCGCGCTCTTTTAGATGCTCATCGCTTCGCCCGGCCTTGGCTACACCGATAATGGGCAAGTCCAAGTGACCACGGTGAACCATATGGTAAAGGGCGGGAAATATCTTCTTGTGGGCCAGGTCCCCCATCGCTCCGAACAAAACCAAAGCATCGGCTGGCCTCGTATCTTCCAAGGACTCTCGCGTCGTGCGACCATGTCTGAGATCGGGCATCAACATCTCCTCGTCTCGCGCGAGGCAGAGCAATCTTAGCAGCCTCAAGTAATATCAAGCCGAATCGCCGAACCCTCCGGCGAGACGACTCCCTGATAAAGTTCTTCTCAATCCGATTTTGAGAGCGACCCGCGAGGGTGCACAGGTAGGAGGCGCGAACTATGGCGAGGAAACATCCCACGCAAAGTGATCCACGGATATTGGTCGCCGATATTGGAGGAACGCATGTCAAGCTACTGGTCACCGGTCTCGAACAACCGATCGAGATTCCCTCCGGCCCCGCCCTAACTCCGAAGGCGATGGTCCAAAAAGTCAATCGGGCGCTGGCAGACCGTCCGTATGACGTGGTTTCGATCGGCTATCCCGGCCCGGTGGTACACGGGCACCCAGTAAGGGAGCCCTATAACCTGGGAAGCGGATGGGTGGGGTTCAACTTCCGAAGGGCATTCGGCCGGCCCGTCAAAATCGTCAACGATGCTGCGATGCAGGCCCTCGGGGGTTACAAGCGAGGCAAGCTATTGTTCTTGGGACTGGGGACCGGACTTGGATCAGCCATGATCGTGGACGGGATCTTGGAACCGATGGAATTGGCTCATCTACCGTATAAAAATGGCAAAACCTACGAAGATTACGTTGGGCTGCGGGGTTTAGAGCGGCTTGGACGTAGGAAGTGGGAGCGCCATGTGGGCAAAGTGGTTGCTCAGTTACGCGCAGCTTTGGAGCCCGAACAGATCGTTCTCGGGGGCGGCAATGTCAAGAAGCTGAAGAAGCTGCCTCCCGGAACCATTCGAGGGAACAATCAGAATGCATTTAAGGGAGGTTTCCGGCTGTGGAGCGAAGGTAAACGAGAGTCGCAACGATTTCGAAACTGAATCAAATTTTAGAATCCTCATGAGCACACTGCGAAAAGCAGATTCGATCTGGAAACAAACTCTCAGAAAAGCAGTTTCAATGGCCACTTGCGTTCGTGGATTCCTGGGGCGATGCCGTTAGTTCTCGGTTGTTGTGACATCGCGATGTCTCAACAGTAATCGTGAAAGTCTTTGACGACGGCGAACCGCTTGCCGTCGTTCTGTCAGAGCCGCGCAAAAGGATGCTCTCGACCGAATGGAACCTGCCGAACGCCAAAACCGCCTCTTCTCTAATCGCCATTTGAGGTTGCGCGATGTCCGTCGCCTCGCCTTCCCGCTTCCATCGACACCAGCAATGCAGCAAGAGAGGGCAGCCACCCGTCCAACCATGGCGCGGTAGGCGAGAGATGTCGTCCCGCGAAATTAATTAAGATCGCTTGAACAACCGCTACAGCCAGCAAGCCCACCCACAACCGCGAACAAAGCATCGTGGTTTCAGACTACCCAACATGGTGAGATAAATCGAGGGCCCCGCCCAGACGATCACGGCGAAGGTGATCAGGTAAACCAGAATCACGTACATTATCGAGTAGGGCCAGTCAAAGCCAATTCCCAATCCAACAATGAATTCGAATTGGGGGCTAGGCTTTATGTACGGCCATAAGACGGAGGCGGCGGCAATCCAAGTGGTTGCGAATACGACCTCTAACTACCGGGAACGCTTGAATCCTGCCATTGCGCAATTATGCAGCAAGCAACAAAACGATGGATAACATGAGCAGCGTCATGGTCCCGCCACGCAAATTGCTCGGCGAAACGCTGAATGAGTTTTATGAAGATTTACGAACTTAATCACTCAAAAATGCGAGGAACTCACTGGAAGATTATGCTCTCTATCTGGCGGTTGTCCAAGAAGAGTCCCGCATCCGAGAGCGCAGGGACGACCACACAATTAAGTGATGCCGGATAACCGGCCTTCTGGATTCCGGCGACCTGTACATCGAATTCTGCTGCTCGACCGCGCTGCTCAAATACCTGCCGTGCGTGAGCAACGTCGCCGTCGAACCATACCAGTCTCACCCCACACTTCTGTAATTCCTCGACCCAACTAAGACAAGACACGGGAAAACCCCAATCGAGGGCAATCCGGTCGTGATGTTGGCGAACTTGTGCTACGAAGGCCGAGCGATTTGCGTCCCACATACTTTTCAATTCTTGATGTGGCCAGCCGTGAGGATAGCACTCTAGGTCGTAATGAGCGAAGCCGTGCTCGCGTGCCAAGTGACGGCCGAATCTGCTTTTGCCCGTTCCGGGTATTCCAGACAGCAAGATGACGGCCCCGTTTGGAATAGCCGTGTGTTCTTTCTCCGACAGTTGGCATCGGCCGCACATAGGTAGATTATGGCAGACCGGGACCAGCGTTCTGGATGCCAGTCCTGAAGGCGCAGCGACCGCACAAAACGCAAGCGCCCCAGACTCGATTGAGTCACGGGACGCTCGTTCGAACAGCCCTCCCCCGAAGTCTGCTCCATCACAGGCTAGTCTGGCTTGCCGCCTTGTGGAATGGCTCGGACGGGCTACTGTGGACAATCGAAAAAATATATGCCGATCAGTCGAGAACAACCGTCAGGCACCTACAACAACACTCGCACTTTCTGATTCTGCTCGGCATATCGCGATTCGCACATCGGCCACAGATGATCCACGTGTCGGAAATCGTGTCTCGCGGACTCTCGAACTGGCTAACGGCGACAGCTTGGCCAAGGTCGTCAGGTTACTTAGACGTGCGCCGTTGCCGACTCCGCGATAGTTCGCCAGCGCTGGAATGGCAATTACGATTGCAATCAGCGCAATGCGTTCCCAGTTATCTAGCGGTCGCGGCAGGAAGGTGACAAGATAATTCACGAAAAGACTAGTGAGGGCGCCGAGTCCGGTGGTAACCGACAGCAGTTCTAACCATCCAATCTGCATTCCCAGGAACCGGCCAAACGCGGTGCGAACGTAAAGGTAGGCTCCGCCAGGCTCAGAAAACTGCGATGCAACCTCGGCGACGCACGCCATGATGATGACCATGGCCAGGGCGGCGAGGATCATCGTAAACGGGCTAGCGCCCGAGGAGACGATTGAGTTCACCCGGTAGGGCGAATATGCCGCTACCGATAATGCAATTGATGACCAGGGCGGTCATCGTCCAGCGCCCGATAGACCGAACAAAAGTCATCGTTCGCCTCACATCGTGGGGTCGAGTCTATCACGGGACGACCTTGCGACTTCAGCGAAATTCGATGCAAGCTCTTGCCCGCATAAGGCTACCGGTCGAAGTTGTGCCCGAGTCCTTCCGTTACGCCCTTTAGGGAAGAGTTGCTGACTACACGTGGATCAGTTCGTCAAAGACTTGGAGTTGTGCAAGATTTACGGTTCTGCGTGTGAATAGAGACTCTTCCGCCAAGCCCAGTAGACCGGCAACCCAAGCAATATGATGCCCAGGCTAATGGCGGTAGAGATCGGATGGCGGTACACGCTTTCACGATAACTTAGCCCCCTAGCTACCCAGGACTAGCTGTCCCGCCCCAACTTCGAAAGTGCCGTCTTCGCTGCATGATAGCCGCACATCCCATGCACGCCGCCGCCCGGCGGAGTTGATGATGAGCAGATGTAGATGTTCCGCGCTGAGGTGGCGTAGTGCCTCCAGGTCGGTCGAAACAGAAATTGCCGAAGATCCATAGCTCCGCCCACGATGTCGCCTCCGACCAGGTTGGCGTCCATGGATTCTAGATCTGCCGGGGAAAACACGCGGCGCGCCAGGACACAGTCGCGGAACGCAGGAGCGAAACGCTCAATTTGAGCTTCCAACTTTTCCAGCATGTTTACGTTTGATCCATTTGGAACATGACAGTATGCCCAGGCCGTGTGTTTGCCTGCCGGGGCACGCGTTGGATCGAACAAGCTCGGCTGCGCCAACAGAACAAACGGCCGATCAGCATGCCGGCCATTTTGCAAGACCTGCTCCGACGCGGCGATGTCTCCGAAGCTGCCGCCCAGGTGCACGGTGGCGGCCCGCAGGCACTCGGAAGCTCTCCAGGGAATTGGGGCATTCAGCGCGTAATCGACTTTGAATACGCCTGGCCCGTATCGATAGGTTGTCAGCTGCTGTTGATAGCTCTTCGATAGCCGTCCTCCAGCAATCTTGAGAAGTTGTCGCGGGGTTACATCACAGAGAATCAGGTCATAGTTGGACAATGTCGCGAGTGATTCAACCCGCGATGAGGTCTTCAGCGTGCTTTCAAACGTCGAGAGATACCCGCACAGTGCGCTCGTGAGCGACTGAGAACCGCCGCGTGGAGTTGGCCATCCGACCGCATGCGCCGCCACCGCCATCAGCATCCCCATCGCTCCGCTCAACGGCTCGTCGAGACTAAGAAAGGAGTGGGCTGCGAGGCCGGCAAATAGCGCCCGCGTTCGCTCACTGCGGAAGCGGCGAGCAATGGTTCTAGCCGACAGAAGTGCGCTCATGCCAAAGCGAGCCATCAGCAAGGGATGCGTTGAAACACTTAGGACCGGACGCAGCACCTCCGGAACAAATTCCTTCCATTGCTCAACAAACGGTCGCATGAGCTTGACCCAGATCTCGCCGTCTGCGCCAAGCGCAGCCTTCGTGTCCCCGAGATCGCGTTCCAGCATCACCGCGGTGCCGTCATCCAGGGGATGCGCCAGCGGCGCCGGCGAATGAATCCATTCCAATCCATGGTCAGCCAGAGGGAGGGATGAAAACCATGGTGACCCTGCGCCCAGTGGATGTACCGCTGATCCAAAATCGTGCTGGAAACCGGGCAAGGTTAATTCCAGAGTGCGTACCGCGCCGCCGGGCGTCGTCTCTGCCTCTAGCACGTCCACGTGCATTCCTGCCTGGGCGAGAACAATCGCTGCCGCCAGTCCATTCGGACCCGAACCGATTACACATGCGCTACGCTTCATCGCAAAACCGTCTGGAAACCATCAGTATTTCGATGACCGCGTGCTCGATCAGGACTTATTGCCGCGGCTGTACCGTAGGCCATTCGACGACTTTAATTTGGCCATCAGGCTCTCGCTCTAAGGTCGGCGCACACAGCCCCAGCAGCTGTCTCCGCCACCACATTCCGGTTGCGTGTTTTTCTCCTATGGTTGTGAACCAGTATTGCCAAAGCACGGCACGAATCTGACGTGGCGGCTCCTTAGCGAACGGATTTCCTGCGAACAGCGCGAGGACATCTTGGCTGTTCGAAAGCAGTCGTACTTCCGTGCTCGGAACGATCGGATACTCGCGCCACGAACCGAGTGACGCGAACCACAAGTTCCAGTCGAATCTAGGCTGGTACGGCGCGTAGATCCCGGGCGGCTGATTCAGGGCTTGGGGCTTATAGCGAAATGGATATGCCGCCCAGTTCCGGCCGTCCGTAGAGCCTTGAAATTCGATTTCATATCGTCCGCGAGTCATCACCGCGAAAAGGCCGTACTGATTAGCAATCCGGAATGGTTCCAGCGCAGCTACCGGGGAGCTTGGCAACGGCAGTCGCACAAACATCCACGTCAGTTCCGCAGTGGTTGCGTAGAAAACCCATAGCAACATTACGGCGCTGGCAGCAAGCTTCAGCGCATTCCAATGTGCATGAATGCTGCCCAACGAACTTTCGGTGTGCGCGTCATTTCCGTTCCTTGCGCGAGATAGTGCCCCAACCAGCTTCTGTCTCCATATGCCCGGCAAAACACTTAGCGCGAAGCGATCATCCAGCAGCAGCACACCCATCGCCAGAACGAGATAATTCAGAAATGTGTAATTGGCGGTCAGGATTACGCCGATCTGCCAGGGCGTAACAATAAAGAAGCAGATAATCCGCCAGCGTCGCGGCAGCAAGAACATCCACACCAGACCGAGTTCCAGAGCCAGCGTGGCATAAACTGTGCTGGCATGGAACCAGTGCGGCAAGTGTTGCACATACCAGCCAATCCAGGTGGGCAACGGCCCATTCTGGTAGTACTCATCCATTGCTGTGAAGTGCCGCCACTGGGGATCTCCACTCAGCAGCTTCACCGCGCCGGACTGGAAGTAGATGCGGAACCACTCCCACTGCAATAAAAACAGACTGGCTCGCGAGGCAGGATGCATTTGGCCCAAGCCGGGACGAAACCCTGGAGGCGCAAAGAAGAAGGAGATAAATCCCGCTTCAAGCAACATTCCATCCGACTGGTAGCCGGAGAAATCCTGCGCCGCGCCTACAAATGAGAGAAAGCAGACGAAACAAACCGCGAGCATTCCGCGCGGCCACAGATTGAGCACCAGCAGCACCGAGGCGATCATCCCCGCCCAGCAGAGCGCGCTCAGCATGGCTGGTCCGCTAGAGAACCAGATCAAAGTCGGTGCATACCACCAGCGCTGCCAATGTCCGAGTGATTGCCCGACGGCTTGAAGGTAGCTCCCGGCGGGCAGAATCCCGGCTTGGCCCACGAGCCCGCGGATCTGAAATAGGAGAGAGAAGAATGCGGAAAAGTAGATGATGCCGAGCGCGCGCAGGAAAAGCCAGCGCGGAATCAGGCGGTCCGATGCTCCGCGCTGCCCCTCAAACAGCCAACCGATCGCGGACGCACCAGCCCAGTCCATGATCGCGCCAATTATACAGAGACAATAGAGACAATCTGGGAGCTTTGTGAGACCTCAGTCTTTCGCTTTGTACCTACCGGCCAACGGATGGCTCCTTGGCATTACTTTATGCGATGTCCAGTTCCTGTTTGGATAGCCTGCGAATCCGCGCCCTGCTTTCGGATAAGGTGAAAAGACTTCGGCAATATTTGCATGCGATCTCGCGGTCTGTCAGATCGACTTCGCGACTGCCATGCCGGACTGGCGCGACAACATTCTCGCCATCGCAATAAGGACAATCTACAGACACACCGTTCTGCTTATGATTCGGCACCTACCCCTTTCGACTGCCAGCCTGACGTCTGGGACCTGCGAACCAGCGGGCGTGCGGTGTTGGATGCCGATTTGCGTCGGCTCGCTACCGACAGTTGCGCCATTGCTACTGTACAACTTATCTCATCAGTCCGATTTGGGCAGTCCAAGGATTCATGACCGCCTGAGCCTTGCGAAACCAAGCGTCGCTCCGTTTGTGTGCATGAACCGCATCCGCTCGCTAATGGCAGATCAGTCACTCCGCGACCAAGCATTTCAATCTTCAACCGAACTACATCGGGGCCGGTTCCGGTTCCTGTGGAACTACGTCGGGAGTTGAGCCCGGTTCAGGGTCTGGATTCACGGGAGGGACTACGTCGGGCGCAGAGCCTGGCTGTGGCTCAGGATCTGGTCTGGGTTTCGGCTCCCCGCCTGGGACTGGCGGTAGTGGGGTTCTCCGAGAAGCCACCGATATCAGTGAGTTCATCACTCATGGGATGCAATTTGCGAAGCGGCGGATTGCTATTCTGGCAACCACACGAAACTTTGGATTCAGCGGTTTGATCGATCTGCAACTCCATCTCTTCTGAGCCTACTTCGCTTTCCAAACGCGATTATCCTCTTCAGGCAAAATTCGAAGGACGGCGGTTCATTGACATGGATCCCCCCAGAATTCCTCGACTCTGGAGGCGCTGAGGCGGTTGTGATTGGCGCGAGTGAATACGCCCACAAGAAGCTTGGTGTCCACCTGCCCGATTGGTGTCCACCTGCCCGAGAAGAAGAAAACCGAAAAGACTGCGGATACATTTCACCAAACTCCACGTTGAAAGGGACAAACATCCCACCGAGCCGCTCATCAAAGGTGATTTGAAGTGAGGAGGTTAAGGCTATGGCACGTTGTGAGGTTTGTGGGAACGAATACGACAAGAGTTTCACAATCACCAGCGGCGGCGCTCAACATGTGTTCGACAGCTTTGAATGTGCGATTCACGCTTTGGCGCCAAGGTGCGCGCATTGCCAATGTCGCGTGGTCGGACATGGAGTGGAAGCGGGCGGCGCAATTTACTGTTGCGCGAACTGCGCACGCCAAGCCGGCGTCGCGGCAGTGGCTGATCGTGCCGCTTAGCATGCAAGGTTAGGAGCCCTGATGGGCGGCAGTGCGCTGGAAATGATCGTGTCAGAAATGCCGGTGCATCCGCGCCGCACGCAAGACCCCGCATTATTCCCTGGCCGGAGCTATCGCCGGCTCATGAAAGTGCAGTCCCTGATGCCGCGACGACCGATCGTAAATCAGGTCGCGCATGCAGCTCGCAAGATTCGCTATGAAGGAAGCAACCGCGCAGCTTAAAGCTTTCCTTCCCTAGTCAGGTATATGCATCATATGGTCTACAGAGGTCATCGGAATGAGCACACCGGCTTATAGATCCCCGAGCGGCAAGGAATTAACCAGAATGCCGAAGCTTGCCAGCCCCCTCCTGCGGTTCAATTTGCCCGAGGAGTTGCGGCGGCTTCGAAGCGAAGCTTCGTGGCGGCGCGGCACCGGCCGGAGTTCGAAGACGCTGGCCAAATACCCAGACTTCCACATAGTACTAGTTCTCATGAAAGCAAACACACAGATGAACAAACATCATGTGGATGCGCGCATCTCGATTTATTGCCTTGAAGGCAGGCTCCGTGTTCGCCTGCTGAACCAAGTCGTGGAAGTCCCGGCTGGGGAATTGATGGCGCTGGACTACGCCATCCCTCACAAGCTCGAGGCGCTAGAAGAAAGCGCTTTCCTAATCACTATCTCCTGGCCCGGAGGCACAAAGGAAGAACGACATGCATGGAAACAACCCAGGTCGTGAAGGCAACCGGTGGTTATCGTTCCTATTCTCATTCTCCTGAGCTGCTCCGCCTCCGCAGAAAGCACTGCTGGACAGGGTTTGGAGTTACCGGCCAACGAACTTGTTCGCCACATCGTAGCGAATGAACTCAAAGCCGAACAACAGGACCAAAGCCACTGGAGCTTCCGGCTGGATATACTGCGGCCAAACAGACAAAGAGAAGTTGACGAAGTGGTGGACACAGAACACGGGGACCTAAAACGCCCCCTCGTGATTAACGGCCGCGAGCTTACAGCTGAACAGCAGCAGAAATCAGACAGACAAATAGATCAGCTCGTGCGCAATCCGGGAGCACTCCGAAGATCGCTGATCGAGAAGAATCAGGACGAAGCGCGAAGTCAGCGCCTGCTAAAAATGCTGCCTGACGCATTTTATTTCAACTATGGAGAGCGCCAAGGTGACCTCGTGCAGCTGAACTTCGCACCTAATCCACGCTTTCATCCATCTACGCACAAAGCCGAAGTTTTTCATGCCATGCAGGGAAGTGTTTGGGTCAGTACTAAGCGATCGAGGGTAGAAGAAATCACGGGTCCCCTGATCCGTGAAGTGAAATTTGCCGGCGGCTTGCTGGGGCACTTGAATGAAGGCGGGACATTCGACGTCAAACAAGCAGAAGTTGCCCCAGGATACTGGGAGCTGACCCTTCTGAAGGTTCAGATGAAAGGGAAAACCCTCTTCTTCAAAATGATTGCCGTACAGCAGAACTATTCCCGTAGCGATTTCAGACCGGTCCCAGATAATCTGACACTTGCTCAAGCAGCGGATATTCTTCGCCACTCAAGCGCTGCCACAAGACCCACTGTCGGCGGATCGCGCGTTGGCGTGCGCGGTCATAATAATCACGCCGACCGCTGGCAATGCTGGATTTCGTTGCACGGGTCGCCAGATCCCTCCACACAAGGTGTCTTGTGAACCAGGTCGCGCTCAGCTATTTTATGCTCGCTTGAGATGTCGGGTTTCCGTGAACGCTTCGAGTAAGCTTCGCAGGCTTTCGAAGTCCCTCACCATGAATGCCGCACGGGTGGCCCCTGGGCCGACATGAACCGTCCACGCTCCGTCCCGCAGACGTTCAAACAAATCTTCATCGGTGCGATCGTCACCCGCGGCAAACACAAATTCCGGCTGCGGGTAGGCAGCCAGAATGCGTTCGAATGCCTCACCTTTATTCGCCCAGACGGGTCGTACTTCTACAATCTTCTGCCCGCGGAAGGCCCTCAACTCCGTCTCGGCCAGCATAGCTCCAAGCATTGAGACCAGCTCGTTCGCCAGCCACGCGCCGAATTCCGGTTCGGCCAGACGGTGGTGCCACACCAGTGCATACTTCTTTTCTTCAACAAAGCTGCCCGGAGTGCGATCAACAAAGTGCTCCAAAATCGGCATCACTGTGGACTTCCAATCCGCTGGAATTGGCGAACGCAAGGGCTCCCACGACGACCCGGGTCGCTTCAGTTCGGCGCCGTGCTCCGCCACGAGCCATAGGCCACTGATGGCGCCGAACCAACGATCCAGGTCTTCCGCTGGCCTGCCGGACATCAGAGCCACGCAATTCTTCGGCTCACCCGCAAAGGCGGACAGGAGGGTTAAGACAGAGGGAGGCGGAGCTGCTTGTTGCAGATGTTTGGCGAACGGAACTAGTGTACCGTCATAATCCAGAGTCAAAAGGCGGCGCTTTGCCCTCACGTATGCCTCTTGGATTTCCTCCGGGGGGAGCCGCTTCGGTTGCATGTCAACATAACGTCCGCGCTCGGAAACAGCTTCCTGCAGCGAGGTTAGAAACCGGTCTCCCCAGCGGAAAACATTGTTGCGCAAGACTCTGGCGTGAAGTGTTTTCATGCGCTGCCGCCGTTCGTCTTCATCAAGAATCAGTGCGCGTTCTACCGCGGAAGCCGTGCGCTCCTCGTCAAAGGGGTTGATCAGCAGCGCCTCGCCCATCTCCGCCGCAGCACCGGCGAACTCACTTAACACGAGTACCCCGTCGCCCTCGGCCTTGCAGGCAACGTACTCCTTCGCTACCAAGTTCATGCCGTCGCGCAGCGATCCCACCCAACACACGTCCGCCAGCCGATACAGAGCTGCAAGCTCGGCGCGCTCGATTGAGCGGTTAATGTAGACGACGGGCGTCCAATTAGGTGTTCCAAGTTTGCCGTTGATTTCGCCGACAAGCCGATTCACCTCCGTGCGCAGGTCTTGGTACGTATCAATCCCTTCCCGGGTGGGCACAGCAATTTGGATGAGGACCACCTTTTCTCGGAGACCTGGAGAGGACCGAAGTAATAGCGCATATGCCCGCAGGCGCTCGGTAATTCCCTTGGTGTAATCGAGCCGATCTACCGCAAGCAACACTCTGCGTCCGGCGTAGCGCGCAATCAATTCGGCGTGGTAGCGAGCAGTGGCCTCGTCCTGATTTAGCAGATCCATGTATTCTTCTGGCGCGATGCCAATGGGTAGAGCTTCGAGACGGACTGGGCGGGCGTCCACCGCGAGTTCCGTGACTTTGCTTTCAATACCGAGCACCCGCAGTAGCGCAGAACGGAATTGCTGCAAGTGCCCGTGGGTTTGAAAAGCCACCAGATCGGCTCCCAGCAGTCCCTGAAGCAATTCCTCACGCCGCGGTAGGATCGGGAAGATTTCAGAAGAGGGAAAGGGAATGTGGAGAAAAAATCCAATGGCTGCGTCCGGCAGTTCATCCCGTAGCATTTGGGGAAGCAGCATCAGATGATAGTCATGCACCCACAGCAGGTCGTCCGGCTTGTAGCGCTCCACGACTGCCTTCGAAAAGATGCGATTCGCCTCAACGTATGCCTGCCAGTCTTTCGCGTCAAACTTTAGTTGTGAGGGAAAATTGTGAAACACAGGCCATAGGGTTTGGTTGGAGTAACCTTCATAGAATCCTGTTGCGATCTCTGCCGGTAGCTCGACCGCGAAGCATCGTTCCTTTTGAGCCAAATCCTCAAGGAGGGATCTGCGTTCTTTTTTATCTTCCTCCCCGCTAGTACCAGCCCAACCAATCCAGTCTCCACCGTGCCTGCGCAAAATGGGGTTCATTGCGCTCGCCAGCCCGCCAGAGCTTCGCTCCGTCGTCCAGTGACCGTCGACATTCCGCAAGGTCAGTGGGAGACGGTTCGAAACAACGATCAATCGATTACTCATATTGCCTACACGCAACTCTTTAAGCTGGATCTCGCCGGCGCGCCTAATGCCTCATGAATGGGTAAGCCTACGACCCCTTCTTCTCCGCTACAAGTGCGCGCTTTCCAAAAGTATGATCCTGTCATGCCTGAGATGCTCGCCACTGCTTTGTGTCCTTGTGGTCCGGAAATAAACCCGCGACAGTTGCGAGACTACTACTTGCAGTATCCCCGGGAAACAAGATCAGAAATGGCAAGTTTCACGATTTAGAAACCAGCGGCGAAAGGATCGGGGATAGGCTACGATAATTCTCTGACTTGTTGCAGGCGGAGATTTCCCTATGCCTCATTACGAATTTATCTGCCACGACTGTCATTAAGGTTTTTTGAAAACTCTTTCCCGGGAAGAGTACGAACAAGGCAAAATCACTTGTCCAGACTGTGATAGCAACAGAGTACAACTTCAAGTGGCGTTGCCTAGTCACGACCTGAAGAAGACGAGTGCTTGAGATCCAGAGAGATCGCGTGAGTGCTCTTCACGAATGCCGGTCGAGGATTTCCGGATCTTGTTCCAATGAATTTATCCCTAGAAAGAGGCGGCCCAACTGCGGGCAAACTCTGACAGACCTGCGGGAGCCGACGGGCCAGCTTTGGGGGCCTGGAGCCATGACGAGCCGCTGTGGCCACAGGCAGGTACGTAAGCTGCAATCCTGTACTCACGCACCGTAACATAAGCCCACCCCGGCTCATGTCCCCTCGGCCAATGAATTCGGCTGGAAAAAACAATTGTTCTCCAAAACTTTCTAGGAGGGGCTCCACATATTTGGGACTCGCTATGCTGCCAAGCAGTACAACTTGGCAGTCGGTTCCGACCAGTTCACAGAGTGCTGCCGAATCGCGGGCGAGAGGGCCTCGGTATCGTTTGTTTATGGGATCGACATTACCCGTGGAAAGTTCGCGCAGCTGCTCGAGAGTAACAAGCGTTTCGCATGGAACCAGTCCAGCGGACGCCGTTATCACGTAAGCGGGCTGTACATTGCCCGCGACCTCGGCAAACTTCTCTGCGTATGCCAACTTCCCCCGAAAATAAAGTCCGCTAGTGAAGCTGAATATCTCGCCCAGTGGCACGCCCTGATTGCGCAAGCGCAGGGCCATGCCCGATTGCATACCGTCACTCATGATTTGGGAGCCCCGAATTCCGTGAATGTTTGCGGGCGAGAGGAGAAAAATCCGTCGCGCACGAATTGGCACGGTCTGATCCCCAGTCGCAGGCCGCATTGTATAAGGGGCTAGATATTCGCGGGATCGGATTCTTGGTTTCGTGCCTGGTTCGGCTGGCCGGTTGAGAATCGACGACATCGTGGAACTCTTATTCATCATGATATCTCAGCATCGAGCGGGACGCCGCTTGGGATCTCGGCAAGAGAGGCTGGGCTGGGTCGAATGAGGCGCCCAGCCTCTCCGGTTCTGCGGGGATGAGTTATGCTGCCTTCGGCATTTTCCCTGGAACCCAGTACTTCAGCTTCGGCTTGCCCGCGTCGTGAGCAAACATCTTAACCTGGCTGGGTAGCGGAACCCAATATTTTCCTGCAGTGCCATCTCCCAGCTAATGTCGACTGCCGATCCCCCAAGCGGGGATCGCGGAGGACGCAATCGCCGGAGTAGTGGCTGGACGCCGTGGCTGGTTTGCGCACAAAAATGGAGGTCTGGGTCGGAACGGGGCAAACTCGGTGATAAACGACTTCAGCAAGATCACCGCGGACCAGGTTGTCACTTTCTTCGCTGAAAAGTGCACGTGCCGCGTGAACACAAAAACCACCCTTCGGAGCCTGGTTGAACAGCATTGGCTCGCGAAGGGCGGGTTCAAAGTTATTTCGCGCTGGCCGATTTGCAGGTTTTGGAAATGTGCTTCATGTTTTGAACTGTGAGCGTGGATGGTTGCGCTCCAGCAGTTGGTGTACCTGTTGTGGGGTTTGTCGTACCCGTGCCGGCACTGGGATTCGTCGCACTCGCGCCAGAGGTGGTTCCCGTAATTTCGAACTCATGCCCGACGTGCGCGCTGAGTTTCGACGTATCACCCTGTAGCTGGTACGTCGTTCGTGAGTTGTCGGTAAGGGTATAGTTCCCATCGGAGCCCTGCAAACATCCTTGTACCGTTGTCTGGCCTGAAGCGGTAGCTCCCTTTTCACTCGAGCCTGTCTGCGGATATTGTTCTTGTGCTTGCAGCCATGCGGCCGAAAGCAGAAGAGCTAGAGCAAGCATCAATGTCTTGGAATAGATACTCCTTTCCCGTGCGTCTGTTCGATATGTCCCCGGCCCATTTGGGTTTTCCCGAGCCCCCGGGGTCTTAAGGCTCCTTTGGATTCTTATATTTCAAGGCAGCTTCGCGTCCGCGGACACGGCTTCCGTTTGGTATTGGTACCACTACCTTGTCGGCCTCCTCTTCTCCTTCTCCTCAAATGTCGAACGGTATGCAACTCAGATCCCAATCTTCCTGAGATCCATTGGCAAGGCGCGAAATAGCAATGGTTCGAGAATTAGCTGGCGTGCTTCCTCCGAGTTGAGCCTTTGGTCTGCCGAATAGAGCTGCACAGAATTTCGCCATTCCCTCAACGCGAGCACGCCCGCCTCGGGAACGGCAAAGTTCTTTTCTTCAGGCTCGTAGCTGTATCTGATCGTACATGCGGCTAAGTCGGCGTTGACCACTACAGCAATCTTCATGGACGGATTCGAAATGCGGTACTGAAAATCCGACACTTGTTTGAAATGAGCGGCACCATCGAGCCGCTGAAACTCCTTCACAGCACGCTTAAATCCGTCTACGAGATTCATCCAGCACTGCATTGCCCGCTCATCGCGCGAGCTCTCGCCAGGGGCTTGGCTCGGAGTTCTGCTCTTTCTGAAACTAAGTCCGGTTTTCAACCGGTCCGCAATCCAGTTCATGCCGAGAACCCCGTGAGGCGATCTAGAGAGACCTGCGATAGGCTTTCGTAATTCGTGGTCACCGTACTTGAGCAATCGCCACGCCACTTTGTCTACTCCACTGCACGCCAGGTAGAGCCTGCCATCCTTGGTTGCGGCCATATTCCGGACCACCCCTCCGCCCGAAGGAATTGGGGTACTCGAAAATGTCTTGGCCTTCGGCGCAAAGCGGACCAGAGTATTTGGATGCACTCCGGACTCGCTGTACCACACGACTGCATCTCTCGTGATAGCGATGCCGTAGGGATTGGAGCCGCTGCCGCCAGGAGAAGGCCATTCTTCGAATTTCCGAGTTGCTGGGTCAAAGTGGCCCAGGTAGCCTCGTGCATAGTCTGTGTAATAGATCGTGTCATCGGGGGCGACTGCGATGCGGCGGGGACGGGCTTCTGCGTTCGGTAGAGCGTACTCCGTAATCGCCAGGGTCTTCGGACCGATACTCGCCAACTTGTTAGTGCCGAATTCGCAGAAGTAAGGAACGCCGGCGTGCGTGACCGCAATTCCATACGGCTGCGCGTGAGACGTCGGAACCTGCTTCAGCTTGATGTCTCCGGTCTTGGGATCAAGCCGACAACCATATTCGATTCTTGCGTCGTGAAGCATAGGATTCCTTGCTGGTCGAACACGGGAGTATGGGGATCCTCGGCGTGTGGATCAGGCATGTGATACTCGGTCACTTTGCCGGTTTTAGGATCTAGCTTGCCAATATAGGCCTTGAAGTTTGCTGTGAACCAGATGTTTCCGTGAGGATCAGCCACCAGCCCGTGAGGGCCGGAATCCGGAATTCTGAGTGGCAACTCCGTAATCTTTCCAGTCACTGGATCCAAGCGCCCCAGCTTATTTGCCATCTGGCCGGTGTACCAGAGCGAGCCATCCGGCGCGACTGCAGGATCGTGCGGACGAGACCTTGGTGTCGGCACATCAAATTCTCTGATGGATACGTTCGGGGCGGCGGCGATCAGGGCTGTGACGGTAAGGCAAATCAACGAGCAAAATAGCAAAGTTTTTGTGCGCATGGCTGACCGCTTTCACAACGGATTTCTAGGACTTTGGATGGCCGTCCAGCCGCGTAGGTTAGCAACTTAGCAGGTGACAACCCCATCCCGTTTTCAGCATTCTCTTGGCTGTAAGTATTTCAATGAAAAGGACATTGCGTTCGCGATCGGGCAAAACCATAGCTGGGAGTCTACGCATCCTAACTCTTGGTCAAAGGAGGTTTCGTTATGAAGCCCGTTGTTTGTAGTTTTGCGTTGCTGCTGGCCAGCTTAGGTTTCGCTCAGCAGCAAGGGCCGCCTTCGACGTCGCCACCCTATCAGACTCCGCCTACGTTCCCTGAAGGACAGCAAACACCCAGGGAGCAAATACCAAGAACGCAAATGCCTCCGGATACGCAAGCTCCGCCGCCCCAGACCATGTCGTCCGAGCGGGTCGAGCAGCAGATCACTCAGCACCTGAGTTCCGAGGCGGCGCTCGCGAAAACAAACGTTGATGCCAAGGTCGATGAGAGCTCGGTTGTATTAACGGGCAGTGTCGATACTGAGACCCAGCATGATCTTGCGGTTCGCATAGCGCAGTCCTACGCGGGCGAACGGAAGCTGGTGGACAAGATCAAGGTTCGGCAACAAACATAAGTGACGCAACAGGAGGTCCTAAGAAGATCAAGGCCCAGGGTACCGCGATTCAGGTCAGCGGTGGAAGTCCAAAAGCTGGCCGGGCTCTCCAGTTTGTCCATTGATCCGACGCTGCGCGGCAATAACTTCAACCCTGGGCGCGCGTGTCGCAATGCAGAAGCCCGTTACCAGTAGCTTCTTGTTTACTTTCGCTACAGATGTGACTTCCACGCAGCGCGAAATCATACAAGGGGAATCTCAATTCACTAAGCGTTGGTCAGCCAGCGTGACTCGGGACGAAAATGGAGGCTTTGCAAGTCGATGGGAAATATCGCAAGAGGTATTAGCAACATACAACTGCAGAACGCTCGCTGGCAATCTGAAGGTGCTCCTGATCTCTTAGACGTCATTGCATAAGAAAGCTGAGAGCGAGGTCTTCACTGAGGGTGAAACACGCCTATACTCTCTCGTTGGCAATCGGCATAGGCGCCGTGGCAGGATTGCGGCCGATGACCGCGCCAGCAGTGATCGCTTGGGCTGCAAAACGAAGATGGATTCATCTTGGAAGTTCGCCATTTGCCTCAATAATTTCCGCCAGAGCCTCACGAACGATCGCTGAGCTTGCGATCAGCGAACTCATTGCGGACAAGCTGCCTTTCACCCCTAATCGATTGAACGCCGGGCCGCTTGCCTCACGCATTGCATCGGGTGCAATCTGTGGAGCGGCAGTTTGCGGCGTTGTGAAGCGACCGCTTGCCGCGGGAGCGCTGCTTGGCGGACTAGGAGCGGTTGCAGGAGCTCTTGCCGGTCACCATGTTCGGAAGAGCCTCAGCCGTGACATGCCTGACTTCGCTGCCGGGCTTCTAGAGGACGCCTTAGCAGGAGGCGGAGGCGCGCTAGTAGTCGTATTGATGGCGACCGCCAAATAGCTCATTTCCTCCGGCGTCTCATGAGCAGGTTGATGCTGCAGGACGGATGGGCAGGCAAGTTCGATGATGTCTCGCCACACTCCCTAGCCCGTACATGATTCGATGGGAAGTAAAAATCAGCGGTTGCGAGCGTACAAGCGCACGAAAGAGCGACGGGGTACGTAGGGCACAGCAACTATGATCCGGGGTTCATTACTTGGCGGCGATGAGGGCTTGTTTAAGAAGAAGCGCTGCAGCATCAGCCATGGTCAAGTTGTCCGGGACACGCTCGAAGTTTTGGTGAAGCTCTTTCTGTTGTACGGAGATGGTTTTGAACAGAAGCACTTTGCCTCGCATGTTCACGGCCATCTCCGTCACTTCCCAATGGGCTGGAGCGACTTCGGTCCGTTTCACGGTGAACTGTCCGCCCTTTTCGAGATGACCGAGCAAACCTCCGGCGAACTTAACTTCGTTCGCGAGTTGACCTTTGATGCTGACCAAGCGCTGCTGCTTGGCGTCCACCCAGATCTCGCCCGCCATTTCGTGAAGAACCTTTCCCTCACGAGAAGGAGGCCGGAAGGCAGGATTAGACTTGAAAATCAGTTTGATTAGATCGCCACTCTCGCCGGCATAGTCAAAGAGAAACGCGTCGGGAACCATCTGGAGAAAGGCATTGCATTGTTGTGCATCTTTTCTGCGGGTCTGTTCGAGCTTGCGTTGCTCCTCTGGGTTATGCGAGAGCCTGAGGATTCGTTCAGTCTCGTCGCGCTGTTGGCCGGCGCTTAATGGCCTGCCCGCAATCGCGATCAATCGGTCAAGCGACCCAGCTTTGGTTTCGACCACTTCTCTGGTTTCTTGTTCGCCGTCCAACTTCTTTGACGAGCAAATACTTCCAGCGGATCTCGGTAACGTCCGAGGTGTTCAGTTCGCTGCGGATCACCGCCTTAACGAGGTCGGCCGGTGAGAGATGTGCCGTCGATGGCGATTGTGCCGATGCTGTGCGTGAAACCAAAAGCAAGATCACGCCGACAAACATCATTCGTGATTGCGTAATGCTCACGCGGTCTCTGCTCCTGCGAACACCTCAGCATAGGTACCTGAGGCCTCCGCAACAATCAGTGCAGCGGTGTAGTAACCTACGGAAGATCACTAAAAATGTCGAACAATGACGGGTGTATTCATCTAATGCCTCAGAAAACTCATCAAGATAAGCGCAAGCTCTTGAGCGAGGCGCGCGCCGCACCGCCGCTAATATTAGGCACAATTGTCAGCTCAAGTACGGTGACCTCCGAAAGTTCGACATGGTATTCCTCGCTCTCCCGGGTTGACGTAGGTGCGCTGAAATTCCATTGCTGACGCACAATCTCTCGAAACGGCCCGCCAGGGTTCGACAACGCTCGCAACACAAACTCTTGCGTACGCGTCATCTCGTCCTCTTCGAAAACCAGCGAGATGCGTTTGAGCTCTTGAGGCTGATCAAAAAGCAGCCGAATTGTTTGAGCTCCCGGTTCAGCGGCACGCCAGCCTTGGCTTGGCTCGATCGATAGCGAAGACTCGATTGGAAAATCTTTATCCTCTGACGCGACCTCCACCGTGGCGGCATGCTCAAGATCTAACCAACCTTCGCCGCGGGTCTGAACTGTTGCTGGAGTCGGTGTGACAATCCGTTTTCGCATGTTTGGTCATCTGCACTGCTAGGCTGCGGACAAGTAATTAAGCGGCCATCGCATAGACCAAATCGCGGGCTATGCCGACGAGTACTGAGATATGCTCAGATTTTGAGACTAAAGCTGATACCCCTGCCGAACGCGCTTCTTTCTCAGTGAAAGAAGCGCTGTAAGCACTGAACATGACGATCGGCACTTCGGGCATCAGCCGTTTCAGAGCACGTGCCGCATCGAGGCCGTTCATCACCGGCATCGAGAGGTCCAGCAGAATCAGGTCAGGGTGCGACTCCTGAGCTTTCTCAATTGCCTTCCTTCCATTCTCCGCCTCTCCACAAACTTCAAAGTCCGGTTCCCGGCTGAACAGTTCACCAAGCCTCTCCCGAACAAAGGCATTGTCGTCCGCGATTAGAACAGACTTCACCATCGCTGTAGCCACGTGAGGTGCACGCTGCGAGTAGCACTTCACCATGTAGCAAGAGTGGGATGCCGGGGATGGCATAGAGGTTTTGGCAACAACTCAAGAAACAAGAATACGAGTTTCAGGTTGCGAGACTAACAATCGTATTCAGCAGGCTGCGAGAGTTGAGGAGCAACGCTGTACGAATACGCATTTGCGTATACGTGGGAGCGAGGTTTCTGCTGGCACTCCTCTAATGCCTGGTTAATCTTCACGACAAGATCAATCAGTTTCTCGGGGTCCTTTTCTTTCGAAGCCAGCTCGCACAGAACGCGCCAATCTTCTGATCCATTGGTATCCTTCATGGTGCCTCCTGGGATGGATAGGAACCACGCACACTCTCCCACAAAGCACGTTTGATACCTCGACATGCTGCGAATTCCGGACTTGCAGCTGCCCTTAAAGGATTGCTTGTGAGGAGGTTAGGAATTCCCTGTAATTTGCTTAGAAGTTGCCTTTAGGAAAAATCCGCGACCAAGTTGCTCAAAATGACACGGAGTCCGTCTAGGAACCTACCTGCGTGGCAGTCTGAACGGAAACGCTCGGTACCGGTACACTCGCGACCACCGTAGTTCCTTTCTTGCCGGAACGAATCTCGAAGCGACCGCCGAGTTGCGTAATTCTCTCACGCATGCCTCGAATGCCGACACCCATCCTTCGATGCGCGTGCGACGCGCCATTTGGGCGTGCGGGCATTCCTTTGCCTTGGTCCCGCACTTCCAGCTTCACTTCATTTCCCTCACGAGCGACGCGGATGGCGGCAACGCCGACTCCCAGAGTGACGATGAATGTTCGTGAGGCATTCCTGCACAACCCGGAAAATGGCAGTTTCTAATTCCTGCGGGAGTCGCTCGAAATTATTGGGAATTTCCAAAGTTACTTTGATTTTGCTGCGGTCCCCAAATCCTTCCAGAAACAAACGGAGACCGGACGCAAGACCGACCTCGTCCAGAAGCGGCGGATGCAGCAAATGAGCGATCGTTCGTACCTGGTTTGAGAGGTCGTTTATCAAGCCCAGACTCTCCTTGATCGCTTTGGCTGTACGAGGAGGGACCTTTCCATTTTCGGACTCCACAGGAGCCAGGGTCATGCTCAGGGCAGCGATTATTTGTCCGGCGCTGTCGTGCAATTCGCGGGCAATGCGCCGTCTTTCCTCGTCTTGGGTGTGCAACAGCTGGCCAGAAAGCGTGCGCAAGGCTTCTTCCGCCCGTTTCCGCTGGCTGATGTCGCGGATGGCGCTCGTCACTACAATGCCGTCCTCAGTCTCTAAAGGACTGAGGCTGATTTCGATTGGAATCTCGTGGGCATCTTTGTGCAAACCATATAGTTCCAGACCTGCACCCATGGCCCGCAGACGAGGTTCGAGGAAGAAGCTGGTTCGGTGTCCCAGATGCGCGCCGCGAAAGCGCTCCGGCATAAGCATCTCAATCTCGCGCCCCAACAGCTCTTCCCGCAGATAACCGAACAAGTTTTGCACCTGGGCATTAGCTAGCAGAATCTTGCCATCACAATTCACTACGACCATGGCGTCTGGCGCCGACTCCATCAGTCCGCGAAACTTCGCTTCCGCCCGCTCAAGGTCAGCGGTGCGCTCTTGAACGCGCACTTCCATCTTCAACTATTGCTCAAACCGATGCGGCAAAACCTCTGGACTATTCCAGCAACGTTGAATGTATTCGTGCCGTCGTCCACGAAGTAAACTTTGTCGGGTACCGCGACGATCCCGAATAAGTCGCCAGCACCCGGAGGCGGAGCACCGCCAGTATCAACCAGGATCGAGCTTATAAAAGGTCGCAGATCAGGTGAAAGGTTGACTTGGTGACAGTGCGACTTACCGCAGGGTGATGTAAATGATTGAAACAAATACGAATATTATCGAAGGAGAATTGTAGGGCAGCGTTCTAACCAACTGAACTACGTCCCCACTCGCCAAATCAACGAGATGCGAAATCGCCAGTGTTTATGCGGCTTTGCACAAATTGCATATCGTGCACTAATTGCCTTCCCTTGCCTAAAAGAGCGCTCTTACCGGCGGAACCGCCCCCAAACCGCCCCCAAATTTCTGAGCAAACTACCGTATTGCCTAGGACGATCTGCACCGATGGCCAGGAAGAAAACAACAGGGAAACGAACCTCGCAAAAACATCCTAACAGCTTCCCTTCCAGCGGGAAAGGGCGCGTCGCCGTTTTCGACGGACTTGCGATTCTAGCGATGTAAAGCCATCTTCGAAGTCACACACGATTTTGTGATCAGCCGCAGACAGGGTACTAGCCTCAACTCGACGTGAACTGGACCGGCCCGCATCGCTTGTCTCTCAAGCATGATTCCTTCCGCAATTCGGACCAACTGAACCTCCCTCTTGGCATCGCCGTGAAAGAACAACCCCGATAAGGAAATACAACGACTTGCAAGAGGCGGGCGACCACCTAAGTCCTTGCTAGTCCGTACACGCCAACACATTTACGTACCGTAATCCCTACCGCGAAAAAAAGCGGCGATGTTGCACGCAGAGCTAGCGGGTACCAACCGAATGCACTCGGGCGGATGGCCCGGTAAAATCATCAGTTTTGCGGCGGCGTGCGGTTCCCGAAGACCGACCTTGCCCAAATGCTTCTTGGGATCGTCCCGGAGTTCGGCCACCATCGACTCGGGAGAGGCGGCGAAACTTAAGGCGGTTGTACTCGTGCGAATAGACGCACAACCCCAGGCAATGAAAATCTCCCTAATTGGAGTGCGTCTGTCCTTCCGGGGCCAGCTCGACGAGATTTGTCCGCACTCGGTCTCCGACCTGGGCACTCTTTAGCGTCGCCAGGAATTTCTTAGTGAAGTCCTGCTGCAGATGGAAATCCTGCGCTGGTTGCGACCTGTAAATCTCGTAGAAAACAAATGTATTGGGATCGTCTTTTCGCGCCGTGATGTAAAACGCTTCCACGCCCGGCTCCGCCCGCACCAAGGGCAGGTATTGGCGTGCGGCCTCGACAAGCTCCGTGCGGCGCTGTGGCTGAATTGTTGCTTCGATTAGCATGATCACCGTTTCGTTCGTCATATTGGACTTCTCCTCTCGATTTTCATTGGCCGGTGGTTCACCGCCCGCTCCGCCCACAGCACAGTGCAGCACCCACGCGCTTGCGACGATCAGCACTGGCATGGTCACGATTCGGGTCGTTTTCAGCCGCTGGGGCGGAATCAGAATCCCGTCAAGCCCTGCGGGCTGTTGTACGGAATGCTCGCACTGGTGATCTCGTCGAGCGAACCATCATTTGGCCGATTTGTCGTGGCGGCACATCTCCCCAACCAAAAAATTCGAGCAATTCATTTATGACATCCTGAGGTCTCTCTTCTTGCAGAAAGTGACCGCAATCGAGAGCCTTTCCCGTCACCGGTGCGGCAGACTTCTCTCGCCAAGTAGCGAGCACGTCCCATAACGGGCCCACTGTACCCTTCGCGCCCCACAGAGCGCGAAGTGGACATTGACCAGCAACAGCGTATCGTCCCTTCCGACCTTCCACATCCACGTTGAAGTCAATCTTGGCAAAAATCGGATCATAGACCTTCTCTAGCGTGGAGGAGAATACGGCGAACATGGTGGCCATCGGTTCTGTATCCTGACCCGACATGATTTTAAGCAGCGCCTCGCGCTGCTCGCCATCGGCGCGTTCGTCCACAAAGGGCTGACATTTGCCATGGCCCTCGTGTACCGGGCCCGGCCACTGAAAGATCCCGCCCATGCGAAGATCATCGAGCTTTACTGCGCCGTAGTGACCCACTAGTCTGAGCTTGACATGTATCCGTAACGGATATAGTGTCGGAGTATGGCGAAGAAGAGCGCGGCGCAAGCTCCACTGACTCCCGCAGTGCTGCACATCCTGCTGGCGCTTTCGACGGGGGAGCGGCACGGGTACGGGATCATGAAACAGGTGCAGGCGGACTCGCAGGGCAAGGCGACGATGGGCCCGGGGACGCTGTATGGCTCGATGGGGCGGATGATGGAGGCCGGGCTGATCCGGGAAAGCGATAAGCGGGTCGATCCGGAGATGGACGACGAGCGGCGGATCTATTACGAGCTCACAGGCGCGGGGCGGGCGGCGCTGGAAGCGGAGCTGAAGCGGTATCGCGGCGTGGTGGCGGTGGCGAAAGGACGTTTGGCGCATGGCCACTAACGTCGCGGGCCAGCGCTACCGGACGTGGTATGCGATGCTGTTGCGGCTGTATCCGCGGCCTTTCCGTGAGCGGTTCGGCGAGGGGATGGCGCAGACATTTCACGACCTGTGCCGGGAGCACGGGGACGCTAGGCGGGGACTGTTCGGGCTCGCGCTGTGGATCTTCTTCGAGACGTCGGTGGGAATCGTTAGGGAGAACACAACTCATATGTCGCAACTGGGAAAGACGATGCTGCGTGTGGCGCTGGGGGCGCTGGCTGTGTTGATGGTGCCGCTCGTGGCATCGCAGGTAGTGGAGGGATGGAACTGGGACGCGCGAGCTTTCGTGTTCGTGTATGTCCTGTTCTTCGGGACGGGGATGGTATATGCGGTGATCGCGAGAAAGATGGGCGCGTGGTCGTACAAGGCGGGCGTTGGTGTGGCGCTGGTGGCCGGGTTCGCATTGGGGTGGGCCAACATGGTCCATGTCGCGGACTCGGAAAATCCGGCGAACCTGGTGTACTACAGTGTGCTCGCGGTGGGGGGCGTTGGGGCCTGGCTGGCGCGGCTGGAGGCGCGAGGGTTGGCTCGCACGTTGTTCGCGATGGCGGCGACGCTTGCGCTGATTGCCGTGATGCTGCCTTCGGGCGCGCCGCCCTACCTTGCGCGGAATATGGCGATCGGGCATGGTGTCTTCGTGGCGTTGTTCACCGCGTCAGGTCTGCTGTTCCGGCACGCGAGTTTGGCGGGATTGAAGTAAGACCGAGGCCGATTACAAATCGGCCGCCGGTTCGGACGTGCGCCAGGTTTGGTCTGGTGTATCTGAACAGCGCCAGGAAGCCCTGCGTTGCTCCTCCATGAAGGGGCTGACTGAAGCTTGCTCCGGCGGATCAGTCCTGAACTACGAGCGAACCGGAAATTGTGAGGAGTACTTTCTGCCCGACTCTGGTTCGCGACCGGAAAAGAAATCTGTCAACTTCTTCGTTCATGAAGAGTCTGCTGCAGGCAGGATATTCTCGGCGCACGCTACCGAGGTCCTCTATGGAAACGCACCGAAACGGAGAGCTACAATTTTCCTCAAGGGAGGCGAGCCATGTCTCTGCGGAAACTGTGCTTGTTCATACTAGCTGCGACGATTGCGGGATTCGCGACGGTAGCGAGCCTGATCGTACAGATCAAAGAATACGAGGTGCCCACGCCGCGTTCGCGACCGCATGATCCGGCATTCGCACCCGACGGCTCGCTCTGGTACACGGGGCAAGGAGCAAATAAGCTCGGCCGCCTCGATCCGAAAACTGGAGAGTTCAAGGAATACCCGCTGAAGACACCCGCTTCCGGGCCACACGGATTGGTCGCCGACAAGGACGGAAACATTTGGTTCACTGCGATCTCGGGCGGTTATATCGGCAAGCTCGATCCGAAGACGAGTGAAATTGCCGAGTATCGCCCATCGGACGGCACCGAGATCGATCCCCACACTCCAGTGTTCGACCACAATGGCATTCTGTGGTTCACCAACGAGGAGACCAACTATGTCGGGCGGCTCGATCCGAAAACCGGCAAGATAATCTTGACGAAATCCCCAACACCGCACGCTGTGCCCTACGGCATCGTGGTCACCCAGAACAACGTGCCGTTCTTCTGCGAATTCGGTACGAACAAGCTGGCCAGCATTGACCCGAACACGTTGAGAATCCGCGAGTATACGCTGCCGGCGGAGGGCGCGCGTCCGCGGCGCATCGCGCTGGGTCCTGACGGCACCATTTATTACACCGATTTCGCGCGCGGATATCTGGGGCACTTCGATCCAGCAAGTGGGAAGCTGCTGAAGGAGTGGGCTTCGCCAGGAGGAACGGATTCAGAGCCGTATGGGATCGCGATCACGAACGATGGTGAGGTTTGGTATAGCGAGTCGGGCGTGAAGCCCAATACCCTGGTCAGGTTCGATCCCAAATCGGAAAGCTTCAGCACCAAGCAGATCCCATCCGGCGGCGGTGTGGTGCGGAACATGGTCGCCACGCCCGATCGCCGGCTTTACTTGGCATGCAGCGGGGTGAACAGGGTCGCGGTAGTGGACCTCAAGTGAAGGGACGAAGCAGTTTGGTCAGTGGAGTTCATCATATTTCCGCTCATTTCAGCGTGACCAGGGTATTGCCCGAACCAGCCGCGATGAATTGCGGAGTACCTACAGGTCGGATTCCCGCGAAAGTGTTGGCAGCTCACCGAATCCAGGAGAGCCAGAGCCAGCCAAATAACAGCGTCAGAAACGTGACCGGCAAACCGATGCGAAAGTAATCGAAGAAAGTGATTACCGCCGCCTCTTTCTGTGCGCGTTCGACAACGATGATGTTGGCGACGGAGCCCGTAATCGTCAGGTTCCCAGCAAGCGTGCTGGCCATGGCCAAAATGAGCCACGCAGAATGAGGATTGGCAAATTGGGTGACCAACGATTTCAAAAGCATTACGGCGGGCACGTTGCTCACAACGTTCGAGAGGATGGCGGTCACCAGCGTAAAGACCCCGAGATGTTGCAGATTGAAGCGCTCGCCAAAACCGAGTAGATGGCGCGTCAGGCCCGCATTTTCTGCACCTCCAACAATCAGAAAGAGCCCGACGAAAAAGACGAGGAGGCCCCAGTCGACTTCCTTGTAGACCAGGTGCGGGTCGCGAGTCCGTGTAATCAGCAGAACGGCGGCGCCGACCGAGGCGACCAAGGGCGGCGAAAAACCGGCGAGGAATCCGGCGAGAACTAGCGCGGCAACGACACCTCCCTTAAGCAACGCCGCAGGCTCAATTAGTACAGCGCTCACGACAGGCTCAGTTCGCACATCATGGACCCGCCCACGGAAGTAAAGCCACCACAACACAAACCAGTCAAGGAAAAGACCTACCAGCGCGACCGGACCTAAGTGCAATAGGAAGTCCCGGTAACCGATACCGGAGAAAGATCCAATCAGGATATTTTGCGGGTTACCGGTGATCGTCGCAGTGCTTCCGATGTTGGAGGCCGTCGCCACGGCCAAGAGATAAGGGACTGGCTTGATTCCCACTCGCCCGCTTACCTTCAGCACAAACGGAACCATCACTAGGCAAATGATGTCGTTGACGAAGAACGCGGAAAGCAGTCCGCTGAGGAAGATCACTGTAGGTAAAAGATGATGTGGTTTCAGCCGCGTAACGACTAATTCTGTGACCCAATCGAAGAAGCCCGCCAAATGCAGGTAGCCCACCACTAGCATCATCGAAAACAGCAACACGATCGTACCGAAGTGGATGAGGTGTAGGGAATTGTCCACGCGTACGGCGCCCGTCATGAACATCAGGACAGCCCCGATAATTGCAGCGCCAGGGCGATCAATCTTCATTCCCGGAAATTTTCCCAGGGCGAATACGAGGTAACTCGCGAGGAATACTGAATACGTGCTGATGATGGCGAGGTCGGACATCGTCACTCCGAAGGATGAGCCGTCCATCTTAGCTTTCGGTCATCAAGCCGAGCAACCAAATGGGTGCTTCAAGCCCTGCCGCCCTGGGGTTTGAAATGGTTTACACCGTGCTGTGGGGACGTACCGCTAAACGATTCGAACTGCACCTCGAAGAGCAATCGTTCTTATTGCCTCCCGTTTGATGGAGGTGCGACACCAACGTAGGATGGCAAGATCGTGAGCAAAGAAGGCACATCTCGAAGGCGATTTCTCAAGTTGGCGGGAGGGGCGACTGCAGATACTGAGTGTGGTCAGGCCCCAGAGCCTCTGAAATCTCCTGATCTCAGTACGACAATTCACGACGCTCGTGAAGCGCTACGAAAGCGCGCTGCAGCGAATTTCGGACGCAGCAGGCAGCAATGGCATTCAGGTTACAACACACATTGCCGTAGGCCAGTTCTTCGACCCGAACGCCTCTAGTCTTTTGTCAAAACGCCTCAGGACAGCATTACTTCCGCATTGCCGATTATCTGGGAACTGGGCGCGGCAAGTGGCCAACCAGGTTCTAGGAAACCATTTACTCCGCAGAAGTCGCTATACGGGTAGTGGAATCAGAGTTGGTGAAATACAATCTTGTAACAACCAAGCCGGGCCAGTCGGATTCGGGAAAGACACGAGGGGGTGTGATGTCACCAAGACGATATGCTCTCGTTCAGCTTGCGGTGATGGTGGTTGTAGCTGTCTCTGCACATGCGCAATCCACTGGGAATGTGCGGACACTGAGCGTCGAGCGTCTGGAATTGCGCAATGTGAAAGCTGACGCCATCACCTACAAAGGCTACCCTGCAGTTCGGCTCGTCGATGTTGGCGCTCCAGATCTCGATGACGCGGGACGCCTCGCCATTGTCCGGGGGACCTCGTTCACGGACGGTACAATCGAAGTCGATCTCACGGGTGATACCGGTCCCAACGCGGCTGAGAACTTGCGCGGATTTGTCGGTGTCGCCTTTCGCGTCGCCACAGATGCATCGCGCTTCGAATGCTTCTATCTTCGGCCCAAGAACGGGCGTTCTCAGGACCAACTGCAGCGGAACCACTCAGTTCAATACATCTCGATTGCGGGCTTTCCTTGGCAGAAACTTCGCAGTGAGGCGCCGGGCAAGTATGAATCGTATGTTGACTTGGTGCCGGGAGAATGGACGAAGGTCAAGATCATCGTATCCGGCGAAGGCTCAACTTTATGTAAAAGGGGCTGTGGAGCCGGTACTCATTGTGAACGATTTGAAGCAGGCTCGGGCAGCGGGCACTATCGCACTCTGGATCGGACCCGGCACAATTGCGCATTTCGCCAACTTGAAGATCGCTCCGCAAAACTGATGGTTTGAAGGTCCGATGACGGGCAAAACCGGGAAGAAACTGGATTACTTCTCGTTTGCCGACCAACCACCAGGAAGAGCGAGTCTATCGTTCTTCATGTTCTTCCCGCTTCCAATTTCCTACGATTCTCTACGACCTGATTTCTTCCGGCTGCGCCGCCGTGCACCTGCGTCAGTTGCAGCGCAAGACCTCCATCGGGTTGACGCCAGAAGCGCGCCTGGCTGGAATGTATCCGGAGACGGCCGCAACCACCAGCAACGCCAGCGCCATTCCGAGGTAAGTCGGCATATCCCAGGACGATGTGGCAAACAACAGCGCCGGAAATTGAACACTTGCAAGAGCCTCGTCAATCGCCAACCATGCAAATAACCCGCGATTCAGCTCCTAAGGACTTGCCACTCAAGACCCTCTGCTGTGCTGCCGGCGCTTAGTATTCAGCGGTGCCGCTCGCGAGAATAGTCACTTAGTATTCAGCGGTGCCGCTCGCGAGAATAGTCAATACGGAAGTCATTGATTCCATATATGGCTGCATGCCGAGGCAAAACCTCAAACACACCGCAATGACACCGCAATCACACGGCAATGCCAAGAAAAAGCGTGCCGGTCCGCTGCGCATCTCTTCCCTGCGCCAGAACAGAGGTGAGTGTCAGAGATGCAGGAGACCCGTTTCTTCTCACGGGGAGCGCCAACGTCTGCTGAAGGAAATCTCTGAGCAGACCAAAGTAAATCGCGCGCTTGCAGTTGAACAGCTTGTTCACCACAAACCGGAGGAGGTCGTAGTTGGACACAAGGTACAGGAACTGGGCAATCGACGTTTCCATTTCAATTCTCTGTCGAACGGTCACATAATGTCGCGCTGCTTTTGGCGTCCTTTCGTACTCTAATGCGAACTTGCAATCCTGTCCGCCAAGACGCACCACTACGACCGCGTCATAGTATTTCCAGTACCCGTTCTCTGTCAGATCATTTCGTGAACGAATCTCCGTCTATGGTGTCCAGTAGACCAGTGTCCCAGTGCGCTTCAACGCAAGATGGACATCGTTCAAATCCAACGAGTGGTAGAGACTTGTTCGCACGTTCAAATCCAACGAGTGGTAGAGACTTGTTCGCACGTGGCCGGGCCTGACATCGGCAGTTGCCTGGGCACAGCATGCTCCATTGGTAACCAATTCTGCCGCGCCCGTCTGAGAGATTGAGTAGATAATTTCACGGTTCAAGAACGGCCTTTCATGCCGGATCAACAAACCATGTTTCACCAGCCGGAGTACTCGGTTATTGAAAGCGTTTCGCGATGACACACAGTAGTCCAGTCTCAAAAACTCGAACAGCTGACTGTGTGTGACGAAGCCCGACTGCAGAACCTGGCGCAAGAGCGGGTAATCTCGTATGGAACTGTGCAATGGAGCCCTTCCAGTAGCGCATAGCGTGTGCTCATTCTCCGCAGCGCAGCACCAGCCGCGTGAAGCAAGGACGAGGCTGCGACGATTCGATCACGAACCGGCCAAGCCCGCTGCGTATCCAGGCGCGAACTGGCATGAGTAGCATGGCCTCCTGCTGTCCTCTGCATTCGCTGAACGAAACAAGCCAGGTGTCGCTTGATCTCCAACCTTCTGTTCCTACCGCCAATTGACCCGTGAGGTCTGACCTTGCAACTACCAGGAAGCAGTCGGGAGACACACCGGCCTTTAGCACTCGCTTGAACAGCAGCTTGTAGCAGCCGTCTTGAGCGTCGGGGATGTCCCTTACGTAGATAACCTCGGGAGCGCCCTGAGACGCGAACATTCCTGAAGCTGATAAGCGGTCAGCTGTTGAGGCGAGCACATCGGATGATCAATCACGAAGAAAACGGCAGATATTGGAGTCCCATGTCAGGGTCAATCAGTTTTTCGCCAATTCATCACATGCATTGTAAGTAGATTCTCTCTATATCATGATTCTTGTGTAGCGGCGCAGAAAAAGCATGTCTGTTCCAAAAGCGAAACGCCTGCAACGCGATTACTTTGGTGGTGGTGGCAACTCGGAACTGCGGAGACTCGCCCACTGCGGTAACAATGCGAGGATCACGGCATTGCCCAATAGCAACGCCTCATATTTGCACTGCGCCAAAGAAAAGGAGAAGACAGGGTAGTGAAATGAACGAAGTTTCTCATCGGGATGACTCCTAGTGCACGCCGAGCTTCGATAGGGCCGTGTTCGCTGCATGAAAACCGCACATCCCATGCACGCCGCCGCCTGGCGGAGTGGATGCCGAGCAAATATAGATCTCTCGTGCTGAGGTGGCGTAATGCCGCCATGTCGGTCGAAACAGAAGCTGGCGAATGTCCATCGCGCCACCAGCGACATCGCCTCCGACCAAGTTCGCGTCCATGGATTCCAAATCGGCGGGGATAAACACTCGGCGCGCGAGGACGCAGTCGTGGAACCCGGGAGCGAAGCGCTCAATTTGGGCTTCCAATTTTTCTTGCACCTCTATCTTGGATCCGTTTGGAACATGGCAGTAGGCCCAGGCAGTGTGTTTGCCTTCCGGTGCGCGCGAAGAATCGAACAAACTCGGTTGTGCTAACAACACAAACGGCCGTTCGGCATGGAGGCCATGTCGTACCGCCAGCTCGGACGCAGCGATCTCGTCGAAGCTACCGCCCAGGTGCACGGTAGCAGCCCGCAGGCACTCGGAAGCTTTCCACGGAATTGGGCAGTTCAACGCGTAATCAACTTTGAATACGCCAGGTCCATAACGATAGCCTGCCAGCTGATGTTGGTAGCTCTTCGATAGCCGTTCTCCGGCAATCTTGAGAAGTTGTCGCGGAGTCACATCACAGAGAATCAGGTCATAGTTCGGCAATGTCGCGAGAGATTCCACTCGCGACGAAGTCTTCAGCGTGCTTCCGAACATCGAGAGATATCTGCACAGCGCGTTAGTAAGCGACTGAGAACCGCCGCGAGGGATCGGCCACCCGACCGTATGCGCGGGCACAGCCATCAGCATGCCCATTGCTCCGCTCAACGGTTCATCCAGACTGAGAAAGGAGTGGGCCGCCAGGCCGGCAAATAGCGCCCGCGTTCGCTCACTGCGGAAGCGGCGAGCAATGGTGCGGGCCGAGAAAAGAGCGGTCATACCGAAGCGTGCCATCAGTAAGGGGTGTCTCGGAAAACTCAGCACCGGACGGAGCACCTCTCGGGCGAAATCCGCCCACTGCTCAACAAATGGCCGCATGAGTTTGACCCAGGCTTCGCCGTCTGCACCGAGCGCAACCTTCGTATCCGTGAGATCTCGTTCCAGGACCAGCGCGGTGCCGTCATCAAGAGGATGCGCCAGCGGAGCCGGAGAATGGATCCATTCCAGGCCGTGCTCACGCAAAGGAAGTGAGGAAAAGAATGGCGAGCCCGCGCCCAGGGGATGCACGGCTGACCCAAAATCGTGCAGGAAACCAGGCAGCGTCAGTTCCAGAGTGCGTGCTGCTCCGCCAAGTGTGGTCTCCGCCTCAAGAACATCTACCTGCAATCCTGCCTGGGCGAGAACAATAGCGGCCGCTAACCCATTCGGACCCGAACCGATCACACATGCGCTACGACTCAATCTCAACTCGCCTCGATTCAGCAATGGTTCGATGCCACGCGCTCGGTCACGACTCATGGCCGAGGCTGCACTGTAGACCATTCGATGACTTTGATTTGGCCATCAGGCTCTCGCTCCAGTGTCGGTGCGTACAACCCTAGGAATTGCCGGCGCCACCACACGCCAGTTGCGCCTTTTTCTGGCATGGTTGTGAACCAATACTGCCAAAGCACCGCGCGAACCTGATGCGGTGGCTGCTGCGGAAAGGGATTTCCCCCAAACAACCCGAGCACATCTCGGCTGTTCGAGAGCAGCCGTACTTCCGTGTTGGGCACGATCGGATACTCCCGCCATGAACCCAGTGACGCGAACCACAAGTTCCAGTCGAATCTAGGCTGATATGGCGCGTAGATCCCAGGCGGCTGACTCAGGGCTTGGGGTTTATAGCGAAATCGATATTCCACCCAATTCTGGCCATCGATGGAGCCTTGAAACTCGATTTCATATCGTCCGCGGGTCATCACCGCGAAAAGTCCGTACTGGTTTGCAATCCGAAATGGCTCCAGCGCTGCCACCGGAGACGTAGGTAAAGGCACTCGCGCAAACATCCATATCAGTTCTGCGGTGGTTGCGTAGAAAATCCATGTCAGCATAACGCCGCTTGCGGCAAGCTTCAGCGCATTCCAATGCGAATGAATGCCGTCCAACGATGTTTCCGAGTGCGTGCCATTTCCGTTCTTTCGCCGAGCAGCCAATTCTAGTTTCTGTCTCCATTTTCCCGGCACAACACTCAACACGAAGCCATCATCGAGTAGCAGCACACCCATCATCAGAACGAGATAATTTAGAAATGTATAGTTGGCCGTCAGAATTACACCGACCTGCCAGGGAGTCACGATGAAGAAGCAGATAATCCGCCATCGCCGGGGCAGCAGAAACATCCACACCAGCCCTAGCTCCATCGCCAACGTGGCATAAACCGTGCCAGCATGAAACCAGTGCGGCAAATGTTGCACGTACCAGCCGATCCATGTGGGCAAAGGGCCGTTCTGGTAGTACTCATCCATCGCGGTGAAGTGACGCCACTCGGGATCTCCGCTGAGCAGCTTTACCGCGCCGGATTGGAAGTAAATACGAAACCATTCCCACTGTAGTAAGAACAAACTGGTTCGCGAAGCAGGATTCATTGGACCTAAGCCAGGGCGAAATCCGGGCGGCGCAAAGAAAAAGGAGATAAAGCCAGCTTCAAGCAACATCCCATCCGACTGGTAGCCAGAAAAATCTTGTGCCGCACCCACGAATGAGAGAAAACAGATGAAGCAAACAACGAGCATTGCGCGCGGCCACAGATTCAGCATCAGCAGCACCGAGGCGATCATTCCGGCCCAGCACAGCGCATTTAACATAACCGAACTAGTGGAGAACCAGAGCAGGGTCGGCGCATACCAGAATCGCTGCCAATGCCCGAGTGATTGGGCAACTGCTTGAAGATAGCTTCCCGCGGGCAAAATCCCTGATGGACTGATGAGCCCGCGGATCTGAAATATGAGAGAGAAGAACGCGGAAAAGTAGATGAGACCCAGTGCGCGCAGGAAAAGCCAGCGCGGAATCAGGCGGCCCGATGCTCCACGTCGCCCGTCAAACAGCCAACCGATCGCGGACGCGCCAGCCCAGTCCATGATCGTGGCCAATTATACAGGGGCAATCTCGGGATATCGCTCCGCTGTATTCTTTATGCAGCGTCCGAATCCTGTTTGGACAGCCTGCGAATCCGCTGCTTGCTTTCAGAGATGGTGAAAAGACTTCGGCAGTATTCGCAGGCGATCTCGCGATCCGTCAGATCTAGTTCACTATGACCCGGGTGGGCTCTGGCAATAACGTTCTCGCCGTCACAATAAGGGCACTCAATACACGGAACGTTTAGCTTGTGTTTGACATTTGCTCCCTTTTCGAGTGCCGAGTCAGGCGGTTAGCCGTGGCATCATTACTAACTCTCGACAGTTCATTCTCCCAAACAGCATTTCCCCCGGATGCTCGCGTGAATTCCAGAGAACTCGGTTCCCTATGGCCACCCTATGCCCGATGCGGGTGCCTCGATGGTGAGCACCGGTCCGGTTTGGGCTCGTGCAACCTCTGGGGCTCTCCATGCCATGCCATGCGGTCGCGATCATGAACAGCGTTTTCTTGCCCTCGCCCCGAGCATGCAGGCGAAGCAGCCACGGTCAAGGTTGATCGTCTGCAATACCTCACCACCTTCGCGGACGCGCACGCAACGGTTGTTGGGAACATCTGCATACCAGACAGCGCCGTCGGCGTCGATGCAGATACCGTCTGGAACGCCACTGCCGAGATCAGCCCACACTCGCCGGTTCGAAAGGCTCTCATTCGTGGCGATGTCGAAGGCGGTGACCCTCTTGCCGCGGGACTCGGCGATGATCAACTTTTCCTTGTCGGGCGCGATCGCCATGCCGTTCGGAAAAGCCATGCCATCGCCGCCTACCCAACTCTTTGCCAGAATAAAAGAGATCCGGGAATCCTTATTCGGCATTCGCAAGCAGCACTCATGCGCTCTTCTTCATGTCGTGACTAGGCAATGCCACTTGAAGTTCTACTCTGTTGCTATCACAGTGTGGACAAGTGATTTTGCCTTCTTCGTAGTCTTCCCGGGAAAGAGTTCTCAAGAAAACCCTTATGGCAATCGTGGCAGATGAACTCGTAATGAGGCATAGAGGAACCTGCGTCTGCAACAAGTCAGGGAATTATCTTAGCCCTATCCCAATACTTCCACCAGCCTGTAAATCCATCAGATGTTGCCCTTCCTGTTCTCTCTTTCTTGGGATTAATCCGGTAGCGGTCCCGCAATTGTCGGCGGGATTGTTTCCTGTTTGACAGCGCACGAGTACGTGGCAACCATCTCACCCAGGACAGGATCATACCTCTGAAAATACCCGCACTTGAGGCGGAGAAGAAGGAGTCGTAGGCTTACGTCAATTCCAGACCGCCAGGGGGCGTCGGCGAGATCCAAGCCTCAGAGTTAGGAATATGAGTAATCGATTGATTGTTGTTTCGAACCGCCTCCCGCTGACATTGCGGAGAGCCGACGACGGTCACTGGAGAACCGAGCGAAGCTCTGGCGGGCTGGCGAGCGCAATGAATCCCATTTTGTGCAGGAACGGCGGGGACTGGATCGGTTGGGCTGGCGCTGGCGGGGAGGAGGATCAAGAAGAGCGCATGTCGGTCCTTCAGGATTGGGCGCAAAAGGAGCAATGCTTCGCGGTCGAGCTACCAGACGAGGTCGCGACCGGGTTCTATGAAGGCTACTCCAACCAAACGCTCTGGCCTGTGTTTCACAATTTTCCTTCACAATTGAAGTTTGATGCAAAAGACTGGCAGGCATACGTTGAGGCGAATCGCATCTTCTCGAAGGCGGTCGTGGAGCGCTACCAACCAGACGACCTGGTGTGGGTGCATGACTATCATCTGATGCTGCTTCCCCAAATGCTGCGGGATAAACTACCGGATGCAGCCATTGGATTCTTTCTGCATATCCCCTTTCCCTCTTCTGAAATCTTCCCGATCCTACCGCGGCGTGAGGAACTGCTTCAGGGACTTCTGGGAGCTGATCTGGTGGCTTTTCAAACCCACGGGCACTTGCAGCAATTCCGTTCTGCGCTGCTCCGCGTGCTCGGCATTGAAAGCAAAGTCACGGAAGTCGCAGTGGATGCCCGCCCAGTCCGTCTCGAAGCTCTCCCGATTGGGATCGCGCCAGAGGAATACACGGATCTGTTAAGCAAGGACGAGTCCACCGCCCGCTACCACTCCGAATTGATTGCGCGCTACACCGGACGCCGAGTATTGCTCGCGGTGGATCGGCTCGATTACACCAAGGGAATTCCCGAGCGCCTGCGGGCATATGCGCTATTGCTGCGTTCCTCTCCAGAGCTTCGGGAAAAAGTGATCCTCATCCAAATCGCTGTGCCCACCCGGGAAGGGATTGACACATACCAGGACCTCCGAACGGAGGTGAATCGGCTTGTCGGGGAAATTAACGGCAAACTTGGAACTCCCAATTGGACGCCTGTCGTCTACATCAACCGCTCAATCGAGCGAGCCGAGCTTGCCGCTCTGTACAAGTTGGCCGATGTGTGTTGGGTGGGACCGCTGCGCGATGGAATGAACCTGGTTGCCAAGGAGTACGTAGCCTGCAAGGCCGAGGGCGACGGGGTACTTGTGTTAAGTGAGTTTGCTGGTGCTGCAGCAGAGATGGGAGAGGCCCTGCTGATCAACCCCTTTGACGAGGAGCGCACCGCTTCCACGGTAGAACGCGCGCTGAGTCTTGATGAAGACGAACGGCGGCAGCGCACGAAAACACTTCACGCCAGAGTCTTGCGCAATAACGTATTCAGGTGGGGAGATCGATTTCTAACCTCGCTGCAGGAAGCTGTTTCAGAGCGAGGGCGTTATGTCGACACGCAACCGAAACGGCTGCGCCCGGCCGAAGTACAAGAGGCATACGGGAGCGCGAAACGACGACTTCTGGCCCTCGATTATGACGGTACATTAGTCCCGTTCACCAAACACCCGCAACACGCAGCACCGCCGCCTTCGGTGTTGAAGCTGCTTACCGGTCTTGCCCTTCAACCAAATAATTGCGTGGCTCTCATGTCGGGCAGGCCGGCGGAAGACCTGGATCGCTGGTTCGGCGCGATTGGCAACCTGTGGCTGGTGGCGGAGCACGGCGCCGAACTGAAACCACCCGGGTCCTGGTGGGAGCCTCTGCGGTCGCCAGTTCCCACGGACTGGAAGTCCACGGTGATGTCGATTTTGGAGCACTTTGTGGATCGCACGCCCGGCAGCTTCGTTGAAGAAAAGAAGTATGCGCTGGTATGGCACCACGGTTTGGCGGAACCGGAATTCGGTGCTTGGCTAGCGAACGAGTTAGTCTCGATGCTAGAGGCCATGCTTGCCGAAACGGAGCTGAGGGCCTTCCGCGGGCAGAAGATTGTAGAGGTAAGGCCGGTTTGGGCGAACAAAGGCGAAGCATTCGAACGCATTCTGGTTGCCCACTCACAGCCCGATTTTCTGTTTGCCGCTGGCGACGACCGCACCGATGAAGATCTCTTTGAACGTCTGCGAGACGGGGCTTGGACAGTGCATGTCGGCCCAGGGGCCACTCGTGCGGCATTTATGTTGAGGGATTTCGAAAGCTTGCGAAGTTTGCTCGAAACCTTCACGGAAGCTCGATATCTCAGGAGTGCGTAGAACAGTGAGCACTACTTCACCAATGGCCGCGCACGCCAGGACCGCGAACGGGCGGTGGCAGCAGCTCACGACATGCTTCGCTTCCATGCGTGACGCTCTTCCTTGCTGCCTCCGGGCCATGAAATCGTGATCAAGAAAGCGCTCTCCTCCAACGCCTCGACACTATGAGGGATCGCATAGTCTAGCGCGATCAACGCCCCAGCTGCGACTTCCACGATTTGGTCGGGCAGGCGAACACGCAGCCTGCCCTCAAGTGCCTGAATCGAGATGCGCGCATCCACATGATGTTTGTTCATGCGCGTATTTGCCTTCATCAAACGAGCACGATATGGAAGTCTGGGTATTTCGCCAGAGTCTTCGAACTCCGGCCAGTACCACGCTGCCATGACTGCTCGCTTCGAAGCTGCCGCAACTCCCCGGGTAAGTTGAATCGCATGAGCGGGCTAGCAAGGTACGGCATTCTGGTTAATTCTTTGCCGCTCGGGAATCTATAAGCCGGTGTGCTCATTCCTAAAAACCTCGGAGAACTATGATGCATATACGTGACTAGTGGTCTCAAGCCGCACGTTTGGTTTCCCGATAGCGAATCCTGCGGGCTGCTTGTGCGGGCGAACCTCTCTCGAATTCCGAACAATATCTGCCACACATTCCTGTGCAGTATCGAAAAATACCTGCCGTTGCGACAGTGAGAACGCAGTAGCTTATTCGATGGTCACCTCGGGATGGTCACTGCTGGTCACTTATTCTTTTTCTTCGTACTCATCCGGATGCTGTGGGAACTCCACATCCCAAATGTTTCTTGTCGGGCTCCGAGTCAGGAAAACGGAAAAGCTGGAAGTCGAGATGATGACAGAATTCGTGACATAGGGTGCTCAAGAATGTACCAAATGAGGTGACCTCTTTCCGGACTGCCGTTCGCATCCAGACGCGTATCAGCATTGTTTCTGGGTGGTAATCCCCGAAGAGTTCTGTAGCCCAACTCTCGCGCACTCGCAGTGGTCTTGCCGCGAGCACCCGGATTCCGCAGGGCGGGACTTTATAGAACTCTGAAGCAATCGTCAGAAACTCGGCGCAGGCCTTCCGAACATCTGGAGCAGCGGACGCCTTAATCGCGGATTCGAGACCTTTAACAATGTCGGGCAACGAACCGTTCCGCGGTAGGTTAAGAGTCTTCATGCGGTCGCTTTTGAGGAAGTCCGCCTGATTGCGCTTTCGGGGTGGAGCATCAGTAAGCATTTGAAACGGTTTCTGCTTCGATGCACGCTAGCAAAACCAAAGTTGGAGGACACGCGGAGACGAAATATACGAATTCCTGCGGAGGTTTAGCTCTCTATTCTGGTAGTCGGATCACTGGAGCCTCGGATCGGCAACAGAGACCATACCGCTGCCAAAGCCGGAACCATGGGCTGTTGGCTAGCATCTCATCGTGCCTTCGATTTGCAGCAGAGATGTCGTTTGCGCTGAATGGCCTCGCATCCGGCGCTTCGAACATCTCCTCTAGCTGCTCGATCTCGTCAATAATGCGTTCAATGTCCATCTCTCACGCAGTATAACTAATCAGCTTTGCAGCCCGAAAACCCGAGCAAGCATCGTACTTGCGCCATGCCGAAACGAAGGAAGCCACTACAGCAAGCGGATGGCCTCAAAGGCTGGCACCAAATCGCCGCTTTTCTCGGGCAGCCAGTCTCAGTCGCGCAACGCTGGGCGGATTCAGGAATGCCAGTGGAAAAGCGCGGGCGTTACGTTTACTCGTCGCGAGAGGAATTGAACCGTTGGCTCGGGCGAGAATCGGCCGGAGAGCCCGTGCAGATCGCGACTAACGAAACTGACCTCAGTGCAGAACTCAAGCGAGGACTTTCGTTTGTTCGAAAGCATAGCCGGGAGCGCAGCCCGACGAAGGAGAAGGCGGCGTAAGAAGTCCGTGTATGTACCTATCCTTATTCATGATCCGAATCGAAGAACTTCTTTATCTCCGTCCAATTCCTTCTGATGATGTAGTCCGTACTGATGTGCCCTCCGCGCTTGAGAGTCTTGAGTTTGACACCTGTGAGTTCCGCAAATTGCTTGCTTCCTTCATAGGGCACATGCGGATCATCTTTGGCGTGGAACATCATTACTTTCGAGGCGATGATCTCCGTACGTTTGTGCCACGGGTTGTAGAAACTCCCGCTCCGCAGCTTTTCCCAGTTTGCATCAGAGAGCCGATACCCATTCCCAAACGCTTCCTGGATATATTCGGCGTAACTCTCATTAGAGGTTTCGACCTTCTCGGAACGATCCAGAATCTTCCAGTCCACTATGGGACAATTGGCGATCACCCGCGTCACTCGTGGGTTAAGGGATGCGAGGATTGCTGCTGCACGCCCGAAGCTCCCTCCGATGACGAAGATTTGATCCGGCGATAGCCGGAATCGCCGACCGAATGCGATGTCTTCGATCTCTTTGGGCAAATCGCCAACGATGTCGAGGATGTCATCCGGCGCTTTCCCATGCTCCGCGATAGCGCGGGTAGATGACCCAGAAACCCTTTTGGGCGAGAAATTCCGCCAAGGGCTGCTTGCGAGGAATGGATGGCATCCCGTCGCACAAAATGACCACCCTCTGGGTTTTGCGGGCACGCGACGGAGGCAGGAACTCCGCTACAATTTGTTGCCTGAATCTCGTTCTGAACATCGGTCCGGACATTATCTCTCATGCTCTCGGCAGCTTCGAAGAGGGACGCTGCTCAGGCGCGTGGGGCAGCATATAATCTGGTTCCGCCAAGACGAAGAAGACTCTCGCTACCGACAGCGGCGCACGGAAAACAGAAAGCGCGGTTGCCTAGGAAAAGCTAGACATGATTCATCGCCGCATTAGGATCGTCAAATGGCTGAGCACCACGCCCGCAGTCGGAGTCTGCACGCTTTGCAGCCGAAAATTCAAAGTTCCCGTGAGCGCACTCAAGAGGACTGCCGATGCGCAGGCGAGTCTTAAGGAGCAATTCGACAGGCATAAATGTGGGTCCCGAGAACCCAGCGAAGTCGATGCAAGGGCCAACGTGCTCCTTCGACAAGAGCCCGACGACGAAGACGATGATGAGGAAGACGACCGCAAAGAAGAAGACGACGATGATGACGAAGGCGATGGCTACTCCGAATGATCATCGCCGCTGCGAGAGTTCTTGGAAGTGCCTGACGGTTGTTCTCGACCGAGCGGTATATATTTTTTCGATTTTCCACAGTAGCCCATCCGAGCCATTCCCCACGGTGCAAACGTTTCCCATACGAATCAGCAGCCGACATTCTGAAGTTCGCCAAGTTCGTCATTGACGAATCTTTGCCGGTTCGGAAGAGGTTGGGGGCGAAGGTTTGAACTCGTGGCTCAAGCGGCCCGTGCTTTGTGGCAACTGTCGAGAATTCCGGATCAGAATCGCGAATCTTTAAGGGGCTCCGTCGACTCATAGTGCTGAACAGTCTCCGGGTGCGTCAGCAGGTACCGGTCATCCTCGGGGTAGTACCGTGAGCGCGAAATATCGTCACCGGCGAAAGCTTTAATGGACGCCTCGTTCTTCCACCAACTGAGCGTGACAATCTCGGACCGCTCCGAATCGAGATCGCGCGTCGCAATCACAGCACCAAGGTTTCCCTCCGCGCGCCGGTATCCGGTGATTCCGGTCGCTGTTACGTAGTCGACATACTCTTGTTTCAAGGCGCGGCGTATTTCGGCGCGCCACTCTCTCAGAATGGCCATGTGCACTCCTTATACGGGTCGGCCTGTGAATCATGGCACCGCCAAACAGGTCCACCTAACGAACATTGCGCGCTGGGCGAGCACCGTGATGGTCCGTCAGCCGAGCAGTGACAACGCTTTCAACGCGGCAAGCCACCCGGCCAAATTCAAGGCGGTACGCAGCAGGTTCAGACGCATCCATTGGGAAGCCATTGCTGACTTGGTTGCCGAAACGGTCTCGGCCTGCATTAGCTTCAGAGCCGTCGGAATAAAGTACGAGAAGGTTCCGATTCTCTCTAGAAGCGTAATGATGCCTGCCGCTAGCCACCACCGTTTCAGGGAATTCCCCAAATTCCACGTAACAGTCAAGCTTGCCAAAGTGAGCAGGGTCAGCGGCACCGTCGTTACATATGCCCAAAAACTTCGTCCTGGATCCGTTCGACGCATTGCTTCGTCGTCAACCCGCCATCCGTTTTCCGACGAACGGCTGAACCATTGCGGAAGAACAATCCGCTGCTCATAGAGCCCGGCACCGAACGCTACTCCCAGGTTAAGACGAACAGCCACAACAAAATATCATTGAAGATCGGCGTCATTGATCTGCCGCCTCTTTCAGCTCAGCAAGAGCTTTTTCTTTACGGCGCTGGCGCGTTTCTACTGTTTTCGCTCCCTCGATGCCCTGCACAAAGGCTTTCTTCTTGCTATAAGTCAGGCCATCGAAGTGCTGAAGGGCTTTCACATTGCGGCCAAAGATGGTCGCGAAGTCGGGCGGCACCGTCACGTCGCGAGACTCGGTGTCCAACGCTTGAATGTCAGCGATCTCTTGGCGGAGACGCCCAATCTTGTCCCGAAGAATCAATAGATGATCCATGTCATCAGAATAACTTATCTGGACAACTTTCGAGGGCATCCGCGGCGGCGATCAGAATTTGTTCCGGCATGTTAAGTACTCAGCCTTTGCCCCTGCCGTAACCAGTTGCACAGATCGCGGTGGGCCTTGCTCCAAATCTCGACCTACCCGCACTCCTCGCACACTTTGACTTCGAGTTGAGCCGAATAAGTCGAGCCCGGCTGATCCGTGCGGGACAGATCGAATTCAAAATACCGGTTGCCCTGTGTCGATGCAGACACTTGTCCTCGGCCACAATGGCACCCCCTCTAAGCCGATCACTTTCGCCTAGGCGCTTGCAGTACATCGTAATTGGGATGAACCACTCGGTTGAACAGAAATTCACGATCCAGATTGGAAAAACGACTGCTCAGCACATCGCTGGATTCGGGTCCACGCCAACCGGGACCACCCGTGAAATGGGCCGTGCGATTGCACTGGTCGCCCTGGACCCATGAGATTTGCCATGGGGGAGTTGTCCCTTCGGCATCGTCTTGCTAACGTCTCCGAGCTTGGCATAGATTTGCCACGATAGCTTTATAGTTAAGGTTACGTGTAAGCAAGGGCCACGCGTCTTGTCCGATACCGTTCCCCGGTTCAGTGCGGACGCAGCCTGTGCTTCACATGCTCGATCCCAGAACTGGCAAGCCCGCTGTTCGCTTTGCGATTGCGGGTCGAGATCCCGACGGGTGGTACAGCCAAGGGCAGATTCGTGTGACTTCACGGCAGCGCCCACAATAGCCACCGCCCGGCCTTTCGCCGAGCTTCTGGCAGGGTTCGTTGGTTTTGCCGACCGCCCGCCATTCCTCAGATCCAGTGACAGTGACCTTCTTAACCTTCTGAGGTTTTTCAACAATAATCTGCGGCTGGCCGGGCTAGGGGTTCTGGCATAATTGGGGACCGCAGGGGGCATTTTTGGGATTGACCCACAGAGGAGAACAAGCATGAGCGACCCCGAAGAAACCATCGATCGGAGGAAATTCTTAACCAAGTCCGCAGCCCTACTCGCCGGAGGTGCAGCGCTCGCGAGAACAGCTCTTTCCTACGACAAGATTCTGGGTGCCAACGATCGTATTTCGGTGTGCCACATCGGCAACGGGAGTCGGGGCGGGGATTTGGGCTGGATCGTGTCTCAGCTGAAGACTAGCCAAAACGTCGAGATTACCACGGTGTGTGATCTGTGGCGACTGAACCGCGAGAAAGCGGTCGCGGCGAATGCAAAGTATTATGGCCGCGCGCCACGGGCGTATCAGTATTTGGAGGACGTGCTTGATTTGAAAGACATCGACGCGGTGATTATTTCCACACCCGAGCACTCCCACTCGCCCATCCTGAAGATGGCGGTGGAAGCCGGCAAGGACGCCTACGTTGAAAAGCCAATGGGCAATGTGCTGGCAGAGGCAAAGGCAGCCCGCGACACGGCCTTGATATCGAAACGGATTGTGCAAGTAGGTACACAGCATCGCAGCGAACCTCATCCCAAAGCCGCTCGCGAATTGGTTCAGGCAGGCGTTCTCGGAGAAGTGAGCAAGGTGGAAATTGTTTGGAATTACCACGGTCCCCGCTGGCGGGGACGCGAGGAAACAAAGCTGATTCGAGAACAGGATACGGATTGGCGGAAATGGCTCCTCACAAAGCCCAATCGCCCGTTTGATCCCCAAGTCTATTGCGAATTCCGCTTATACAAGGAATTTTCAAGCGGCATTCCCGATCAGTGGATGAGCCACGCGATCGACCTCGTGCATTGGTTCATGAACGACAGCTTTCCTCGCTCGGTGGTGGCTCATGGCGGCATTTTTGCGTGGCGCGATGGCCGAGAGAATGCCGATACCTTTCAAGCCTTGTTGGAATATCCGAAGGGTTTTCTCGTGAGCTACTCAACCAGCTTTGGCAACGACTCCCCCGGCTTCACCCGCTACATGGGGAAAAAAGCAACCCTGACGAACATCGGAGGCGAAGGCAGTCCGCGATATCAATTGGTCGAAGAGAAAGGTAATCATGAGGAAAACGCCGACATCGACGAGACGAGAGCCGCGAAATACGTTCTTCTCCCAGGCGAAACAAAGCTTCCGCCCATGGGCATTGATGACTTATCGCTTGGGCACATGGCTAATTGGTTCGAATGCATGCGCTCGCGGCAGCAGCCTCATTGCACGGTGCAGGATGGATTCGCTCACTCCGTGGCCTGCATGATGGCAGCGGAGGCTTACTCTTCAGGTAAGAAACAGTATTGGGATGCCGCCACTGAAACGATTCTGGATCGGGCACCTGGTAGCCAAGCAGCTTCTGGGTGAGCTGAGCGGCTATGCAAGATACAGGAGGGTCTGTTCGATCAGTCGTGTCGTCGGCGCGTAGGGCTCACCTGGCGCGTCAAATTCCATCGAGCAGTAGCCTCGATAACCGCTGGCCTTCAGGATGTCGAACGATTTTTTCAGGTCAATACTTAACAGCTTGTCGTGACCGTCGGCTTCGCCGTCTTTCACATGACAAATGCAGTAGGCGTGCTGAAACATCGCTTGGAGTGCCCGGTAGTTGAAATCGGCATTACCGGTCATCATGGAATTCGCGAAATCGGGCAAGGCGTGAAGATAGGGATGGTTGACGACCTCGATCACTTTCACTACGAAGAACGCGTCCTCGCTAACGAGATCGTCATTCTCCAGATTGACGACGACATTCTTGCCAGCACCATACTCAGCCACTTCCCGCAGGCTTTCCGCTGTGCGCTGCACACCTGGGACTGAGTTAGATGGTCGCTCAATGTGCGTACGGATGCTAGGGGATCCGATCTCGACAGCTATGTCCACCCACTTCTTTGCATGAGCGATTGCTTTCTTGCGAGTGGAGGAATCCTGATCATAAAAGCTGTCCTGGCCATCGACGGCGATATCCACAACCTTCACGCTCGTTCTTTCCAATTCTTCTCGGAAATTGCCAAGATAAGCAGGGTCAAGGGAACGGAAATGACGGTTGTGAGGCTCGATATTGTGAACGTTGAATTTTTTCACCACCTCGCGCGCGAAATCCTTGAGGTCCATTCCAGGCAAATTGGGGTCACGTTCGTGGTTAGTTGGACTTTCAATGTAGGCGCGAAACGGGTACGACGCAACGGAGATTCGATCGCGCGGTGCGCGCGGCAAAGATATGTGTGGTTGGGGGAGGGCTGACTTATCCGATCGACCAGCTCCGAAGGCGTCCCTCACCCCGCACGCGATCATCCCGCCAGCCGTTAGAGCGGATAACTTTTCCAGAAATGCACGTCGAGTAACCAAATCCATGTGTCTGAACCTGCAAGTCTTCGGATTATACTCGGGCCGTCGTGTAGGACTAGCGGAAGACGAGTTCAACCCGGATAGAGATAGACGGAGTCCTGACTAGCGGACCACGTCGACACTTGGCAATTGCGTCTGGACGACAGGGTAATCCGGAAGTTATCGGCTTGTCCGTGGATTCGTACCGATAATGCGCTTCTGGCCACAAATGGAATAGAGCAGTTCCACTCTTATATTAGGTACGAAGTCTTTTCCCGGATTCTTGTCCGACTCTTGGATGGAGGAGAGCGATCGAGACATCTGGCGCCCTAATACCTCACTGGCATCGGCACGGCTTGTGACGGCCAAGCATCGGGTATTACGGCGTCTCTCAGTGCTATTGGCAGGGTAAATAGGGTAAATAAGGATGAGAAAAGAGATCCACTTGGTGACAGTGGACTCTGGACGGCCATCCCACAACTAATTGAAAATACTATAGATATGCTTTAGATAGATGGCAGGGCAGCGTTCTAACCAACTGAACTACGTCCCCACTCGCCAAATCAACGACTTCGCTGAAAACCTTGCTGGACAAAGCATTTGCAGGTTTTGCATAGAGCGCACTGTTCGCACAGAATGCCCTAGCAAGCCCCTGTTCCTGGCAAAACCGCCTGTAAACCGCCTGTAAATTTCTGAGCAGCTCAGCATACTGCTCAGGACGGTCCACGTTGATGGCCAGCAAGAAAACACAGAGAAACGAACCTCGCAAAAACATCCTAACAGCTTCCCTTCTAGCGGGAAAGGGCGCGTCGCCGTTTTCGACGGACCTGCGATTCTAGCGATGTAAAGCCCTCTTCGAAGTCACGAAGTCCGATGTGCGAGTGACTCAAGACTTCGACCAGCATCATTGGAGCCGCAATCATGCCTATCGTCCCGAGAACTTTGGGATTCATGCGAATCGGTCTGCGATCTGTGGCCGTAGTCATGGATATATTACGGCGAAAGTATTACCGACGTGCGAAAGCATCCAAAGGAACATAGCTGTCGATGTGCTCCGAATGAGGCCTGCGCTCGGCCAATGACCAGCGGACATAGACTTCGGTGAGGCGCAATCTTCTGCATTCCCCTTTACGATTCTCACAACTACTCTCGTCAAATTATTGTTTTAGGGGCGTGGCATGTCTCACTTTCTGAAGCAAGTTGCACTGGCGGCGCTATTGATAGTGATTGGAGCTTCGATCGCTTTCGCTAGCACCGGGTATCTGAATATTCCCCCCGGCACAGCTTTGACGGTGCGTGTGAACGAACACCTCAACAGCGAAGAGACCAACCCTGGCGACTCCTTTCATGGAGTTCTCGCCAGCGCGGTGATCGTAAACGGCAAGAAAGTTGTTCCCAAGGGAGCGGAAGTTGTCGGTGAAGTGATCAAGGTGGAGCGTTCCGGGCGACTGAGCAATCCCGGCGAACTGCAGTTGGCCTTGGGGACTATCCAGTTTGGAGGCCGGAGGTACAGCATTGCCACCCAGACCGTGGTTATCAGGGGCGAATCGCACGCCAAGAGCAACTTGACGAAAATCGGCGGCGGAACTGCGGCAGGCGCTTTGATCGGGGCGCTTGCGGGCGGCGGAAAGGGCGCGGCTATTGGCGCAGGGGCGGGCGCGGCTGCGGGAACCGGCGTGGCCGCAGCCACCGGCAAAAAGGCGGCTGATGTGCCTTCAGAAGCCGTGTTGACGTGGACGGTTGCGACTCCTGCTGTGGCGAGTGCTATCCCCGCTGGAAACCGCGGGTCAGAGGAGAACAATTACGCCGACCAAGTTCGTCCTCGCTATGAAGAAGTCTCTAATCATGTCCCAGTTGAGTTCTCCGAACGTGAGCGCCGGATCATCAGTGGCTGTTTTGCCGAGCGACCTTCCGACCTGCCTCCCGGCTTGGCGAAGCGAGACCGATTGCCGCCGGGTCTAGAACGCAAACTGCAACGAAGTGGGACTCTGCCGCCAGGATTGCAAAAGCGAGTCCAGCCATTGCCCGAATTCTGCAGTTCCCGGCTGCCCCGGCTGCCGGAGAATTGGGTACGAGTTTCTCTCGGAACCCGCATCCTGCTTCTTGATTCCAGAGAACGCATTGTTGACATGTTTTGGTTGGAATAGAAAGATTCATGCTTCGTTGGACGCAGGAAGCTCCGTCAAGGAACATGCGAGCCGCTTTTCTTATCGCTCTTCTATTTTGTGCCTGTCTGGCGCCGGCCCAACTAGGCGACATTATTAAGAGGGCCAATGAGGCTCTGACCCAGCGGGGCACGGTGGGGCTTAGTAACGACAAGATTATTGCGGGACTCAAGGAAGCACTGCAGATAAGTACCGGCAAGACGGTTGCACTGACCGGGAAACCAGATGGCTTTCTGAAAAACGAGGCCATCAAGATCCTCTTGCCGCCCAAACTGCAGAGTGTTGGGAAAGGCATGCGGATGATCGGCATGGGCGCCCGCGTGGACGAGTTGGAAGTGGGAATGAACCGCGCAGCCGAGCAGGCTACGCCTGAAGCGAAGAAGATTTTCATCGCTGCAGTAAAGAAGATGAGTTTCGACGACGCCCGCAAGATTCTGACCGGCAGCAATACTGCGGCTACCGAATACTTCAAGCACGCCAGTTCCGAGGACCTGACAACGGCGTTCTCTCCGATTGTCAATCGGTCCATGCAGAGGGTTGGGGTAGTACAACAGTACAACAGCGTTCTGGCGAGCACGCCCGGAGGCAGTGCTCTCGCAGGGCAGTTCGACCTCAACAAGTACGTGGTCGCAAAGACGCTGGATGGCCTGTTTCTGATGTTGGGTGAGGAAGAGAAAAAAATACGGAAAGATCCGGCAGCGCAAACTACTTCATTGCTGCGGGAAGTGTTTGGCAGCAAATGACCGGCTGTCAGCGTTGAAAAAGAGCAAGAGGAAGTTCAGAACCTGAGCGTTTGGATTCCTGGGAGTAGAAAATAGTAAAGGCTGTGACATTGGTTATGCTCTAGCCACCAGCTCCTGCGAAGGAGCTAACAGCGTGGATGCATGCACCGTCACAGCCCTTGATGCGATCACTGCTTTTGCAGTTCCAAACCCCAACTGCTCCTCGCAGAGTCAGTCGGTTTTTTCGGGTCTGGTTGCCCACCAAGTTGCCCTGGTTAGCAGATCACCCAGCCTACTTCGGACTGGCAAAGTTTTAATTAAGCCAACCCTTTCAGCCGTCGACGTGTGCAAAGTTAAATAGTTGCTTCATCGATGTCAATGCTTCTTTCGATCGCTTAT
>Ga0137373_10000229_pt1 | contig 52068 bp, 37 predicted proteins | sample SagtaG_5_FD_104912 | JGI IMG/M metagenome (GOLD analysis project Ga0137373, IMG submission 104912) | Vadose zone soil microbial communities from Sagehorn Ranch, Mendocino, California, USA - Sage1_R_80_16 metaG | ecosystem: Environmental > Terrestrial > Soil > Vadose zone | place: USA... | reverse complement strand
TTTTCGATGAGGCGGATGTCGCAAGTGTGCCGGTCGACGCGCGGATAGACGATCCAGGAGCCGTCGGGCGAAACCGCGAAGCCCGACCAGCCTTGCTCGGGCAGCGCGGCGAGGTGCACGGGCTTCGAGGCGCCGAAGGCGAGGAAGACGACGGCGGGCTCCTCGTGCTCGCGACACAGCTCCCGGAAGTAGACTCCGTCCTTGCCGACGGCCCAGTTGGCCCAGTCCTCCGGGGCCAGCTCCGAGACGACGCGTGAAGCAGGGCCGCCGTCCACACTCTGGCGCCAGATCCCGGGGGCTTCGGCGCGCGTGAAGTAGACGAAACGCCCGTCGGGCGACTCGAGAGCCGCGTAGCCGCCCGCCGTGGTGACGGGCGTCGAGTGGCGATCGGCCAGAGAGAGACGCCAGACCTGCCAGGTGCCTGTCCTTCGGGAAGCGAAGTAGATCGACCGTCCGTCGCGGGAGAAGGAGGGCGCGAGGGCGTCCGCCGGGTCCGAGGTCAGGCGCTCGGGCACGCCGCCTCCGGCATCGACGGCCCACAGGTCCGCGCGCGTCTTCCGGCGTGCCGAAAAAACGAGCCGCTTGCCGTCGGGCGACCAGCGCGGAGTCTCCAGGCGCGCGCCGCCGAACGCCGTGAGCTTCCTCGCGTCGCTTCCGTCCACGCGGACGACCCACAGCTCGGGGCCGCCGGAGCGAGTCGAGACGAAGGCGATGCGAGAGCCGTCCGGCGAGATGGAGGGTTCGAAATTCCATTCGTCGGTCACGTCGGTCAGTTTGAGAGGCTTCGAAAGTTCCTGACGCGTGGAGACGCGCCAGAGGTTGACTTCGTAGAGCCAGTTCTCGAATGCCACCGCGTTCTTTGAACGCGCCGTCGAAGGGTGCTTCATCTTGATCCCGCCGCCGGCCACCCAGGTGGGCTCGCCACCCGAGACGGGGACACGCCAGAGGCTGTAGATGCCGGCGCGGCTCGAGGAGAAGACGAGGCTCTTCCCGTCCTCGGACCACGAGGAGCCCATCGTGTCGCGGTTGTCGAACGTCAAGCGAGTCGGCTCGCCGCCCGAAAGGGCGATCCGATGAATGTCGTTGACGCCGTCGGTGATGTTGCGTGTGAAGGCGAGCGTTCGTCCGTCCGGAGAGAACGCAGGCGAGGAGTCGCCGAGGATCGAGGAGGGAGGCTCCGTCACGCGCCTGTGCTCGAGCGTCTCGAGCGAGAGCAGCTCGATCGCGAGCGGCCCGCCGCCGTCGCGCCGCGAGAACGCCAAAGAGAGGCCGTCGGGAGACCAGGCCAGACGGCGGTATTCGAGGTCGCCGCAGGGCTTGAGCGGCCGCTCTTCGCCTCCAAGCGCGGAGACGAGGACGATGCGGCAGCTGCCGCCTGCGGAACGCGTGAAGGCCAGCCGCTGTCCGTCGGGCGACCAGGCCGGCACACGGTCTTCGACGCCGGCCTCTTTCGTCAGGCGCAGCGGCGTCTGGCCGTCCACGAGCTGAACGTAGATGCTGTAGTCGTCGCCCGAGCCGCCGTTCCAGGCGAAGGCGACCCGCGTCCCGTCGGGCGAGACGGCCGGATCGCGCTCGTTGCCCGGCAGGGACGTCACCGGCCGAATCCGCATCGGGCCGCGCGCAGCGCGGCTGCCCCGATGCAGGGCGAGAAATCCAAGAGTGAGTGCGGCGGCGAGCGCCAGTCCCGCCGCAAGGACGAGGCCCGGGGCCCGCAGCCGCAGCGCTCGGGCTGCCGTCTCCGGCGGCGCCAGCGGCGCGACGGGGGAGACCGGTGCCACCAGCCTGTAGCCCGACTTGCGGATCGTCTCGATGACTCGCGGCCGAGCGGCGTCGTCTTCGAAGGCGCGCCGCAGCTCCCCGACGGCGCGCGTCAAAACGTCCTCGGTCACGAAAGCCCCGTCCCAGACGTCTCGGAAGAGCTCCTCCTTCGTCACGACATGTCCCGGCCGATCGGCCAGGAGCACCAGCACCTGCATGACCTTTGGCTCGAGCTGCAGCGTGGCATTCTGCGAGACGACGCGGTTCAGGCCGGGACGGACCAGCCGATCCCCGATGCGAAAGTCCGAAGGAACCGGACGGGCAATCTCGGGTCGGCGTGGTTCGACGCTCATGGACTACCGTGTCCACGCGGCAACAGCCGCTGCCTGTGGGAGCCATCCGAGTCCATCACTTCGATGACCTGATGGCCATCTCGCTCGGAGGGAGACCTGGAGCCGTCCGCGTTCATGACGTAAACCTCGGGGTCGCCGTCTCGGTCCGACATGAACGCGATCTTCGAGCCGTCCGGCGACCAGACGGGGTCGCTATCGTTTGCGACTCGTGCCGGGATTGGCGGATCGGGCGCCGAGCCGATCGCCAGAAAGCTCAACGCCAGAGCCACCGGGTAGAGCCATCGGGCCCGCTCGGCCGGCGGAAGCCTTGGGAACATGAGAGGCAATACGGCGGGGAAGGCCCCCTTGTTTTCGGCGACGAAGGCCAAAACGACGGCGCCACCGCCACTCTTCGGACCCCGGTTTTCGGGCGCGTCCTCTCGATCCTGTTCGCGGAGGGAGCTGTCCCCGTCGTTTTCGCCTAAGCTGGCGTCGCCATGGATCAGAAGAGCCGGCGGCCCCTCCCGCCGCGGGGCGCCTTCTTCGTGCGCGTGGCCCGAAGCGGCCTCGTCGCCTTCGGCCTCATCGCCGCTTCCCTCTGCGTCGGGATGGCCGGCTACCACTATTCCGAAGGGATGCCGTGGATCGACGCCTTCGTCAACGCGGCGATGATCCTGTCCGGCATGGGCCCGGTCGGGGAGCTCCGCACCACCGGCGGAAAGCTCTTCGCGGGCTTCTATGCTCTCTTTTCCGGTCTCGCACTCATCACGATCGCCGCTGTTCTCCTCGCTCCCGTGGTGCATCGCTTCCTGCACCGATTCCACATCGAGATCGGCTCTCGCGGCGGCGACTCGGGCTAACTTCTCGAGTGGATGCGCTTGTTGACGAGGTCGTCGGGAGAGACGCGCGGATCGAGCGCCTGCATCTTCTTGACGAACTCGAGGGTCACTCCGTGAATGCGCATGCTGACGAGCTCGTCGACGGGCACGCGGCGGTAACCGAGCTCGGCCAAGCCGCGAATGTACTCGGGAGTGACGCCGTGGATGCGCACGCTGACCAGCTGGTCTGAGGAGATCCTCTCGTACCCGAGCTCCTTGATTTCCTTCACGTACTCGGGCGTCGCGCCGTGGATGCGCAGGGAGACGAGGTTGTCGGGCGAGAGATGGCTGTAGCCCAGGGCCTGAAGGTCTCGGATGAAAGACGCCGTGGCGCCGTGGATGCGCATGGAGACGAGCTGATCCGCGGAGAGGCCCTCGTACCCGAGCGCTTTCAGCTCCCGGATGAACTCGGGACCGGCCCCGTGGATGCGCATGGAGACGAGGCCGTCAAAGCTCAGGCGGTCGTATCCGAAGGCCTTGAGCTCGCCGACGAGCTGCCGGCTCACGTCGTGCACCGCCGCCGAGAAGACCTGTTCCTCGTCGAGGTTCCCCACGCCTGCGCTGGCCATCGCGGCCGCAAAGCCCGGAGCCGCGGCGAACGTGAACTTGCCCGATCCGCCCGCGGCGTCGAGCTGGCCGTCGAAGGTGATCGTTCCCGCGTCGCGGACGAGGGAAAAGCGTGCCGGCACGTCGGCGGTGCCCGAGGGACGCGTGAGACCGCGGAAGTCCGAAAGAGCGACACCGTGCGAGCTGTTCCAGCTGCCGCGGACTCCCGTGCGCTTCATGGTCAGCTGCGCCTGACCGTCGCTGCGGTCGAAGTCGAGAAACCAGCGTCCCTGGATCGTTCCCGAGACGGCCTCGGGCGGCGTAAGCGGAAGGGCGAGCGCGAGCAGAGCCCCCATCAGAAAGGTCTTCATCGGTCGTCTCCTTTGATTCCGTGAATCCGCGCTCCGACGAGGTCGTCCACGGAGAGCTTCCTGCCGAACTTGCGGTTCATCTTGCGAATGTCATCCGGAGTCACGCCGTGGATGCGCATCGCGACGAGATCGTCCCCGGAGGCCCCGGAGTACCCGAGAGCGCGGACTTCGCGAACGAACTCCGGGGTCACGCCGTGGATCCGGAAAGAAAGCAACTTCTCCACATCGAGGTCGCCAAGCTCTTCAGCGCGGATCTCCCGCACGAACTCCGGCGTGACCCCGTGGATCCGCATCGAGACGAGCTCGTCGGCCGAGAGGCCCTGGAACCCGAGCGCGCGGACTTCCTCGACGAACTCGGGCGTCACGCCATGGATTCGAAAGGCGATCAGTTGCCCTGTGGTCAGGCGCGGCGGCCCGCCGGCATCCTTGGGCTCTGTCTCCTTCGCCGGCGCGGCCGGCTCCGCGCTCGCCGCTTTCGCCGGCTTCGGCTTCGGCTTTGCAGCCGGCGCCGCAACGGCGGGCCGCGGCGTGGCTCGAGGCTCGGGAACAGCGTCGGGGACCGCGCCCCAGAAAGCCGCGGCCGGTTCCGGAGTCAATGGAGTGACGTGGGCGGCGGCGCCGATCAGCGCAATGGCGACGAGCGCCAGTACGGCGGCGATCGAGGGCGGCAGCCGATCGGCCGCGGGAGGCTTGCCCGGAAACAGGCGCGCGACGCGGCGCAAGAGCGATCCGCCCGTGGCGGCGGCGGCGAGCCGGGGGGCCGAAGTGCGAGTCTCCTCCAGTCCCACGAGCGCCCGTGCGTACAGGGCGGCGTCTCCGGTCGCGGCCACCGCCAGATCGTCACAGGCGTTCTCACGCTCGACGCGGATCCGATGCGAGACCCACCAGACGGCGGGGTGATAGAAGAGGAGCGTCTCGGCCGCCGACTGGAGCAGGTTGACGAGGAAGTCGTGGCGCCGAATGTGCGCGAGCTCGTGCGCGAGGATCGCTTCGAGCTCGGCCGCGGTCAGCGCGGTGAAGGCGGACGCAGGAAGCAGGATGACCGGGCGCAGAATGCCCAGAGCGGCCGGCGCCTCGACGAGGGCCGACGTGAGCAGCCGCACGGGCCGGTGGACGGAAAGCCGAGCGGCCAGGCGAGGGAGACGCGCCTGCCACACATCGGGCACTGCCGCGACGCTTCGCCGGGCCTGTCGGGCGACCGCCGCCCAGCCCCCCAGAAGGCGCGCGGACAGGGCCGCGACGCCCGCCAGCCAGCAGAGAACCACCACACGCTCGGCGGGAGGGGGCAGCCTCGGTATCCGAACGGTGAGGCGTTCGGAAATGGCCCTGGCAACCGGCGTGGCCCGGATCGCGGGGGCCGCAGAAGACGCGGTCGGTATCCCCGTCTTCGCCGCCGTCGTTCGTCGAGCCAGCTCTGCGTACGTCGCTGCCGAAACCGCGAGCATCGCGGCGAGCGTGGCGCAGGCCGCCGCGTAGCGTGGGCCTGCCCGGCGCAGCAGGAGATTTCCGCCGGCCAGCAGCAGGGCGCCGATCGTGCCTTGCCAGAGGAAGTGAACCAGCGTCGAAGCGAGAGCGGTCATCGGTGGCCCCCTTCGATCTCGTCCAGGAGCTGGCGGATGCGGGCGAGCTCGGCTGACGAAGCCTTCTTGGAGGAGAGCGCACGCATGACGAGCCGCTCGGCCGAACCGCCGAAGGCGCGTTCGAGCAGATCTCCGACGAGCTGTCCCTCCGTTTCGGCGCGCGGCGCGCCGGCTTCGTACACGTGCGCCCGAGCGGTCTCGTCGCGGCAAACGAGACGCTTGTCCGTCATGATCTGCAAGAGCTTCAAGATGGTGGTGTAGCCGACGCGCCTGCCGGGCGGGAGCGCCTCGTGGACCTCCCGCACAGTGGAGGGCCCGCGCTCCCAAAGGACGCGCAGGATCGCGAGCTCGGCGTCGGTGGGTCGGGCGACTGTGGGCTTCGGCATCGCGTGCCTCCTGCCGCTGTGGATACGAAGAAAGTAGTACGAAGTTCTTCGTATTGTCAATCCCATGCTAACTTTCCGGCCCACATGAATTTGGGTGGTCGTCGCGTGGCCCTCCTGCTGTTTGGCTCGGGGCTGACGGCCCTCGTCTACCAGGTCGCCTGGCTCAGGCAGCTGCGTCTGATCTTTGGCGCTTCGACTCCCGCCTCGGCGGCCGTTACGGCCATCTTTCTGGGGGGCCTCGGCCTGGGAGGCTGGCTGCTCGGCCGCCGGGCGGACGCGCAGGGCAGGCCGCTCGCGTTCTACGGGAAGCTCGAGCTGGCCATCGCGGTGTCCGCGGCCGCAACACCGGCTCTGGTATGGCTCGTGGAGCGAGCCTACGTGGCGACGGGTGGTTCGTTCAGGTTGGGCATCCCGCTCGCTTCGCTCGTGCGCCTGATCTTGGCAGCGTTCGTCCTCGCGGTTCCGACGGTTCTGATGGGCGGAACGCTGCCGGCCGCGGCGCGAGCGGTGGAGACCGAGGAGGACCTCGGCCGCCGGACGCTCGCGCTGCTCTACGGTGCGAACACGTTGGGAGCGGTGACCGGAGCCGTTCTCTGCAACTTCGTTCTGCTCGAGCGCTTTGGCACGCGGACGACGGTGTGGATGGCGGCGCTGGCCAACGCGGCCATCGCGCTGACGGCACTTCGGCTCGCGGCGGAGAGATCGGAAAGAAAAGCGCCTCGCCCCAAGTCGAAAAAGCGCGGCAGAGAGAGGGTCGAAACGGCTCCAGCGGGGCGGGCCGCCGGGGAGGAGCTCGAGGCCTTGCCCCCGCCGCCCTTCGTCCTGGCCGCAGCCGCCGTCGTGGGCTTTGTCTTCCTTCTGATGGAGCTCGTCTGGTACCGGATGCTGGCGCCGCTTCTGGGCGGCTCGACATACACCTACGGCTTGATCCTGGCCGTGGCGCTTGCGGGCATCGGGCTGGGCGCCGCCCTTCGCGGTCGCCTCGGGCGTGCGGGGCCTGCCTCGCTCTCCGGCCTGGCGTCGACGTGCGCGCTCGAGGCGCTCTGCCTCGCACTGCCGTTTGCGCTGGGCGATCGCCTCGCCATCGTGACGGTTCTGCTGCGGTCCCTCGGAGCGCTGGGCTTCGGCGGCTATGTCGCCACCTGGACGGCGGTTTCGGCCGTCGTCGTCTTCCCGGCCGCCTGCGTTGCCGGCTACCAGTTCCCCTTGCTGATCGGCCTGCTGGGCCGCGGTCGGCAGGACGTGGGCCGGCACATCGGGGCCGCCTACGCCTCCAACGTCGCCGGAGGCATCGCGGGCTCGCTCGCGGGAGGCTTCGGGCTGCTGCCGCTGCTCTCGGCGCCGGGGGCCTGGAGGCTCTGCGCGGTCTTGCTCGTCGTTCTCGCCGGCGCGGCCATGGCGCTCGCCTCGCGCTCGACGGCAGGCTCCGGCCGGCTGGTCCCGCCGCTTGCCGCCTCTGCCGCGGCGGTCTGGCTCGCCACCGCGACGGGTCCGACGGCAGCCTGGAGGCACAGCCCGATCGGCGTGGGGCGGGTTGATCTCGCCAAGGCTTCTCCCAATCTTCTCCAGGAATGGCTGAACCAGCGGCGGAGGATGCTCGCTTGGGAGGAGGAGGGAACGGAGAGCAGCGTGGCGCTCTTGAAGACGACCGAAGGCGTCGCCTTCACCATCAACGGCAAGGTGGACGGCGCCTCCCGCGCCGACGCGGCCACGCAAGTGATGGGAGGTCTCGTCGGCGCTGCGCTCCATGGCGCTCCGCGGCGCGCTCTCGTGGTGGGCCTCGGCACGGGATCCACCGCCGGTTGGCTCGCTGCCGTGCCGACGGTCGAGCGCGTGGATGTCGTGGAGCTCGAGAAGGCGACGCTGCGCGTGGCCCGCGATTGCGCCGTCGTCAATCGAGACGTTATGTCGAGCCCGAAGGTGCGGGCGCTCGTGGGAGATGGCCGGGAGTTCCTGCTGACCACGCGGGAGAGCTACGACGTCATCTTTTCAGAGCCGTCCAATCCCTTCCGCGCCGGCATCTCGAGCCTCTTCACGCGGGAGTTCTACCGGTCGGTTGCACCGCGCCTCTCCGAGGGCGGCGTCTTCGTGCAGTGGCTGCAGGCCTACGACGTCGATTCGGGCGCCGTCCGGACGGCCTACGCCACGCTCGCGTCCGTCTTTCCGAACATCGAAACCTGGTGCGGGACGCAGAACGACCTCTTGCTCGTGGCGACGCGGGCGCCTCTCGCGCACGACGGCCGCGCTCTCTCGAACAGGCTCTCGAAAGAGCCCTACAAGAGCGCGATGCTCGGGGCCTGGCGCGTGGAGGGGCTGGAGGGATTTCTCTCGCATTTCTTGGCGCGCCCATCCTTTGCCCGCGCCGTCGCGGCACGCGAGGGAGAGCGCTTGAACACGGACGACCGAAACGTGATCGAGTTCGCCTTCGCGCGCAGCCTCGGCAACGCCGCGCTCTTCGAAGTGGACGAGCTTCGAAGCGCGGTCGGCGCCCGCGGCGAAGATCGACCCGAGATCTCGGGCGAGGTGGACTGGGAACGCGTGGCGCACGAGCGGATCGCGACAGCCACGGCCGAGGGCGTGCGGCTGCACGCAAAACCGGGTCTGCCGCGGGATCTGCTGCGCCATGCGCTCGTTCTCTCGAGCTTCGCCGACGGCAAGCCCGAGCTTGTTCTCGGCGCCTGGCGAGCGCAGGCCTGGACGCCGACGGGACCCGTCGAGATCGCGGCGGTGGCCGACGCGCTGGCCTTCGGCGGGGACGAGGCGGCGCGCCCGTTCATCGGGGCGCTCGCCCGTTACGAGCCGGTGGAAGCGGACGTAGCACTCGCGCGTCTGCTGTGGCGGCAGAGACGCTTCGGGGAGGCGGCGGAGGCGCTCGAAAGGGCGTTTATCTCTTACCGCGCCGACCCGTGGCCTCTGCTCGCCTACATGAAGTCGGGGTTGACGCTGGCGGTGGACGTCGCGAAGAACGACGCGGCCGCGGCCGAGCGCCTCTTTGCGGCCCTCTCGCCGCCGTTTGCGGCGCACGTTCTCGAGGAGGAGCGCCTGATGGCGCTCGCCGAGATCGGGCCCTCCGTCAGCTCCGCGAAATTCGCCGAGGCGCTGGCGCTCATGGAACCCAACGTGCCCTGGCTGGAGCGCACTCTCGAACGCCGGGTCCAGGCCTACGAGGCGATCGGCAGCCCGCGCCTCTCAAACGCCCGCCGGGACCTCGAGCGCTTTCGAGCGCGGGGGAAGGCGGCGTTCGCCGTGGGTTTAGATTAGCCGAATAGATTTAGGTTTATTTAGCTTTTCTTCTAATTAAATTAGCAAATTCTGGCTTACGGGTGCCCGCGACGAAGCTTTGCGGCGTGAACGGTATTTTTCAGCAGCATCGCGACGGTCAGCGGCCCGACGCCCCCGGGCACCGGCGTGATCCAGCCAGCGACTTGAGAGACCGCCTCGTAGTCCACGTCACCGACGAGGGCGCGGCCCTTGGCGGCGAGCGCCACGCGTATGCGCTCGGACGAGCGCAGGTGCTCGGGCGTGGCGTCGAGCGAGCTTACGCGGTTCATCCCCACATCCACGACGGCGGCGCCGGGGCGCACAAAGTCGGCGGTCACGAAACCGGGACGGCCGATCGCGACCACGAGGATCTCCGCTTCGCGGCAGATTGCCGGCAGGTCCCGGGTCTTGGAGTGGCAGAGGGTCACGGTGGCGTCGCGCGCCGTCAGAAGCGCGGCCATCGGCTTGCCGACGATGTCGCTGCGGCCCAGCACGACGGCACGGCGGCCGGCCAGCGCAATGGCGTGTTCGTCGAGGAGCGCCAGAATTCCCGCGGGCGTGCAGGGGACAAACCGCGGCCGCCCCTGGCGGAGCAGCCCGACATTCTCCGGATGGAATCCATCCACATCTTTCAAGGGATTGAGGGCGTCAAAGACCCTCCAGGTCAGCTGCTGCGTCTTGAGGGGGAGCTGCACGAGGATCCCGTCCACATCCTCCTGTTCATTGGCACGGGCGATCTCGCCGAGCAGAGCTTCAGCGGGAGATTCGGAGGGGAGCCGAATCGTCTCCGCGACGCACCCCGCTTCCCGAGCCGCCTTTGTCTTGGCCGCGACGTAGCTCTCCGAGGCGGGGTTTTCTCCGACCAGAATGACTTGAAGGCGGAGGGGGAAACCCCGGGTGGCGACCGCCTCCGCTTCGATCCGTGCCTCTTCGCGCAGCCGGTGAGCGAGTTGGAGGCCGTCGAGAACTCGGGCTCGAGTCTTGCCGGGCGCAGGATGTTCCGCCACCCGCGAAGGATAACCAATCGGCCCGCTTCCGAGAGGCTCCGTACTGAACCCCTCTGTCCTCTCCTTCACTTCTCCCTGCCGGCCGCCCAGGCGGCTCCCAGGGCACAGGCCAGCGTGGCCGGTATGACCGGAATCGAGAGATTGAAATCCACGAGGCCGTGGAGGGTCAAAGACAGCAGGGCGCCGAATCCGGCCAGGACCAGCGCGCTTTCTTCGCGGTGTTTCTGGCCGCGCCAGGCGCGAACGAGAAGGATAAAGAGGGAGCCGAAGGCAACGATTCCGAGGGCCGCGCCGATCGCCCCGCCCGTGACCAGAAGCTGGAGCAAGTCCGAGTGCGCCTGCTCGACCAATCCGGACAATTCACGAGGTTGAACCCGTCGGAAAGCCTCGCGGAAGGTCCCGAGGCCCGATCCGAGAAGCGGGAACTCCCGCCAGGCCTGAAGCGATGTTCTCCAGAGCGCCGCCCGCGTGTTTGTGCCGAGGTTGCGAGGATCTAATTCCAAAAACCGGAGGAGTGGGCTTGCGCCAGTGGCCGTAGCCACAAAGAGAACCCCGGCAAGGATGGCGAGTGCCACGCCGGCCGGCACCCGCCAGTGGAACTGAACCCGTCGATGCAAGACGGCCATGGCCAGAAGAACCAGGGTCATGATCGCGGCGGAAAGAATGCCTCCCCGCGACCGGGTCAGTCCGATGCCGACGGCGATCACACTCCACAGAAGGATTCGCCCTGCCAGCGGCACGAACCGCTTCTCGAATCGTGCCGCCCGGTCGGCTCCTTTCGGCGCGCGATCAGGATTGGTCAGGACCTCCGCCCAGAGAGCTCCGAACGCGAGCGCGAGGGCGATCTCGAGGTAGGCCGCGAAATGGTCGGGGCTGACGAAGGCGCCATGCACGCGATCCTCGGTGGATTCGCGGACCGCGGCCGCGAAGATGTGGACCGCCGCGGCTCCAAGGAACGTGGCGCTAAAGAGCCGCCGCCTTATGCGGTTGCGCAGCAAACTTGCCGCGGAGAGGAAGAGCGTGGCGTAAGCCAAAATGAGCAAAATGGTCCCCAGCGTTTCGGCCGGGGCGATCGAAATCCTCGGTGCCAGAGAGGCTTTCTTACCGAAAAGCCTCAATATTTCCGCTGCCTCGTGGTAGATTCTAAGGTTTATGGGGGCAGCTCGCTCCAGGACTTTCTCGGGCAGCGGAAGCCACTGAACGAGACCCAGGAGCGCGAGGGTAATCACCGCGCCAAGCGGGATCGCTAGAGAATTGAGGGAACGGGTTCGGGACTTGGACAAAAAAGTGACTGCGGCGACAACGAAGGCAAAAAGCTCGAGGACGAGGTTCCCGACGGGCAGGATCGTTTCCCCGCCCATGGCGCGTCGAGCAACCGGATCGACACCATAAAGGAACGGGACGGCCGCAACGAAAACGAGGAAAATGGCGAAGGTAGTGCTGTCCAGTTTGTCGGAACTGTTTGGAAGAAGAGCCTCTCTGGCGAGCGTGCGGAACTTATGAAGAATTGTCACCGAATCATCCTGCTGGTTCCGTGCCTGATCATGACACTGGTAGCCAGCAGTCAGGGTGAAGACTTTTATGAGGCACGTCTGCGTGCGGGACAGGAAGCTTACCGGCAGAAGCGCGCTCTGGAAGCCGTTGACCAGCTTCGCATCGCGGCCTTCGGTTTTCTGAACACGCCCCCCCTTCTTTCCGAAAGCCTCGCCCGGCTGGCACTGGCACAGGCCGCGGCGGGACGGCCCGCCGACGTGGAGGTCACTCTGTCGCGCTTCCTCGAGGTGGAGCGCCGGTTCTCACCCTACGCCCAGGTCAAGCTCGAGCCTGATGTCCGAGCAGAGTTCCAGTCTCTACTTCTGCGCCGGGTGCCGCAGGCAAGCCTGCTCTCTCTCCCGGGTCTGGCGGGACTCGTGGAAACCGAAGAGCAGAAAATTGCGAAGCTTTCCCCCCGCGAGCGCCAGAAGGCCTTCGAGGCGGCGTTCCGGCGCGAGCCAGGCAACGCGGCCTGGGCCCTCGGCCTCGCCCGCGAATCGGCGCAGCGGCAAGATCACAAAGAGGTCGTGCGTTGGACGGACAAGGCGCTGCAACTCACTCCGGGAAACGCGGAGGCGCTGGCTCTGCAGGCCCACGCGCGGGCCGCGCGCCGGGAATGCGCGGAAGCACTTGCCGACCTGAAGACTTTGCCGCCAGCTGAGCTGGACGCGCGTCCGGTGCTCCACGCGGACAGATTTGTCTGTCTCGTCGAGAGCAAGGATTGGGCAGGCGCCGAAACAGCCCTCAAGGTCGTGCCCGGGAACCTGATGGTTCGGGGCGACGTGGCGCAGGCCGAACAAAAGCTCGCGGCCGAGCGTCAGCGCCGGAGCAGAGAGCTTGCGGGCAGCACGAGAGCGGCCGCAAAGTCTTCCCCGATTAGCCCGTCGAACCCGCCAGAAAAGGTCGCGGGAGCTGCTCCCGGAAAGACTTCGCGCGCTGCGGCGGGCGTGCCCGTCGGCGAGAAGAAGCTTACGGGGGAAGCGGCCCAGCGACCCACGCCGCCCGCGTCAGAGGCCTTGGCGGAAAGCCGGCGTCTCGTAAAGGAGCGTAGGGCGAGCGACGCGGCAAAGATCTTGCTTGAGGCCTTGAGGTCAGAACCGGATAACCGTGAACTTCGCATGGCGCTTCTGGAAGCTTCCTGCCTCTCTGGTGCCTGGAACAGGGGAGCCGAGCAGATTCCCCTGGTGATCCCTTTCGGCGAGGGAGAAGCGTTGCCTATGTTCTATGCCGCCGTAGTGCTGTACCAAACCGGCAAGACCGACGAAGCGCGTGGATACATGGAGCGTGCCCTGCCTCGAGTCTCCGGTCCATTCGTAGATGAATACGCCAAAAAGATCCTCGGCCGGTCCTAAGACTTTGTGACGCACGCTGTCAAATGCTGCCTCACCGTGGTGACACAATCGTTCGGCGGAGCGCCCCGGCTTCTTGTGACGTCTCTGGTTTTGCCTCTGTTCTTATATCCTCTTACCATAGTTGCTCAGGTGCCTCCGGAGAGAACGGTGCCTCTTGAAGAAGAGGTAAAACAAGAAATGGCGCAAAGTCGTTTCCATCTCGGGCCGCTTCGGCTGCTCCCCAGGGTTCTGCTGAGCAACGCCGGTTATGACAACAACCTTTTTGGGACGTCGGAGCCGACTGTATCGGACTGGACGGCAAATGTTTCCCTTGGCCTGCACGTGCTGCTTCCCCTCGGTTCCAAGATGTATCTTCGTGGTGATGTGATGCCGGAGTATGACTGGTATGCGCACCATGTGGAGAGTCGAATATTTGGCGGACGGTACAGAGGCTCCTGGCTGGGGTTCTTTAACCGGCTGTCGGCGGACTTATCCGGCGGATATTTGAAGACGGTGAGCCGTCTGAGCTCGGAAAACGAAACTTTCTTCACCTATAAGGTTCTCGACGGCTCGGCAAGCGTCGAGGTGAATCTCTCCCGACAGCTTTCGCTCTTTGGGGTGGGAACCGGTCATCGCCTTCGCCACTCGAGCGAGGGAGCCGTGGGCATCACCGTGAAGCAGCTCGATCGGGACGATGTGGCAGCGCGCGCGGGACTGCGCTATCGGTGGACGAGCTTCTTCTATGTGGCGGCCGAAGTGGAGGGGACGCAAGCGACGTTCGTCGAATCATCGGAGCGCGACAATCGGACCACGGGTTATCTGCTCGGAATCTATTACAACCGCGAGCGCTTCTTTCTCAACATCAACGGCGGATATCGCCTCGGCAGACCGTACAATGTCTCCTCCTTCAAGGCTTTTTCAACAGGCACTGGTTCCTACTTTGTGTCCTACTTTCTCGTGCAGCGGCTCGAAGTGCAGGCTTATGGGCATCGTGGGGTGCAGTACAGCCAGTTTTCGACAAACGCCTACTTTCTGGAGACCCGAAACGGGGGAGGGGTTTCAGTTGGAATTGGTTACCGTTTGCGCCTGCGCGGGTATGGAGAATACGGAACCAACGACTATCCCATTGTGACCTCGACGGGCGGAGCTGAGGCCACGAAGCGAAGAGACAGGTTCACGACGGTCGGCGGCGGGCTTTCTGCGCTCCTTTTCCGGAGCGCCTCGATAACCGCGCTCGTCAGTCGAACACACGTCTCGTCAAATATTCGAGGCCTCGACCGGTCTATACTGCGGTTCACGACCAATCTGTCATTCGAAGGGAAATTCACCCGATGAGACGTACGCTGCTGATAATCGTCGCGACAGGAATGGTGTTTCCGCTGGCACTCCCCGCGCAGGAGCAGACGGGTGACTACCGAATCGGCCCCAAAGACTTGCTCGAAATCCGCGTGTTTGAAATTCCTGAGCTCAACCTGGAACGGCGCGTCTCGAACAGCGGCTCCATCGATCTGCCTCTTCTGGGAGAACTTCCGGTCTCTGGCCTGACGCCTTCGGAGGTGAATAGCCAGGTGGAAGCCAAGCTCACGGCGAAATATGTAAACCGCGCGAATGTCTCGGTCGTCGTGAAGGAGTACGCAAACAGTCCCGTTTCGATCGTCGGAGCTATCCAGAAGCCCGGACCGCTCAATATCTCCGGCAACTGGTATCTTCTCCAGGCGATCTCGGCCGCGGGAGGCCTGACACAACAGGCCGGCCGCAAGATTTATGTCCTGCGCCGCTCGGTCAACGGCCTGTCGGACAGACTCGAGATCAAGGTCGAGGATCTCTTTCGAGGGGCGTCGTCGACGTGGAACATCCCCATTTTCCCCTCGGACGTGGTCAACATCCCGGCGCGGACTCTGGTAAGGATCTTCTGTCTGGGAGAGGTCAAGAGCCCAGGCGCTCTTGAGCTCGACAGCGATGATCGGATTTCGCTTCTCTCCGTCATCGCTAAGGCCGGTGGCCTGACGGATCGTGCGTCGAAGTCGATCCGCATCAAGCGCAAGGGACCCGACGGCAAGGACTTCGAAACCGTCGTGAGCTTCGGGCGCATCGTCTCGGGTAAAGACCCTGACCCCGTTCTCTTCCCCGATGACGTGGTCATTATCAAGGAGTCGTTCTTCTAATGTCGAGCGAAGCTGAATTCCCGGCAGAACTTGTCGCAGTTGACGAGAGAGCACAAGAATTCCATCTGGCGGAATACTGGGCGGCCATCGTCAGGCGCTGGCGACTCGTCGCACTCTGTTTAGGAATCGCGCTCACGGTGGCGGCGCTCTATTCGATCCTGACCCAGCCGCTCTACAGGGCCGCTGCCGTTCTCGACCTCGAACCGGAGAAAGCCGACGCTCTCGACATTGGCATTGGCTCCGCTCCGACCGCTTACTACTATTTCGTTCGTCCGGAATTTCTTGCGACACAATCGAAACTCATGAAGACAAGCGAGATGGCGGAACGGGTTGTCAAGCGATTGAATCTTGTTGAGAACCGCCAGTTCAATCCTCGCAAGAGCGGTTTCTTCAAGGGTGAGAGAAAACCCGAAGCTGGCGAGGAGTTTGCTGGCGTAGTCGGGACGTTAATGAGGTCCATCGATGCTAAGCCGGTACGCGACGTGGGCGTCACGACTCGCGACACGAATCTGGTCGAGCTGAGTGTTGTCGCGCCTTCTGGCAGCCTCGCCGCCGACATTGCGAATGCCGTCGCGGAGGCCTACCTCGCCTGGGATGTGGAATCGAAGTACGGCCCCGTAGGCCGTGCGTCGGGATACCTGGCTGCACAGATTCAGCAGACCAGGAGCGAGCTGGATGCAAAGGCTCAGCAAGTCCTCGCCTATGGCAGAGAAAAAGACATCGTCTCGACGGATTCTCAGGCCAATCTCTACGCCCAGAAAGTTGACCTGAACTTAGACGCGGCGGTCGCAGAGCGGGTGGCCAAGGAAGCGCGCTATCGCGACGTCCAAACTGCGGCGCCGGAATCCGTTGCCGACACCCTTGCGTCTGGGCTGGTGTCCCAGCTCCGTGCCGAACAGGCGAGACTCGAACGCGACTATGCCGAAAAGCTAAATCTCTTCAAGCCGGACTGGCCCGCGATGCGGCAGTTGAAGGCTCAGATCGATAGCGGACGGGAGCACTTGGCCTCCGTGATCGGGGAGACGGTGGCGAAGGCTCGTGACGTCGCGAAGAACGATTATCTGACTGCTTTGCGGAAGGAGGAGAGCCTCAAGGCGGCCATGAAGTCTCAGAGAACCGAAATAATGAAGTTCAACAGCGACGTCGTCGGGTACAACAGTCTGAAGCTCGAGGTCGACATCAAACGAGCTTTGCTCGATACGCTGCTCAAACGTCAGGCGGAAGTCGAAGTGATGTCACGCCTTGCGACGCAACGCCAGTCGAGTATCCGTATTGCTGAGAGAGCCCGGCCTCCGCACAGACCTTTCCGACCGTCCTATTCGTTCAACGGCCTTCTGGCTCTCTTACTGGGAGGGGCCGTTGGGATCGGACTGGCGCTATTGCTGGAATACTTTGACCGCAGCCTTCGTACGGCCGAACAGGTTGAAAAGCACATCCAGCTTCCTGCGCTTGGAGTGATCCCGGCGGTGGGCACTGCGGCAGGGAAGAGCTACGGATACAGTGGGAAGCTTCGCCGCAAGAGGCGGGAGGGCCCTGAGGAGGAGGTCGCCTCGATCGAGTTATTGCCGCACCAGCATTTCCGATCCCGAGTCGCTGAACGATATCGGGCCTTCCGCACGGCGCTTCTACTTTCTCGCGCGGGCGGAGTGAAGTCGATCGTCATTACGTCCAGTTTTTCCCGGGAAGGCAAAACCGCAACGGCCGTGAACCTGGCGGTCGTGCTGGGCCAGCTCGGCAAGCGAGTCCTGCTCGTGGACGCTGATCTCCACAGACCTCGCCTACACGAAGTCTTTCGCCTCTCCAACCGCACCGGTCTGGTTTCGGTCCTCGCGGAAAACCTGAACCCGGACCGAGCGATCGCGAACACGGACGTGCCGGATGTCCTCGTGGTCCCCTCCGGCCCCTCCTCGCCGAACCCTTCCGGGCTGCTCTCCTCTGAGGCGATGAGCAATTTCCTGGAGTTTGCCCGCTTGAACTTCGACTACATCATCATCGATGCGCCGCCGGTTGCTGCCGTTGCCGATGCTCTCGTGCTGGGTCACCAAACCGATGGCGTCGTGTTGTGTGTCCAGGGAGGCAAGACTCCGCGCGAACATGTGGCGCGTGTTCGCGACAAGCTGCTTCGAAGCAACGTCCGCATTCTCGGTGTTCTCCTCAACAACGTGGTCGAAGACGCGGGCGGATACGGGGCGCTCGACTATGACGAGACCTACTACGGCCAAAAGAGCGGCTACGGCGAGGAGCAGCGCGCCGCCTCGGCGGCGCGCACGGTCCGAGAAGCCCGCCCGGAGATCTCTAGCCCAGGCGCGTAAACTGAGTGATTGACGTCCATTTTCACTGCCTGCCCGGCATCGATGACGGTCCAGCAAGCTGGGATGAGGCCGTCGCGCTTTGCCAGGCGGCGGCTGCCGAGGGCACGACCGCCCTTATTGCCACACCCCACATTTTGCGAAATGAATGGCTCAACGACGACGCCAGTGCCCGTGACCAGCTGATTCTCAAATTGAACACGTTGCTCGGGGGCAGGCCGTCCGTGCTGGCGGGATCCGAATATTTCTTTTCCTCCGACGCTATCGAGCTCGTAGAACGGGGGCGTTGGGGTCCGCTGACTTACCTCAACCGCACGCGCTATCTCCTTCTCGAGTTCCCGCCCGGAGAAGTGCCGGCGACGGCGGAGGCGATTTTTCACGAATTCTCGCTTTTGGAAGTGACCCCCGTGGTGGCTCACCCCGAGCGAAGCCGCCTTTTCGCCACCAACCCGGAAAAGCTCGAAGCACTCGTCGAGCGCGGCGCGCTCGTTCAGATCACCGCGGGAAGCCTCCTCGGCGATTTTGGGAGCGGACCGCTCGCGGCCTGCGAAGAATTCTTTCGCCGTGGTCTGATCCACCTTGTTGCGTCTGACGCGCATTCCCTGGACCGTCGCCCACCCCGTCTCGCCGCGGCCCGGGAGCGAGTTCGGCGCGATTGGGGGAGCGAGGCAGAAATCGGGATCTTCGACGCCAATCCTCAAGCGCTCCTGTGGTCGGAACCGGTGCCTTGGACCGGCTCCGAGCTGGAGGCAGGCTCGACGCAGAGCTAAGACGAACAGAGCCCGAGGAGGAATGCCTAACCCGACCAACGCCACACAGCGCGTGACACAGCGTTTCTGGCGTGTCCTCCTCGCGGGGGTGTGTCTGTTACTGGCTGCAGCGTCGGTCGCCTACTACGAGCTAGACCTTCGCTCGGGCAAGCCCGCCGAGCGATTTGAACGGGCGTTCTCCATCGATCTTCGCTGGCCGCTGGATGTGGAGATGATGCGGCTGCAGCCCTCAGGCGACCTGGCGTCCGACGTCGTGGTGAATGCGGCCCTCCGGGGGGTCCCGGGCAGCGTCCGATTGGAAGACCTGAGTCCCCGCCTGCGCAAGGCATGGGTGGAATCGGCCTCTCGCCGGGACGAGGAACTGCGCGGCGCTCGCGACCTGATGCTCGACGCCATAGCGACGCGGCCGGGTTGGGCCTACCATCGGTTCCTCTTGGGACAGGTGGTCTATGCGGCAGCCAAGCGTGGGGAAAACGCCGATCCGGTACGGCGGCCCGACCTCTGGGCAAAGCCTCTTAGCTGGGCGGCCGCGGCCGCGCCTGGCATCGACGCCATCTGGGTGGCGCTGGGAGGGGCGTATCTGGAGGCCTGGTCGGAGCTTACTCCCGCCATGCGCGCTGAGACCCCGGCGGTCTTGAGACGCGCTTTTCTCGATCAGGGCTTTGTATCGCGGAGCTTCCTTCCGGCAGTCGCGGCGCTCGGGCGCAGCGAGGCCATGCGTCTTCTCCCGGAGACCACGCATCTTCTCGACGCAGCGGCCCAGGCGTTCTCGCAAGAGGGTGACGTGCAGGGCGCTGCGTTGCTCATGGCGCGGATGGAAAGGGCCGAACGGAGGGAGCGGGCGGCGGATCTGCGCGAGATCGAGGAGCGCTATCGCCTCGGAGAGGTGGACAGATTGCGGACGGCTTGTCTGGCCTGGGTTTCTACGCATCCGGCGAATGATTTCGACGATCCCGTCGGACGGGCGCAGGCCGCGCGCGTTCTGGAGCTCTGGCCAAGCGACCGCCAGGGATCCTGGCGCAGCGATGCCAGAGCAGAGCTCGTGCGTTTCTTCCTCAACGGGCGCGAATTCGACGTGAAGGGCGAGACGCTGGCGCGGTCGCTCGAGTCCCTCTCCGGCGTTCCGCAGGCCGTTCTGGCGCGGGTGAAGCTTCTGACGGGAAATCTCGGGGGAGCCGACGAGCCGGCAAGGGGTCCGCAAGGCGTCGATGCCTCGGAGTGGACTGCCTATTTCGTCGACCTTGCGAAATTAGAGCTGAAGCGAGGACGCGCGCGAGAAGCGCGAGCTGCACTTGAACGCGTGTCCCCCGACGCTCGGGAAGAATGCGAGGTGCTGCTCACGCGCCGGGAGGTGGCGCGCGCGCTGCGAGACGGCGCCGAGCTGGAGAACGTCAACCAGAGAGTCGAGTCGCTGAGGATTGGCTCCCACTCGGCGGAGGCGGCCCTTCCGTCCCTCCAAGCGACTCTTTCGTTTTGCCTCGACGCGGAGTGGGCAAAGGGACGGGTTCTCACGCTCGAAATCGAGGTTGCGGCACCGGCCGTTCTCGTCTATGGCTGGGACGGGGGTCGTTCCGGGACTCTTTCGGCTCTAGAAGACTCCAGTATCCTGCGAGTGCCGCTGAGGGGACTCTCGGGCTGGCGGAGCTTCTCGGTCCGCGCTTCTGCCGGAGGCCCCGTTCGCGAGCTCCGGGCCGCCATGACAATGCTCGAGCCGAGCAGCTGAAGATTAGATCGAACCGGCCGCCGCGCTGCCACCGCGTCATCGTGACCTGTGCTATGATTTACCTTCATTTTTGCATAGTGTCTGCGCTCACATGAAGACCTTTCGTTGCAGTGAGATAGGAGCATTCGAGAATGCCCCTTTTAAAGCGCGAACCGGAGTTCTTCCCGGAGGGCATTTTCGGGCTAGCGGAGGCTGACTTTCCCTGGTGGGTCGCGCACACCCGGAGCCGCCAGGATAAGGCGCTTGCACGATACCTTTTTCCTCTCGGAGTGCCGTTCTACCTCCCTCACCGCGAGCAGCGGACCCGGCGGGCCGGCAGAACTTTTGTCTCCCATCTCCCCTTGTTTCCCGGCTATGTCTTTTTTCGCGGATCGGCGGCCCACAGGCAGGCCGCTCTGCGCAGCAACCTGATCGTCAAGGTCCTCGACGTCGGCGACCAGGGCCTTCTCGCGCGCGAGCTGTTGCAGATTCGTCAGTTCCAGGAGGCTGGCGCCGATCTGGTTCCTTATTGCGATCTGGTGGCCGGCGACCCGGTGCGCATCGCCGATGGGCCATTCAAAGGCTATAGGGGGATCGTCCTGCGGACGCAGGGACGGCTGCGGCTGCTTGTTTCGATTTCGATGTTGAGGCAATCCGTCGCTGTCGAATTCGAGAGGGACGTCATCGTTCCGGTGCGCGTTGACTCGGCCAGTTGGCAGAAGGATCGAAGCGCCGCGGTTTCGTGATCTCGGGCGGCGCTTGGCAAAAAAATGAGGGCTTCATCGTTCGGTATGTACACCGAAGGGAGCGGAGCTTAGTCGATCTCCGACAGGAGGGGTAAATGGCAGCCGAGAGCGAGAGCCGGGGAAGTGAGTTGGGGCGGTCGAAATCGGCTGCCGCCGTGGCTGAGGCGCTTGAGGGGCGCACGTCTCTCTTGGACCAGGCGACCGAACTGCGACGGAAGATCGACGGCCGAGAGACGAGGGTGGGAATCATCGGGCTCGGGTACGTCGGCCTGCCTCTGGCTCTGACCTTCGCGGAGCGCGGATTCTCCGTTCTGGGTTTCGACGTCGACCCAACCAAGATCGAAGCACTCGAGGCTGGTCGCAATTACATCAAGCACTTGCACCCCGATCGGCTCGCGCGGAGCAATGCTTCCGGCCTATTCGGCTCGACGGCCGACTTCGCGCGCTTGAGCGAGCCCGATGTCCTGATCGTGTGCGTTCCGACTCCACTGACGCCCCAGCGGGAGCCAGACATGAGCTACGTCGTGGGGACGGCCCGGCAGATCGCCGAAAGCCTTCGGCCGGGTCAGCTCGTCATCCTCGAGTCCACGACTTATCCCGGTACGACCGACGAGCTGGTCCGCGGGATTCTCGAAGGCACTGGGCTTGCCTGCGGACACGACTTCTTCCTGGCTTTCTCCCCCGAACGCGAAGACCCGGGAAATCCGATCTACAGCACCGCGACGATCCCGAAGGTCGTCGGCGGGGTGGATCCTGTGTCCGGCGACCTCGCCCAGGCCCTCTACGACCATGTCGTCTCGGGTACCGTTCGAGTTTCCAACTCCCGGACAGCCGAGGCGACGAAGCTTCTCGGGAACATCTTCCGCGCGGTCAACATCGCGCTGGTCAACGAGCTGAAGATCGTCTTCGACCGGATGGGCATCGACGTCTGGGAAGTGCTCGATGCGGCTGCCACCAAGCCGTTCGGTTTCATGCGCTTCAACCCAGGTCCGGGCTGGGGAGGACATTGCATCCCGCTCGATCCCTTCTATCTGACCTGGAAGGCTCGCGAGTACGGGGTGACTGCGAGGTTCATCGAGCTAGCCGGCGAGGTCAACGAGCAGATGCCCCGATACGTTGTCGAGAAGCTCCAGCTCGCCTTGAATGACCGCCGCAAGGCCGTCAAAGAGAGCAAGATCCTCGTGCTCGGCCTGGCGTACAAGAAGAATGTCGACGATGCGCGTGAGAGTCCAGCGTTCGAGATCATCGATTTGCTGCTTCAGCAGGGTGCGGTCGTCTCGTACCACGATCCGCATGTGCCGAAAGCCCCCTCGAAGCGATCCCGGCCGGATCTTCCCGTGATGACTTCGGTGGCGCTGGAGCCCCGGACTCTGGAGTCCTGCGACGCGGTGCTGATCGTGACGGACCATTCGGCGGTGGACTACGCCATGGTGGCCCGTCACGCTCCGCTCGTCGTTGACACGCGCGGGGTTTACCGGGACTCGCTGCCCAACGTCGTCAAGGCATGAAGCAATTGCAGACAAAAAGAGAGGAATGCGGGGACGTCGCTCCCAGCGGCGTGAGCGACAGCTGAAATGAATTCCACGATGCCGGCTGGGAGGAGAAAGGCCTATCCGTGAGCTCCGTCATCAAGGCCCCGACGAGCGAGACCCCTACAATCCGCATCCAACCCAGCCGCGGGTGGACTTCTCTCCGGCTCAAAGAGGTGTGGGCATACCGGGAGCTCCTTTACTTCCTGATCTGGCGCGACGTCAAGGTGCGCTACAAGCAGACTGTTCTGGGCGCGGCCTGGGCGATTCTCCAGCCCCTGATGACCATGCTCGTGTTCACAATCTTCTTTGGAGGCCTTGCCAAGGTCGGCTCGGACGGTCTTCCTTACCCCATCTTTTCCTACGCCGGCCTTCTTCCGTGGACTTTCTTTGCTCAGGGGTTGAGTCAGTCGTCTGCGAGCCTCGTCGGATCGTCCAACCTCATCAAGAAGGTCTATTTTCCGCGTCTCGTCATTCCGATTTCTTCGGTGTTGGGGGGCCTCGTCGACTTTGCCATCGCTTTTGTGGTCCTGTTCGGCATGATGTCCTACTACGGCATCTGGCCCTCTGCGGCCGTCGTATTCTTGCCGCTGCTCCTTCTGCTCGCCATTGGAGCTGCCCTCGGCGTCGGAATGTGGCTTTCGGCGTTGAACGTCGAGTACCGGGATGTCCGCTACGTGGTTCCCTTTTTCGTCCAGCTCTGGCTCTTTGTCACGCCTGTGATTTACCCTGCCAGCACGGTGGCTGCGAAACTCCGGGAGCTCGGGCTTCCCACATGGCTCTACGGGCTCAACCCGATGGCGGGTGTGGTGGAGGGATTCCGCTGGGCTCTCCTTGGAACGGGCTCTCGGCCCGGGCCCGTTCTTCTCGCCAGTGTCGCCGTCACGGTTCTTTTGCTCTCCTCGGGCGCCTTTTACTTCCGGAAGATGGAGAGGACATTTGCCGACGTGGTGTAGCAGGTTGCTGAAAAGTGGTGTGGAGCGGAGTTGCGACCGGCAGCCGAGAATTTTCTGTTAGTTCCAGGACCCCCTCTAGCAGCAGAACCTCTCGGCCGCCGTTTGCGCAGCGAATGCCTGCGGCCTAAAGCTCAGCCATGACGCCCGCATCCATTTTTCGGCAGCCCGCTGAGTGTCCGCGATGAGCGACGTCGCGATCCGCGTTCGGGGCTTGAGCAAACAGTTTCACATCGGAAGGTTGAAAACACCCTACAAGACTCTACGCGAGACTCTCGTCGGCGCCTTCACAACACCGCCGCGTCTTATCAAGCGCTATCCCCGGCCTGCGATGATCTGGGCTGTCAAAGATGTCGCCTTCGATGTCCGGCCCGGTGAGGTGATCGGAATTATCGGACGCAACGGGGCGGGAAAGAGTACGCTGCTCAAGATTCTTTCCCGAATTACTGAGCCGACCGAAGGGTATGCCGAAATCCACGGCCGGGTCGGATCCCTGCTGGAGGTGGGAACGGGCTTTCACAGCGAGCTGACCGGACGAGAAAATGTCTACCTGAATGGCGCGATTCTAGGGATGAAGCGGACAGAGATCTGCCGCAAGTTTGACGAGATTGTCGCCTTTTCCGAGGTGGAGACGTTCATCGACACTCCGGTGAAGCATTACTCGAGCGGCATGTATTTGCGCCTTGCCTTTGCGGTGGCGGCTTTCCTGGAGCCGAATATTTTGATCGTGGATGAAGTCCTTGCCGTCGGCGACGCCCGTTTTCGGAAGAAGTGCCTGAACAAAATGCAAAACGTTGGGCAACAGGGAAGAACTGTCCTCTTCGTTTCTCACAATATGCCGGCCATAACCCGCCTGTGCGAGCGCGCAATTCTTCTAGACCGAGGCTCGGTGTTAAGGGATGGCCCCGCCCCCGAGGTTGTCAGCGGGTACCTCAGCTCGGGATTCGGCACGGCGGCCGTACGGGAATGGCCAGAAGCAGAATGCCCGGGCCGCGACGTCGCTCAGTTGCGAGCCGTTCGGGTGCGGGCAGAGGATGGTCGGATTGCAGACACTGTGGGTACTCGAAGACCAGTTCGCATCGAGATGGAGTATGAGGTGCGAAAGGCGGGCTACCAGCTGATGCCGTATTTTTCGTTTTCCAACGAAGAAGGCGTCACGGCTTTCTCGGCGAGCGACCTGGACCCCGTCTGGCAGCAACAGCCGCGCCCGCTCGGGCGATACGTGAGCACCGTGTGGATTCCTGGAAACCTTCTGGCTGAGGGACCGATCTTTGTCGCTGCCGGTCTCACGACGGTCGATCCGAATTTAAAGCAATTTTTCGTACGGGATGTCGTCACCTTTCAGGTGATCGACACCCTCGATGATGCGTCTGCTCGCGGCCTCTTGCAGAAGCATATGGAAGGAATTGTGAGACCACTCTTGGAGTGGAACACCAAATTCATATCCGACGCTCAGCCCCCTGCTCTGGAAGCGAGCCCGTAATGACCTCTGTCCGCTTGCCCAATTCTCCTGCGCCATGCAATCAGGTGCGGTTTTCGTGAGCATTTCAAGGCCGAAACGGCCTCCGGAGTCGTACAAGATCAGACTGCAGAAGAAGTTCGATAGTTTCTTCCGAAAGGTGTCGGAGGGTTCAGCCGCGGGCGGCGGCAAACACGTGCGCCGGGCAGACTGGCGTTTTCTGTTGCCGACTCCGACCGAGGGCTTCTTCCAGCATCTCGTCCTGCTCGGAGGCTCGGCCGGCCGAGCGAAGCAGATCGTCGACATCGGGTTTGCTCGCCGCGTCAGTCGCGAGATCCCCAAGGGGCCTTCGGCGGACGCTCTGATCATCCTGAGCGGGGCGGGAGTGGCTTTGGAAGAGGCCATTAGTTGTCTCGCGCCCGGCGGGTCTCTCTATTGTGAGATTGATCGCCGATTACCTTCGTCGTTCGCCCGCTCCCCTGGCCGGATCCGGCGCCTGCTACGGCGTGAAGGTCTTTCGTTGACGGGACTCTACTGGGTGAGGCCGAGCTTCACCCGGCGCGAGATCTGTCTTCCGCTAGACGTCGACGGGGCAATCTCGTGGTACCTGAGAACGTTATCCATCGCCTCGACGCCGGGAAGGCGCCTTCTCGAACTCGGCCTTCGTACATTGTCCCTGTTCGGAAGCCGCCTCTTTGCTCTCCTGGCGCCCTGTTACGCGGTGACCGCAGTGGCGAGCCCAACGGGAGGTGCTCCATCCCTGCTCAGGCATCTGGAGCCCGGGAGGGAGCTTGGAGCGCCGGAGCTGCATCAGGCCGGTCTGCGCTTCTTGATGCTGACGCGCGGAGAGGACGACCTCAATCGAGTGGTCATTTTTCCGTTCTCTCCGAGCGGGCGGCAACCCGTTGCGGTTCTGAAGATTCCGAGGGTTCCCGAGAGGAGCACCCAGGCGATCCGAGAGCAGAAAGCGCTCGAGGAGATCCGGGGTTGTCTCGACGAGACAATGCGAAGATCCCTCCCCGTTCCTTTCGGAACGGTCCATTGGGGTCCTCTGACTTTGGGGGTTGAGAGCTATCTTGGGGGTCGACTGCTGGCGGCCAGGGCCGCTGGATGGGGCTTCTCGTTGCGCCGTAAGGTAGCGGATCTGATGCTTGCCGCCGAGTGGTTGACGGAGTTCCATGAGAAGACGGTCGTCCGCCGCATTCCGCTGGGAAGCGCGGGTATCGACGCGTGGGTGGAGGGGCGCCTGGCGGCGTATGAGCGGGCGATTGAGCTCACCGAGGCCGAGCAACGCCTTTTCGGGGAGGTCCGTCGGCGCGCGATCTCACTTGCTGGGACGCTCATTCCGATCGTCTGGTGTCATCGGGCCTTCAGTCCATGGAACATCTGCCGCACGGGTGGGGAGGTTCGCGTGACAGACTGGGAGGAAGCGGAACCCGGTCTTCCCCTGGTCGACCTGCTCTATTTCTCGCTCCGTTGGAGCCACCAGGCTCGGAAACCACGCCGGCTGGAGGACCGCCTCGTCCTCTTGCGCGAGCTTTTCTGTGAGCCAGCCCGGGGGGATCGGGCCTTCGTTCCCGTTCATGCGGCGATCGGCGAGTACATGAAACGGCTCGAAATCGACCGAGGGTTCTTTCCGCTGGCCCTCGTCATCATGACGGTGGAGCATGCAATCGGTCGCTTCCGGCGCGCGCAGACGCTGGACAGGAGATCTGCTTCCGGTCGGGAACGCCACGACAACGATTACGTCAACTATATCGGCGTGCTGGCCGAGTGCACGGACTCGCTCTTTGCGGACAGATCAGTCGCGGCCACGTCCGGCGCGGGGTTCCCGGCGCTATCCGACAAGCGTGGGCGGATCGACGTTCGACAAGCGCACGCGGATCGACGGATGAGTACCTCGATTCCCATCCTCATGTATCACGAGGTAACGTCGAGGCCTCCGGTCGCGTACCGCAAGTACGCCATCACGCCCCGCACCTTCGCCCGCCAGATGAGGTGGCTGGCTTTCGAGGGATACCATCCGATCAGCCTGCAGGACCTGTTCGACGCGCGGACCGACCAGAAGCGCCTCCCTACCCGGCCCGTGATCGTAACTTTTGACGACGGATACCGGGATTGCGTGAACAACGCCGTTCCGATATTGAAGGAGCATGGCTTTACCGCCACCTTCTTTATCGTTGCCGGGTTGGTGGGGAAAACCAGCCGATGGCTTGTGAAAGAGCGCGGTTTCGAGCTTCCCCTTGCGGATTGGAGCTCGTTACGGGACCTTCGTTCGGCGGGCCTTGAGTTGGGGTCTCACGGAATGACGCATGCGCGTCTGACAGAGTTATCTTCCGCCGTCTGTCGCGAAGAATTGCTCGAGTCGCGCCAGTTGATGGAGGATCGTCTGGGGCATGAGGTCAGGCACCTTGCGTATCCCTTCGGCTCCTTCGACCATCGTGTCCGCGCCCTGGCCGAAGAGGTCGGCTATCGGTCCGGCTGCTCCGTGCGAATCGGCCTCTCGTCACGGAATGATGATTCGCTCGCGCTTGCTCGGGTCCCGATCAACGGCGACGAGAACCTGTCGGATTTCATTTGCCGCATTCACACCGCGCGAACCGTCGCAGAATATTTCGAGTATACGGTGCGAGGGGCCCGACAGCACATACGGAGAGGAATCGGCGCCTCTCCTTGAGGCTCTCACCCACGGTCAGCGTCATTATCCCGACCTACCAGCGTTGCTCGTCGGTCGTCCGGGCGCTTCGAGCTCTGGCACGGCAGACTCTTTTCCCCGACCGTTTTGAGGTCATCGTATCGATCGACGGTTCTTCGGATGGTACGCGCCAGATGGTCAATCAGTTCCCTGCGCCGTTTGATCTCCGGTGTGTCTGGCAGCCCAATCGCGGCCGGGCCGCAGCGTGTAATGTGGGGATCCTCGCGGCGACGGGCCAGGTGCTCGTCCTTTTGGATGATGACATGGAGCCAGCCTCTGGATTTCTGGCGGCTCACGCTCAGGCGCATCCCGACGGGTCGAGACTGGGTGTACTCGGAGCCGCCCCAGTTGTCGTCGATGGGGCGTCGCCCCCGGTCGTGGAATACATTGCTTCGAGATTCCACCGCCACCTGGAGAAATTGGCGCAGCCGGCCCATAGGATAGGAATCAGGGACTTCTATACCGGTAACTTCTCCATACGCAGGGAAATCCTTCTCGAGGTGGGACTTTTCGATGAAGGTTTCAAGGTCTACGGCAATGAAGACGGGGAACTGGCCATACGACTGCTGGCAGCAGGAGTGCAACTCGTTTACAACTCCGAGGCGTGCGCTGGCCAGTATTATGAAAAAGATTTCGCGGCACTTGTGCGCGACAAGATGGCTCAAGGGCGGACGTCAGTGGCGTGCGCCTTGCGACATCCGGAATCTATTCCGAGCCTGCGGATCGGCACGTACCGCCAAGCCTCGCGAAAGTGGCGGCTGCTCAGAAGCGTACTGCTTGCGGCGAGCCGTTCGCTTCGGTTTCTTCCGAATTGGGTCATTTACTACGTCAAATGGCTCGAGCATCGCCGGTCGCCGAGCCTGCAGTCTCGCTATCACCTGGCGCTCGATTACTTTTACTGGCTGGGGGTTCGGTCGGCGCTCCAGGAGGATCCCGGAGCCGTCAGCAGGCTCGCCCTTTGATGTCTGGATTCCAGGATCGGCCGCAATGAGCCAAACGGTGGTCCATTTCACCGACGCCTCGATCTTCGGGGGCGCCGAACAAATGATCGTGACTCTTCTCGCCAGGCTCGACCGTCGTCGTTGGAGTCCGATTTTGCTGCACCACGGCGAGCCCGGGTTGGGAGAGTTGATCGAGCGCACCCGGCGGCTGGACGTTCAAAACGTGGAGGTCCCCCGAAAGCAGGGAACACGAGCGATCAGTCGATTCCTTCGGCAAGCACGGCCTGCGATCTTTCACGCACACCTCAACTGGCCGCTCGCGTGCTCGAATGGTCTCGTTGCCGCGCCTCTGGCTCGGGTTCCCGGCGTGGTCGCCACGCAGCAGCTCTTCGTGTCCATCCAGTCGCGCCGCCGAGTCCTTCGCCACAAACTCCTTTCGACGGCGGTCGACCGCTATATCGCCGTTTCGCATCACATGGCAAAGATGCTTCGAGAAGTGTGTTTGTTCAGCGACAAGAAGGTCCGCGTCGTGCACAACGGGATTTCCTTGGCGCCGTTCGAGCGGGGAAGCCGCGGTGATTTGCGGGAAACTCTGGCCGGGAGCGATGGCCGCTCGATTGTGCTGACCCTCGCCCGGCTCGCCCAGCAAAAGGGGATCGGATACCTGATCGAAGCGGCATCTCAAGTGCCCGAGGCTCTCTTCGCCGTGGCCGGTGATGGGCCGGAGCGCGCCGCGCTGGAGGCAAAGGTGGAGGCTTGCGGCCTGAGAGGGCGAGTCGTCTTTCTCGGGCATCGCCGGGACGTTCCCGAGTTGCTGGCAAGCTGCGACGCGTTTGTCTTGCCTTCGCTCTATGAAGGACTTCCGGTTTCCGTACTGGAGGCGATGGCGGCTGGAAGGCCGGTGATCGCGACCAGGATCGGCGGCACGGACGAGGCGGTCAAGGACGGCGTCACAGGTCTTCTCGTTCCTCCGGCCGACCCCGCGGCTCTTGCCCAGGCGATTCACCGTCTTCTCACGGACCTCGGTCTGGCCCGACGCCTTGGAGCGGCGGCACGGGCCTGGGTTCGGCGTCAGTTCTCGGATGACGTCATGGCGGCAGGGGTCGAGCAGGTCTATCGGGAAGCCCTTGGCGAGTCGGCTTGAAGCACCGAATGGCACGCCTGCCCGGACCGGTGAGATGGCGCCCTCCGAACGGCTGAAATTCGCACTGCATTCTGAGAGCGTACGCGTCTCGGCTTAGGCGCGGCGATGATTGCGGACTCCAGATTCCTGGTCTGAGGAGGATTTGTTGAAGCGAGCCCTGGGCATCTTCACGCCGGTTTCGGAGAGGCCTGCCGACGAGGAGAGGAATCGGCTCCTGAGGAGGACGGATTGGCGGTTCTTCCTTCCGGACCCGAACCCGAGCAAGACGATTTGCTTTGCGGGCGGCCCCCTCCTCGATTCCGTCAGGTTGATCTCTGGGAGCGTCGTTGATGGCAGGAACGGCGCGGAAGCGCGCGGTTGCGACCTTGCCGTGACCGTCGATCCTGACCCAGAGACTCTCGCCCTCGCTCGTTCTTCCCTTCGAGCAGGCGGCTTCCTCTATTCGGAGTGGCGCGGGATCGTGCGCCGCGGAAAAGCTCTCGTGCGCAGGCGACTCGAGTCCACCGGCTTCGAAGGCGCCAGCTTCTACTGGCCGCATCCGGATCCGTCCGTCACGAATCCGGCTGCTTGGATTCCGTTGCGGGGTGGCAGCGCACTCCGCCATTACTTCGTGGAGAATCGAGGAAAATCGCGTACGCCGCTGCGCCGAGCAGCTCGCAAGCTGATGCGGGCCGTATCCGCCGCGGCGCCAAGATTGCGCCTGGCGCAGCCGGTCTGCGCTCTGGCCCGGAAGCCAACCCCCTCGGCCGCGGGAGGCAGCCGCAGCGGCCTCGACCAGCTCGTCGCGAGCCGATGGGCGAGCTGGGGGCTGGGTCCTGCGCCGAAGTCTCTCTCCTGGCTTCTTCTCACGGGTGGCTTGAGGAGCAACAGCAAGGTCATCGCTCTCGCCTTTGCCGATTCGAACCCACGTCCGGTGATTGCTCTGAAGATGCCTCGGACGCCGGAGTCGGCGCCTGCGATCCGCAAGGAAGCAAACGTGCTAAGCGCTCTGGTCGAGCGTCTCGGGGCAGCCGCGCCGCGCGGCATTCCGCGTCTTTTGTTTCTCGAGAATCACGGCAGAGTTCCGGTGCTGGCAGAGATGGCATTTACGGGGGTCCCCTTGCTATCCGCCTGGACCAGCGATAGTTATGCCGACCTTGCACAGAAAGCCTCGGTCTGGCTGGCCGATCTCGCGGGCCGCCGGTCTCCCAGCCCACCGCAGGACTGGTGGAGTCGGTTGATCGATCCGGTCCTCGCCGAATTCGCCGACGCTTTCGGTCGAGCCTTGGACTCCAGCCTTCTCCGCGAATCGGAAGCCCTGCTCAGAACGCTGCCTTCGTTGCCGCTTGTCTGCGAACAGCGCGACTTTGCTCCATGGAACGTTCTCCTGACCCCGGCTGGCGAACTGGCCGTCGTCGACTGGGAATCGGCCGAGCTCGACGGCCTGCCGGCGCTAGACCTCATCTATTTCTTGGCTTATCTCTGCTTTTCAATCGATTCGGCCAGGCTTACGGGCCGCTACCGCGAGTCGTATCGCAGCATGCTTGACCCGAGCACTCCGAGGGGCTCTCTTGCGGCGCGTTGCTTCTCGGTGTACCGCAACAGGCTCGGTCTCGATGCGGCGGCGTTCCGTCCGCTTCGCCTTCTCACCTGGCTGGTGCACGCACGCTCCGAGTATCATCGTCTCCAGGCCGACTTCGGACAGACGCCGAGCGTGGAGATCCTGCGGCAAGCCGTCTGCGTCCAGCTCTGGCAGGAAGAGCTTTGCGATGGCCGGGATCGACGAGGAAATCTTGCCTGAGATGCCGGCACTGGAGCTGGAGGGAAGCTCTCCGGAAAGGCCCCGGCGACGCGGTGTTCGATGAAACTGACGCACAGACTGGACCGATTACGTGCTATTGCATTTCACAGGATTCAGTCGTCGCGGAGCAGCCAGGTGAATCTCCGTAGGGCTGACTGGCGCTTTCTCCTCCCCACGCCGCATTCGGGCGCGTTCGATCACGTGGTACTACTCGGCGGCGCGGCGGAGCTGGAGAATCAGCTCATCGATGCTGGCATCGCGCGCCATGTCAGTCGTCGGGTCACGAAGGGACGGCGAGCTGACGCGTTGGTGATTCTGGAAGATGCCCGGGTGCGTCTTCGGGATGCGGTCGCGTGTCTCGGAACCGGAGGCGCGCTCTATTGCGAGATCGACCGCCGGGGGATTCTTTGGCCGTTCCGTTCACCGGACCGTACGCGTCGGGTTCTCCAGAGGGCCGGCCTGTCGACCGTTCGCCCCTACTGGATCCACCCTGGATTTCAGAACTGCGCGGCCTACCTTCCGCTCGATGTGCCAGAGGTTTTTCGGTGGTATCTCGAGACGATCTTCACGGCCAGGACTCCATTGCAGCGAATCCGCGAATTCTTTTTGAGGATGTTGACGAGGTTGGGCAGCCGCGCTCTGGCGTGCGTCGCTGGCCGGTACGTGGTGGCCGCGGTCGCCGGTCCGGCCGAGCAAGCCGCGCCATCGGTCTTGGGACATGCAGATCTGCCAGACGAGTTGCAGCGGCCGAATCTGCGTCCCATTATGCTGACCGGCGGGGAGCCATCCGATCTCTATCGCCGCGTGATCCTGCTTCCCTTTTCCAGCGACGGCATTGAGCCGATCGCGGTGCTGAAGCTCTGGAGACTTCCGGATCGCAATGAGACGACCGAGAATGAACAGCGGACGCTTGCCGCGATTCGCAAATCGCTTGGTGATTCTGGGCACGGACACGGCGGCGTGCCGCGGCCGCTCGGCACCTTTCGGTGGTGCCAACTCACTGTGGCGGTCGAAAGTTATTCGCGCGGCCGGCTGATCGCCTCCACCACTGCTCGTTGGGGCGGCTCCCTCGAGTCAAAGACTGACGATGTTCGACTCGTGGCCAAGGGACTCGCGGAACTCCATCGCCGGGCGACGCTCCGTTCGCTGACATGGGGCGGCAGCGCGATAGAACAGTGGGTCGAAGCGCCGCTATCAGCTTACGAAAGGGCGTTTGGTGTTGGAGCCGTAGAAGAAGGGCTCTTCGCGGCCGCGCGTCGGCGCTCCGCGTCGCTTACCGGAAGGAAGATGCCGCTCGTCTGGTCCCACAGGGACTTAGGTCTGCGGAACATCTGTCGAACGGCCGATGCGATTACAGTCTTAGATTGGAGTGCAAGCCGTCCTGGTCTGCCGCTCGCGGATCTGCTTTATTTCGTGATGATCTGGGCTGCCGCCGCCGGGCGACTCCGATTCAACCCCGAGCTATATTGTGAAAACGGTCCCAAAGATACGGTCTCGGCGGCGATCCGTGAATGCATCGAGCTCTATTTGGCACGACTTGGGATAGATCGCGACTTCCTCCCGTTGATTCTCGTGCTTCATTGGGTCGGTCGCGCCGTTGGACGGTTCGAACGGGCCCGCGCCTTAGCCCAAGGGGAGGCCGGGATCGGCGCAAAGTCCGGGAATCCGTACCTGGAGTACGTCCGACTTCTGGCCGAGCATCGGGGCCAGCTATTTGCGGATTCGCGGCCGTTCGCGAGCGGCTCGCGGCATCAGGCCGGCGCTTCGGCGACTTAGCTTTGACGTCCATCTTCACCGGTCTGGCCGTCCGTACGTGGTCCACTGGCAGAGAAAAGGGGCGAGCCTGAAATCCGATACTCGGCTGCTGCGGGTTGTTCTCTATGAACCCTCAGGCCGTGGCGGCGTTTGCCACTACACTCACCAACTCGGCGAGCACCTGGCTCGGGCCGGCGTCGACGTCACGCTGATTACGACGGAGGACTACGAGCTCAAGCAACTCGAGCGGCATTTCAAGGTCGACTACCTTTTTACCAGGAGCTGGGTGACCCGACTCCGCCTGTGGATAAACGAGCTTCGCCGCAACACCAGCGCACGCACGGACCGAGGCCGCAAAGGTGGTGAGGCGTCGTTGGCGCGCGCTAGAACCGTTGGGGTGGTGAAAACCGGTGCAGGCTACCCGAAGCTCCTGCGAAATCTTCGGCTCCGCCTGCGCCACCTTCGAGCAATTTCTTATTTCCTGCTGCGGCGGCCAGATGTCGTCCACTTTCAGTGGTTCGTCAATCGCTTGCAGGGCTATAGATTCATCAATTTACTCCGCCGCCTCCGCATTCCGGCTGTTTACACGGCTCACGATGTCGAGCCGCACACGACGACGTCTGGGGAGGAACGCGTCGATTTGCAGAGGATCTACGATTCGGTGGCGAAGATCATCGTTCACGCAGAGAGCAATAAGCGGGAGCTGCTTTCCCTGTTCAATGTCGATCCCTCGAAGGTCGCCGTGATACCGCACGGCAGCTATGCCTTCCTTTGCGCCCCTGAGCCGCTGACCAAGGATGAAGCCAGGGAAAGGATGGGTGTTCCTCAGGGGAAGAGGGTGATCCTCTTCTTCGGCCTGATCAAGCGATACAAGGGCCTGGAATATCTGGTGGACGCCTTCTTCAAGGTCCGCGAGAGCATGGACGACGCGTTTCTGCTAATCGTCGGGGACGTTTACGCGGGCGATTCGGAAGGGTATGAATACTACAGTCGGTTGATCGACGGGCTTCGGGATCGAAATGATGTCTTGTGTATCGCAAGCTATGTTCCCCTGGAAACTGTGGGCTACTATTTGGCGGCAGCGGACGTTGTCGTGCTTCCGTATACGCGAACGTACCAGAGCGGGGTTCTGCTAGCGGCGTATGCCGCGGGTAGGCCCGTCGTCGTGACAGATACTGGCGGGTTGGGTGAAGTCGTGGAGGTCGGTAAGAGCGGCTACGTTGTTCCTCCGAGAGATGTGAAGGCTCTCGCGCGGGGGATTATCGATGTTCTGGCGGACCGAGAACAGTTGATCGCTATGGGGGAGCACGCCAAATATCTCGCGAGGAGAACGTACGCATGGGACGGCATCGCGTCGAGAACGATCGAGCTCTATCAGTCAATCGCTGGGAAGCGCCGCGGCGTCTCGCAGAGCAACTCCCCGGCTGAGCTCGACTCCTCTGCGCCAGGCATGCGGAAGGCTGAAAATGGGAAGGTCGCGATCTTTTCAACGCCGCCGCCCAACGAAAGAGGTTGACGGCGCGCGATGGCGTCCCGTCGGTGGCGACAGTACCGAGCACTAGAACGGAGGGGAAACGTGGATTTTCATTGCCTCCGATGAGTGAGCGCAGTGTCGCAGTTCTCGGTTGCGGTTACTGGGGACAAAACCTCGTCCGCAACTTTCACCAACTGGGCGCTCTGAAGCTGGTTTGCGACCCGGCGGAGAGCGCTCGTCTGAGAGTCGGAGCAATCGCTCCCGGCGTCGAGACTCTGGATACGTACGAGACGGTTTTTGCACGCGATGACATCAAGGCAGTTGTGCTCGCTACGCCAGCCGAGACCCACCATCCCTTGACGATGCTCGCCTTGTCGGCGGGCAAGGATGTGTTCGTCGAGAAGCCCCTGGCGTTGAACCACTCGGACGGACTCGCCATGCGCGCTGAGGCTGAGCGAGTTGGCCGAATTCTGATGGTGGGCCATCTGTTGGATTACCATCCGGCGGTGCTCAAACTCCGCCGCCTGGTGGCCGACCGGGTCCTTGGCCGGGTGAACTATATTTACTCGAACCGCCTGAACTTCGGCAAGATTCGCACCCTGGAGGACGCTCTTTGGAGCTTTGCGCCTCACGACATCGCATTGATCTTGCGCCTGATTGGCGAGTTACCCATCGAAGTCACCTGCAGCGGCGGAAACTACATAACGCCAAACCTCGCCGACGTCACGATTTCCTGCCTCCATTTCCGAACCGGTGTTCGTGCCCACATCTTCGTCAGTTGGCTCAATCCCTTCAAAGAACAGAAGCTCGTGGTCGTGGGTGATCGCAAGATGGCGGTGTTCAATGACTTGCTGAAGGCAGATAAGCTTGTCCTATACGATCAACGCGTCGACTTGAATAACCGGCAGCCCGTATTGCAGAAAGGCGAAATGGAGGTTATTGAGGTCGCCGCTGACGAGCCGCTGCGGAAGGAGTGCCAGCATTTTCTGGATTGTGTTCGCACGCGTGAGCAGCCGGCGAGCGACGCCACGAAGGGTCTGGAGGTCCTCCGGGTGCTCCAGGCGTGTCAGATCTCGCTCGAATTGAACGGCCGGCCCGTGGTGCTGGGTGAGATGTGAGGAATGGACTTCAGACCGACGCTTTCGGGCTGGGACGTCTCTCCGGCGCAGCGGTCTGAGGAGGATTTGGTGTATCTGTGCCTCAGAAACGATCGGAATGTAGGAGGGATGGCATGAGTTACTTCGTGCATCCGACCGCCGTGGTCGATGAGCCTTCGTCAATCGGTGACGATACGAGGATCTGGCACTTCGCTCACATTTTTGCCGGTGCCCGCATCGGGCAGGGATGCAGTTTTGGTCAGAACACCATGGTCGCGGCCGACGTCGTGGTAGGCGACAACGTCAAGGTGCAAAATAACGTCGCGATCTATACCGGGACGATCGTCGAAGATGATGTGTTCCTCGGACCGTCCTGCGTACTCACGAACGTGACGAATCCTCGCTCTCAGGTGATCCGGAAGGGTTTGTACGAGAAGACCCAGATTCGCCGGGGTGCGTCGGTTGGAGCAAACGCGACCATCGTCTGTGGTATTACATTGGGGCGCTATTGCTTCATCTCGGCCGGTGCAGTGGTGACGCGAGACGTTCCAGACTACGCGCTGATGATAGGTGTTCCGGCTCGCCAGAAAGGCTGGATGAGTCGACACGGGCATGCGTTGAAGGCATCGACGGATGGAGTCATGCGATGCCCGGAATCAGGCTTTCGCTACAAAGAGATCGAACCGGGCAAGCTCAGGTGCCTCGATCTGGACGAGGAAGCGCCTTTGCCGACGGAACTGGCGGTCGGCAAGATCGCATATGACGAGTTCAAGAATCGAAAATGAGGGCAGGCTAAACTGCTAGGCCTGCGCAAAAAGTGGAGGCCGCCTCGAAAGCCGGCCGCCTGAGGGATTATCTTACATGTCAGTTCCTCTGCTCGACCTGAACGCTCAGAACCTAGCGCTCGAAGACGAATTGAAAGCAGCCTTCGAGAGAGTTCTTCATTCCGGCCAGTTCATCATGGGTCCGGAGGTCGACGGTTTAGAAACCAGAATAGCGGCGATGCTTGGCGTTCGGCACGGCATCGGCGTCTCTTCTGGCACGGACGCCATCCTGCTGGCGCTGATGGCGCTCGGGATCGGGCCGGGCGACGAGGTGATCTGTCCGACATTCACCTTCTTCGCAACGGCTGGTTGCGTCGCACGCGTTGGAGCGACGCCAGTTTTTGTTGATTCGTGCCCGACCTGTTTCAATCTACGCGTAGACGAAGTTGCCCGCACGATCACTCCCAAGACCAAGGCCATCATTCCGGTGCACCTGTTCGGCCAGGCCGCCGAGCTGGACGGAATTCTCGATCTCGCCAGGGCTCACGATGTGGCCGTGATCGAGGATGCGGCCCAGTCGCTCGGTGCCGAGTACAACGGGCGACCAGTCGGCGGTTTCGGCGCCTTTGGCACCTTCAGCTTCTTCCCGTCGAAGAACCTGGGCGGCTTTGGAGATGCAGGCATGGTCGTCACAAATGACGACGAGTTGGCGGCTAAGGCGAGATCGCTTCGCACCCATGGAGCGAAACCGAAGTACTACCACAAGTACATAGGAGGCAACTTCCGGCTTGATCCGTTACAGGCAGCACTGCTCTCGGTCAAGCTGCCGCATTATCGAGAATACACAGGGAAGAGGCGGGCAAACGCGGCGTACTACACTGAAGAGCTGAGTAGGCTTCCCGGCGTTGCCATTGCCGGCGGAGGTGGAAAGAGTTGTCAGAATGGAGGGTCAGACGAAGGCGATCGGGGAGCGCGGGTCGTCTTGCCGGCGATGCACGGGCAGCGTGCCCATATCTGGAACCAGTACACAATTCAGGTACTCGGGGGGAAGCGCGACGCCCTCAAGGTCGCCCTCAACGAAAAGGGAATCGGCACGGAAGTCTATTATCCAGTTCCGCTGCACCGGCAGGAGTGCTTCGCATACGTACAGCCGCGCGAGAGCCTACCTCTGGCAGAGAGACTATCCAAGGTATGCCTGAGCCTTCCTGTCTATCCCGAGCTCACGGTAGCACAGAAGGATGAAGTGATCGGCGCGATTGCGACTGTGCTGGGTGGTTCCGAGGCGGGACCGGAACAGCGCAAGCCCGCGCCCAGCGTACGGGGATCACTTTGAGGAAAAAGGACGCGAGGAGTTCTGAAGGGAACAGTAGTGATTGGGTGTCCGACGGGGAGGGCGAGCGGGAGCGACCAGGGAGGAGCGCAAGCGCGGCGGGCGGGATCGCCCGACCTGACGGGCGAGGATATCGCGAACTCTGCCGCATGACTCGAACGGGCGGGGCTGATGCCGCGGTGCTGGGCTGCATCTCATGGCGGCGGTCGTCACGTCGCGAAAGGTCGGATGAAGATTCTGGCGCCCTTCAGGACCCGCCCATAGTTCATAAGGGTCTTTGGGTCGGCCGGGCGCCGCTCGAGGCGCGACATCACGAGGTAAGAGACTGTCGTCCATTACGTCGCCGACGAAGTGCACGCCGTTGGTGACCCTCTCGGGCACGGTGCCTCGGAGGGGAGATCGGCACCTGTGAAGTTCTCGAGAGGTCAGGCCAGCAGCGGGACTTCCGGGCGCTTCCCGCTCGCTTCCGACCTTCCTACGGAAGCCGGGGCGGCCCCGGCCGTAGAGCTTTCTGCCCCTCGCGGTCAGAAAACGGGATTCGCAAGGGACGTTTTGAGCCTGGTCTCAGGCACGACCCTCGCGCAGTTGATCACCGTCGCCGCCTCCCCTCTGACGACACGTCTCTTCGGTCCCGATGCGTTCGGCTTGTACGCCTTGTTCGGCTCGATCACTACGATCCTTGGGGTAATAGTCTGTCTGCGCTACGAGGAATCGATCGTTCTGCCAGACAGGAATGAGGAGGCGGCAAGTCTTCTCGGTGTGTGTCTTGTCTTCGCATTTCTCATCAGTCTTCTGACGGTTCCCATCGTCTGGTTTGGAGCAGGCTTTGTCGTCCGTCTGCTCAAGGCACCCGCGCTTGGCGCCGTTCTCTGGATGGTTCCGCTGATGTTGCTGGTGAGTGGGATCGCTCTCGGGTTCAACTACTGGAACTCCCGGACGAGACACTTTGCAAGACTGTCCGTGGCCAGGGTGAGCGCCACGGCGACCAGCACCGGTGTGCAGCTCACAGGGGGATACATCGGCCACGGCACGGCAGTCACGCTCGTTGCCTCGTCACTGATCGGAAGCACAGTCTCGACGGCGATTCTGGGCGGACAGATTCTGCGCCAGGACGGACATCTCTTCCGTCGAAGCATGCAGTGGAATGCCATCTGGAAAGGCATGATCCGGCACCGCAAGTTCCCGCTTTACGGAACTGCGTCCTCTCTGCTCAACAGTCTCTCCTGGCAACTGCCGTCCTTGCTGCTGCAGTACTACTTTTCGGCGACGGTGGTCGGGCTCTATGCCTTGGGCAACGCCGTCCTTCGGGTTCCTATGGGCGTGATCGGCGGGGCGATCTCACAGGTCTTCTTCCAGAGGGCCGCAGGCGCGCATCGCGCCGGGACCCTCGCTGAGACCGTTGAGGGCGCGTTCCAGCGGCTGGCAGCGCTGAGCCTGTTTCCGATGATGATCCTCACAATTCTTGGTCCGGAAATCTTTGCGTTCTTCTTTGGCGCCCGCTGGGCGGAAGCAGGCGTCTACGCGCAGATCCTGGCACCGTGGACCTTCTTCTGGTTCATTTCCTCGCCTCTGAGCTCGGTATTTTCCGTTCTGGAGAGGCAGGAGTTCGGCTTGAAGCTCAATCCGGTGATTCTGGCAACGCGTTTTCTATCATTGGCGGCAGGCGGCTGGCTGCACAGCGCTCGTCTTGCTCTTGTTTTCTTTGCAGGTTCGGGAGTGCTCGTCTATGGTTATTACACTTTCGCGATTCTCGAGGCGTCCGGTCTCAGGCCTTCCAGAATCGGACGAGATCTCCTTCGCGCCGTGGTCGAGATCTTGCCGGCTGCCCTTGTCCTCTCAGCCTTGAAGCTTCTGGGGGCTCCCGCATGGCTCGACGTTTCCGCAGCGGCCGCTTTCTTCCTCTTCTACGCTTTGCGCGTCGTGCGACGCGACCCGGTCATTCTGGGCTTTCTGAAGGAGATGGCGATTCTCAGGCGCCTCGGCTTCTCGGATCATGCCTGAGCGGCGACGGCGGCAAGCCGCGTCCGGCGTAGGGATTACCTTGAGTGGCGATGACGCGAGGAGTGGTGATGGCAACAGTCGTTGAAAACAGAACCCCCCGCTCCCGGCTCCCTCTTCGTCTGGTGCGGTCCGAGCCTCACCTCTACAGCGCGGCTTGCCGCGCTCGCCTCTTCTACTCGAGGTACTTGGCCGGCCGTCGCGAGCGGGCGTTATTTCGAGCGAACGCAAGCCTCTTCGCTATGACGCCTCAGGAGCGAAGACATTCGGAGGAGCTCCGAACACAGGGATTCACGGTGCTGCCAGCGTTCTTTGATTCCTCTACGATCGACCGCCTCTATCAAAAAGCAGACCGCTTGTTTCGCGCTCTGCATGTCGACCCCACGGACGCTTACTCGGTTCAAAACAAGCAACGCACTTCGCTCGAGGGACTCTCGTATGCCGAATTGGAAGTGTCCGAGAAGATGATTGCGATCAAGGATCCGCTCCTTTCCATTCCCGAGGTGATCCCGATTGCCTTTCACGAGAGCATTCTCAGAGTTGTGACTAATTCTCTGGAATACATGCCGCCGTGGTTCAAGCCCCTGATCGTCCGCGATTTCCCGGGGGCTAGGGCCAGGGAGTCGAGCAATTTCCACAAGGATAATGACGAGGCCGACTCCCTTCAGGCCTTTATCTATCTCGTCGACATCGACGACAGCCGGGGCCCTCTGGTCTACGTTCCTGGTACGAATCATTACGACCCACGGTCGTGCCGCCCGCGTCTGAGCCGAGACCTGGGGATTGGCGGGTACGATGGCCGCATCAGCGACGACGAGGTGGAGAAATATTATCCGCGCAGCTCCTGGTCAGTGCTTCGCGTGAAGCGAGGAAGCCTCGCCATCATTCACGGGAACGGCTTGCACAAGGGTCCGGCCTGGCCGGGCTACAACGATCCTGGCAACAAGCCTCGGACCGCCGTGCGCCTGGATTTTCAGGGACACAAGTTGGCCAAGCCGATTAACCGGTGGAAAGGTGCCAAGATCCGCGCGGCAGACTACCGCCATCTCAGCTCTCTGCAGCGGCTTTTCTCTGAGCAATCCGCGGTGGTTTCCGACGCTTCGAGCGATCTTGCCGGCGCCTATGTGTAATAGCGGCGAGGCGGCTTCTCTTGCGGCGTCGCACCGCCATCGGCTCCATTGACTTTGTCGATCGCCTTGCTAGCTGTGGCGCGCGGCTTACCGCTGGCGTCGTATTCCGGCGAGAGGAATGACGTCCCGTGCCGAAGGTGAGTGTCGTCATTCCGACGTACAACCGGGCTGGCTTCCTGCGGGCGGCAGTTCATAGCGTGCTCAATCAGACATTTACGGACTTCGAGCTCATCATCGTCGATGATGCCTCTCCGGACGATACGGAGGCAGTCGTCGCCGGCCTGCGCGACAGTCGAGTCAAATACATACGCCACGTTGCGAACACGCGAATCTCTGGTGCCAGGAACACGGGCGTCGCGACCTCAGCGGGCGAGTACATCGCCTTCCTGGACGATGACGACGAGTGGCTACCTACAAAGCTCGCAAAGCAGGTGACTCTGCTAGATAACAGCGCGCCCGTTGTCGGCGCGGTGTACACGGCTTTCGAGCAAGTTGATCTCGTTACGCAAGAAGTCCTGCGGGTCAGCCGGCCGGGGAAACGCGGCCACATCCTGCATGAGCTGTGCGCCAAGAACTGGATCGGCACGGCGTCCACGGTCTGCGTCAGGCGTCAATGCTTCGAGGAGGTGGGGCTCTTCGACGAGGGCATGAGGTTTGGCGAGGAATATGATATGTGGATTCGCATCGCTCATTCCTTCGACTTTAGGTACCTCGATGAGTTGCTGGTGAGATACGGTGTCCATGCAAATCGGCTGTCGACGAACTACGAAGTCATGATTAGCGGGTTGGAGAGGCAGTTGCAAAAACACGGTTCTTTTTTCGCCGCTGATCGAGCAAACCAGAGCCGGCGCTACGCGTCGTTAGGCAGGTCTTATTGCTATGCTGGAAACGCCGGGAAAAGTAGGAAGGCATTCGTCGAAGCGATCAAGGCGTCGCCTCTTGCGGTGAACAACTATTTATACTTGGGTCTGACGTTGCTTGGGGCGCGCGGGTTCAGTGCAGTGAGAGAACCGAGATGGCGCGGGTGACAGGAGGCGGAGGGCTGAAGACTGAAGGCACAGATGGCGAAGAACTCGCTGAGCGCCCCGATCTATCCCGAGCTGAGCCGCGCCCAGCGGGAATGAAAGTCTTGACGGTCGTTGGAGCGCGACCGCAGTTCATCAAAGCTGCGCCGGTAGGCCTGGCGCTGCGAAGGGCGGGGCATCATGAGGTCCTGGTACACACCGGCCAGCATTACGACGACGCCATGGCAGACGTGTTCTTCCGAGAGCTCGGGATCCCAAAGCCGGACGTTAACCTGGAGGTCGGGTCGGGCTCCCATGGTTTTCAAACGGGCCATATGTTGTTGCGACTCGAGGACGTTCTCGTCGCCGAGAAACCGGATTGGGTCCTGATCTACGGAGACACGAACTCCACCCTTGCAGGGGCGCTTGCGGCAAGCAAGCTGCACATCCCCCTGGCACATGTCGAGGCGGGCATGCGCAGCTACAAGCGCGAGATGCCCGAGGAGGTCAACCGGGTTCTTTCGGACCACGTCTCCGACCTCCTTTTCTGCCCGACGGGGACGAGTGTGGAGAATTTGCGGAAAGAGGGGATCACCGGAGGCGTCCACCTCGTCGGCGATGTGATGTACGACGCCCTTCGGATGTTTCTTCCGATCGCGCGGCAGCGCTCGCACGTCCTGCGTGACCTCGCCCTAAGCCCACGAAACTATCTCCTGCTGACTGCGCATCGGCCGGAAACGGTGGATTCCGACGAGAGGCTCGAGAGGCTGATGGCGGAGATCGTGAAACTCGAGCTGCCGGTTGTGTTCCCGGCTCATCCGAGAACGCGCAAGAGGATAGAGGCGCTGAATCTCTTCGACCGCCTGCCGGCTCGCATTCGCATGATCCCCCCGGTCGGCTACTTTGACATGCTGGTTCTGGAGTCCGAGGCCCGCGTCGTGCTGACAGACTCCGGGGGAGTTCAGCGGGAGGCGTTCTTCCTCTCGGTTCCGAGCGTCATTCTGCGCGGCGAGACGGAATGGCCCGAGCTGGTCGAGTCCGGCGCGAGTATTCTTGCGGGTGACGGTTTCGAGCGGATCACGATCGACGGCACAGCTCCCTCTCAGGTGAGCCCCCCGGAGATCTTCGGCGGGGGGGATGCGAGCGTGAAGCTCGTCCGTTGCCTGGGCGCGAGCGCCCGAGCCACGTCCTGACTGTCGGATGCGTCGCAATCCGGCGTCCCGTTCGCCGCGCGTAGGACCGCTCCGTTGAACCGATGTCGAGTTTTATGCGTGACTTCCTGGTACCCGACGAAGGCGAGACCGCTTCCGTGATCACGGGGCACTCCGCGGCGTTCGTGCGCGCGCGCATCGTCCTCACGGTCTCCAACCCCCTGCGCGGCGCGATCGAGTATCCTGCGATCCGGGCGAACCCCCGCGCAATTTCCGACTTCGTCGGACCGGAATCTGTTTCACTCCGCGCGGCGAAGGCGCGGCCCCCGACGACACGGGAGGCAGCCATCCGATGGTGAGCAGTACGAGACGCCCGCCTCGGCTTCTATTCCTCGCGTACACCTTTCCGCCGATGAGGACGATCGGATGTGTTCGCGCGTACAACATAGCGAAGTGGTTAACGCGCAAAGGCTGGCAGGTCACGGTAGTGACTCCAACCGAGTCGGCCTGGGCCCGCGCAGAGGACGCGATCGGCCTCCATGAGGAGCTTTCGCGCCTGGGCATCCGTTGCATTAGGACGGAGCATCGCTGGAGATCGTTATTGCCCGTTCGGCTTGACCGGCGAAAGCATTTCGCAGCATGGATAGCGGGCGGAGTGTCGCGTCGATTGGCGGCGGCTTTTGGGATCGAGCGTGAGGCGGGGTGGATGGGTGAGGCCGCGAAGGCCTGCGCGGGGCTAACACCCGACGACGTTGATGTGATTCTCGCCTCCGGGCCGCCATTCGGGTCCTTCGACCTGGCGAAGCGATTAGCCGAGCGATTAGGGCGTTCCTATGTCCTGGATTACCGTGACCTGTGGACAGGAAACCCGCACGGCAAGGATCCAGTACGGCCGCGCCTGGTCAGCAGAGAAGGGGTCGTCTTGGCGTCGAGTGCGGCGACCATTGGAATATCTCCAAGCCTGGTGCAGAGCCTCAGGGACCAGTTTGCGGTGCGGAAGGCCTCGTATGTGATCACAAACGGCTTTGATCCGGAGGAACTGGAGCAGATTCCGAGGCATGCCTTTGGACACTTCGCGATTGTCTATACGGGAGCGTTTTATCCTCCAAAGCGAACTGTCGAGCCATTAATGGCAGCCTTACAGCAACTGGACAGGATCGATGGAAAGAAGAGAGACTGGGCATTTCACTACTACGGTCATCAGGGCGACTACGTGCGCAGCGTGGCGCGGGATTTCCGTATGGAGAGTAGGGTGGCTATACACGGTGACGTGCCACGCCGGGAGGCTCTCGCGGCGGTGCGGGGTGCGGACATTGCTGTCATAATCAGTTCCGTATACGATCAGGGTTCGTTGCAGGACAGGGGAATTGTGACCGGTAAGGTATTCGAAGCGATCGGCGTTGGCGCGCCTCTTCTGGTGATTGCCCCGGAGGGAAGTGACCTGGAAGGGATCCTCGCTACGACGGGTCTCGGGAAACGCTTTACGGGAACGGAAGTCGACAGGATCGCACGGTTTCTGCAAGATGCAATGAACGGCTCCGCGCCCAGGCTCTTCAACCCTGAGCCGTTCAGCTGGACCAACATCGTGGACCAACTCGATGGAGTCCTTCGGCAGGTCCTTGGCGCCAAGTTTGGAGCCGCTTGAGCGCCGTGCTGGACACATGTCAGCGCGTCACCGTTCGATCGGCGATCGACGTGGGGCACGAGGGGGCCGTGAAGGCAAGGGAGGGTCAGATCCCGCGCTGGATGCCTCTTCCGGTCCGGGCGGAGGGCGCCTTGGAGGACAGATCGGTGCCACTGCAGCGGCGGGGGCCCAAAAACAGATTCTGTGAAGAGCCATGGCGAGCCGTCTCGCACTAACCTCGGTTCGCAGCGGTTCGTCGGAATCCGTTGGCTGGAGGGCCGGCGGCGTAGGCGTACCGCAGCCGAGCCGCCTTCTCATTGCGGCGTTCGTCGCGTTCGTCGCGTCGCTGCCGTTCGAGGAGGGGTTAGTCCTCGGGAGTGAGGAATTGGTTTCGGTGTCGCGGCTCTTGGGCTATGCGTTCTTTGTATTGGCTCTGCTACAGCCCAGAGTGTGCTTCAGAAGGCCGCCCGGAGCAATTTGGTGGTTTGCGATTTACATAGTCTTTTACGCTGTCGGCGGGCTCTTTCAGCCTTCGCCGCTGTTGCCCAAGATCTACGCGACAGCTTTCAGGTTTAGTCAATTGTTTGTGGTTTTGTGGGTGGGATACAACCTGCTCCGGCACGAGCAGGTCGCCAGATCCTGCCTCTGGGGTTTTGGTTGGGCATGTGTGGCTGTGGCCGGCCTTCTGGTGTTAGGCGGAAGCTCGTACAAAGGGGCGTCGTCTGGGCGTCAAACGGTCTTCGGGCAAGGAGTGGACAGTATCGCTGCGGTGCTCGCGTTGGGTGCTGTGGTGCTGATAGGAATGGTGTACGGAAAGGGGGGCGCTCACCGAATCACTAAATTGGTTGTGTGGGGTGGTTTCTTCGTTGTGGCCGTCGCAATCGCACGCACAGGAACTCGCGGCGCGGTGGTCGAGCTCGGCGCGGGCCTGATGGCGTTGCTGGCATCGCGAGGCTCGACACGCACGCGGATACGGAACGCCATAATCGTAGTCCTGGCATTGCTTGTCTGCTACGGAGTGACGATGTTGTCCGCGTCGACCGCGGGCCGATGGCAGTCGACGCTGGAAGAGGGGAACATGTCGGGGCGGCAGCGCATCTACCCAGCGGCCTGGAAGATGGTCGAGGAACGGCCTCTTCTCGGGTGGGGGCCAGGGACAAACTACTACGAGCTGGGATACCGGCTACGGCTGCCGATACGAGACACGCATAATCTTTTCCTCCGGCTGCTGACGGAGCTCGGTCTTGCGGGTACTATCCCGTTCTGTATCGGGCTGGTGCTCTGCGTGCGGGCTGCGTGGAGGGGGCGTGAGAGCACTCAAGGGCTACTGCCTCTGGCGCTCATCGTGGCGAGCCTGACCGTGAATCTCTCGAACACGTACCTTGAGCTCAAGTGGTTTTGGGTGGTCCTGGCTTATTCGCTTGCAAGCGAGACCTACCTACAGGTAAAACGGAGGCGATGGAGCGCACAGCCAAGCAACCGGCTTGAAGCGTTTAGTCGCCCCGGCACGGCGAGAGGTCATGTGGTGCAGAGGCCCGCGTAGGTATCGAAAAGCGCGTGCTTCTGTGAAATCGGCCACGGGCCAGTTCGGCGACCACGAGTTCCGCTGGAGTAGGCGCGTAACCGGAACTAGTCGGAAGAGAGCGGGGCAATTGACCTCGTACGCGCCCCGCGGGCACGGGCAGAATTCTTAGCTATTCGTGAGAGGGATGAACGTCTCGAAGACAACGAGTTAGCAAATTGAAACTCTTGATTGTGGCGGCCAGCTATCCTTTCCCGGCAAGGCAGTTCGCCGGAATCTTTAACGAGCGATGCGTTCTCGCACTCAAGGAGCAATGTGAGCTGGTGGAGGTTCTGTCGCCCCGACCGTACGCTCCTCCTGGCCTATCCTTGCTCCGGGCGCGCTGGAGGTCCTATTCCAGCATTCGTCGCGAAGAAACGCGAAGCGGAGTGCGAGTGTGGCGGCCGGCCTGCGTTCAGATCCCGGGGATCAGCCCGAGTTTTTGGGTCGACCGGGGAGCGTTTTTCCAGTGCCGACGCGTTGCGAGAGGGAGACACGACACCGTGGGCTTCGACGCGATCCTGGCTTTCGACCTCGCGGGGGCGGGAGGAATCGCCTGGCGTCTGGGTCAAGATCTGGGTATACCAGCTGGCGGCTGGGCATTTGGCGGGGATCTTCGCGTTTCCTCGTCGTCAAGGCTCGGGGACATCGTTCGTCAAGTATTGATCAAGCTGGACATCGTTTTCTATCAGAGCCACGAGCTGCGTCGAAATGCCGCCGTTTTGTTGGGCAAGTCGAGTGACGATCTGAACGGGCCTGGACATGTCGTACTGCCGCACGGAATTGCCGGACCACCGGAGCTCCCCAGGAAAGAGATCAGAAGTCGTCTGAGGGCCCAATTTCATGTCCGCGACGACCAGCTCCTGGTCCTCAGCATCGGTCGACTGACCCGCCCGAAGGGCGTCTTCGAGCTCGTGGAGGCCTTCGCGCTGGCGGCCGCCCGAGATCCCAGCTTGCGATTCGTGATGGTCGGCGCGGATGCGGCCTTTGACGACAGCGAGGCTGCCCGGCGGAGGGCGAAATCCCTTCAAAGCCTGGATGGTCGCCTATCCATTTTGTCGGCCTGCTCGCCTGACAAGGTATGGGAATTCCTGTGTGCAGCAGACATTTTCGCATTTGCCAGTCACAACGAGGGAATGCCAAACAGCCTACTCGAAGCAATGGCTATGGGAGTGCCGGCGGTGGCATTCGCCATTCCGCCCGTTTTGGAAATCGGGGACCGAACCGGTGCGCTCATGACCGTGCCGCCGTTCGATTGCCGTCGTTATTCGGACGCACTCGTGGAGCTGTCCGCGTCGGAATCCGCACGGTTCCAGATGGGCGTTCGAGCTCAAGAGGTCGTCCGAAGCCGGTTCAACATTCGCAGAAATATGGAGACGGCACTGATCCTCTTTCGGCAGCGAATGGAGCGAAAGAACTCCGTAAGTATTGGGTCGGGTGTCGGCGAGTCATGCCTCTGATCTCGAGTCAGATGTCGATTCGGATCGGAGGATGACTGGTGCGACGAAGACGGTCGCAGCGCGAAGAGCGCATTCAGGTCCGAGATACCAAAGTGCTGCCACAGGCTCGTCAGGTTGATCGCATGGACGAACGGCTGTCGAGGTACCGGACTACCTTCATGAAGCGGGTTCTGACCCGGTTAGGGCGCGTGCGGTTCCGAAGCGTCATCGATCTCGGTTGCGATGACGGAACCAATCTCCGACGGATGGCGAGCTTCCTGGATGCGAAGGAGGCCATGGGCGTCGACTTTAGGGCACAGGATGGAGTGCACGACGGAATGAAGCTCAAACGCGGGAATGTCCTGGAATTCGTTCCAGACCACCCTTATGAGCTCGTGATCTCAAATCAGGTGTTCGAGCACATCTACGGGCCATGGTTGCCGAAGTACTTCGCGACGCTTCGTGCGAGCTGCGCGCAGGGTGGACTCATATTGCTGAGCACGCCGAATCGCTGGCGTTCGAGCAACCTGGTTCGGCTGTTGACTCTTCGTCGCCCGTTCATGCTGAACGCCAATCCCGGAGTTCCGCCGGAGGAGCACTTGGGTCACCATCGCGAATGCAGCTATCGGGAGCTCGAGGCGATTCTGGATTCGGAGTTCCCGGAGCCGGAATTCCGGGTGCGGATACTTCGAATGTTTCCCCGAGTGGAGGAGTCGGTGGCGCATTGGCTCGCAGTTGCCTCGGTCTATCTGACGCTCTGGCCGCTCTGGCGGCCCCTGTTTGTCTCGGCTTCTCAAGACCACTATGCGGTGATCGAGCGGATGTCGGCTCAAGCAGGGGACGCTGCGTTTGACAGCGGCCGAGTCAGCAAATCATGAGGGGCTTCGCGGGGTTCAGCTCCGTTCCGCAGGATTGGTCTGCCCGAAATGAAACCGCCCGGGCGGATCTCGATTCGGCGATCCGCAGGCCGGCTCGGCCGATATGAGGGCGGTCGCTCGCTCTGGATTCTCGTCATAGTGGTTCCGCGCGATTCTAAGGTCCCAGGCGCAGGAGTTCCGAATCGGCGATTGGCGTGCAGCAACCAGCTGCTGTACCACCGGTGCTCAACTGAGTGACGGAAGGAAAACGGGCTTCGCGAACGGTTCGATATAGGAGGCCGGCGAGAGTGTCTGTTGAAATGGTCGGCTCGACTCATCTGGAACGCCTCGATGGATCGCTTCGTCAGGCGGTCGCGCGCGACGAATGCTTCGAAGACTGATCGTGAACGCCGACGGTTTCGGTTTCGGGCCGGGCGCGACGCAAGGAATTCTCGACGCCATCGCCGGAGGCGGCCCAATCACGAGCGTCAGCGTCAACGCCAACTTCCCCGAGGTCAGTCGTCTCGAAGAGCTGGTCCAGAAGTATCCGCACATCAGCATCGGCGTGCACGTCAATCCGATTGCTGGCCGACCGTGCCTGGCTCGCGAAAAGGTGCCGAGCCTCCTCGACAAGGACGGTTTCCTTCGTGGAAACGGTTTTGCCCGAGCGTGGCGGCGCGGGCTGATCTCCCCTTCGGAGCTTGAGTCAGAATTGGACGAGCAGATTCGCCAGGTCAAGCAGATGGCGAAAGACAAGATGACTCATCTCGATTCTCACCAAAACTCACATCTGTCTTATTTCCAACTCTTCGTTCGGCTCGCGCGGCGATGGAGCATTCCCTTCATGCGCACGAACGCGTCTTTGATCGGACTGGAGGCCGACGCTCCCAAACGGGCCAGAACAAAGGCTTATCTGCGTCGGCCGCATGTTCTTGCGGCACACCTGTACCGAAGGCTTCAAATGCGTCCAGCGGCGAAAGCGGGATTGCGGTTGGCAGACCGCCTGGTGACGGTTGGTTATGCCGGCCAGGGGAACAAATCGCGCGTCGAAAATTGGGAGCGAATCCTCAAGAATCTTCCAGAAGGAACCTATGAGATCTATTGTCACCCGGCCTATCCTGACGAGGTTCTGCGCCGGTGGGCATCCTATGTCGAACCGCGTCGGCAGGAGCTGGAGATTCTTCGCCAGCCATATCTCCGCGAGATCGCCCGATCGGCAGGAGTCAGGCTAATCAGTTTTCTGAACCTTCTGGAGGCCTGAGTTGATCCACGACTGGAAGATGGAGCTCTACTGGCGCCTGCCGGTCGTCCTCCAGGAGGTGGCTCTCTCGGTCTACGGGTGGCGGCTGAATCGACTGTACTACGGCGGCGAGTTCCCGGCCGCTCTGCAGGCGGTCCGACGACGCGTCTGGCGAAGTCGGGAAGAGATCGAATCGTGGCAGATGGAGCAGTTGCGTAGGATCCTCGTTTCCGCTGTCCAATATGTTCCTCACTATCGTGAGCGGTATCGAGGAGTCGATATCCCTAACCTACGATCTCGCGATGATCTCAGCGTGCTCCCTCTTCTCGATCGACAGGAGCTGCGGCAGCACGAAGAGAGCTTCCTCGACGAGCGTCTCGATCCTCGCAGGCTCTTTAAGGACAAGACCAGCGGCTCGACAGGAACCTCAGTGACGATTTTCTGGCCGCCCCGCTGTCTCCAATGGCTTCAGGCCGTGCTCGAAGTCCGCGTGCGGTATGTCGCCGGCGTTTCTCAATCGATGCCGAGAGCGGTGCTCGGTGGACGACCTATCGTGCGCGGAATGAGAAGCCGGCCACCCTTCTGGCGGCGGAATTGGTATTGGAAGCAGCTTTATCTGTCAAGCTACCATGTTTCGGCTTCGACGGCTCGCGGTTACGTGGCTGCGATTCGGAGATCGAAAGCGACGTGGTTAACCGGCTATGGATCCGCGATCGCTGCTCTGGCGGACAGCGCCATGCTAGCGGGTGTTTCGCCTCTTAAGATGAAAGCCGTGGTCGTTAGCGGGGACACGCTTCAGCCCGGCATGCGCTGGAGTATCGAGCGGTTCTTCGACTGCAAGTGCTATGACATGTACGGCCAGGTCGAAGCCGTCGCCCTCGGCATGGAGTGTCGCGCCGGCCGCATGCATCTTATGCCGGACGCAGGAATCGTGGAGATCATGGACCGAGACGGGTCTCCATGCGCTCCAGGAACAACTGGCGAAGTCGTTGCAACGGGCCTGCTGAATGACGGCATGCCGCTTATTCGGTACCGTACCGGCGACTCTGCTGCGCTCGCGCGCGAGCAGGACTGCTCGTGCGGAAGCAGTCATCCGATCATCGAGTCGCTCGAAGGTCGCGTGGACGACTATCTCGTCACGCGTGACGGCCGTCAGATCGGACGCCTGTCGACCGCGATGAAGCGGAGTCCAACAATTCATTCCGCGCAGATCGTCCAGGATAAACCCGGTCACGCGTATCTTTTGATTCGACCGGGCGACGGCTATCTGCCACGGGATTCAAAACCGGTGGTCGACGACGTTATCGAGCGGATCGGAGCCTTTGACCTCGATGTGCGCGAGGTCGCGGAGATCCCCAAGACCCCGACCGGAAAGACGAGGCTCGTCGTTCGACTGTCGGAGCGCCCGGATCTCTGGGCGGCCTACTCTCCCGTGATCGAAAGGGCGACCCCCGTGACGGAGGTCGGTGAAGTCCGTTGATGTTAAACAGCCAGCAAGTTGCCGAACGGGAAGGTCGGATTCTGCGGGGGGTAGACGTTCTCATCCTTACATCGGGTCACGAGGCGCTGGACTCTCGAATCTATGGGCGGGAGGCGTTGAGTCTCCAGCAACTGGGTGCCACCGTGACGGTGATTGGAAAACTGACCCGCGGCTTGCCGGGAACCGTAGCAGTCAAACCGATTCGTCCAGCCAGGTCGAGATTGCAGCGTTTCTTGCTGCAGCCTTGGCGCTGCCTTCTGGCGGCGCGAAAACTGCGCCCTGACATCGTGCACTTTCACGACGCGGAGATGTTGGCCGTTCTCCCGGTGGCACGGCTTTGGTGGCCGAAGGCTAAGTTTATCTACGACGTTCACGAAGACTTCGCCAACCTCATGCTGATACGAGATTGGCTCCCGGGCGGCGTGAGGCCATTGGTTCGCGCGCTTACGGGCACGTGCGAGCGGTTACTCGCGCGGCTGGCCGATGGGATCGTGGCGGTCACGCCCCCCCTGGCTCTGAAATTTCCGCATCGGTGCAGGGTCGCGGCCCTCAACTTCCCAACGCCGGATTTCTTCGAGGAGGCAGCGAAGGCCGCGCGGCCAACAGCGCAGCGTGCCTACGAGCTCGTACACCTCGGCACCCTCAGCCGGCGGCGGGCCGTGTTTCTCGCCGAAGTCATCGAGGACCTGAATCACCGCCGTCCTGGCGTTCGATGTCTCGTCATTGGGGCCACTTCCGACTTGATCGAATTTCTGAGAACGCGCGTGCCAGAGAGCTGCGAGCTGCAGGGCGAAGTGGCCCATGCCGAGGTCGCCGAGATTCTGGCCAACGCCAAAGTTGGAATCGATGTACACCCTTGGCTCCAGCCGCATCTCGAGCCGGCCCTGGCGGTGAAGATCTGCGAATACATGGCGTGCGGGTCTGCGGTGGTCGCGTCGTCGATGCCGGTGCTGGAGGACATCCTATCTCGCGCGGCTACGTGTCTTCC
>Ga0137373_10000225_pt1 | contig 52270 bp, 57 predicted proteins | sample SagtaG_5_FD_104912 | JGI IMG/M metagenome (GOLD analysis project Ga0137373, IMG submission 104912) | Vadose zone soil microbial communities from Sagehorn Ranch, Mendocino, California, USA - Sage1_R_80_16 metaG | ecosystem: Environmental > Terrestrial > Soil > Vadose zone | place: USA... | reverse complement strand
TCGCGTTCTTCTTCTTCGCGGCGGGCGCCGCGCTCGCCCAGCTCTTCGTCGTGGTCACGCCGAGGCGCGGGCGCAACAGCGAAGGGACGCTCTCGTACCACACGACGGGCGTCTTCCTGCTTCCCGCAGCGCTGTTGCTCGCTCCGCCGCTTGCGGTGCTGGTTCCGATCGTCCAGCACGTGCCCGAATGGCTGAAGAAGCGGCAGCCCTGGTACATCGGGACATTCAACATCTTCAACTACACGCTGACCATCCTCGCCGCGCTGGGCGTAGACCGCTGGGTTCTCGCGCGCGATGGCGTCATCGACAATACAAACGCGCGAACGGCGGCGGCGGGCCTTGCCGCCTGCTGTGTCTACGTGCTCGTCAACCACGCGCTGCTCGCGACGATGTTTCGCCTCGGCCGCGGGATCTCCGTCCCGGACTCCGGTCTCTTCGCAGTCGAGTCGTTGTCGGCCGAGCTTGTGCTTGCCGCACTCGGGGTCGGCGTCGCGACGTTCTGGCATTCGAATCCCTGGCTGATCCCGCTTGCCCTTGCGCCGCTCGTCCTGATCAACAAGTCGCTCTCGGTTCCCGTCCTGCAGATGGAGGCGCGGGTCGACCCGAAGACCGGCCTCTTCAACGCACGCCACTTCGGCGCCGCGCTCGCCGAGGAGCTGACGCGCGCCGAGCGGTTCGGACGGCCCTTGTCCCTGATGATGGCCGACCTCGACCTCCTGCGCGACATCAACAACAACTACGGCCATCTCGCCGGAGACGCGGTCCTTCGCGGAATCGCGGAGGTCTTCCGGCAAGAGCTCCGTCACTACGACGTTCCCGCACGCTTCGGCGGCGAGGAGTTCTCGATCCTGCTTCCCGAGACGGCGCCGGAGCAGGCGCTGGAGATCGCGGAGCGGATCCGTCGCGCGCTCGCCGAAACCGAGTTCGAGGTCGAGACGTCGAACGAGCCGATTCGGGCGACCGTCTCGATCGGCATCGCAGGCTTTCCCGAGGACGGCAAGAGCGCCAACGAGCTCGTCCACCAGGCGGATCTCGCGGTCTACCGCGCCAAGCTCCAGGGACGTAACCGCGTGCTTGCAGCGAGCGCGGATTCGCAGTTGCTCACGAAGCCCGCAACTCCGCACCGCCTCATGTTCGTCCCGGACGCGGACGAGCCACCGGCTCCTCCGTCTGTTGTCGTGCCGGACGCGTTCAAGCCTCCCCGGGCTGCGCACGACCCGGCAGAGACGCCCGCGAACCCGCGGCCGCATTCGACTCGGGAGCCGCGATTCTTCTCGCTGTCGTTCAGGCTCGGTGCCCTGATCACGCTGGTGAGCGCGCTCGGCGTCGGTGCCGGAATCGTCGGCCTGCTGCTCGGGACGAGCACGGATCTCATCGGGCTGCTGGTCGTCGTGGCGCTCGTCGGCGGAGGCCAGGCCCTCGCTCTCGAGGTAGACGAGGGAGCAATCTCCTTCAGCGCGGTCGGCGCGCTCGCCGGCGCGGCCCTCTTCGGCCCGCGCGCGGGTCTCGTGCTCGCACTCGCGACGGTCATCGTGGACTGGAGCGCGCGTGGCATCGCCCTTCAACACGTGCTCTTCAACGTCGGCGCGCTCACGCTGGCGTCGCTGTCCGCGGCCGGAGTGTTCGCCGCGGCCGGCCACACGCCTCTTGTCGTCGCCGGAGCCGGCCTGGTCGCGGGAGCGGCGTACTTCGTCATCAACACGGGCCTGTACTCGCTCGCAATCGCAGTCGAGGGGAACGCGTCGTGGCGCGGCGCCTTCCGTGAGCGCTTTGCGTGGTTGCTGCCCCATTACGTCGCGTACGGCTTCATCGGCGGCGTGACCGCGATCGCGTACGACGCCGCCGGACTGTATGCCCTCGCCGTGTTCACCGTCCCGCTGCTTCTGATGCGCAAGACGCAAGAGGCGTACCTCGCTCACACGCGCAAGTCGACCCACAAGCTGCGCGAGGCCGCGGAGACGATCCAGGCACAGAACGTCTCGCTGGAGCAGGCAAATCACTTGCTGCGAGAACGGTCGACCGCGGCGATGGAGTCGCTGTCGGCCACCGTCGACGCCCGCGATTCGTACACCGCGGGTCACTCGCGTCGGGTGCAGCAGCTCGCGCTTGCGATGGGACGCGAGCTCAGAATGTCTCACGCCGAGCTGGATCTGCTCGGCCACGCCGCCCTCTTTCACGACATCGGCAAGCTCGCGATCCCCGACGCGATTGTCCTGAAGCCTGCAAGTCTCACAGGGCCGGAATGGGCCCTCATGCAAAATCACGCGGAGGAGGGCGCACGCATCATCGACCGGCTCGGCTTCCTGGGTGACGCTGTGCCGGCGATCAAGCACCACCATGAGCGCTTCGACGGCGCCGGTTATCCCGACGGACTGCGCGGGGACGACATCCCGCTCGGCGCCCGGATCATCCATGTGGCGGACGCGCTGGACTCGATGCTGACGACGCGCATCTATCGCACCGCGCGTCCGGCTGAGGACGCGCTCGACGAGTTGCGGCGCGCGTCGGGCAGTCAGTTCTGTCCCCGCTGTGTCCAGGCGCTCGAGCGCGTGCTCGAGGTGGAGCCGCTGCTCGAGGAGCACGGGCGGCCGTCGCTCTTGGCCACCGCCTCCTAGGCGAGGTCTGCTCGGGCGGATTTGCGGATTCGACAATTCGCTCTATCCTTTTTGTATGCCCCGCAAGCCCGCTCCGCGCACCGCCCGCCGCATCGATCCGGCAGTCCTGGCCGACTTTCAGGCGGGTCTGCGGAAGCGCTACAGCGACACGCAGATCCTCGAGGAGCTGAAGGCGAGCGCGGGGCGGCTCGGCCGCTCACCGACGATGCGCGAGTTCGCGGCCGACCCGCACACCACGGTCCATCCGCAGACGGTGATCGAGCATTTCGGCAGCTGGAACGCCGCCAAGCGAGACGCAGGTCTCGTGCCGCGCCGCTTCGCGACGCGCGCAGAGCTCGTACGCTTGCTGCGCGAGCTGGGTGACGAGCTCGGCCGACCGCCGACGGCACGCGACCTCGATGCCCGCAAGGGCTCGGTACCGTCGAAGTCGCTGTACTGGCACACGTTCGGTTCGCTGACGAACGCGCTGCGCGAGGCCGGGTTCGACGTGCCGGTGGGGGAGGAGCGCGTGGAGCGCGCGGTGGAGCAGGGTGTCGCGCTCGCGCGTCGGCTGACACGCCTGCCGAAGTTCGCGGACTGGGCGGAGGCGCGGAAGGCCGATGACTCGCTCTTCACCGAATGGCAGGTGTACCGGATGTTCGATGCAAAGCGAGGCGCCTGGGCCACGTTCCAGTACCTCGTGCGCGAGCGGCTGATCGCGGAGGGAGTGGTGGTCGCAAGCGACGGCCGGCTGAGAACGGGTCGCGGCTAGGACGCGGGCGTGAAGGCGGCGCCGTCGCGGTGATACGTCGGCGCGCTCCGCGAGCCGACCGGCGCTGGAGTCACACCGCCCCAGACGATCAGCGAGCGCTCCGTCCAGGCGACCACGGAGCCGCTACGCCGGCTGAGCGGGGTGCGCGGAATGCTCGACCAGCGGTCGGTCCGAGGGTCGTAGGCGAATCCATTGCGCGGGTCTGTGGACGCGTTACGGTTCTCGCCGCCCCAGAGCAGCACTCGTTCGCCGGTCCACACGGCCGTGGCCCCGATGCGCCCGGCCGGGAGCGATCTGAGGCGCCGCCACCGGTTCGCCGCTGGGTCGTACGCACGCGTGGAGCGGGCGTTGGTGCCTGCGGCGACGACGAGCACGTCGTGCCCGTCCCAGACCGCGGTGCCCGCGAAGCGCAGGCCGGCTCGGGAAGTGGCGGGAGCCGCCGCCACGTATTCGTCGCGGGGTTGTAGGCGGCGGCACGCGCGAGCCGAGCAGGGTAGGGCCTTCCGTCCGGATCGAAGCCGCTGACGAAGACGATCAGCTCGCGACCCGTCCAGGCCCCCATCGGACGCTGGCTGCTGAGGGCGAGCGGTGAGCGCGCCAGCTTGCGATACCTGCCGGTCGCCGGATTGTAAGCCGCGCCGTCCGAGAACGCGTCGCCGCAGCACCCGCCGCCCCAGCCGACCGCCTCGACTCCCGTCCAGACGATGATCCCGTCGCGCAGCGGCCGTCGCAACTCGCGCCATCTGCCGGTCGTGGGGTTGAACGCCACGGAGTGGAATCCTCCGAACGCAAGCATCTCCTTGCCGGTCCACACGGCCCGGTAGCCCGGCGAGTAGCGAGGCCCGGCGGGGGTGAGAGCCGGCTCCAGGCGTCGCGGGCGGGATCGTAGGCCTCGGCAACATCGGCGGAGTGCGTCAGCGGACGCCGCCCGAAGACGATCAGTCGCGTACCGGTCCAGACGCTCGTTCCGTCCACGGCGAACGGCGCCGCGTGCAGCTCGCGCCAGCTCCCTGAAACGGTGCTCGGCCCGGACGCCGCGAGAGCCGCTGCCGGCACACCGACGACGACCACCACGAAAGCGCAGAGTTTGCGAAGGCCGGCCATCGCTCCTCCTACGGGCGGTACTGCTGGTCGATCGAGCAGACGGTGTCGATATGAACGCGAATCCAGACGCCCGAAGCAAGCGATTCGGACAGCCGGCGGTGGATCCCGCCGCTGACGATCCGCTCGAGCTCGAAGACCGAGCTCGGCGTCGCACCCAGCTGCTGCGGGTCGCCTTCGTTCGTGAGGACGGTGACCGGCGTGGTTTCCGGAACCAGGTACGTCAGCAGGCGGTGGCTCTCGTCCACGACGAAGTTGTCGTTCGCGACCGGCTGACCCGGTTCGACGGCGCCATCTTCCGCGGCGGCGGCGCTCGCAGTTACGCCACTGGTGAACCACGCCGGGTCGAACCGGAGCTCGAACTGGTCACCGGTGCGCTCGAGCGACTTGACGTGACCGTAGATCCTGTCGCCGCAAGGCTGCACGGCGACCTTTCTCACCGAGGACGTGCCGAAAGCGAGAGACGCGAATCCTGCCGCGACGACGAGCGCAACGGCGGCCAGGACGACCAGAATGACGAGCTGTGGTTTGATGACGCTGCGGGCAAACATTGTTTTCTCCCTTCCAGGGCGTGAAGATTGATCGCTCGTCAAGTGTCGTCACGGAGCTGCGACAGATCCATGGACGCGAGATAGGAAATCAATGGAATCTCGCTCGTCAGGATCAGAGCGTGGGGCGGAGGTCGTCCTGTCCGGCCCCGACGGTGCCGTGGTTGCAACCCTCGCTCTATCGGGCGAACGGGTAACGATCGGCCGCCTTCCCGAGCTCAACGACATCGCGCTGGAGCCGGATCCCGAACGACTTGTCACACGCGCGGGCCACTGCACCCTCGAACGGTCCGGCGCGCACTGGTTCGTCGTCGACGGCGGCAGCGTGAACGGGACCTTTCTCCGGCGCGCGGGCCCGTTGCAACGGCTGACCGAGCGGACGGCGCTGCACGACGGCGACGTCATCTGCGTCCTCGCGTCGGTGACGCAATCGGACGAGCGGCGCTTCTTCGAGCTCGCATTCCATGCGGAGGGCGACTCGCAGGCGACCCGCCCGGTCGCCGACGCACAACCGTTTTCCGCGTGTCTCAGCTACGACGCGGAGCGGGCTCGCTTCGTCCTCGTCCGCGGCGAGGAGAGGCACGAACTTTCCATCCGTGCCCAGGCGCACCGGCTCGTCCGCTACATGGTCGAGCGGAACCGGGCACTCGAGGGCGCGCCCGCACTATGCACGCACGAGGAGTTGATGCGCGCGGTCTGGGCGGACGAGCCGATGCATTCGCGTGTCGAGCTGGCCAAGCTAGTCTGGGAGCTCCGCAAGAAGCTGGAGCCGTTCGGCGCCGAGCACTTGATCGAGAATGAGCGGAGACTCGGCTATCGAATGCGCACGTGTGGTGACTGACCGGGGTGCCCCGGGCGTCGGCGGGACGTTCGGCGGCTACAAGATCGAGTCGTTGCTCGGGCGCGGCGGAATGGGCGCCGTGTACCTCGCGACGCACGAGCGGCTCGCGCGCAAGGTGGCCCTGAAGGTGATCTCACCGGATCTCGCGCACGACGAGGACTTCCGCGCGCGCTTTCTTCGCGAGTCCCAGCTCGCAGCGTCGCTCGACCATCCGAACGTGATTCCGATCTACGACGCGGACGAGATCGACGGTGTTCTCTTTCTGGCGATGCGCTACGTCGATGGACCGAGTCTGCAGGCGTTGCTCAGGCGGCGCGGCTCGCTGTCGCCGGCGGAAACGCTGCGGGTCGCGGAGCAGATCGGCGGTGCGCTCGACGCCGCACACGACGCGGACCTCGTCCATCGGGACGTCAAGCCGGCGAACATCCTCATCGCGGAGCCGGGCGAGCACGCGTACCTCTGTGACTTCGGGCTCGCCAAGCGAACGAGCTCGGAGGGGATGACGAAGACCGGGTCCTTCCTCGGCACCGTCGACTACTGCGCGCCGGAGCAGATCGAAGGCGCCCCTGTCGACGGCCGCGCCGACGTGTATTCGCTCGGGTGCGTGCTCTTCCACTGCCTCGCGGGTCAGCCGCCGTACCGGCGGGAAACGGAGTTCCTCGTGCTGAACGCCCATCTGCACGACGCGCCGCCGGCGCTCTCGACCGTGCGTCCGGGTCTTCCGCGTTCCCTCGACGGCGTGATCGTGACGGCGATGGCGAAATACCCCGACGTCCGCTACCCGACGGCCGGCACGCTCGCAAGCGCCTTCGGAGATGCGCTTACGGGAGAGGAGGAGGACGCGACACGTGTCGCGCCGGCCCTTCCTTTGGCGGCGCCGGAGCCGGACGCCAAGACCGTCGTGCGCGCCCGGCCGCGAGGTCGCCTCCTCGTCGCGGCTCTGATCGTCGCGGCCGCCCTCGCGGCCGGCGTTGCGATCGTTGCGATACTCGCGACGAGGGGCTCCGACGGGACGCCCGCAACCCGAAGACCCCAGGCGACCAAGCTGCGTACGTTCGTCGCGCGCATAGAGAACGTCCTCACGCAATCGGCGGAGGGCCGGCGTGAGATTTTCACTGCTCTCTCCGACGGCTTCAACTGCTCGATATCGCCCCGGAACGCGGCGCGGCGAATCGCCAGCGTCGCGGACAACCGGCAAAGTGTCCTCGTGCAACTTGGGAACCTCGACGCGCCGACTTCGCAGGCGAACAAGGCGGTCACGCTGTTGCAGGCGGCCTTACAGAATTCGATCGAGGCTGACCGCCTGTACCGGGACGGTTTCGTCGCCGACGAGCACGCGGGTTGTCCGCCGCCGCCGAATCCAAGCTTCAGAAGCGCCGCGAGATTCGACAAACGGGCGACGGCCGCCAAGAAACGATTCGTAGCGGTGTTCAATCCACTCGCGAAGCGCTTCGACCGCCGCACCTGGACCGAGGCGAAGTTCTGACGGCTACACGATTTGGCTGCGCCATCGCGGTCTGCGTCGCGTCCGTCGTCGTCGCAGCATGCGGCGCGGGGGCGGTGGACTCGCGCACGGCCGTCGCGGTGCCGCGTCCGCATGTCGTGTCAAAGCTGATCCCCTTCGGCGCCGCACGGCGCGCCGAGACGGCCGCGTACGCGAGGCGCCACTATGGCATCGACACCTGGCGCCTCGACCACCCGCACGTGATCGTCGAGCACTACACGGCGTCGAACAGCTTCGGGTCGACGTATTCCTACTTCGCAAGCGACACGCCCGACGCCGAGCTCGGCGAGCTGCCGGGCCCGTGCTCGCACTTCCTCATCGACCGCGACGGGACGATCTACCAGCTCGTCCGGCTCAAGACGATGTGCCGGCACACCGTCGGGTTGAACTGGACGTCGTTCGGCATCGAGCACGTCGGCACGAGCGACCGCCAGATCCTCGACAACCGCGCGCAGCTCTCCGCATCCCTGTCGCTGACGGTTTGGCTGATGAGCACGTTCCACATCAAGCTCCGCAATGTGATCGGGCACAACGAGAGCCTCACGAGCCCGTACCACCGCGAGCGGTACCGGATCTGGCGCTGCCAGACGCACGGCGACTGGACGCACGCGGACATGAAGATCTACCGAGCCGCGGTCGCTCGACGTGCGCGCCGCTTCGGCGTTCCGCTCGGGCCGGCGGCGCGGCCCATCTCGCCCGATTGTTAGGCAGCCGCGAGAGCGGCGAGGGCGCTGAGGCACGCCTCCCGCTCGCCCGGTGCGCGAATCGCGGGGAGCGGCTCGTCGACGAAGTCGTGGTCAGGCCGGAAACGCTCCTGCCGGACGACCTCACCGTCGCGTACGGCGATAAATGTCCCTTCGCGCACTTCTTGCTTGCGGAGCTTGATCTGCGCGTAGCGCTCGACGACCTCGAGCGCGTGCTTCGTGGACGCGAATACGAGCTCGGTCAGGCCGCGGCCGAGCCAGAGCGGGCGGTGCGCCCCGCGCGCGATGTAGAGAACGTCCGGAGCCCGTTCGTCGAACCAGGCCGTGGCCATCGAGCCCTGGAGCTGCTCGAACGCGCGGGCATCGGCCCGCGAGTGCGCGGCCAGCGCGAGAATCGCCTCGGTGTCGACAGTCATCCGCGGCTCAGTGCGGGCGCAGTCGAAACCACAGAGGATCTCGTCGTCGTTGACGATGATCCCGTTGTGGATCCCGACCACCGGCCCGTGGCGCACGGGGTGGTTGTTCGCGGGAATCGACGGGTGGCCCTTGGTGTAGTCGCGAACGTGGACGAGGGCCTGCGCCGCGTGCCCGGGAACCTCGATCCGATCGAGCAGCCGGCTGGCGGGCGTTCGCTGCTTGACGACCGTGGAGAATCCTTCGCCCGGAGCGCGGTAGGCGTACCCGACGGCGTCCGCGCCGCGGTCGGCGATGCCGGCCAAGAGCGCCTGAGCGGTGAGCGTCCGATCGACGCTCGAATCAGGGCTCAGGCTGTAGCCGGCTATTCCGCACATAGAGGTAAAACGTACGAGTCTCCTCGGACGACTCGTTCAGACCTTCTGACGCCTCACGTTAGTTGAAGTTCGTAATGGAATTCTGAAGGTTCGCGGAGACTCTGTCATCCCTCACGCGGGGTACCTCAAATGCTCAAGTCCGGGGGCGCGTGAGCCGATAGCAGGAACGTGGAAGTGCCTCACCTGCTTCCGGAACCTGCGGAGGACGGAACGCTTGGGGTCGTCGCCCCGGACGAAGAGCCGGAGCACGACGTCGAGGAGACCGCGCCGGCCGCCGCCAAGGTCCCGACGACCAGCGACCCGCTGCGGTTGTACGTCCGCCAAATCGGCGACGGGCCGCTGCTGACGCGCGAGGAAGAGCGCGAGCTTGCCCGGCGCAAGGACCAGGGCGACGAGGAAGCGAAGCGGAAGCTGATCGAGTCGAACTTGCGGCTCGTCATGTCGATTACCCGCCACTACACGAGGGCCGGCGTCCCGCTGCTCGATCTGATCCAGGAGGGCAACCTCGGCCTGATCCGCGCGGTGGAGAAGTTCGACTACCGCATGGGCTACAAGCTTTCGACCTACGCGACGTGGTGGATCCGCCAGTCGATCACCCGCGCGCTGGCCGACCAGGGCAGGACGATCCGGCTTCCGGTTCACGTAGCCGAGCAGGTGCGCCGCATGATGCGCGCGCGCCGGCAGCTGGCGCAGAAGCTGAATCGGGACCCGTCGGTCAAGGAGCTCGCCGAGGAGAGCGGCTTTCCCGAGTCGCGGATCGAGGAGTTGCTCGACCTGGTCGAAGACCCCGTCAGCCTCGAGACGCCCGTCGGCGACGGCGAGTCGCTCTACGGCGACCTGATCGAGGACACGCAGAGCGAACGCCCGGACGAGGAGACGGCGATCAACCTGCGCCAGAAGGAGCTGGCGCGTGCGTTGCAGAGCCTGAACCCGCGTATGCGGCACGTGCTCGAGCTTCGCTTCGGCTTGTCCGGCTCAGATCCGAAGACGCTCGAACAGGTGGGCGAAGGACTGGGCATTACGCGTGAGCGCGTACGCCAGCTCGAGTCCCGCGCCTTGCGCGAGTTGCGCCTCTTCGCGCCGGATCTCGAGCTGTATCTCGCGGGAGACTGAACCTCGGCGCAGTGCGGCTGAGCCGCGCTGCCGGCGAAACGGCTAGAGCCGCTCCATCTCCTGGAGCTTGCTCAGGCGGCGTAGCGACTCGACCTCGACCTGGCGCACGCGCTCGCGTGTGAGGCCGAGGCGCCGGCCGATCTCCTCGAGCGTCTTCGGCTCCGAATCAACCAGGCCGTAGCGCAGGATGATCACCTGGCGCTCCCGCCACGGAAGCGCTGAGAGGGCCTGCTTGAGCGCCTCGCTGCGCAGGGTCACTTCGACCTGCTCGTCCGGCAGCGGCCCGTCACCGGCCACGAAGTCGCCGAAGACGGCGTCCTCCTGGTCACCGACCGGCTGGTCGAGGCTCGTCGAGGCTCGCGCCGCCGCCTTGACCTCCTTGGCCTGCTGCAACGACAGGTTCGCCTCCTCCGCGATCTCCTCGAGCGTCGGCTCGCGGCCGAGCTGTGTCCAGAGAATGCGCTCGGCCCGGTTCATCTTCTGGAGCCGCTCGACGATGTGGACCGGCATCCGGATCGTCCGCGCCTTGTCTGCGAGTGCTCGCGCGACCGCCTGTCTGATCCACCACGTCGCGTAGGTGGAGAACTTGTAGCCGCGGCGCCAGTCGAACTTCTCGACCGCCCGAATCAGTCCGAGCGTCCCCTCCTGGATCAGATCGAGGAAGGGCAGGCCCTGGTTGCGGTAGTTCTTCGCGATCGAGACAACGAGGCGGAGGTTCGACTGGATCATCCGCTGCTTCGCCTGCATGTCGCCGCGCTCGATCTTCTTTGCCAGCTCGACCTCCTGCGGCGCCGTCAGCAGCTGGTGGCGGCCGGCCTCGCGCAGGAAGAGCTGGAGCGCGTCGGTCGTCGACTCGACGGTCGGCGCGGGCGGGGGTGGAGGCGGCGGTGCCTTCTCGACCTCCTTGGTGTCGTCGACGATCTCGACCGCTCGCGTCTCGAGCTCGCGGTAGAGCAGATCGAGCTCGAACACGTCGAACTCGTGCGTTTCCGTCAGCTCGTTCAGCTCGGACTGACGAACGGTGCTCGAAGCCTCGCTTGCTTCAAGCAGCGCTTGCACGTCCTCGTGATGAAGGATGGACTCGATTTCGACCGGCATCGGCTGTGGAGGGCGTCTTTCCAGGGGAGCGCCTATCGAAACACGTTTGCGCCCGCCGCGCTCGTGCCTCGGTCGGCCGCTGCACCGCGAGGCGGGCCGGCTGTCGTCCGAGTGGACAACTAACCTTGCACGAACACATGTTCTATGGGCACAGTCTCGACATGACCCGAGCCACTCATCTGCACGTCCGAGCGGTGCGGGCGGCGGTACGAGTACGACTCCCGGAGAGACAACCAAGGGCAGTGCTTGCTCGTCTGTTCGAATTGCCATCTCGAGATCGATGTCGGTGCCGCACGCACAACGCGCCGCCGAACGTCCGCGTCTACTGGAGCATCGAGTGCAAGCGCAGGACCGCATCTCGTGTTCGGCTCAACGAGCCACGCCCTGAGGCCCGGCGCGATGTGAAACGTGGTCCACCCGGCCGCCCTGAGCACTCGTAATCCACGTCCGGGAACAAACGTTATGTCAAGCCGAGTCAGAAATAGGCACGTCCTATCCTGGAAGCGTGCGCCGCCTGGCCCTCCCCCTCGCACTGCTCCTCGTGTGGGCCGGAGCGGCACAGGCAGAGGTGGTGTTTCGCGGCGACGTCTCCGACGCGCGGCTCGCGCTCGGGCCGGCGGGGGAGCCGGTCGTTGCCTACGTCGCCGACGGGCTGCTGTCGCTGGCGACGCGACGGGCGACGGGCTGGACCGCGCAGCCGCTCTACGTCCTCCCCTCTCGCGATGTCGAGATCGACGGGTTAACGGCTTCGAACGACGGTAGCGTCGGCGTCCTCGCGCGCGATCGCGACGCGCGGTGGGTCGCCTTCGCCCGCCGCCGTGGTTCCGGTGCCTGGCGATTGACCCTGATCACGCCGGACGGGCGAGGCGACCGAATCGGTCCCGCCGGCCTCACGCTCGACGCGCAGCAGCGCCCCGTGTTCGCCTACGCAGTCTGGCATCCGTCACACAAGACGGCACTGCGGCTCGTGCGCGCCGACGCGCGCGGTCGCCTCCGCACACGCGGCGTGACGAGGGAGGGCTTCCCGCCGACGCCGACGCTCGCGGCGGCTGCGCCGGTGCTGCTACCGAGGGGCGAGATACGCGTCGTCGAGACGTACGCGCCCGCCGCGATCGAGTGGCGCCCGATTCCGGGCGACTGGGTGGGGCAGTTCCTCCACTCGAGCGCGCTCGGCGTCCCGATCGGGCCGATCGCCGCGCTCGCGACCGGCTCGACCGTCTACGCGGCCTGGACCGAGGCCTACCCCACGCTCGGGCCGCCGGCGGTCGTCCTGGCCGTGCGCGGGCAGCGTGCGAACAGCTCCGTCGCGGTCGAGAACGCGGTCCTCGCCGGGCTCGCGCTCACCTTCGCCGGCCCGGAGCTCGCCGCGAATCGTTGCATCGAAGGCTCCTGCTTCGGTCTCGTCGGGACGGCCGGCCTCGACGGCGTCGTCGCCGGGTTCGCGGTGGAGGCAAACGGCGGGCACGAGCTTCTGCTGGCGGGCGACGCGACGCTCGACTGGTATCGCTCGCCGGCGGCCCTCCCATTCCGCGTGACGCTGAACCGCGACCTGACCGGCCGTGTTAGCGGGGCGACGGGAGGCATAGTCACGCTCTACCGGCAACGTGCCGACGGGTCTCGCGCGCCGGTCGGCACGTTTCCGGTCGCCGCAGACGGGTCGTTCGTCGCCTCGGACCCCACTGCGACCGCCGCCGCGGCTCCACATCGCGCTGTCTACGTCGATTCCGCGACCTCGATCCCCTACGCCGCTCTTGTCGGCTCTGGCTGAGTTGTCCCCAGCCGCGAACTCGGTATTGGGGACATGTGACTGGTCACGGTCGCGCTGAGCAGCGAGATCGTTTCGGCGCCGGGCGGCAGAACGAGTCGTCTGTGGACAGCTGCCCGAATGTTCTCCACAGGCTGCACGAATCGCTGTGGAAATGTTGAAAAAAGAAAAGTTCGCAAAGTGCGCGGGGTCCGTTCCGGACACGCTTGCACGAGCCCCCGGGAGGCCCTAGTGTCCCCGTTGCGTCGAGTACGGGACGCGAGTAGGTCGAAGCCCCGCCCGAAGGCTGTAGGCGGAAGCCGAAAGTCAGCGGGTGTGGTGGACGAAAGCGAGACCGGCTCGGCGAATGAAAGAGCCTCCTTCGGGAGGCTCTTTCATATTCTCGGTGGTTAAGACCTGGCAGGCGCGCTGGGGCGGGGAGCGCGTTTGTAGAGTTGGCGCAGTGCACCTGCGTCCGCCCTCCATTGACCACGGAGTCCAATCGTTTCTTTGGGCGGTCGTGTTCTTTCTCTTTCTCTGGTTCGGGATGCTCGCCGTGGGCGTTTCGGGCGGGACCGCGTTCGTGCTCGCGCTCGTCTTGGGCGCGCTGATCTTTCTCTTCGTCCGGCTCTTCGGCGAGGAGGAGCTGGCTCGGCCTCGCGATCGCACTTCGCGCCGACGCCTGCCCTGAGGTTGGTGGGCACGCGCACCGAGGTGCGCGTGCCCGATTGATCAGACGCGAAGACCGCTGCGCGGTACTCCGCTGTCGCCCCTCAGGGCGCAGACGAGCAACCCGGCCAAACCCGGGCCCACCCGCTCGTTCAAACGTGACTGCGGCGGGCGATCGCGTTGCGCATCGAACGCAAGCGCGTGCAGGTGTGCCAGGAGAAGGTCATCCCCTCTCGCCGGTGTGTTTCTGGTTCCCCTCATGCTCTCACCTCGCCCAAGATATCGGCGCGAGGCGGCCCACGAAGAATCCCTCGAACGAAGAGACGGGAGCCGCCCGCTGGTCCCAGGCGGCTCCCCTTCAGCACTACGAGCGAACGGTCTCCCTCTCGCGCTCCCGCGCGATCGGCTGGTCGGCTTCGGTGTCGACAGCAGTCCGCTGGGACGCGGGTTCGCGTGCCGGCGGAGTCGGCCGGCGCGCCGCCGTCGTGTCGAAGCAGAAGCCGAAGACGAGGCCGAGCCCGAACGCGAGCAGGGTCAGCAGATTCCCACCCAGATCGTTCACGAGGCCGGCGATGCCCAGATCGTTCGACCAGTTCGTGATGTCACCGCGGAACAGCGTCGAGTGCGGCTGGTGGAAGAGAAAAATCCAGCCCACCGCGATCAACGTGGGAACGAATGCGAACGCGAAGACCGTCGGCGAGAAGCTGGGCCTGCCCCACTTGGTCCAGCCACCGAGAACCTGCGACAGCGCCATCACCAGACCGGCGCCGGCGAGGATGCCGTAGACGGCCCAGTAGCCGCCGGTTGACTTGTCGCCGATGTTCGACGTGACCCACACCAGCAACCCCGCGACCCCCGCACCAAGCAGAGTCATGAGTGCCCGCACCGGTCCCTGGTGCCAGGTGCGGCCGCCGGCCGCGTCCGAGCGAGTCGGCCGCCCGTAGGCGCCGCGATCATCCTGAACCGCGTCCGAACGGGTTGTCGGGGCGTAGTCCCGTCGATCATCCGTTGTCGTGGCGGTGCCGTCCGAGTCGTTCGATGACCGCCTTCTGAACATGCGCATGCGCTTCACCTCCGGTTTGTCCGGTATTAAGAGAACGTTTGAGGGCCGGACGCGGTTACTGGAGGCTGAGCCGGCGGTAGTCGAAGGCCGAGGAATAGAGCTCCGAGTGGAACTCCTCGATCGTCGGCATGACGTCCGCCTGGAAGACGTGCTCGACGACCCCGACGTGCGGGTCGTTGTGGAACGGGAGATCGATGTGCTCGGGCGAGACGAGGTTCACCGAGTAGCGGGAGCAGACCGGGCAGCGCACCGCGAGGCCGACGGCGGCGCCGCCGGGAGCGAGCAGGGAGAACGACGAAGGGAAGACGGGCCGAGGCCGCTCCTCCGGATAGCAGAAGAAGCTCCAGGGCCACTCACCGGCCTTGATGCGTTGTGCGGATACCTCCGCCAGCTCGTCGGCGATCGCGTCGAACGTCGACGTCATCAGGTTCAGAAACGTTCCCGACGTCAGCCCGAGCGGTGCCCAGTCCAGATCGTCGTCGGCGACGAGGCCGACGTGCTCCTCCCCGCAGCTGCACTCGAACTGCACGCGGTAGACCGCAGGATGCGCCGCGCCCGGCAGGCGCGTCAGCCGCCGGAAGGACGAGAGCGTGACATGCGTCTCACCCCGGGTCGGGCACGCGAACGTGTATTTGCTCCGCAGGACGTCGTACATACGTCTTCAACGTTTTAATCGGCAGATCGGACGTGTCGCAACAGCGCTTGCAAGCCGCTCAGTAGGCGATCAAAGCATTTAAGTCGTACTTGGAGAGCCGCTCGCGGCCACCGAGGAACGTCAGCTCGATGATGAAGCAGGCGCCGCAGACCTCACCGCCGAGCTGCTCGACGAGACCGCCGATTGCCTCGACCGTACCGCCTGTGGCGAGCACGTCGTCGTGGATGAGGACTCGGGAGCCCTGCGGGATCAGGTCCGGGTGCAGCTCGAGCGCGTTCGTGCCGTACTCGAGCTTGTACGTCGCGCTGACCGTCTCCGGCGGCAGCTTTCCGGGTCTCCGGGCCGGGACGAAGCCGCAGCCGACCTCGCTCGCGATCGCAGCGCCAAGGATGAAGCCGCGTGCCTCCGCGCCGAGGATCAAGTCCGGCTTGCACCCAGTCGCCCAGTCCGCGAGCTCGCTGATCGTCTGCTGGAGCGCCTGCGGATCCGCGAGGAGCGGCGTGACGTCCTTGAAGCCGACGCCGGGCTGCGGCCAGTCCGGGACCTCCCGGATCTTTGCCCTCAAATCCACCGCGCTAGCTTACGAGGTGGCGCAGACTGCGCCAGAAGAGGCGTTGCGACAGGTCCTGCGCGAGCTCGCCGAGCACCTGCAAGTCGCGCGTCGCCTGCTGCCGCCGCTCGGGGTTGCGCGAGCGCAGCGCGGGTGCAATCGCCGCCTCGAGCAGGCCCGTTTCGCGGTCCGTCGACGTTCGGAACGTGCGCAGGTGCCGCGGCGCAATCCCGAAGCTTGCGAGGCGGCCGCAGATCGCCGCGATCTCGGCGTCGTTCTCGCTGTAGAAGCGCTCGCCGCCCGCAAGGCGTGGCGCGAGCAGACCGTACTCCTCGAGCTCCCGAACAAGGGGGCGGTCGATGCCGGCTCGCTCGCAGAGCGCCGCCTGGTCGAGCTCGGCATCGACGTCGCGTAGCCCGCGCGCACGGTGGCGGCGCCGCTCCGGCGATGTCGGCTTCTCGAGCTCCTCGCGGATCACCTTCAGCGGCAGAAACTCGTCGCGCTGGAGGCGGAGGATCGTCTCGAGACGGTCGAGCTCGTCCTCTCCGAACAGCCGGTAGCCGCCCCGGGTCCGCTGCGGGGTCACGAGGCCCTCTCCTTCGAGGTAGCGGATCTTCGAGATCGAGATGTCGGGGAACTCCCCCTTCAGCCGCTCGCAGACGGCGCCGATCGTCAGCAGGTGCTCGCGTTTGGGGGCCTGCGCGGTGCTCATTCTCCGCGCCTCCGCTCCTCGCGTTCCTGACGACCCGCTGGCGGTGCGAGGCCGGAGGGCACAGTGTGGTTAACACGGGCCCGGACAGCATCGTGCCGCCAGCGGGGCGAGCCGTCGCCGGAGGCCGGCTTCGCCGGCCGGGAGGCGACGGCGGTCAGGGGCGCGAGGGTGCTCATTGCAGGAAGGTCAAGCGGTATTTGCCGATCTGCAGCTCGTCCCCGTCTGAGAGTGGGCCCGCCTCGGTCCGGTGGCGGTTGAGGAAGGTGCCGTTGAGGCTGCCTAGGTCTCGGATCTCGAGCCGGTTGCCCTCTCGCGCGACGACGGCGTGCCGCCGGGAGACGGTCACGTCGTCGAGGAAGATGTCGCAGTCGGGCGAGCGGCCGATCGTCGTCTCCTCGTCCCCGAGGAGAAACGTCTCCCCCGCCCTGCCGCCGCCGGAGCGGACGACGAGCGCCGGACCCTTCACGCCGAAGTCTTCCAACTCAGCCTGCCGCTCTTCGTTTGCCTGCTCCGGCGTGAAGGCCATCGTCGCCTCGCCGCTCTCCTCCCGCTGGAGCAGCGAGCCGCACTTCGAGCAGTAGTTGGCGGTCTCCGGGTTCTGGAAGCCGCATTCCGGGCAGTACCGGTGGCTCACGCCGGGGGCGCGGCCTTACCGGTCAAGATGTCGGTCAGCGCGTCGACGTCGACGTGTTCGAGGACGCTCTTGCCTTCCGACCGCTGCAGGCGGACGACCAGCTCCGCGCGCAGGATGTCGATCTTGCCGTGCAGGATCCGGCGCCGGTAGGAAACCTCCTGCTCCTCGCGCGTGAGCTCGTCGATCAGCTCCTTCAGTTGCGCGTCGGAGAGGCTGACCAGATCGGGAAGAGGCTCCACCGGTGTCCTTTCGGTTCGGAAATGGACCTAAAGCTCAGGTTGAGATTCTACCTTACGACGGCTGTTTCCTCCGCCTCCATGATCTCTTCGACGAGTCGCCGGAACTCGCTTTCGAGCTGCTGGGACTCCTCCTCGGTGCGTCCCTCTGCGTAGATATGGACGAGCGGCTCGTCGGGGTCGGGCAAGACGTGCGCCCAGCCGCGTTCGTCGAAGACCTTGATCCCATCGAGCAGATCGACGTCGCGGTCGCGGAAACGCTCCGTGAGCAGCCGCATCACGGCCCCCTTGAGCGCCCACGGACAGTGGAGCTGACGGTGCACGAGCGTGGACGCCGGCAGGTCGGCCACCAGTTCCGACAGCGGACGCTCGACGGGTGCGAGCAGCTCCAGCAGCTTGCACAGGCTTGTGACGGCGTCATAAGCCGGGAGGAACTCCGGGAAGACGTAGCCGCCCCCCACCGCGCCGGCGAAGACGACCTTGTCGCTCGCCGCCGCCTTGGTCAGGTCGGCGAGCGTCGCAGGCGTGCGGATTACCTCGAGGCCGCTTCCTTCGACAAGCCTGTCGACGAGGCTCGTGACCGTGATCGGGAACGCGAGTCGGCCGTGGCGGCCGTTCGAGCTGATCAGGCTCAGGTATAGGAGCAGCGCCTTGTCGACAGGCACCTCCTTCGCGTGCTCGTCGACGAGATAGACGCGCTCCGCGGCGCGGTCGAAGACGATCCCCATCTCAGCGCCGACGGCGCGGACCAGATTCTTTGTCTGCCCGATCGCCTCGTGCAGCGGTGGGACGGACGGGGTTTGACGGCCGGTCGTGAACGCGTGCGCCGCCACAACCTCGACCCCGAGCGGCTCGAGCACGAGCGGCAGGACGAGCGACGCGGCCGAGTAGCCGTAATCGACGACAATGCGAAACGCGCGTTCGCGAATCGAATCGACATTGAGACTCGCGAGGAGATCCGCGGCATAGCCGTCGGCGGCCCGCGATGGATACGAGATGGTTCCGACGTCGGCAGCGCCGACCCGGCGCGCCTCGTGGCGCGTGAAGTTCTTCTCGATCTCCTTCTGGAGCGCCGCCGTCAACTGAATCCCGGGGCGTTCATAAAACTGAATCGCCACCACTTCGGGGTCGACGGCGTTGACGCCGATGTGCACGCCTGCGTCGAAGTTCTCGGCCTTCAAAAGGTGACGGTTGACCGCCGACGGAAGCACCCGCAGATCGGCAACGTCGACTCCGGTCGAGAGCACGCCCGTCACGAAGGCGCGCTTGAGCATGCGGCAGGCAGCCGGCGCTTCGCGGCTCGCGACGATGCCCGCCCCTCGCTTGAGCGCCGACCCGAGCGCCGTGCCGAGGCGCAGCGCCATCTCCGGCGTCAGGTCGACGTTGATCAACCCCTGGACGCCGTCACGGCCGAACACGCGCGAGCCGCCGCGCGATTCCCAGATCAGGCTCGAGTGGATCTGCGCGCCCGACTCGACCTCCTTGTACGGGTAGACACGGACGCCCGGATAGATGACGCTCTCCGCGCCGATCGTCACCTCGTCGCCGATCGCGACGCCCTCGTGCAGGCGTGCGTGCGTGCGCAGGTCGCACGACCGGCCGACGATCGCGCCCTCGACAATTGCGCTGCGACCGATATGCGTCCCTGCCTCGATCACCGACCGCTCGATTCGGGCACGTTCCCGGAGCGTCGAGTTCGCGCCGAGAACCGAGTGCGGCCCGACGCTGGCGCCGGGTGCAACCCGGCAGTTGTTTCCGATGAACGCCGGCCCCTCGATCTGGTCGAGATCGTCGAGTTCGACTCCGTCACCGATCCAGATGTTCCCGCGGAGTTGGATGCCCGCAATGCTCAGCTCCACGTTTCCGTCGAGCGCGTCGTAATTCGCCTGCCGGTACTGGTCGAGGTTGCCGATGTCCTGCCAGTAGCCGTCGAGGACACAGCCGTAGAGCGGGCGGCCCATCTCGAGGAGCAACGGGAACAATTCCTTGGAGAAGTCGTACGGACGGTCGGACGGCACGTGGCGCAGGACCTCCGGGTTGAGCACGTAGATGCCCGTGTTGATCGTGTCGGAGAAGACCTGGCCCCAGGAAGGCTTCTCGAGAAAGCGCTCGATGCGCCCGTCTTCGTCCGTTACGACAATGCCGAACTCGAGTGGGTTTTCGACGGACTTGAGCCCGATCGTGACTGCAGCGTTCTTCTCGAGATGGCACTCGACCATCCGCCCCAGATCGACGTCACACAGCGCGTCGCCGGAGATGACGAGGAACACCTCGTCGAGCTGGTCGGCCGCGAGGCGGACGGAGCCCGCCGTGCCGAGCGGCTCTTCCTCGACCGAGTACGAGATCTCGATGCCGAGCGCGTCGCCGTCGCCGAAGTAGCCGCGGATCGTCTGCGGCAGGAAGGCGACCGTAACGATCACGTCGTCGAAGCCGTGCGTGCGCAGGAGCTCGAGGATGTGCTCCATGCACGGCTTGCCGACGATCGGCACCATCGGCTTCGCCTGGCTCGACGTGAGCGGACGCAGGCGCGTGCCCTCGCCCCCGGCCATCACGACGGCCTTCATCCGGTTTGCACCTCCCGCCGAGCTTTCCAGAGATACCCGAGGAGCGCCGCCGCGGCGAGCGCGAAGCCGATCCAGAAGATGATCCGCGGCCAGGCCGTGCCCTTGTCGGTGACCATCGTGAACGCGAGCGAGGCGTAGAGCAGCCACGTCGCCGCCTTGCCGAGCAGGTTGACCTCGAAGGTGTAGCCGCGTCTCACGGCAGGCTTGTACCCGGCGAGGAGCAGGACGTCACGGAGCGGGATCGCGAGCGCGATCCACGGTAGACGGCCGGCGTGCCAGAGCAGGATCAGCGCGATGTCGATCAGCAGCCGGTCGGCCAGGGGATCGGCGATCTTTCCGAAGGACGACTCGACGCGCCAGCGCCGGGCGAGGAAGCCGTCGATCTGGTCGGTCACGCCGGCCGCGCCGAAGACGATCGCGGCCGCCCAGCTGCGGCCCCCGTCGGACGTGAGGACGAGCGCCGCGTAGACAGGGATGACGAGCAGCCGGGCGATGGTCAGGGCGTTCGGCAGCTGTTGCTGCAGCCTCGCTGTCGCGGCCGGCGCGGACACGTTGACAGGATATGCCCGATGCCGAGCCTGTCCCTGCCGGGCTTCGTGAACGCGCACTGCCACGCCTTTCAGCGGGCGCTGCGGGGACGGACCGAGGGCGGCGACTTCTGGGCCTGGCGGGAGGCCATGCTGGACCTGGCCCAGGGACTGTCCCCGGGAGATGTCCGTTCGAGCTACGTCCAGGTTTACCGCGAGTTGCTGGATGCGGGGTACACGGCCGTCGGCGAGTTCCACTACCTCGGGTTCGACTCGGCGCTCGCCGCCGCAGACGCGGCCGCGGAGGCTGGCATCGGCTTCGTGCTCCTCTACGCCGCGTACGCAGTGCCACCGTTCGCGCAACCCTCCGTCGCCGACTACCTCGCGGACGTCGAGCGTCTACGCGACCGAGGCATCGCCGTCGGCGTCGCGCCCCACTCCGTCCGCGCGTGCCCTCCCGACTGGCTCGAGGAGATCGGCCGCTATGCGGAGGCCGAGGGACTCGTGCTCCACGTGCACGCCTGCGAGCAGCCGCGCGAGATCGAAGACTCTCTGGCGGCGTACGGCGTGCGCCCGATCGAGCTGCTCGCACGCACCGGCTGCCTCGGCGTTCACACGACGGTCGTGCATGCGACGCACGCGAGCGACGCGGAGCTCGACCTGCTCCACGATGCGGAAGCCCGCATCTGCCTGTGCCCGACGACGGAGGCGAACCTCGGTGACGGTTTCGCGCCGATCGACCGGATCTGCGGCCGCCGCATCGGCGTCTGCATCGGCTCCGACTCGAACGTTCGCATCGACCCGCTCGAAGAGCTGCGTGAGCTCGAAGGCGTCGCCCGGCGCTTGACGCTGCGCCGCGACATCGTCCCGCTCGAGCGCCTGCTCGCCTTCGGCTCCGACGAAGGAGCCGGCGCGCTCGGAATCGAGCAATGGGCCGATGTCGCCGTCGACACGGAGCACCGGTCGCTGCGCGGCCTCGACGACGCCGACGTCCTGGCCGGGATGGTGCACGGCTGCTCGGCCGAGGTGCTACTGCGTGAAGCGTGAGACCCAGTAGCGCGTGCGCCTGAGGTAGGCGCGCTCGGCGCCCGCCCCGGACGCACCCCACGCACCGTTGTAGCTCTCGTACCCTGCGCGAGCGCACGCCGGCTCGATCTGCGTCCCCTCGTTCCATTCGTTGTAGCTCGTGATCGACACGACGTCCGCGTGCGCTCGCAGCGCGGCCTTCCACAACGAGTCGTATGTGCTACCCCGACGCCGGTCGAGCACGCGCGAGTCACCGGTTGCGCGTTGGGCGCTGTAGCCGGGTCCGACCGAGGGCACGCACTCGAGGCCTTGCCTGCGCGCGGCACTGCAGATGCGTCCGAAGCTCCGCGCGCCGTACGTGAGCGTGTCGTACGTGTAGATGCCTTGGAAGCCGGCCGCCTTGGCGTAGCCGGCGAGCGGCGTCTGCGCGAACAGACGAACTCCGCCGAGCGTGCTGGTCAGCTCGAGCCAGTCGCCGGCGGAGAAGTCCTTCGGGTGGTAGACGAAGAAGTCGTCGATACCGAGCGTCTGCAGGTAGGCGATGTCGGCGGCAGTCGCCGCGATTGTTCGACCGGGGTACGGCTCGAGATGCGCGGCGACCTCGACCGAGTGCGCGTGTGCCGCCTCGATCACCATCGGCAGCCGCTCGTCCTCGGGCGAGCCTCTGCCCCACCACGAGACGATCGCCTCACCGATGCCCGCCGCTTGGATGTCTCTCATCTGCGCGTCGACGACGAGGGGGTCGCTGGACGAGTAGGCACCGCGCGCGGGATAGAACGACGAAGCGAGGTCGTTCGCAGGCTGGTGGCCGTTCTGGTGCCAATGGTGATAGTCGCCGTCGCGAGCCGGCGTACCGAACCACGGGTAGTAGAAGATCGCGGTCATCGGACGCCAAGCGTCCGAAGGAATGGAGCCCTCAGCTGCAGGAACGCACAGCGCGAGCGCCGCAACGACGAACACGACTCGCACCGCGCGACAGTATCACCCGCCCAGGCGGTTACTCAATCAGCGATTGCCGCAACGCCCTCGCCACGGCATGCGTGCGCGTGTCGGCGTCGAGCTTCCGCATCGCGTTGCGGATGTGTGCGCGAGCGGTCTCTCCCGCGATGTGGAGCTCACGACCGATCTCCTGGTTGCGCATGCCGTCGGCCAGCAGGCGAAGAACTTCGCGCTCCCGCTGTGTCAGCATCGACAGCTGTTGCGTAGCCTCCCCGCTTGCGAGCACACCGGCAAGAACGGGATCGACGTAGACGCCGCCCTTTGCCACGGTCTCGATCGCTCTCGAGACGTCGGCGAGCGGCGCCTCCTTGAGCACGAAGCCGCGCACGCCGGCGTCGAGCGCCTCCACGAGGAGTGTGCGATCGCTGTACCCGGTGTAGAGGATCAAACCCGTGTGCTGTGCGGCGCGGCGCGCAACCGCGATTCCGGACATTCCCGGCATGCGGAGATCGATGATGGCAACCCGCGGCTTGTGCTCCTCGATCGCCTTCAGCGCGTCCTCGCCGTCGCGCACCTGCGCCACTACGACGATGCCCTGCGCGGCGAGCACGCGAGACACGGAGTCGAGGACTGCGGGATGGTCGTCTGCAATGACGCACGTGATCGCTTCTGTCACCGCCGGTGTCTCCTCCTTGGCAAGCAGGGTCATGCGACGGCCGCCTGTGCTCTGCGGAGTGTCGGCTGGGATTGGTGCAGCGCGCTGAGAAAAGCGTCGAGAACCATCGCGTCGAACTGCGTGCCCTTGCCGGTGCACATCAGAGCGATGGCGTTTTCGCGGGTCAGGGCGGGCCGGTACGGGCGGTCGCTCGTGAGCGCGTCGTAGACGTCGACGACGGCGACGATGCGGCCTTCGAGTGGGATCTCGCTTCCGGCGAGACCGCGCGGATAACCGGTGCCGTCGACGCGCTCGTGGTGTGTCCACGCGATCATCGCCGCAAGCTCGAGCAGGTCGAGCTCCGAGCCGCTGAGGATGTCACGACCGATCTTCGCGTGCCGCTGCATCTCGACGCGCTCGGCAGGCGTGAGCGGGCCGGGCTTGAGCAGGATTTCGTCGGCGACGCCGATCTTGCCGACGTCGTGCAGGGTGCTCGAGCGGCGGATGAGCTCACAGTGCTCCGCCGGCAAACCGAGCCACGAAGCGACGAGCGCGGAATAATCGCCGACCCGCTCGATGTGCTCCGCAGTCTCGTGGTCGCGCGCCTCGACGGCTGCCGCAAGCCGCCGGACGGTCTCTTCTTCAGATCGCTTGAGGTTCTCGACGGCAAGCTGCAACTCGCCTGTGCGGGCTTCGACCATCTGCTCGAGCCGTTCGCGCTCGTGGCGCTGCGCGATCTCGAGCTGCCGTCTGCGCAGCGCGTTGAGCACCTGGATCGCCAGGTCTGTCGACGAGAACGGCTTGACGATGTAGCCGTACGCGCCGAGCGCGAGAGCATGCCCGGCCAGTCGTTCGTCGTCGACTCCAGTGACCATGATCGCGGCGGTGTCGGGATATGTCCCGCGGACGCGAGAGATGACGTCGAGGCCGGATTCACCCGGCATCTGGAGGTCGCAGATCATCAGCTCGAAGGCGCGTGTCGCGAGAAGCTGCTGTGCCTCCACCCCGCTCTCCGCGGTCGAGCAGAGATACCCCGACTGCTCGAGGAGCCGCCGCACGAGTTCGCGAATGTGCCTGTCGTCGTCGACGATCAGGATGCGCGCAGGTGGGGTCGCCGCGGTGGTCACCCAGACGAAGAATCGGTTGTTAAAGGCTGCCCAACCAGCCCCGATCGGGGGTGCCCGTGTCCCTCGACCGAGGGATAGAACGACCGGATCGGGCCAGGCGACGCTCTTTACGGCTTCAGGAGCACTTTCACGAGACCATCCTCCTTCTTCTGTCGCCGAGCGTTGTGCGCCGGTCGCGCCGGCGGCGGTCGTGGTTCGCCTTCAGCACAAGCTCCTGCCGCACCGCCTCGGCGGTTTGCTTCGCGTCGCGCTCGCGCGCGGGCATCGTCCTCCTGCCTCTGATGAATCCGAGGGCGGCTCCCGCAGCGCCCGCGACAATCGCCGACGCAACGGTGAACCACACCTCCCTGTCGACAGCACCCCAACCAGCCAAGGCGACGCTGCCTGCGAGCGCAAAGATATTGGCCGCCGCCAGCAGCCTTGCGCGGCGAGAGGACATACCCACTGCGACCGTTTCCAGCCCGACCACGAACCTCCTTCGTGTCAGGCGGCGGCGAGTGTGTTTCTAGTCGGGGCGCCCGGATTCGAACCGGGGACCTCCAGTCCCCCAGACTGGCGCGCTAACCAGGCTGCGCCACGCCCCGAATTCGCGACAGCCTAGCGCAGCCTCTTGTACAGGCGATCGATCAGATCCGGCATCTGCTCGAGCCGTTCTGCGATGCGACGGATGCGCACTTCGCGGAAGTGCTCCGGCTCGACTGAGAGCGCCTTCCCGAGCTCGGCGATGACGTCGTCCGACGGCACCGGCCGGTTGCCGTGCACGAGGTGATTCAGGTAGCCCGCCGACAGACCCGTCTTATCGGCGAGCGAGCGGTAGGTGACGTTGCGCTCGGCCATCAAGCGCTGGATCGTGGGCCCGAACGGCTCGTCGCTGAAGCGTCGCTTGCGCGGCATCAGAGGTCGTTCACACTAACGCGCCGCTCTTCGCCGGTGGCGCGGTCGCGAATATCGACGCCGCCGTCCTCGAGGCTCTTCTTGCCCGCGGTCACCCGCACCGGACAGCCGATCAAGTCGGCGTCCGCGAACTTCTCCCCCGCGCGCTGGTCACGATCGTCGAGGAGAACGGTACGTCCACGCGCCTCGATCGCAGCCGCGGCGCGCTCTGCGACCTCTTCCGCTCCGGCCAGGGCGACGACGTGCACCTCGTACGGCGCGATCGCTTCAGGCCACGCGATGCCGTGCTCGTCGTGGTGCTGTTCCACGGCCGCCGCCATCACGCGGCCGGGGCCGAGACCGTAGGAACCCATGATCAGCGGCCGCTCCTTGCCGTCCTCGTCGACGAAGCGCGCACCCATCGGCTCGGTGTAGCGCGTCTCGAGCTTGAAGATGTGGCCCACCTCGATTGCGGTTTGGAACTGCAGCGCGCCGCCGCAGTTCGGGCACCCTTCGCCCTCGTTCGGCCGGCGCAGATCGGCGACTTGCGCCTCGAAGTCACGGCCGTGCTCAACTCCGCGCAGGTGCCGCCCCGTCTTGTTCGCGCCGGCCACGAACTGTCCCTCGCGCAGGGTCTCGTCGGCAATCACGTCGCCGTTGAACCCCACCGGCCCGATCGACCCGGGATCTGCGCCGAAGCCCGCGCGGATCTCCTCCTCCGTCGCCGGCCGGAATGCGGCGCCGAGCGTCGAAGCCAGCTTCGCCTCCTCGAGGCGGTCGTCGCCGCGGATGAGCCCGAGCACGAGCCGTCCGTCCAATGTCGTGACCGGCATCGCCTTCGCCGTCGCGGCGGGATCGATGCCGAGAAACTCGGCGAGCGCCTCGATCGTCGTCACACCCGGTGTCTCGACTTCTTGTGGCTGCTCGAGCCGTTCGGGGAAGTCCGGTGCACGCGGCACGCCGCGCGCGACCTCGAGATCGGCGGCGTAGTCGCCGTTCGCGCACGTCACGAGCGTGTTTTCGCCCGCGCCCGCGGGGGCGAGGAAGTCGACCGATTCGCTGCCGCCCATCATTCCCGGCTCCCCCTGGACGTCGTACGCCTGAACGCCGCAGCGCTCGAGAATACGCTTATACGCCTCACGGTGATTGCGGAAGTTGACGTCGAGCCCTTCCTCGTCGCGGTCGAACGAATAGGAGTCCTTCATGATGAACTCGCGCACGCGGATGAGACCGCCACGCGGCCGCGGCTCGTCGCGCTCCTTGATCGAGAAGTGGTAGAGGATCTGCGGCAGCTGCCGGTAGCTCTGCAGCTCCTTCGCGTGGAACGTCACCGTCTCCTCGTGCGTCATCGGCAGGACGTACTGGGCGCCCTTGCGGTCCTCGAGCCGAAAGATCTCCTGGATGTAGTCACGCCCCGTCTGCTGCCAAAGCTCGAACGGCGTCAGCACCGGCATCAGCATCTCCTGGCCGCCGAGCGCGTCGATCTCCTCCCGGATGATTTGCACGATCCTCTGGTGCACGCGCCAGCCCAGCGGCAGGAACGTCCACACGCCTGCGGCGACCTGGCGGATGAAGCCGCCGCGCAACAGCAGCTTGTGCGATGCCGCTTCGGCGTCGCCGGGATCCTCGCGTAGCGTGGGCAGGAAAAGCTGAGAAGCGCGCGTTGCCACGGAAGGCAAGCAGACTAGTCGAGCGGGATCAGCGAGGCTTCGGCCATCGCGAGCGCCGCCGGCTTGGCCATCTTCAGCCGCTTCGGTCGCTGCATGCCGCCCTCGATCCACCGATCGATCTCGAAGAAGAGCTCGTCGATGAGGATGTCCGACGAGACCTTCTTCAGGACGCGGCCATGCGCGTAGACGAAGCCGACGTCGCGGCCGCCGGCGATGCCGAAGTCGGCGTCGCCTGCCTCCCCCGGTCCATTGACGGCGCACCCCATCACCGCGACCTCGAACGCTTGCGGGTATTCGACCAGCCGTTCCTCGACGACCCGCGCAAGGTTCTCGACGCCGACGTTGTCGCGGCCGCACGACGGGCAGGCGATCATCACCGGGCCGCGCTCCCTCAGGCCGAGCGCCTTCAGGATCTCCCAGGCGACCTCGACCTCCTTCACAGGATCGGCCGTGAGCGAGACGCGAATGGTGTCGCCGACGCCGTCCATGAGCAATGTGCCCATCCCGACGGCGCTCTTGATCGAGCCGGCGAACGGCGTGCCGGCCTCGGTTACCCCCAGGTGCAAGGGGTACGGCACCTTTGCCGCGAGCGTCCGGTACGCGCGGATCATCGTCGGGACATGTGACGCCTTGACGCTGATCTTGAAGTCGTGGAAGTCGAGCTTCTCGAGCAGCTCGACTTGCTCGAGCGCCTCGACGACGAGCGCCTCGGCGGTGTCCTTGCGCGCGAGCTCCTGCAGATGGTCCGGCAGCGAGCCGGCGTTGGCGCCGATTCGCATCGGGATGCCCCTCGCCTTCGCTGCGTGGACGACTTCGGCGACCTTGTCCGGCCCGCCGATGTTGCCGGGGTTGATGCGGACTGCTGCGACGTCGGCCCCGATCGCCTTCAGCGCGAGCGACGCGTTGAAGTGGATGTCCGCGATCACGGGGATCGGCGACAGTCGGACGAGCTTGGGCAGCGCAGCCGCGTCCTCGTTCTTCGGAACCGCGACGCGCGCGATCTCGCAGCCGGCCGAAGCGAGTGCGGCGATCTGCGCCGTCGTCGCCTCGACGTCGTGCGTCTTCGTCAGCGTCATCGACTGCACGGCGACGGGCGCGCCGCCCCCGATCTTCACGTTGCCGACGGTGATCTGCCGCTCGCTGGCCATGTCCCTAGGTTACCCCGCTCGTCGCCTGGCTTTCGGCGCAACGTCGTGACACTTCTGGTTGCGTGCCTGACACCACATGATCTGCCCGGGACCTGCGCGAACGAGCCACGTACTGATCGCGATGCGGGTCGCTATGCGGATTCGCGCTGTGGACGAGGCGGCACATTCTTGGTTCGGTGCCTGGCACCAGGTGTGTGGTTCTTAGCCGCCGATTCGGCCCACGTCGTTCGACAGGCCGATGAAGAACAGCATCAGCACGAGCGCGATGCCGATGGCAGAGACGCGCTCGTACACCTCGCGCGCGACCGCGCGGCCGCGCACCGCCTCGAGCAACGAGAAGAAGATGTGCCCGCCGTCGAGCGGCAGGAGCGGCAGCAGGTTCAGAAGCGCAAGCGACAGGCTGATCAGGCCGAGCACCCAGAGGTAGTTCTGCAGCCCCTGGTCAACCGCAGTCGACGATCCCTCCACGATGCCGACAGGGCTCGAGATGTCCTTGCGCCCTTCCCGGTGCACGAGATTGCCAAGCGACGTGACGATGTCCCGCGAGACAAGACCGGTGAGCCGGACCGACTCCTTCAACGCCGCGGGCGCGCCGAGACCCTTGCCCTTGAGCACGAAGCCGAGCCGGAACACGCCGTCCGTCTTCTCGGGCCGCGTTGGGCCGAGGGTGGCAAGCCGTCCACTCCGTCTTACGGTCAGCGTGATCGCGCGACCGCCCGACTGGGAAATGGCGTCTGGAATATCCGACGAGCGCACCACCGGCTGCCCGTCGATGGCGACGATCCGGTCGCGCTCGTGCAGGCCCATGCGCGCGGCCGGGCTGTCCGGGAGCAACTTGCCGACGGTCGTCGTCGCCTTCCCGCCGCCGATCATGAAGAGCACGGCGAAGATCAGGATCGCGAACAGCGCGTTCGTCCCCGGCCCCGCGAAGATGACGAGCACCTTCTTCCAGGCGCGTTGCCGCCAGTACGCGTCGGGTGAGAGCGCGTCGCGAACGTCAGTGAGCGGTTCGGTGGGCTGGTTCGCTTCGCGCAGCGCTCCTTCCAGTTCGTCGAGGGCCGTGCGCGCCTCGTCGTATTCGCCGCGCTCAAGCGGTCGCTTCACAGCCTCGAGCGGCTTCACGAGGGCAGGATCCTTCGACATCGCGTGCTGCAGGCGGAAGTCGAGGTCCCGCGCCGCTGGCCTGTGCATCCCGGGGATCTTCACGTAGCCGCCGAGTGGGATCGCGCCGATGCCGTACTCGATTCCACCGCGCCGCACCCGCACGATCGGAGGTGGAAAGCCCAGGTAGAACTTGCGCGGCCGCATCCCGACGGCGCGTGCGGTGAAGAAGTGGCCCGCCTCGTGAATCAGGATCAGGAAGGCAAGCCCGACGATCCCAACGAAGATGCTCATGCCACTGCTACGAGATCGCGGGCGTTTCGGTCTGCCTCGACCAATTCCCGGACGTCTCGGGCCGGCGCACCGTCGACCCGAGCGAGCACGTCGGCGACTGCGACCTCGATGTCGAGGAAACGGATGCGGCTTTCCAGAAACGCCTGCACGGCAACCTCGTTCGCCGCGTTGAACGCACACGGGTACGTTCCGCCCTGCTCGCCCGCCTCGCGCGCCAGCGCGAGCAACGGAAACGCCTCCAGATCGGGCGCGTGGAACTCGAGCTGGAGGCCGGACGCAAAGTCGAGCTGCGGGAGCTGTGTCGCCCCGCGCGCCGGATAGGTCAGCGCGTACGAGATCGGCACGCGCATGTCCGGATACCCGAGGTGCGCAAGGGCAGCGCCGTCGCGCAGGCGCACGATCGCGTGCACGACCGACGTCGGGTGGATGACCACTTCGATCCGGTCGTACGGGAGGTCGAAGAGAAAATGCGCTTCGAGCAGCTCGAGCCCCTTGTTCGCCAGGGTCGCCGAGTCGACGGTGATCTTCGGCCCCATCGACCACGTCGGATGTGCAAGTGCTTCCTCCGGCGTCACGTCCTCGAGCTCGTCCCTGCCGCGGCCCCGAAAGGGCCCCCCTGACGCGGTGAGGACAAGGCCGTCGACCTGCTCCGCGTGCGTATCCGCCAGCAACTGGAACGCAGCCGAGTGCTCGCTGTCGACCGGCAGGAGAAGACCGTCGCCGTTCTCCCGCGCCGCTCGCGCGAGTGCTCCGGCCGCGACGAGGCTCTCCTTGTTCGCCAGCGCGAGCGTCACGCCCCGCTCCAGCGCCCAGATCGTGGCATGGATGCCGGCGAAGCCGAGCATGGCGTTGAGGACGACGTCCGGCTGCGCGCGCTCGAGGAGCACCGTCGCGTCGCCACCGGTCTGCGTCAGCGGCGCGAGGCCGTCGATCGGCGTCGAGCCCGACGTGGCGGCGACGAGCTCGAGGTCGGGATTCGCGGCGATCACGTCGAGCGCCTGGCGTCCGATCGAGCCGGTCGCGCCGAGGACTGCGATCCGCCTTTTCACGCGCACAGTCTAGGTCAGGCTCACGATCGTGAAATACGCCGCGGGGAGCGCGAACAGGAACGCGTCGACACGGTCGAGCACGCCGCCGTGGCCGGCAAGCAGCCGCCCGCTGTCCTTCACGTGCAGGTCGCGCTTGAACGCCGATTCGAACAGGTCGCCGAGTGCGCCGCTGACCGCGACGATTGCACCGAGCACGATCGATTCGGGAATCGTGAGGAAGTCCTCGTGGTACAGCGCGACGAACACCGCGAAGATCGCCGCAGCCGTCCCGGCGACGAAGCCTTCCCACGTCTTCGCGGGCGAGATCGCGGGCGAGAACTTGTGCCGGCCGACCGCGCGGCCGATCAGGTACGCCACCGTGTCGTCGACCCACACGGCGATCACGACGGCGAACGCTGCAAGGCGGCCGTTCTCTGGGATGTCCCGCAGCAGGAGGAGGAAACCCAGCCCGAAGCCGATCCACGCGGTTCCGAGCACGGTGCCGCTGACCGCGGCGGTGGCGGGCGCGCGCGTCGTAGCGACGAGGTACAAGAGGAACGCGAGAACGAGCGTCGCGAGAAAGCCACCGAGCATCCACTCGACGCCGCCGAGACGCGCGCCGACCAGCGAAGCGATGGCGCCCCCGTACCCGGCGAGTACGAGCGGACGCAACGGGCGAGCCATCGCGTAGAACTCGTGCAGCCCGATCAACGCTCCGATCGCGACGAGCGCAAACGTCCACCAGCCGCCGAGCCAGATCGCGCCCAGCACGAGCGGCGCGCCGATCGCGACGACGACGAGACGCGAGAGAAAGCCGGTCATGCGCGCCCCTCGACGGCGTCGCCTCCCGGCCGGCGGAGCCGGCCTCCGGCGACGCCTGGAACGCGCAAGCACTGCAGCTCAAGCAATTTCACTAACGTCCGCCGAAGCGGCGGCGGCGTCTCGCGTACTCGTCGAGCGCCGCCCGCAGATCATCGCTGCCGAAGTCCGGCCAGAGCGTGTCGACGAAGAAGAGCTCCGCGTAGGCGAGCTGCCAGAGCAGGAAGTTCGAGATGCGGACTTCTCCCGAGGTGCGGATCAGGAGGTCGGGATCCGGCAGCTCGGGGGCGTAGAGCCGTGCAGCGAATGTGGCGTCGTCGACGTCGTCGGGACGAACCCCGTCCTCGACGAGTTGTCGCGCAGCGTCAACGATCTCGGCCCGGCCGCCGTAGTTCAACGCCACCCAGAGGTCGAGCCGCGTCTTTGCGGCCGTCTCGCCTTCCAGCTCGGCCATTCGGCGGCGAAGGCCCTCGGGAATACCGTCGCGCCGTCCGATGAAGCGAACGCGCACGCCTTGCTTGCAGAGGTCGGGAAGCTCGCGTTCGATCGTCTCGCCGAAGATCTCCATCAAGTCCTCGACCTCGTCCGCGGGCCGAGTCCAGTTCTCGGTCGAGAACGCGTAGATCGTCAGTGACTCGATACCGAGGTCGATCGCGGCCTCGACCGTCCGGCGGACGGCTTTCGTCCCCGCCTTGTGGCCCTCGGAGACCGGCAACCCGTGCTGACGCGCCCAGCGGCCGTTGCCGTCCATGATGATCGCAACCGCGCGCGCGACGTCTTCGTGCGCCCCGAGCGGCGCGGCCGCTGTCTCTGGCTGCGTGGTCACACTTCCATGATCTCGGCTTCTTTGTGCTTCAGAAGCTCGTCGATCATCTTCGTGTGCGCGTCCGTCAGCTTCTGCACCTCCTGCTCTGCGCGCCGCTCGTCGTCGTCGCCGACCTCGCCGTTCTTGACGAGCTCCTGGAGGTGCCTCAACGCGTCGCGGCGCACCTCCCGCACTGCGACACGATGCTCTTCGGCCATGTGTCGAACGACTTTCACGAGCTCCTTCCGCCGCTCCTCGGTCAGCTGCGGAACCGGCAGCCGAATCAGCTTGCCGTCGTTCGAGGGCTGCAGTCCGAGGTCCGACTCCTGGATCGCCTTCTCGATTGCCTTGATCGAGCCGGGGTCGAACGGCTGGATCGTGAGCAGCCGCGGCTCGGGCACGTTGATCGTCGCGAGCTGCTTCAGCGGCGTCGGCGTTCCGTAATAGTCGACCGCGATCCGGTCGAGCAAGCCGCCCGACGCGCGCCCGGTGCGCACGGTGTTGAACTCGTTACGAGCGTGATCCACCGACTTGTCCATCCGGCTGCCCGCGCCGGAGATGAACTCTTCCGTCGTAGCCACTTCAGCGCCCTCCTTGACTCGAGATGATCGTGCCCACGCGCTCGCCGTCGACGACGCGGCGGATGTTCCCCGGAGCCTGCTCGAAGACGTAGATCGCGATGTCGTTGTCCATGCAGAGCGAAAGCGCTGTGGTGTCCATCACCTTGAGGCCGCGCTCGATCGCTTCGAGGTGCGTAACCGTCGGGAGGAACACGGCGTCTGCATCGGTCGTCGGATCGCCGTCGTAGACGCCTTCGACGCCGTGCTTGCTCATCAGAATCGCCTCGGCGCCGATCTCGAGCGAGCGTAGGGCCGCCGCGGTGTCCGTTGTGAAGTACGGATTGCCTGTGCCCGCCGCGAAGAGCACGATTCGCCCCTTCTCGAGGTGTCGGATAGCGCGGCGACGGATGTATTGCTCGGCGACCTGCGCGACCTCGATCGCCGACTGCACGCGCGTGTTCGCACCGGCACGCTCGAGCGCGTCCTGCAGCGCGAGGGCGTTGAGGAGCGTCGCGAGCATTCCGGCGTAGTCCGCCGTGGCGCGGTCCATCCCCTCCGCCGCAGCCGCCATGCCGCGATAGATGTTCCCGCCGCCGACGACGATCGCGACCTCGACCCCGGTCGACTGCACATCGACGATCTCCGCCGCGAGCGCGTCGATCGTCGGCAGGTCCATCCCGAACTCGCGCTCGCCCATGAGCGCCTCGCCCGAGACCTTGAGCAGGATGCGACTGAACACCGGCGCCTCGGCGCCTGCTCGAGCGGGACTGGTTTTGGGAACGGTCATCCGGCGAGCGCGAAGCGCTCGAACTCGAGCACCTCGGCGCCTGCCTCGCCGAGCGCCTGCCTCACCGTCTTCGCCGTGTCGTGGATCCACGGTTGCTCGTTCAGCACCTGGGCTGCGAAGAAGCGCTTGTTCAGCATCCCTTCGACGATCTTCTCCCGTGCCTGCTCAGGCTTCGAGTGCACCTCGTCCGAGTTCGCGTAGATCTCTCGCTCGGACGTGATGACGTCCTCGGAGACGTCGTCGCGGCCGATCCACTGCGGGCCCGACGCGGCGATGTGCATCGCGAGCTTGCGCGCGAGGCGTTGGTCGCCGCCGCGGATCTGCACGAGCACGCCGAGCTTGTTCGCGGGTGGATGGACGTAGCCCTCGACGATGCCGCCGTCGACGGCCTCGAAGCGGGCGCTGCCCGCCACGACGATGTTCTCGCCGAGCTTGCCGATGAGCTGCTGGCGTTCCTCTTCCAGCTCTTCGACCGCATCGACCCCCCGTGAATCGACGGCGTCGAGCACGCTCTTGGCGAACGCCTGGAACTCGTCGTTCTTCGACACGGGCTCCGTCTCGCAGCCCACCGCGACCATCGTTCCGTGCTTCTCGGAGATGCGATAGCCGACGAGCCCCTCGGTCGTCTCGCGGCCTGCGCGCTTCTGGGCTGATGCCATGCCGCGCTCGCGCAGGAGAACGCGTGCGGCCTCGATGTCGCCGCCGGTCTCCGCCAGCGCGCGCTTGCAGTCCATCATTCCCGCGCCGGTCTGATCGCGCAGCTCCTTCACGAGGCTCGCGGAGATAGCGGGCGCGGTCACGTCGTCACCTCCTGCGGCTCAGGGTTCTCGACGGCTTGCTCCTCCTGCGGCTGCGCTTCCTGCTCGGGCGCCTGTGCCTCGGCTGCGGGCTCGGCCGGCGCGGGCGCCTCTGCCTCGGCTCCGGGCTCAGCCGGCGCGGTCTCCTCCGGTGCAGGCGCCGCCATCTCCTGCGGCGAGACCTTCTGCCGCCCCGCCTCGATGCCGTCGGCGATCACGCGTGTGATCAGGTTGCACGCACGGATCGCGTCGTCGTTGCCGGGGATCGCATAGTCCGATTCGTCCGGGTCGCAGTTGGTATCCACGAGCGCGATGACCGGCATGCCGAGGCGGCGCGCCTCGCGTACCGCGAGCTGCTCCTTGCGCAGGTCGATGATGAACGCAGCGTCAGGCTGCCGGCGCAGATCTGCGACGCCGCCGAGGTTGTTCTCGAGCTTCTCGAGCTCGGCGAGCATGCCGAGCCGCTCCTTCGCGGGCAACAGCTCGAGCTGCCCTTCCTCCTTTTGCCGGCGCAGGTCGTGCAGGCGGTCGATGCGATCGGAGATCGTGCGCCAGTTCGTCAGCAGGCCGCCGAGCCAGCGATGGTTCACGTACGGCATGCCGACGCGCTTCGCCTGCTCTTCGATTGCGTCCTGCGCCTGCTTCTTGGTGCCGACGAAGAGGATCGTGCCGTTCCGTTCGGCGAGGTTGCGCACGAACGCGTGCGCCTCCTCGAGCAGAGCCAGCGTCTGCTGAAGATCGATGATGTAGATGCCGCCGCGTTCGGCGAAGATGAATCGCTTCATCTTCGGGTTCCAGCGGCGGGTCTGGTGGCCGAAATGGACTCCGGCCTCCAGGAGCTCGCGCATGGAGACGACTGCCATGGGATTCCTTCCTGTGGTTGACGAACGGTGCGCCGGCGAGCTTGGACGGAACCGGCCGGAACGGCCGGCACCCCCGTCCTTACGAATCGCCGGGGAGACGGGACAGAAGCGCGGTCAGTTTAGCCGTAACGCCCGCGTTTCAGGGCGCTTGCTTCGGGTCGGTGCCAGGCACCGCACCGAGAGTGTGTCGATTCGTCCCCAACGCAAGGCCGCATCACGCCTGCGTTCCGGCGGCTGCACCTCGCCTGCGGAGCCGGCGAACGGGCGTTTGCCGGTGCCAGGCACCGGTGGCCGGGTCAGCCGTGGCGGGCGCGGTCAAGGGCGGCTTCGAGGTCCGGCGGCAGAGGCGACTCGAACTCCACGGGGGCACCGGTCATCGGATGCCGGAACGCGAGCCGCGCCGCGTGCAGAAACTGTCGCGGCAGCCCGAGGTCGCCTTTCACGCCGTACAGCGGGTCGCCGGATACGGGCACGTCGATCGCCGCGAGGTGGACGCGCACCTGGTGCGTCCGTCCGGTCTCGAGGCGTACGCGCAGAAGGGCGTGCTCGGGCAGCACCTCCACGACCTCGAAATGCGTCACCGCGTCGCGCGGAGAATCGGTGTCCAGCGAATGGCGCGTCGGGTCAGTGCGATCGCGGCCGATCGGTGCCTCGATCCGGCCGCGCAGCGAGCGTGGGTGGCCGCGAACGACCGCGAGGTATTCGCGCTCGAGCTCACGCGCGCGCACCATCGCCTGCAGGCGCGCGTACGCCTGCTCGGTCTTCGCGACGACGAGCAAGCCCGACGTGTCCCGGTCGAGCCTGTGGACGATCCCTCGCCGTTCTTCCTCCCCGCCGCCGGAGACGCCGACGAGCCCGTGCACGAGCGTCCCGGTGGCATGTCCGGGCGCCGGATGCACGACAAGCCCGACCGGCTTGTCGACGATGAGCAGATGTTCGTCCTCGTACGGAATGCTGAGCCCCAACTCCTCGCGTTCCGGCGACAGCGGCTCGGCGGGACGCTCGAACTCGACCTCCTCCCCACCTTGGAGACGCCACGACTTCGCGCGCGTGACGCCGTCGACGCGCACACCGGACTCGATCACGCGCTCGGCCGCCGCGCGTGACCCGACGTGTGTCGCTACGAACACGTCGAGCCGCGAGCCGGCGACGTCGTCAGGAACGCGAACGCGCAGGACGGTCTGCGGCAAGCAGGGCGAGCAGCAGGATGCCGACGCCGACGACGATGAAGCTGTCGGCGAGGTTGAACGCCGGCCAGAACTTGAGATCGAGGAAGTCCGTCACGTGACCGAGCCGCACGCGGTCGACGAGGTTCGAGACGCTGCCGCCGATGACGAGGCCAAGCGCGACCGGCAGCACCGGGTGACGCGAGCCTGAGCGCGCGAAGAAGGCGATCATCCAGCAGACGGCGAACGCGGTGAGCACGATCACGATCGCCGTCGCGCTCGAGAAGAGGCCAAATGCGATCCCGGAGTTCTCGACGTGATGGATCGAGAGCGGCCCGATCAGCTTGACCTGGTCGTCGAGCGCGAGCTCCGACGAGACGATGTGCTTCGTGAGCTGGTCTGCGGCCACGGCCGCCAGCGTGACGGCGGCGAGCGCGAGCCACTCGGCGATCCCCGCTCCGAGCGAGCGTGCCGCGGTCGAAAACGGCGTTAGGCCGTCCGTCGCCGAGCCAACGCGAACGTCGGACACCCGCGTCGACGACTCCGTCATCGCTCCGCTTCCCGCTGGCAGTCGATGCACAGGCTTGCCCAAGGGCGCGCCTCGAGGCGCTCTTCCGCGATCGGCTTCCCGCAGTTCGTGCAGGTTCCGAACCTGCCCTCGTCGATTCGCGCCAGCGCCGCGTGGATCTGCGCCAACACCTGCTCCGAATGGCCCTCGAGCGTGTAGTCGATTTCACGGTCGAGCGTGCCCGCCGCGGCATCGCCGAGATGGTTGTCCGACCCGCCCATCATCTCCTCCGTCTCGTCTTCGAGCGACCCCGGCGTCTCCCGATGCAGGTACTCGATCGCGCCTTCGATGCGCGCGCGCTCGTCGAGCAGCGTGGTGCGGAAACGTTCGGCTTCCATCTTCAGCCTTTCTCTCCGGCGGAGGCCAGCAGCCGCTCGGTCTGCGCCTGCTCGAGGCCGTCCAGAACGACGATCTTCTCCCGTGACGCGTGTCCGGAAACAAGCTCAACCGTGGCACGAGGCACGTCGAGTGTCTTCGCCAGCAGCCGCAGCACCGCTTCGTTCGCCCGCCCGTCTTCGGGAGGCTCGGCGACGCGCACCTTCCACGCGTCGCCGTGGCGGCCGGCGATGCCGGGCTTACGCGCGCCCGGCGAAACCCGCAGCTTCAGGCGTGTTTTGGCTGCACTCACGGCCCTTAGCTTAGCCCTACGCGGCTTTCGCCTCGCCGTCCTCCATCCCGTCGTCTTCGTCGAGCGCAGCAAGTGCTGAACCCAGCAGAGACCGGATGCGGCGACTTTCGGCGCGCATTCGCTCCAGATCGGACGCGGCATCGCGCATGATCTTCCGCGCCTCTGCGTGTGCTTCGTCGAGCAGCAGCTGCGTCTCCCGGCGGGTCTGCTCCTTCAGCTCCTGCGAGGCGCGCTCTGCCGAGACGAGCGTTGTACGGAGGAGCGTCTCGAGCTCGCGATGCCGCACGAGGTCTTCCTCAACGCGCTCGATCTTGTCCGCCAGATCCGCGCGCTCGCGCCAGACCTGTTCGAAGCTGTCGACGATGTCCTCCAACAGCTTGTCGATGACGCCGCGGCTATAGCCGAACGGCGAGCGACTGAGTTTGATGTGCCTGATCTCGACTGGTGTGATTGCCATTGCCGAACCTCCCCTGTCAGTGCAGCCGGTCGAGGACTGCGTGGATGACCTGCTGGAGAACGATCAGGACGAGCACCGCGACCATCGGTGAGAGGTCCAGCGGGCCAAGCGGCGGTACGAACCTCCTGAACAGACGGAGATACGGGTCGCAGACGTCGTACAGAAACCGCTGAATCCTGTTCAGCCACACCGAGTAAGGCAGGCGGATCCACGACAAGATGATGAACGCGAGGATCAAGAGGACGTAGACGGCGATGAAGACGTCGACGAAGCTCTCGACCGTCGAGATCGTGTCCCCGAGCAGCATCGGATGCGGCAAACCGCCCATCAGGCTGCCGTTCGCCGCGGACGGCGCTCTTCCTATGCCTGGTTGAAGAATCCGCCGCGTTCCAGTAGGCGCGCGCGTTCCTCGGCGCTGACCTCGACGTTGCGTGGGGTCAGGAGAAAGACCTTGTCGGCCACGCGCTGCATGCCGCCTTCGAGCGCGTAGGTGAGGCCGCTCGCGAAATCGATCAGGCGCTTGGACAGCTCGGCATCCGAGCCCTGGAGGTTCAGGATCACGGGGATCGCCTCCTTGAACTTGTCGGCGATCTGTTGCGCGTCGTTGAAGCTCCGCGGAACGACGAGGTGGACGCTCGCCGGCGCAGGCCCGACCGGCGCGGCTACGTCGACGCGGCGCAGGCGCGTGCGCGGCTCTTCGCGCGGAGCAGGCTCCGTCCAGTCCTCGAACTCGCGGTCGCGTCGGCGCGGAGCGAGGCGCCGCACGTTCGCGCGCCGCTCCTCGTAGTTGCGCTCCAGCTCCTCGCTCGCCGCGTAATCGTCGTCCCACTCGTCCTCCTCCGCGATTCCGAAGTAGACAAGCGTCCTGTTCCAAAGATCTCCGAGAGCCATCGGTGTACCGAATGCTACTTTCGCGCGTCGGCGTTGTCCCCTGCGTCGTGCGCAAGGAGACAGGCCGGGGGCCAACCCCCGCGCCTCTCGGATTCGAGCTAGCGAATGTAGTGCACCCGGACGGAATTGCTCCAGCTGTCCAGGTAGCCGCCACCGGCCTGGCCGCGAGTCAGGTAGACGCGGTACGTGCGCGTGCCGCGCGCGCGCGGCGCCTTGAAGATCCGGCCCGACCCAGGGCCGAGGTACAGCCTCTTGACCGTGATCCATCCGACGGACGTGCGCCGCTGCAGGAAGGCATAGCGGCCGCTGTACGAGATCGATGAGCGGACCTTGTTGGACAGTCGCGTCCCGGTGATCCGCGTCAGCGTCACCTTCGGTCGCACGAGGATGGTCACGGACTGGCTCTTGGTCGCCTTCCACGTCGCGGTACGTCGTCTGGATCGACGGGTTGACCGCGTAGGAGTAGTCGCCGCCCGCTCCGGTCGTCACGGTCGCGGTCTGCTGAGCCGCCGCACCGAACGGATTGGACGTGATCACGACCAAGTCGTTCGCGTCACCGCTCGACACTGTGCCGTGAGCGTCGTGCGGCCGCCGTACCCGAGGATCGCCGCACCTGCGGAGAGTGTCACCTCGGGAGGCGGGCCGGTGACCGTGACCGAGCCCTTCAGCGCCGGATGCAGCCCGTCGTGATACGGGTACTTGCCGGCCGCCTTGAAGGTGAAGGAGTACGACTCGCCCGGCTTCAGCGTCGCCGACGCGAAGTTCCCTTGGTCGGACACGACCTAGTGCAGGCCGTTCGTCGTATTCGTCCACGTAACGGCGTCACCGCCGGCGATCGTCACGGCCGCGGGCGAGAACGCCCCGACCACGATCTTCACCTGCTCGGTCGCCGCCGGCTCGACGCTGGAAGCGCGAGCGCGAGGGCGTGAATGCCATCAGCAGTTTTCTCATGTGTAAGCCCTCCTTCGCTTTCGCGTCCCTGCTTTGTCACCGGCTCGGTTGTCTTTGAAAGCGCTCTTGACGGGATTGACGAGACCCGTACAACTGCGGGACGCGTGTTTGAGCGATCAGGCTCGTGCAGGTCCGTACAAGACGGAGCCGACGCGGATGTACGTGGCGCCTTCCTCGACTGCGACGCGGTAGTCCTGACTCGTTCCCATGGAGAGGTCGCGCAGACCGTGCTCCTCGGCGAGCTCGCGCAGGCGGCGGAAGTACGGACGCGAGGCCTCGGGATCGTCGCTCGCGGGCGGCATCGTCATCAGCCCGCGCACGTCGTCGTAGAGCTCGAGGAAGCGCGGAAGCTCCTCCGGCGCGATGCCCGACTTCGTCGGCTCGCCGGAGAGATTGACCTCGACGAGCGCCGGAATCGTCAGCCGCTTCGCCGCCGACTCGGAGGCGAGAGAGTGACAGAGCTCGCAGACGTCGTTGATGCTCGGCGCCTTGCGGCTTTGCAGATGGCCGATGAAGTGCCACCGAAGTGCGTCCCCGTAGCGCACGTGCTTCGCGACGAGATCCTGCGCGCGGTTCTCGCCGACGACCTCGACGCCGGCCTCCGTGAGGACCTGTATCTCGTCGATCGGCACGTACTTCGTCGCGGCGACGACGGTGACCGACGGACCGACTTCCGCTTTGATCCCTTCGTACCGTTCGCGGACGTCGTCAGGTGACACGCGCGAGCACTCCCTGTACGCCGCGCGGCTTCCCGTCGCGGCGATGGGAGAAGAACAGTTCCGGGTGGCACGACGTGCAGAGGTCGAGGCGCTCGACGCGCGCGACGCCCGCATCCCGCAGCGCCAGCTCCGTCGAGCGCCACAGATCGAGTCGGCCGTCGCTCAGGATCTCGCGCCCGAAACGCGCGCCGAACGGGTCGGCGACGTCGTTCCGCACGTCGTAGCAACACGGCCCGATCGCCGGGCCTACCGCGGCTGCGAGCGCTCCACCGAGCGCCGCAGCCGCGCGCTCGACGATTCCCGCCAGCAGCCCGCGCCAGCCGACGTGGAGCACGGCGACCGCCGGTGCTTCTCCGTTGGTCCGCGCCAACGCGACGGGCACGCAGTCGGCGCTCATCGCGAGGACGGGCAGATCGGGCTCGTTCGTCCAGAGGCCGTCGCCGGGCTCGCCCCGCGCACCCGGCCGTGCACGATGCACGAGCGTCGAGTGCAGCTGGTAGTTGAGCGCGAGCCGCTTCGCGTCGGCACCGATCTCTGCGCACGCACGCCGGCGGTTCTCGTCGACGCGCTCGACGTCGTCGCCCGTCTTGCGGCCGAGATTCAACGACGCGTAGGGCCCTTCGCTGACCCCGCCGATGCGCGTCGTGAAGACGACCTCGTACGGGCCCGGCGCCTGCCAGCGCAGGTACGTCACGCGAGCCGCTCCTGGGCTCGTTCCAGCAGCCACTCCTTGCGGTTCCGGCCCGGGTCTTCGACGACCTCGTCGAGGAGCTCCGACAGGACGCTCCCGAGCTCCGGTCCTTCGCGGTAGCCGAGCGCGAGCAAATCGGAGCCGTCGACCTCGAGGTCCGAGACGCGATGGGGCTGCGACGCCTCCCGCTCGACAAGCTCGGCCAGGCGGAGCGTGCGGGCAAGCTCTTCCTGGTCGATGTTCTTCGCGCGCAGGTCAGCTTGCTTGTGCGCCACGAGGTCGCGCGCGAGCCTTTCACCGTGGTCGCGCAGGAACCGCCGCGCGAACAGCTCGTCCACGTCGTCCGTTTGGAAGGCGTGCGCCGCGATGAGATCGACGACGTAGTGGCGCAGCCTCGTCGGATAGCGGAGCCGTTCCAGAACCCGATCGGCGATGCGCGCACCCTCCGCGGCGTGTTCGCGGATGTCAACGTGCGGCTTGCCGAGGTCGTGCAGCAGCGCGGCCAGCCGAACCGGCAGCGACACCGGCGCGTTCGCGACGACTGCGAAGGTGTGCTCGTCGACCGATCCGCCTTGGCGCTCGTTCTGCGAGTCGTAGCCGATCACAGGTCCGAACTCGGGGATGAGCGCCACGAGAACGCCGCTATCGCGCGCGAGCCGCAGCGCCTTCGTGACGCGCGGGCCGAGCAGGAGCCTCGACAGCTCGCCCATGCCGTCCGCCTGGAGGCCGCCGCCGATGCGCTCTCCGGATACGAGTCGAACGCTCGTCGCCTCGTCGATCATCTGGCGCAGCGTCTGGTCGTCCGGCGCGAGGTCGAGCTGCGAGACGAGGCGCAGGCCGCGGACGATTCGCAGTGGATCCTCTGCGAACGAACGCGGAGAAACGGTTCGAAGCACGCGGTTGTTGAGATCCTCCTGGCCGTCGAAGGGATCGACGAGCTCGTTGTCGGCAAGCCGGCGCGCGATCGCATTCACCGTAAAGTCGCGCCGGGCGAGGTCGTCCTCGACCGTTGCCGAGGGATCCACGACGATCTCGAAGTCGTGGCGCCCCGGACCGGTGCTCCGCTCGCGGCGCGCCGGCGCGAACTCGATGCCGCTGCGCACGAGCTTTCGGATCTTCGGATCGCGCGGCCGCAGGCGCAGCCCCACGCGCTGCCCGGCGACCTCGAGGTCCTCGACGCGCCCGTGCGGCTCGAGCTTGGCGCGGAGCTGCTCGTGATCCACGCCGAGAACCAGGAAGTCGGCGTCCTTCGACTCGAGCCCGAGCAGCTCGTCGCGGACGGCGCCTCCGACGACGTACGCGTCGAGGCCGAGCGTGCGGACGTAGTCCTCGACCTGCTGCTGCAAGCTAAACCGTTGCGATCGCTTCGATCTCGACGAGCGCGCCGGAAGGCAGCGCGGCGATCTCGACGGTCGAGCGCGCCGGCCGCTTCTCGCCCACGTGCGTCGCATACACCTCGTTCATCGCCTGGAAGTCGCCGAGGCTCACGAGGAAGACGGTGGTCTTGACGATTCTGTCGAGACCGCTCCCGGCGGCCTCGAGGATCGCGCCAAGGTTCTCGAAGATCTGCTCTGTCTGCTCCTGGATCGTGCCCGAGATCTCCGTGTCCCCCGGCTTCAGCCCGAGCTGCCCTGAGACGAACACGAAGTCGCCGGCCTTGATCGCCTGCGAGTAAGGGGCTCCCTGGAACGGTGCCGGGGCGGCCTCGGTCCTAACGGCTGTCGGTCTCGCCATCTGCCTCCTCCTTTCGACGACGGGGACGGCACGCCTGAGCGAGCGCGACCCCGAGCGCCTTGAAGATCGCCTCGAGGACGTGGTGAGTGTCGGTCCCGTCGATCAGCCGGACGTGGAGGGTCAGCGATGCTCCCTCGACGAACTCGCGCAGGAATGCGGCGACGATGTCGGTCGCCATCCCGCCGAGCCTCGCGCCGGAAAGATCGACGTTCGAAACGAGCAGCGGCTGCTCGCTCGCTTCGAGCGCGACATGCGCCAGCGCCTCCGCCGACGGGACCACGGCTGATCCGTGTCCGCGAACTCCGTCGCTCCTCAGGGGGGCCGCGAGCGCTTTGCCGAACGCGCGACCCGCGGCGTGCACCTCTTGCTCCGCATCGCCGGGGGCGACTTCGAGCGCCACGTCGAATGACGCATACCGCGCGAGCACGCCGAGCAAGTGATCCAGCACGGACACGCCGGTCGCGACATTCGCGCCGCCGCGTCCTTCTACGGTCACCCGCACCTGCGTGCGGGTGTCGCGCGTTCGATCTGGCGCCGTCACAGTGGTTTACGAGCGTATCGGAAGGTCCTCCCGCATCCAAAGATAGGCGGAACGGCCTATGCATCGAGTGCAGAGGTCGTTACGGTCACAGAAGAGTGACGGGCCGGGTTCGCCTCTCGTCGGTTTGCGCCGCCGTTGCGCTCTGCGCGGCTGTGCCTCCGTCGGCCTGCGCTGCGGGGCCGCGCCTGACCTACAGCGTCGGCTACGAGTCTCCGGCGGCGCTACGCGCGGCCGTCACGAACCGGGCGACGGTCGTGCGCCGCGTTCCGGCGCTGCGAGTCGCGCAGGCGCGCGCCGCTCCGGCCGTTGCCGCGAACGTTTCGCGACGCGCGGGGATTCGCTTTGTGGAGCGAGTCGTGCCGCGCCGTGAAGCTGCGGAGCCGGCGCTCCAGCTCGCATCAGGGAAGACGGTTGCGTGGGAATGGCAATACGCCGCTGCGCACGAGGATGCGGTGCCCGACTGGGTGCTTCGTCGAGCGGCCTCGATCACGATCGCCGTCGTCGATACCGGCGCGGACGTGAGCGCGCCCGACATCGCCGCGAAGCATCCCGTCCTGTTCAACACCCGCACCCGCGCAAACGACGTCCCGGACAGCTTCGGTCATGGAACGTTCGTCGCCGCCCTCGCCGCTGGTTCCGTCACGAACGGTGAAGGCATCGCCGGCTTCGGCGGCGACGCCAGACTGATGGTGATCAAGGCCGGCGCGGGCGACGGTTCCTTTTCGGATGTGGACGAGGCGGCTGCGATCGCGTACGCGGTCGACCACGGCGCGCGGATCATCAACCTCAGTCTCGGCGGGACGAGGACGTCGCGTACCGAGCAGAGCGCGATTGACTACGCGCTGCAACACGGCGTCCTCGTCGTGGCCGCCGTCGGCAATCTGTACCTCGTCGGCAACCCGGTCGTCTATCCGGCGGCGCTGCTGCAGCCGCTGGGCTCGAACGGCTTGGGCGGCAGAGGTCTGGCCGTCGCGGCGTCGACCGCATCGGGCGCGCGGGCGTCGTTTTCCAGCACGGGGACGTATGTGTCGCTCGCCGCGCCCGGCGAGAGTGTCTTCTCAGCGATCTCTTCGGCGTCGTGGTCCGCCGCCTACGTGCGCGTGCCTCTCCCGGGCTCGCTCGACGGTATCTACGGCTACGGCAGCGGGACGTCGTTCGCGGCTCCGCAGGTGGCCGGAGCCGCCGCGCTCGTGCTCGCCGCGAACCCGCTGCTCGATGCGGCTGCCGTGGCGCAGGTCCTCAAGGAAAGCGCGTCCGGCCACGGCGCCTGGTCGCCCGAGCTCGGCTTCGGCATGATCGACGCGGCAAGCGCGGTGGAGCTCGCGTCCCATACGCCGGGGCAGCGTGCCCACGCCGTTCGGCGACTTCGCTGGAAGCCCACGAAGCGGCAGAATCTCCTGAGGATCGGGGCGCGCTGGAAGGGCCCGCGCTAGGCGACGACGCGCTCGATCCGCGCGCCGAGCGCGCGCAGCCGTTCGTCGATCCGCTCGTACCCCTTGTCGATCTGGTAGACGGCGCCGATCGTCGACTGCCCCTCAGCGCAGAGGCTCGCGAGCAGCATCGACATTCCGGCGCGGATGTCCGGGCTCTCCATCCGCTGGCCGTACAGCTGGGCCGGGCCGCTCACGACGACGCGATGTGGATCGCAGAGGATGATGCGCGCGCCCATCGACACGAGCTTGTCCGTGAAGAAGAGGCGGCTCTCGAACATCTTCTCGAAGATCAGCACCGTCCCGAACGACTGGGTCGCGACCGTGACGGCGATCGACGTCAGATCGGCCGGAAACGCCGGCCAGGGGCCGTCCTCGATCTTCGCGATGTGTCCGCCGAGGTCGTCCTGGATGAGGAGCTGCTGCCCGGCCGGCACGTGGACGCTCGTGTCCCCCACCTCGACGCGGACTCCGAGTCGCGAGAACGCGGGCAGAATCGACGTTAGGTACTTCGTCTCGACGTCCTCGATCGTGATCCCGCCGCCGGTGATCGCGGCGAGCCCGATGAACGAAGCGACCTCGATGTGATCGACACCGATCCGCCACTCGCCCCCGTGCAGCGTTTCGACGCCGCGAATCCGAAGCACGTTCGACTCGATTCGTTCGATCTCCGCCCCAAGCGCGACGAGGAAGCGGCACAGGTCCTGCACGTGTGGCTCGCACGCGGCATTGCCGATCACCGTCTCTCCCGGCGTCAGCACCGCCGCCATGACGGTGTTCTCCGTCGCCATGACGCTCGCCTCCTCGAGGAAGACGTGGTTGCCGCTGAGGCCGTCGGCCGCTCGCAACTCGTACCGAGAACCGATCTCGACTTCGGCACCGAGCTCTGCGAACGCATGGATGTGCGGGTCGAGGCGGCGCCGGCCGATCACGTCGCCGCCCGGCGGCGGAACGCTTACCGCGCCGAGGCGTGAGAGCAGAGGGCCGGCGAGCAGGAACGACGCACGCATCCTGCTGCAGAGCTCTTCATCGAGCTCGCGCTTTCGGACGTCGGCGGCGTGCACGCGAATCGAGTTCGCGCCCGTCCATTCCACTTCTGCACCGACGTCGGCGAGCAGCGCGACCATCGTGTCCACGTCGCGGATGCGCGGCACGTTCGTCAAGGTGACCGGCTCATCGGTGAGCAGGCAGGCCGCGAGAATCGGCAGCGCACCGTTTTTGTTTCCCGCCGCGCGAACCGTTCCGGACAGCGCAAAGCCGCCTTCGATGAGGAAAGACTCCATCAATGCGTCGGCGACAGCGGTCGTGGCCATTGGACTCGAGCTCCCGGTACGGATTCTGCTCCGCGAGGCGGCTATCCTACCCCCGCGCGTGGATCCGACACGGGACCAGGCCTGGGAAACGCTGACGCGCTACACGAAGAGCGAGTCGCTCCTGCGACATGCGCTTGCCGTGGAGGCGTCGACCCGTTACTACGCGCGCAAGTTCGAGGAGGACGAGGAGCTGTGGGCGGTTGCCGCGCTTCTCCACGATTTCGACTACGAGATGCACCCGACGCTCGACAAGCACCCGCAGGACGGCGCGCCGATCCTCCGCGAGGAGGGCTATCCCGAGGAGATCGTCGAGACGGTGCTCTCCCATGCGGAGCATCTGAACCTACCGCGCGACACGCTGCTGAAGAAGACGCTGTTCGCGTGCGACGAGCTCAGCGGGTTCGTCCATGCATGCGGCCTCGTGCGTCCGACCGGACTCGAGGGACTCGAACCGAAATCGGTGCGCAAGAAGCTCAAGCAGCCGTCCTTTGCGGCAGGCGTGCACCGCGACGAGGTATACAGGGGCGCCGAGGAGCTCGGCATCGACCTGGACGAGCACATTCGCAACGTCGTCGCGGCGCTGCAGCCGATCGCCGACGAGCTCGGCTTGCGAACCTCAGAGAGCGCCGGCTAGACGCTCGACGTCCTCGTCGGTCGTCCACCAGCCGCAGGACGCGCGGACCCATGGCGTCCCGGGCAGGCTGCGCACCACGACGCCGCGCTCCAGCAATCGCACGGCGACTTCGTCTGGCTCGCCGTCGGGGCGGAACGTGACGAGCCCCGCCTGGTCGCCGGGCGTCACGACAGTCACGCGCTTTTCCAGCGCTTCGCGGCAGTACGAAGCCGTCTCTCGGATGCGCTCGAAACGCCAATTGGGCGCGAGGCCGATCGCCGTCGCGAGTCCCTTCAGTGCGCCAACCGAGACCCAGCCGGGTTCGAACCTCTGCGCATCCGGTCGCGGGACGTAGCGACCGCCCGGCTCAAAGGACTGCTGTGCGAAGTAGCCGGGCCGCGCGACTCGCAGTGCGTCGGCGTCGGCGACGTAGAGGGCACCGGTCGACTCGGGGCCGCAGAGCCACTTCTGCCCCGAGACTGTGTAGAAGTCGAGGGCGCCGACGTCCACGGGGACAGCCCCGACCGACTGCGCGCCGTCCACGAGCACCGGCAGCCCGGTTCGCTGCCTGAGCGCATGCACATCGAGGACGATGCCCGTGGTCCAGAGGACGTGCGACACGGCGAGCAGTCGCGTCCGCGGCGTGATTTCGGCCAGGATCGCGTCCAGCGCCTCTTCCGGTCCGAGCTCGTGCACCTGCGCGACCCGAACCGTCGCCCCCGATGCGAAGACCGGTCCGGCCAGACCGAAGTGCTCGGCGTCAGTGGTGACGACCTCGTCCTCCGGGCGCAGCCCGAGACCGCCGAGCACGATGTTGCAGCCGTCCGTCGTCGAAGAAGTCAGCGCAACGTGCTCCGACGTCGTCGCAAGGAGCTCGGCGACCATCTCGCGAAGCGCGGCGCGCGCGGCCTGCATCGCCTCGATGTATGCCTTTCCACTCCGGCCGAGCGCCACATCGTGTGCCAGCTGCTCTGCGATCGCGTCGGCAGTCGGGCGCGCGAGCGGACCGAACGTTCCCGCGTTGAGGTACGCGACGCGCTCGAGGACGGGAAACAAAGCCCGAGCTTCGTCGAACGTCATTCGACCACGAGGTCGACGGGAGCATGATCGGACAGGAGCGCGCCGTCGCGCTCGCGCCTTTCCGGTGGCCACCGCGTAGGGCCGGAGACGATTTTCAGATTGCGGACGAGCACGTGGTCGATGCCGCTTCCGGGGCACGAGAAGCCCCAGTCTTCGCCGGTGAGGTCGAGCAACGTGCGCGAGCGCTCGAACGTGACGTTGAAATCGCCGCCGACGGCCACGGGCTCGCCGGGTCGCCCGAGCCCGTCGAGAAACACGAACGCGCGCAGCAGCTCCGCGTCGGCGAGCCGCTCGTCGGGCGGGTAGCTGGTCGCGTGCAGGTTCGCCACGAGCAGCGTGCGCGAGCCGTCGGACAGCCGGACGGCCTGGCAGACACGCCGTTCCTTCGCCCACGCGACCCGCGCGAGCGGCCCGAGTCCGAGCCAGCTCGCCTGCGCGCGCCGGAAGCGCCGCGGATTCAAGACGCATACGTGTTCCTCCTGCACGCGCAGGCGTGGCGAGACGAGCATCGCGTTTCCCTGTCCCGAGAACGCCGACCGCAGAAGACCGGCGTTGAGTTGCGTGACGACCCGACCCAGCTCCGCCGTCGACGGTAGGGGCCCGAGCGACGGCGGCTCGGCGAGCGCGGGCAGAGCTGTATACGGCGTCCACGCTGCGACATGTGAAAGCGACCACGCAGGAAGCTCCTGCAGGCACACGACTTCCGGATCGTCGCTCACTGCGAGCTCGACCGCCTCCCGCAGGAACGCGTGCCGCTGGGGCGGCTTCGTGTTGCCGTGGAACACGTTCCAGGTGCGGATCAGCACGGCGGTCTACCTTAAGGCCAACGTGTTCCGCCGCCGCCGCTTCCGCGACGTGATCGAGCGCCAGCTGGCGTTCTTCGAGGATGACGACGCCCAGCTTCTGGACGACGTCGATCGTGCGCTCGAGAAGTACGACCGCGCCGATCGCGACGACGCGGAGGAGCTCTACGGCGATTATCAGCTTGCGATCGAAGGCGCGACCGATCGGCTCGCAGAGTTGCGCGACACATACGCGCGAACGCTCGCCGAGGGCGATGCCGACCAGTACGAACGCGACTTCAACGACGCCGTCGTCGAGCGCTGGCGCGCCCTCGCGTTGACGATCGAGGAGAGCTGACGTTCAGAGCGTGCGCGCGCTCTGCGGCGCGCGCGCACGCCTCTCCTCCATCAGGTCCGGTCGAACTGTCGGCCCCGATGATTCCGCCCGTTCGCCGACGTCGTAGAGCACGTCTTTCGCGCCTCCGATCGTGGCTTAAAGCGCGCCGGATTTCAACACCGGATTGACTCCAGACCATCCGCGCGGGTCACGGTTCGTAGTTTCGACAAGATGCGAGAGACTGCGGAGCGTGCCGCTGCGTATTGAGGATTACGCCCTGGTCGGCGACCTGCAGACGGCTGCGCTCGTGGGTCGCGACGGCTCGGTCGACTGGCTGTGTTTTCCACGCTTCGACTCCGGCGCGTGCTTTGCCGCGCTGCTCGGCAACGAGAGCAACGGGCGCTGGCTGATCGCCCCGACCGACCAGAGTGCGAGCGCGACCCGCCGCTACCTCGAAGACACGCTCGTCCTCGAGACGACGTGGGAGACAGACAGCGGCGTCGCCCGCGTGCTCGACTTCATGCCGCCGCGCCGCGAGGCGCCGGACATCGTGCGGATCGTCGAGGGCGTGAGCGGCCGCGTCGAGATGCGAACGGAACTCGTGATCCGCTTTGACTACGGGCGCATCGTCCCGTGGGTGCGGCGCCTGGACGGCGACACGCGGCTGGCGATCGCGGGGCCGGACGCGGTGTGCCTGCGCACGCCGGTCGAGGTGAGCGGCGAAGACATGAAGACCGTAGCGACGTTCACTGTCGCGGAAGGCAGGCGCGTGCCGTTCGTCCTCACCTGGTACCCATCATTCCGTGATCTGCCGATGGAGGTCGACGCGGAACAGGCGCTCATTGACACGACGACGTTCTGGACCGAGTGGGTCGATCGCTGCGGCTACGAGGGCGACTGGCACGACCACGTGCACCGCTCGCTGATCGTTCTCAAAGCGCTGACGTACGCTCCGACCGGCGGGATCGTTGCGGCACCGACGACGTCGCTGCCCGAGCACATCGGCGGCACGCGGAACTGGGACTACCGCTTCTGCTGGGTGCGCGACGCGACACTGACACTGCTCGCGTTGCTCTCCGCGGGCTACGCGGAGGAAGCCGACAACTGGCGCACCTGGCTCCTGCGCGCCGCCGCCGGCAACCCCGAGGATCTGCAGATCATGTACGGCGTCGCCGGCGAGCAGCGCCTCGTCGAGCTCGAACTCGACTGGCTTCCGGGCTACGAGGCGTCGGCGCCGGTGCGAACCGGCAACCTGGCGAGCGAGCAGGTGCAGCTCGACGTGTACGGCGAGCTGATGGACGCGCTCTACCAGGCGCGCACTCGCGGCCTCGAGGCGAGTGAGCACGCGTGGTCGCTGCAACGTGTGCTGCTGAGGCACCTCGAGCGGCGCTGGCGCGAGCCCGACAACGGCATCTGGGAGATTCGCGGCGAACCACGGCACTTCGTGCACTCGAAGGTCATGGCGTGGGTCGCGTTCGACCGGGCGGTGCGCACAGTCGAGGAATACGGACTGAGGGGCGACGTCGAACGCTGGCGCGCGCTGCGGGACGAGATCCACGAGGAGGTCTGCCGCGAGGGGTTCGACGACCGCCTCGGGTCCTTCATGCAGTTCTACGGTTCCCGCACACTCGACGCGAGCCTGCTGCTGATCCCGCTGGTCGGTTTCCTGCCGTGCCACGACCCGCGAGTGATCGGCACGATCGAGGCGGTCCGCCGTGACCTCACGCGTGACGGCCTCGTGCTCCGCTACCGGAGCGATCAGGACGTGGACGGCCTGCCCGAAGGCGAGGGCGTGTTCCTGCCGTGCTCGTTCTGGCTCGTCGACTGCCTCGAGCTACTCGGCGAGCATGACAAGGCGCACACGCTCTTTGATCGCCTGCTCGGGCTGTGCAACGACCTCGGCCTGATCGCCGAGGAGTACGACCCGGAGACGAAGCGCCTGCTCGGAAACTTCCCGCAGGCGTTCACGCACCTCGAGCTCGTGAACAGCGCGTTCAACCTCGCGAAGGGCCACCCCTCGCCGATGGAGTTCCGGCGCGCGCGGCGCTAGCGGTGCCCGAAGTGGTGCGCGCGCGGCAGTGAATCGCCGACGTCGAGCTCGGCGACGTGACGCGCGAGCGGGCCGAGGGATTCGACCTTGTCGACGAGCACGTTCATGTTGCGGTCGCGGCGCTCGAAGCGCCCATGCGCGAGCAGCAACGGCTCGCCGCGCACGAGCGCGCGATAACGCTCGTACACGGACGGCGGGACGATCAGATTCATCTGCCCCTGCTCGTCCTCGAGCAGCATGAAGACGACTCCCTTCGCCGTCGACGGCCGCTGCCGCGCGACGGCCATCCCCGCAACGCGCACGCGCCGGCCGTCGCGGCACCGCTCGAGCTCGGCGCTCGAGAGCACGCCGTCGGGCAGGTGCGGCCGCAGCAGCTCGAGCGGGTGCATGCCGACGGAGAGGTTCGTCATCCGGTAGTCGGCGAGCATCCGCTCCCACGGCGTCTGCTCGCGCAGCGCCGGCGTCTCCACCGTCGGGTCGAGCGGTAACGCGAGCTGTCGCTCCTTGCCGCCCGAGCCGCGAACGGTCTCCGTCTGCGGGACGAGCCCCAGCTCCCAGAGCAGCACGCGGCGCGGCCGGCCGAAGCAGTCGCAGGCGCCGGAGGCGACAAGCGACTCGAGCGTGTCCTGCGACAGCTCAGTCCGCTGCGCGAGCTCGCGCACGTCGGCGAACGGCTGAGCCGCCACGACTGCCGTTGCATCTTCGTCCGACACCTGCGCGATGTAGTTCAGCCCGACACGCACCGCGCCGCCTTCCATCCGCGCCTTCACGCCGCTGCGGTTCACGTCCGGCGCGCGGACCTCCACGCCCCTCTTCTGCGCATCCCGAACCAGCGACGACGGCGGATAGAAGCCCATCGGCTGCTCGTTCAGGAGCGCGCAGAGGAACTCTCCGGGATAGTGATGGCGCAGCCACGCCGACTGGTACGCGAGGAGCGCAAATGCGGCGGAGTGCGACTTCGGAAAGCCGAAGCCCGCGAAGCCGGCAACCTTGTCGTAGATCTCGTGCGCGAGCCGCTCGCCGACACCCTTGCGCTGCGCACCTTCGACGAAGCGCCCGCGGAACGCCTCGATCGCTGCCTCGCTCCGCTTCCGTGAGAGCGCCCGGCGCAGGCCTTCGGCTTCGCCGATCGAGAAGCCGGCGACGGACATCGCGACCTCGAGCACCTGGTCCTGGAAGATGATCGTGCCGAGCGTCTCGCGCAGCGGCTCCTCGAGCAGCGGATGCTCGAGCGGCACGACGTACGACGGATCTTCTCGCAGCGCCTGACGCCTGTCGATGAACGGGTGCACCGATTTCGACTGGATCGGGCCGGGACGCATGATCGCGACCTGGATCGTCAGGTCATCGAGGTTCTCCGGCCGAGTGCGCAGGAGCGTCTGCATCTGCGCGCGCGACTCGATCTGG
>Ga0137373_10000222_pt1 | contig 53116 bp, 46 predicted proteins | sample SagtaG_5_FD_104912 | JGI IMG/M metagenome (GOLD analysis project Ga0137373, IMG submission 104912) | Vadose zone soil microbial communities from Sagehorn Ranch, Mendocino, California, USA - Sage1_R_80_16 metaG | ecosystem: Environmental > Terrestrial > Soil > Vadose zone | place: USA... | reverse complement strand
GGCAGGTAGATGGTGAAGGCGGTGCCGTGTTCCACCACGCTGCGGACCTCGACGGTGCCGCCGTGCAGCTCGGTGATCGCCTTGACGACCGCCAGCCCCAGGCCGGTGCCCGGCAGGCCGGCCGTCCGCGCGTTGGACGCCCGGACGAACCGGTCGAAAAGGCTGCCCAGCTCGTCCGCCGGGATGCCCATGCCGTTATCCGCCACCCGTATCTGCCACCGCTGCCCGTCGTAGCCGGCCTTGACCCGGACCTTCCCGCCCTGCCCGGTGTACTTGACCGCGTTCGACAGCAGGTTGCCGAGCACCTGCTGCAGCCGCAGCGGATCCGCGCGCAGCGCCGGGCCCGCCGCGACCGCGACATCAATCGTGATGTCGTGCTCAGCCGCGCCCGCCGACGCCGAGCTGACCGCCTCGGCCACCAGCTCCGGCACCGACACGACCTCAAGATCGAGCGGCAGCACGCCCTGCTCCAGCCGGCTCAGCAACAGCAGCTCGCCCACCAGGTGCATCAGCCGCCCGGCATTGCGCTGGATGACCGCCAGCGAGCTGATCGTATCCGGCGCCAGCTTGTCCTTCTCGTCCAAGATGAGCTCGGCAAAGGAGATAATCGAGGTCAGCGGCGTGCGCAGCTCATGCGACATGGTCGAGATGAACTGCGTCTTCACCACATCCAGCGCCTGCAGCCGGGCGTTCTGCTCAGCCAGCCTGGCCTGCGCCTCCTCCGCCGCCTCCCGCGCCGCCAGCTCAGCCGCCAGCAACCGCTCCCGCTGCTCCGCCAGCGCCGTCCGCTCGGTCGCGTCGGCGACACCCCATAGGTTGCCCCGGTAGCACCCGTCGACGAACACCGGCGCGAAATCCCATTCCAGGGTGCGACCGTCGGCGCACGCTATCTCGTCAAGGGCGACCGGCAGCCGGTTGGCCACCAGTTCGCGCGCCCGGCGGAGAAATTCACCGGGATCGGCGAACACCCGCTGGATCCGGATGGCGATCCGGGTAGTCGAGGTGCCGATGAGCTCGCTGGCCGCCGCGCTGATGCCGAGCAGGTCGCAGAAGCTCTGGTTGAGCTGCGTGATCCGGCCATGCTCGTCGTCCATGAGTATCCCGGGGATGGCCGCGGCGACGAGGCCATTGAGGCGCTCCGTCTGGTCGGCGAGACTGCGCCGGGCCGCCCGCTCCGCGTTGAGCAGCCGTTCCTTCTCCGCCTCGGCCCGCTTCCGCTCGGAAACGTTCGTGACCGCGCCCAGGAACCCGCTGCGCTGTCCGTCCCCGTCCAGCACAGGGATCATTGATATATGCGCCCACACCTCGCTGCCGCTGCCCGCCTGCAGCCGGCAGTCGGTACGCAGCTCGGTGTCCATCGCCGTGGCTCGCTGCCACTCCTGCTCCAGCCGCCGGACATCATCCGGGTGAATGCCAGCCGGCCAGCTCGCGCTCAGGGCCTGCGACATCGTCATCCCGGTCAACTCGCACCAGCGCACGTTGGCGAAGGTGTACATCCCGTTCAGGTCCGTCTGCACGATGCCGACCGGGGCTAGCTGCGAGAGCAGCCGGAAACGATTCTCGCTCTCCCGCAGCGCGGCATTGGCCTGCTCCAGGTCGCTGATGTCCCGCAGGAACCCGCAGAAATGGACCTCGCCCTCGATCGTGACTGGGACCGGGGTCAGCTCGGTCATCCGCTGGGTGCCGTCGGCGCACAGGATGGGCATGCGCACCCGGCCGACGAACTCGCCCCGGTCGCCGGACTCCAGGTAGGCCCGCATGCCGCCGACCACGGCAGGCCGGGCCGGCTCCGGGATGAGAACCTCGACCATAACGTTCCCCAGCACCTCGCCGCTCCGCCAGCCAGTGAGCTCCTCCGCTGCCCGGTTGAAGACCACCAGCCGCCCATCAGCGCCGACGACGACGATCGCGTCGGGTGACGCGTCGATCAGCGCCGAGCTGCGGACCTGCTCGGCAGCCGTGTGCCCGGCCGCAGCCCGCCCGGCTGCCGCCACCAGATCGGCCGTTGACTTAATCCGAGATCCCCCCATGACACCGCGGCCAGCGGCCCGTTCGCGCACGACCCGCCATGCCCGGCATCGGCCGTTGACATAATCCGAGATCCCCCATGACACCGCGGCCAGCGGCGCGTATGCGCGGCCCGCCAGGCCGGCCATGGCCCTGGTCCCCGAGCCGGGAAATGCTCAGCCAGGAATATCCGTATTGGGACACATACGCCCCGGTGAACCTATCTCGCCTCCCCCGTCACTGCCATTCATACCCACCGAAGGCTGTCCGAATCAGTGCCACATGTTCCCGGCGTCCGAATCAGCCATCGCGTCGTAAGGTCATGAATCCCGCGATCGCAGACCTTGGCAGGTACGCGATCGCGAGATTTAGGACATGGGGGGCCGACGTTCAGCGGCGCTAGCTCGAGCCGCTTGGCGGTCGCGCCGTCGCCGGACGAGACGCCGCGGAGCCGGCGGCTCACCCAGGGCGCCGCGTGCTCCCGCACCCAGCGCGCATCCATGCGACGGGCGGCGAGCCACGCCGCCGGCCTGGCCGGCCAGCCAGCGGCGCGCGGCACCGCCGGGAGCGGCTCGCGCCAGTCCATGCCATCGACCGGCACGCCCATCACCTCGCAGGCCCGCAGCGCTACCCGGCGGTGCCCGTCGGCCGACAGGTGCAGCCGGTCCAGGCTCCACTCCCGGGGATCGGCCAGCACGCTCATCGCCCAGAGGTCCACCAGGTGGCAGTCGCGGCGGGCGGCGATCGCCCGCAGGTGCATGTTGTACACGGCGGCCTTGCCGCGGATCAGCCGGATCACCGGGAACGTGCCCGGATCGAAGCCGGCGAAGACGATCACCTGGCAGCCGGCCTGGCGCAGCCGCCGCACGACATCGTCGAAGGCGCTGGCCAGCGCGTCAGGATCGGCCCGCGGCCGCAGCAGGTCGTTGCCGCCCACGGCCACGCTGACCAGGTCGGGCCGCATGCTGAGAGCGCGGGGCAGCTGCTCGTCGGCCAGCTCGCGCAGGACCTTACCCCGGACGGCCAGGTTCGCGTAGCGCAGGCCCGGCCTGACCTCGGCGGGCCGCTCGGCGAAGCGGTCCGCCCAGCCGCGCAGGCTGCCGTCCGCGCGCAGGTCGCTGAGGCCCTCGGTGAAGCTGTCACCAAGCGCCGCGAAAGAGTCAAAGCCGCCGTTCCCCCGACTTTCGGCCATGGCGGCTATCTTGCCAGGCCGGGCGCTTGACCGGCGAGACCGGTAGGCACTGGCCGGGCAGCCTTCGTTACCTATCGGTGAGAGCCGTTCGCACGCAGGACACTATGCGGTCGATGTCGCCCGATGTGAGCATGGGATGCACGGGCAGCGCCAGGACCTCCCTGACCGCCCGGCAGGCGCGGGGCGTCGCATCGATGATCACGCGGGGGTGATCGCGGTAGCAGGCGTAGTCGTGCACCAGCGCGGGATAGTAGGGCCTGGCGTCGATTCCCGCGGCGTCCAGGCACTTGCCGAGCTGATCGCGGTCGATGGGCGCCGCGGCGGTCACCTGCACGACGTACTGGTGCCAGGCATGCACCCGGCCGGGCGGGACGGCCGGCCGCACCAGGCCGGGCAGCCCGGCCAGCCCGTCGGACAGCCGGGCCGCGTTGGCCGCCCGGCTCGCGTTGATGCGGGGCAGCCGGGCAAGCTGCGCCGTGGCAATGGCCGCCTGCAGGTCGGTCAGCCGGTAGTTGTATCCGGGCAGCACATAGTCGTACGGCTGCCGCATGCCGTGGTTGCGGAGCAGCTGCAGCCGCCACGCGATGTCATCGTCGGCGGTCGTCACGATGCCGCCCTCGCCGCAGGTGATGTTCTTGGAGCCGTAGAGGGAAAAGGCGGCCGTGCCGGCCGATCCCACCGGTACCGCGCCCGACCGCGCGCCATGCGCCTGCGCGGCATCCTCGATGACGGTGAGCCCGCGGGCGGCGGCGAACTCGTAGATTTCCGCCATCGCGGCAGGCAGGCCGTACAGGTGGACAGGCAGCAGCGCCCTGGTCCGCGGCGTCACCAGGCTGGCCAGCCGGGCCGGGTCGATGGTCAGGTCGTCGGCGATGTCGGCGAACCTGGCGACGGCGCCGGCTTCGAGGATGGCATTCAGCGTCGCCACGAACGTCAGCGGCGTGGTGATCACCTCGTCGCCGGCCCCGATGCCGTGCGCTCGCAAGGCGGCCACCAGCGCCGTCGTGCCGTTGCTCACCGCCACCGCATGCGCCGCGCCATGCGCGGTTGCGAAGGCGCGCTCCAGTTCCGCCACCTGGGCGCCGCCGGCCAGCATGCCGGACCGCAGCACCGCAAGCACAGCTTCCTCTTCCTGCCGCCCGATCTCGACCTGGGTCAGCCTGATCCGGTTGTCGCAGCCAGCCGTCGCCGCCGGGTCGGCCAAGGCCGCCGGGTCCGCAGCAGCCGCCGGATCCGCCTTCGCCACGCGGTCGGCCGGCAACGCAGACCCAGGCCCGGCGCAGTCCCGGCAGCGCGGGCACCGGATGTCGGCCGGGCAGGCAGACGGCGCGTGCGGATCCGCACTCGGCCCCGGGTCAGCGGGCATGCTTTCCCCGGTACCGCGTCCTGGGCAGCCCGCCGCAGAGCGCGTCCAGGGCCTGGCTGACCGCCGTGTCGATGGCGCGGGCGCAGTCAAGGAATGCGGCGGAGTTGGTTGCCGGGTCGGCGATCTCGTCCTCGGCCGGCTCGACATAGGGCACCAGGCCGCGCAGCTGCGCGACCGCCGCAACTAGGTGCCGTGCCTGGTCCGCCGCGCAGTAGCCCGCAGCGGGCTCGCCAGCGGGCGGCAAGCCTGCGGACTGCGAGCCTGCGGCAGGCCGGCCCGGCGCCGGGGCCGAGGCGCAGGCCGCCAGGCGAGCGAACTCCCGCAGCAGGTAAGCGCGCCGGGAGGCGCGGGGCCGCATCGCCACGACCGCATCCCTGTGCGCCTGGCCGGCGGCGAGGATCAGGTCCGCCGCATCCACATCGACGGCGGTCAGGGCACGGCTGGCGACGCCATCGGCATCCGCCCCTAGCCAGGTGAGCGCCTCAGCGGTATACGGATGGACCGGGCACCCGTCCAGGCTCGCTGTGCCGGCACTCGTCACCCGGAACGAGCAGGCAGCGGGGCCGAGGCGAGCGCGCAGACCGCGCCGGGCAAGCCGCTCGGCGATTACCGACCGGCAGAGGTTGCCCGTGCAGACGAACAGGATGCCGAACTGGCCAGGCCCCAGGGCATCGCCCTGGGGCCTGGCAGGCGCCCGGTCGAGGGGCGGCCAGGCCGGCGGCGGCACCGCGGCCGGGATCCACGCGGACACGGTCAAGAGGGGGCCGCGGCGGTCACCGTGGCCGGATGCTGCCGGGCGAACGCCGCGACGGCGTCGTTCCTGACTGCCTTCCACAGCTGGCGGCTCACCGGCTCGCGCAGGTGACTGTGCTGGACCGGTGCCGTGACGAACGTGCCAGCGCTTGCCCCGACCAGGTTCAGGTGCGTCGCCAGCGACTGCAGCTGCGAGTTGCTGAAGTTGCTGTCCACGCTCAGCGCCTTGGTGAAGGCGTTGAGGATGCCGAAGGCCGAAGGCGGATCGCTCAGCAGGTGCTCGTTCGCGAGCTTGTCCAGGATTGCCCGGAGCAGCGCCTGCTGGCGCAGGGCGTGACCCTCCTCGGAGAGGGACGCCTGCTCCGCGTAGTCCAGGGCGGTGGCACTGGTCAGGTGGTTGACTCCGGCGTGGAACGCGACGCCGTTGCTGGTGACCAGGGCCGGGAGCGTCACGTCCACGCCGCCGAGCGGCCCGAGCGCCGAGGCGAGGCCGGCCACGCTGACGACACTGTAGTGATCGATGCGCACCCCGGTGAGCCGCTGCACGGTCGCGATAAGCAGCGACGGGCCGCCGACCCCCAGCGAGCTACTTATCGGTCCCAGGCCATGGCCGGGAACGTGCACCACCGTGTCCGCCGGGATGGAGACGATCGCGCCGGCCTTCCGGTTGGCGTTGATGTGCACGAGCGCGATCAGGGCGCTGGGCTCCTGCGGTGCCGTGGACGATCGGTCTATGCCGCTGCCGCCGCGCTGGGCGGGCACCGTGTCCGATCCGGTCAGCAGGATCGTCATGCTGTGCCGGGTAGTGGTCGGCATGACCGGCGCGGTGGCCGCCGTCAGCTTGGTGAAGACATTCGGGATGCGGTGGATGTTGCCTTCCAGATGGCGGACGGCGAGGAATCCGCCCAGCGCCACGACGCCGGCCACGGCCACCAGCGAGGCGGCGGCGATCAGCGCAATCCGGCGTGCGCGTCCCTTCCGCCTGGCCGGGCGGATGGCGGCGGAATCCGCCGGGTTCTCAGCATCAGCCTGGTCTGCTGGCATGACCGGTGTCTGCTGGCTGGGTGTTTCTGACATCTCTTTGCCCCCTTGTCTAGAAACGGCCAGATAGGTCCGTGACCGAGGTCGCGTCGGGTTGCCTAGTGCATGGCAGCGGGAGCTTCCTCGGCCGTTTGCTCGCTTGCCGTGAGTTTGCCATTCGGGATTTCGCCGTGAGCCGAGCGGTAGCGGCGGTAGCCGTAGCCGTACTCCGGGTGCTCCCTGGCCGGGGTCATGCAGAGCACGCTGCCGAGGATCGGAACGCCGACGGCGCCGAGCGTGTCCATGGCCTGCCGCAGCTGGGCGATGCGGGTCTTGCCGTAGCGGACGACCAGGATCGCGCCATCGCAGGCCGGGCCGGTCGCCACCGCGTCGGCGAACGGCAGCAGCGGCGGCGCGTCGATGAGCACGAGGTCGTATTGCCCGCGCAGCTGCTCGATGAGCTGGCTCATCCGCTGCGAGCCGAGCAGGTCACTCGGGCTTGGCGGGGTCGGCCCGCTGGCCAGCACGTCGAACAGGTCCTCGCCCCAGCTCTGGCTGGCCTCGCCGACTGTCGCCCGTCCGACCAGGACATCGGTGACGCCGACGCTGCTCGGCAGCCCGAGATAGCTGGTAGCCCGCGGCCGCCGCAGGTCAGCCTCGACGACGATCACCCGCTTGCCGAACCTGGCTTGCATGATCGCCAGGTTGCAGACCGTCGAGCTCTTGCCCTCGTTGGCTAGGCAGCTGGTGAACAGCAGCGCCTTGTGCGGGACGTCGATGTCGATGAACTGCAGGTTGGTGCGGAGCTTGCGGTAGGCCTCGAGCCGCCGTCCGAGCGGATCGTTGCCAGCGACAAGCGGGTGCTTGCGCGCGGCGGAGTCGAACGGGACCACGCCGACGACCGGCCGGCCAGCCGTTACCGCGGCCAGCTGCTCGGTCGACTTGATCGTGGTGTCAAGCGAGCGCCGGACGGCAGCGAGGGCTATGCCGATCAGCAGGCCGAGGAGGACCGCAATGCCGATATTCCTGACCGGGTTGGGCGAAACCGGCGCGCTGGGCAGCGTGGCGGGCGCGACGACGGTGACCCGGACCGTCGCGTGCTTCTGGCCCGGTGGGCGCTCAAGCACCGAGACCAGCCGGACGAACTGGATGCCGATGGCGGTGGCGTACTCCCGCGCCCGCCGCGGGGAGGTGTCGGTCACCGTGGCGGTCAGCAGCACGGTCTGCGGGATGGATCGGGCACTCACCTCCGCCGCCAGCTGGGACGGCGTCATGGGCAGGCCGAGGTACCTGACGACGGAGCCAGCCAGCCGCGGGCCGGTCAGCAGGTCTGCGTAGGACTGCACGGCCTGCTGGGAGAGCAGGGCGCCCTGGTAGGCCATGGCCGGATCGTTCGTGTTGGTCTGCGCCGACACGTAGAACGAGACGCTCGAGGCGTAGCGCGGCGTCATCCGCGCGGTAAGCATGCCGCTGGCCAGCCCGGCGAGCACGGTGACCGCGGTGATCAGCTTCCAGTGATTCCGGAGTAGCTGGAGGAACGTCCGTACGTCCACGCGTGTCGACCCTCCTTGCGGTGGCACTTGCGCTCAGTTTAGATTACACATCGTAGTTGCATAACTACCAAGGGCAATTTATATGAGAGTGCTGGTCGCCGCGATTCGGGGGGTGTCGTGCGAGCGAAACTCGCGATGCGGGCATCCGTGGCGGCGCTGGGCAGGGCCAGGCGCCGCGCATGAGCAACGAGGTGCTGCAGGCCGATGCGGCGTGCCTGCGAACGCCACGGCCGCATCCGGCGCACCGGTGCAGCCGGATCGTGCTGGAAGCCGGCCATGATGTGGCGGCCTGGCTCTGCGGGCTGCTGGCGGCCGCGTGGGTCACCCGCGACCTGGCTGGCCCGAGCCCGCGGCCGTACGTCATCGTCCGCGCCGCGCTGGCCATCGGTCTCGTGGCGGTGGCGTGCGGCCTGCTCGCCGGGCTCTACCGGCGGCGGAATCAGCGTGGCAGCTTCGGCGAAGTCGTCGCCGTCGCGGTGGCGGTCGGTGGCACGGCCCTGACCCTTGCGGTACTTGGCGGCCTGCTGATCCCCGGCCAGCGTGCACCGCTCGCCACGGTCACCGGCGCGGCGCTGTTCTCGTTGCCCGCGATGCTTGGCGGACGGTATGTGGCGTTCGCCTCCCGGCAGCGCCGCCGGGCCGCGGCGACATCGGCCGTGAAGGTCATCATCTTCGGCGCCGGCAGCGCGGGCACCCAGCTCGCGCACCGGCTGGCCGGCCAGCACGGCTCCGAATACCAGCCGGTGGCGATGCTCGACGACGACCCGGCAATGCGGCGGCTGCGGATCCGGGGAATTCCCGTGCTTGGCGGCCGCGACCAGATGGCGGCGGCGGCCGCGGCGACGGGCGCCACGGTACTCGTCATTGCCATCGCCCGGGCGAGCGGCGCGGCGATCCGCGAGCTATCGGCGCAGGCCGAAGGCTGCGGCCTGGTGCCGAAGGTGATCCCCTCGGTCAAGGAGCTGCTCACCGGCCGCGCTCGCATCGAGGGCGTACGCGACCCGCAGATCACTGACCTGCTCGGCCGCAGCCCGGTGGAAACCGACGTCGCCGCGGTGGCGGGAAACTTCGCCGGCAGGCGGATCCTGGTGACCGGCGCCGGCGGGTCCATCGGCTCCGAGCTCTGTCGTCAGCTGCACCAGTTCCGGCCAGCTGAACTGATCATGCTGGATCGCGACGAATCCGCGCTGCACGCCATCCAGCTGGCACTGCACGGCCGTGCCCTGCTCGACTCCGACGAGGCAGCGCTGGCCGACATCCGGGACGCACGCCGGGTCAGCCACGTATTCGAGCAGTTCCGGCCGCAGATCGTCTTTCATGCCGCCGCGCTCAAGCACCTGCCGCTGCTGGAGCGATACCCGGCCGAGGCACTCAAGACCAACGTGCGGGGCACCCTCACCGTGCTGGAGGCCGCGGCAGCCTGCGGCGTGGAGTCGTTCGTGAACATCTCCACGGACAAGGCCGCCGATCCGGTGTGCGTCCTCGGCTACTCGAAACGGATGGCGGAACGGCTCACCGCCGACATGGCCGGCCGGGCCGCGGGCAGCTACCTCAGCGTCCGCTTCGGCAACGTACTCGGCAGCCGGGGCTCCGTGCTCACCGCACTGACCGCCCAGGTGGCCGCGGGCGGGCCGGTCACCGTGACACATCCCGAGGTCAGCCGCTACTTCATGACCGCTGACGAGGCGGTTCAGCTGGTGCTCCAGGCCGCCGTCATCGGGCGCCGCGGCGAGGTTCTCGTGCTCGACATGGGCGAGCAGGTGCTCATCGCGGACATCGCCAGGCGCCTTGCCGCCGACGCGGCGCGCGAGATCGACATTGTGTACACCGGCCTGCGCCCTGGCGAGAAGCTCACCGAGCAACTACTCGGCCGCGATGAGGTGGACAACCGGCCTTGTCACCCGCTGATCAGGCATGTCCAGGTGCCGCCGCTGGCGCCGTCCCGGGTCCTGGGCCTGGATCCGGATGCCGAGGCGGGCGCGCTCCGGGCGGCTCTCGCCCGCTGCGCCGGCAGCGCTCACCCAGGGCGCATACCGTCTCAGGTGCGCTGAGATGCTGACCCGAGGCAATGCTGCTGCCGGTCACGTCGCGCGGTCTGCGCGGTGCGATGCCAGCCACCGCGCCAGCCGCGGCAGCCACCGCGCTAGCCGCGGCAGCCGGCCCGCCCACTATCGGGGAAAGCGCCTCCTCGACCTGGCGATACTGAGCCTGGCCGCCATTCCGGCCCTGGCGCTCGGCGCGATCTGCGCCGCGGCGATATTGATCTCCGGCGGCACGCCGGTGCTCTTCCGGCAGGTGCGTGCCGGGCGGGACGGCAAACCGTTCGTGCTGTTCAAGCTGCGGACGATGACCGGGACCCAGCAGCGCGGCGACGCGTTCCCCGAGCCGGCCGGGATCACCAGGATCGGCCGGCTCCTGCGCCGGATGTCGATCGACGAACTGCCTCAGCTGATCAACGTGCTGCGCGGCGAGATGAGCCTGGTCGGACCGCGCCCAACGCTTGCCTACCAGGTCCTGCGGTATGACCCGCGGCAACTGCGCCGCCTGCGCGTACGGCCCGGACTGACCGGCCTTGCACAGGTCCACGGCCGCAACCGGATGAGCTGGACCGAGCGCATCGAGTGGGACCTGCGGTATGTCGAAAACCAGAGCATCCGGCTCGACCTGGCCGTTATCGCCCGCACGGCCTGGACGGTGCTGAGCGGCGACGGCGTGGCAGGCCACGCGCGCTTCGATCCCATTGCGCAAGCTGACGAAAGGCGGTCGTCCGTGCCAGAGGTTACGCCCCGGATCCGGCTGGCGAAGCCCGATATTGGCGAGGAGGAAATCGAGGCAGTCCGCGAGGTACTCACTAGCGGCACGCTTACCGGCGGCCCGCAGAATGCGGCATTCGAGCGGGAGTTCGCTGACCGGCATGGCGCCGCGCACGGGGTGACGTTCTGCACCGGGACCGCTGCGCTTGCCGCCATGCTGCTCGCCGAGGACATCGGCCCGGGAGACGAGGTGATCATTCCGTCGATGACGTTCGTCTCGACCGCGACCAGCGTCGCCCACGTGGGCGCCACCCCGGTCTTCGCCGACATCGACCCGCGGACGTTCAACCTGGATCCGGGCGAGATAGCCAGGCTGGTCAGCAGAAGGACCCGTGCGGTCATGACCGTGCACTATGCCGGCCAGCCGGGAGAACTCGACCAGCTGCGCAAGACGTGCGCCGATCGCGGCCTGCTGCTGCTGGAGGACGCCGCGCAGGCCGCGGGCGCCGAGTTTCGCGGCAGGCCGGTGGGCACGTTCGGCAAGTCCGCCATGTTCAGCTTCACGCCGACGAAGAACCTGACCACCGGCGAGGGCGGCCTGGTGCTCACCGGCGACCGGGATACCGCCGGCCGATTGCGGCTGCTGCGCAATCACGGGCAGGCGCGCCAGTACGAGCACGTGCTGACCGGCTACAACTGGCGGCTCACCGAGATGCAGGCGGCCATCGGCCGGGTGCAGCTCCGCAAGCTCGACGCGATCCTGGCGCGCAAGCGCCAGAACGCGGCCTGGATGAGCGACCGGCTTGCGCAGGTCCCCGGCATCGTCCCGCCGTACCAGCTCCCGCACGCCAGCTCGCCGTACATGCTCTACACCTGCCTCGTGCAACGGAACAGAGACGCGGTGCTCGATCACCTGCTGCGCGCGGGCATCGAGGCGCGCATCTACTTCCCGCCGGCGCACCTCCAGCCGATTTTCGCCGGCCGCGGCGCGCGCCTGCCCGTCACCGAGGACGTCGCCGCGCGCATGCTCTCGATTCCCATGCATTCCCGGCTGACGGCGGACGAGCTGGCACGGATCGCTGACGCGGTCGAGGAGGCGGTCAGCCGCGCGGCGCGGGCGAGGCCGTCGTCGCACCCGGTGGCCGCGCCGCGCGCCGCTCCGGGCGGGCTGCGGCAGCCGACCACGGCCCGGCCGGCCCGATGAGGCCGCTGCGGGCGGGCCTGGTCGGGCTGGGCGCCATGGGGCGGCAGCATGCCCGGGTGCTCGGCGAGCTGGCCGGCGTGGAACTGGCAGGCGCGGTAGACCCGGACCCGCGGGCGCGCGGCGCCGCGCGCTCGGTGCGCGCCGTGGCCGAGCTCGCCGAACTGCTCGCGCTCGGCATCGACATCTGCGTCGTCGCCGCCCCCACGCTGCTGCACGCCGACATCGGGCTCCGGCTGGCGCAGGCCGGCGTGCACACCCTGATAGAGAAACCGCTGGGCAGCGATCCGGCCAGCGCGCGCATGCTGGCGGAGGCCTTCGAGGAGCGGCGGCTGATCGGCTGCGTCGGGCACATCGAGAGGTACAACCCGGCACTGCGCTCCCTGCGCGCCCGGCTGGCCCAGGGCGAACTCGGCGTGGTCTTCCAGATCGCGACCCGGCGCCAGGGGCCGTTCCCGGCCCGGATCCGCGATGTCGGGGTCGTGATGGACCTGGCCACGCACGACATCGACGTCACGCAGTGGATCACGGGCAGTCACTACCTCAGCGTGTCAGCCTTCGCCGGCCGTCCCAGCGGCAGGCCGCACGAGGACCTGGTCGCGGTCAGCGGCGTGCTGTGCGACGGGACGATCGCGAGTCACCTGGTCAACTGGCTTTCCTCGCTGAAGGAGCGGGTGGTCACGGTGACCGGCGAACGCGGCTGCCTGATCGCCGACACGGTTGCGACCGAGCTGTGGTTCCACCGCAACGGCGCCGTCACCGCGGCCGGCCCGGCCGATCACCCGTTCCACGGCGCATCGGAGGGCGACCTGATCCGGTACGCCGTCGCCAAGCGCGAGGCACTAGCCACCGAGCTGGAGAACTTCCGCGACGCCGTGCTCGGCAAGCCCGCGGAGATCGTCACCATGCGGCAGGGCGTCGAGACGATCGAGGTCGCCGCCGCGGTACTGGCGGCATCCAGCGGCTGCACCGCCGTCCGGCTGGCCGACGGCCGGCCAGGACTGGCTGACCTGCCCGTTGCCGCGCTGCCGGCCGGCCACCGGGCGGCGAGGTGACCGGGCGGCTGGCGGTCGCCGGGCCGGCCACCGTCACGGTCGTGGGCCTCGGCAAGATCGGCCTGCCGCTCGCCGTCCAGATGGCCGGGAAGGGAGCCCGGGTTCGCGGTGCCGACGTGGACCCGGCAGTCGTGCGCCTGGTATCCGACGGCCGCCCGCCGTTCGCCGGCGAACCCGGCCTGGCCGGGCGGCTGGACGAGGTCGTCAACGCCGGCCTGCTGACCGCGACCACCGACACGACCGCGGCCGTTGCGGAAAGCGACGTCGTCGTGGTGGTCGTCCCGCTGGTGACCGACGCGGCCGGCCAGCCCGACTATGGCGCCGTCGACGCAGCCACCGCCAGCATCGCGGCCGGGCTGCGGGCGGGCAGCATGGTCAGCTACGAGACCACGCTTCCTGTGCACTCCACCCGGCGGCGGCTGGGGCCGGCCCTGGCCGCGGGCTCGGGCCTGCGCCCCGGGCTGGACTTCCTGCTCTGCCACAGCCCGGAACGGGTGTCCAGCGGGACGATCTTCGCCGACCTGCGGCGCTATCCCAAGCTGGTCGGCGGCATCGACGCCCGCAGCGGCGAGCGCGCCGCGCGGTTCTACCAGGCGGTACTCGACTTCGACGAGCGCCAGGACCTGCCCAGGCCGAACGGGGTGTGGGATCTCGGCAGCGCCGAGGCCGCCGAGTTCACCAAGCTGGCCGAGACGACCTACCGCGACGTCAACATCGCGCTCGCCAACGAGTTCGCCCGGTTCGCCGGCGCCGCAGGCATCGACATGTACCAGGTCATAGCGGCGGCCAACAGCCAGCCGTACAGCCACCTGCACCGGCCGGGCATCTCGGTCGGCGGGCACTGCATCCCGGTGTACCCGCGGCTCTACCTGGCTGGCGACCCCGCAGCGCGGCTGCCTGCCGCGGCGCGTGAGATCAACGACGCCGCTCCCGGACAGGCCGTGCAGATGCTCGCCGAGCTGACCGGAGGCGTGGCCGGCCTGCGGGTGGCCGTGCTTGGCGCCGCCTACCGGGCCGGCGTGAAGGAGACCGCGTTCTCCGGCGTCTTCGCCGTCGTGCGCGAGCTTGCCCGGCGCGGCGCCGCCGCGCTGGTGCATGACCCGCTGTATCACGACGACGAGCTGCGCAGGCTGCGGCTGCCGCCGTACCGGCTGGGCGAGGCGTGTGACGCGGTGATCGTCCACACCGACCACCCCGAGTACCGCGCCCTGGTGCCCGGCGACCTGCCCGGGGTGCGGGCGCTGGTGGACGGCCGCGCGATCACCGACCCGGAGGGCTGGGGCGCGATCCCGCGGCGGGTCATCGGCGCCGCTGCCCCCGCCGGGCCGGCCCGGCGAGCCGGGCGTCTCGCCGACGGCGGGCGGCCGTCAGGGCCGCGCCAGCCAGCCGGGCTCGGCCGGGTAGCCAGGGAGGTCGAGCTGGCCGGTCAGCGCGGCCCGGCTCAGGATGCTGGCGAGCTCGCCGGCCTGCGCACCCTGGCCCGCCCGCTCGGCCTCGACGGGCGGGAATACCGAGCGGACGCCGGTCAGCAGCCCGGCCAGCGGCGGCGCCGGCTGGCGGCCGGCAGCGAACAGAGCCTGGCTGGCGACTAGGGCCAGGATGGCGAGCACGCCATCCAGGCACTCGGCGGCCCGGCACTCGCTGCGGTACGCGCCGAACACCGGCGAGGCGATGTCGTTCTGGGTGTCGTTGATGCTGGCGGGCAGCAGGGTGGGCGCGGCGGCCGCCCTGGCCTCCTCCACCAGCCCGGTCGCCACCCAGCCGAAGAGGTTGGTCGCACCGCCTGAGGCCCCGGCTACGAAGCCGGCCGGGGCGAGCAGGTGCGGCAGCCCTGAGGTGGGGCTGTGCATGGCGGTCACCTGGCGCTGCGCCACCAGGGCCAGGTCCGCCCAGGCGGCGGTCAGCCAGTCGATCGCCGGGCCGGCCGCCCCGTTGTGGAATCCGCCGGTCGAAAGCACGCGGCCGGACGGGTGACCGGCACCGGGCGGCAGGTACACCGGGTTCTCGGTGACCGAGCCCAGCGCAGTCGTTGCCGCGTGCAGCACCGCCTGGACGCCGCGCTGGGCCTGGCCGAGGACCTGCCCGATGATGCGGTAGCTGACCGGCGCCTGATGGCCCAGCCGCCCGGCCGCGTCGGCGCCGCGCAGGTGGCCGCGCAGCCGCCGCAGCACCGCGCGGTCCGCCTCGTCCCCACGCAGGCCGTCCAGGGCCTCGTCATAGGCGTCCAGCGGAGCGCGGAACGCCTCGACCGACAGCGCGAAGATGGCCTCGGCCAGGCGCAGCCGGTGCCCGGCGTGCAGGGCCACGTCGGCGGTCAGCGCGGTAGCGCACGGTGAGCCGTTGAGCAGGGCCATGCCCTCGCCCTCCGCAAGGTCGCCGTCGACGGGCGCCATCACGTGCATGAGGGGCAGCACCTCCCCGGCGCCTTGCTGCCCGTCCAGCGGCACCTGCGGCAGCGGCCCGGCCAGCAGCGCGGCCACCCGCCTGGCGAGCTCGGGCCGCACCTTGGCATGGCCGCCGACGAAGTCGGCCAGCCGGGCGAAGACGATGCCGCGCACGACGCGCTGATCCAGGCAGTCCCGGCCGAAGCCGCGGCCGACCCCGCGGAAGCGGCGCGCGTAGCCGAGCTGTTCCTCCGGCGGGATCACGGTGCCGACCTCGACGCCCGGGCGCGTGGTCACCCCGTAGATGAAGCCGTGCGGGTCAGCCCGCAGGAGGCGCTCGAACCCGGCCCTGGCCTCGGCCATCGCCCGCACTGCGGCCGCGCCGATGACCACGCCCTCGCCGGTCACGGTCACCCGCCGGAACGCATCGAGGGTGAAGTCCGCCCGGTCGTTCAGCACCACGGTCATGCCTCATCCTGACAGGCCGGCGCCGTGCCGGAGCACGTCCATGGCCGCGGCCTGATCCCTCCCCCATACCGGAGAGTCAGCCGCGGCTGGGAGGCCGGTTCCCGGCGTGCTCGCCGGCCCTCGCGGCAGTCCGCAAGCCTCGCACCGCCGGATTTTGCACTGCTACCCGAGCGCAACGTTCCGCGCACCGGGCGGCTAACCGGCGAGCCGGAATCTGAGGTCGCAGCGATCGGAAGCCCGCCAGAAAGGGCCTCCAGCAGATCTCGGGGGAGAACGAAATGTCCGGCACGAAGGCCCAGCCAGTCAGCAGCACCCGCAGCGCGCTCCGGCGGGCCGCCGCCTACGCGATCGCCTCATCGGCCGCGGCCGGGGTCTTCCTCTCGGTCGCCGCGGCCAGCGCGCCCGCCGCGCAGGCCGGCACCGCAAGCGGCACCGCCCGCATCCAGGCCCTGCTGGACAACCCGGTTCACGGCACCGTGAACCTGCCCAGCGGCACCTTCACCATCAGCCAGCCGCTGCGCCTGCACCAGGGCGAGCGGATCATCGGCCACCACACCACGCTCCGCGTCGCGGCCGGCCTGGGTGACTACGCCGCGATGCTGGCCGGCGCCAGCGCCACCACCGACCTGTCCGGGCTGGCCATCACCGGCGTGACCTTCGACCAGAGCAGTGCGGCCAACCCGATCCGCCACCCCGGCAGGCTCCTCACCGGCATGCCCCGGTTCGTCCTGCTGGTCGGCGCGGGCAACGGCATCACGATCACCGGCAACAAGTTCGTCGGCACCGACAACCTCAACACCATCGTCACCGGCGGCGGCACCCGCAACGTCACGATCAGCGGCAACTCCTTCCAGACCCGCAACGCCGCGCTGCACGACCACTCCAGCATCTACACCAGCGGCACCAGCACCGTGATCAGCAACAACACCCTGGCCGGCCGGGCCGCCTACCACAGCGCAGCCATCGAGGTGCACGGCGACGGCGTCACAGTCACTGGCAACCGCATCCGTGGCTACTACCGCGGCGTGAATGTCGTCGCCTCCAACTCCGTGTTCCGCGGCAACCACGTGGCCGGCGCGGCCAGCCCGGTCGACCTGTGGTCCGTCGCCCCGACCGCCCTGCACAACGTCACGATCACCGGCAACGTGCTGAACCGCAACCTGCCCTACTGGCGCCACGTCCTGGCCCGCTACGGAGCGCACCTGCCGGCCGCCAAGTACCTGCGCCCGGTGACCAGGGACGAGACCTCCACGCTGCCCTTCCGCAACATCGTCATCCACGGCAACCACGGCTGACCCGCCCGCCCGGCGCTCCGCCGCCCGGGTACCTCGCCGCCCCGGCCGCTCTCCCCGGCCCGGGGCGGCGAAGCCGCGCCCGTCCGTCGTCAGCGCAGCGGGCGGGCCGGTACCCCGGCCACCACCAGGCCGTCCGGCACGTCCCGGGTAACGACGGCGCCCGCACCTATCGTCGCGGCCGGCCCGATCCGCAGGCCCGGCAGCACGCAGGCGTTGGAGCCGACGGTCGCGCTGGCGCCGAGCGTCACCGCGCCGGCGATGTTCGCCCCCGGCAGCACGGTCACGAAGTCGCCGAGCGCCGAGTCATGCCCCACCGAGGCGTTGTAGTTGACCTGAACATGAGCGCCCAGTAGCGCGCCGGTGGAGACGAACGCGCCGGCGAGCACCACGCAGCCAGGACCGGGGACCGCGCCGGGCGAGATGACCGCGCGCGGGTGGATCACCTGGCCCGCCAGCAGGCCGCGGGCAAGCAGCGCGGCGGCCAGCCGGGCGCGGGCCCGCGGATCGGCGATCGCGACGACGAACGTGCCGGCCTTGGCCCGGCCGGGGCGGCGCACGCGCACCCCGTCGACCTCGCTGGCCAGTGCGTGATCGTCAAGGAATTCCAGGTCGCAGGCGGGAAGCGGGGACGCCGCCCGCAGCGCATCGAGCGTCTCCCGGCCGAAACCCCCGGCGCCGACGATGAAGAAGGTCATCGTCGCGCCTGCGTCAGCGCGTCAAGGAAGCGTCCGGCGAGTGTGGTAGCACCGTGATTCTGCTGTACCCACGCCCTGCCGTGCTCGCCCATCCCGCGGCGCCCCGCCTCGCCGAGGGCCCGCATCCGCAGCAGCGCGTCGGCCACCGCACCGGGTGACGCGCAGGGCACGCAGACGCCACCTCCTGACGCGCTGACCGGGCAGTCGGGGATGGCGCAGACGGAGACCACCGGCCGCCCGCTGGCCAGGTAGTCGAAGAGCTTGTTGCAGCTCAGGCCGTATTTGTAGACGGCGGGGTCGCGCAGGCAGAAGAGCGTGACGTCGAGGGCCTCCAGCACGCCAGGAACCGCGCGCTTGGGCACCGGCGGCCAGAACAGGACGTTGGCGAGGCCGTGGTCGCTGGCGAGCCGCTCACACCGCACCTTGTCCGGCCCGTCGCCGACGAAGACGATCGTCACCTGCCCGTCTGCGCGGTCCCGCAGCTCGCGGGCGCTCTCGACCAGGATGTCGACGCCGTTCACCGGCCCGTGCGAACCGACGTATCCACCCACCAGGCGGCCCGCCCGCCGCTCATCCAGGATCCGCTGCACGAGCGCGGCGGCGTCATCGCCGCCCGGGCCGGCCGCCCGGCTGGCGCCGGCGATGCCGTCGGGGGCGTCCGTGATCCCGCTCGGGGCGTCGGCGATCCCGTTCGGGACGTAGGCGATCCGCTCGGCCGGGACCCCGTGCCCCCTGATGTAGTCGGTCGCGAGCGGCAGCAGGCAGATCACCATGCGGGCCCGGCGGTACAGGAAGCGCTCCAGCAGGGTCAGCACCCGGGCGGCGGCGCTGCGCTCCGGCAGCTTTCCGATGTCGATCAGCGCCCGCGGCCAGAGGTCGCGCACCTCGAACACGAACGGCACCCGGCGAAGCTTGCCGATCAGCAGCGCGGCGGCAGCCGCCGCCAGGTGCACCGAGGAGCCGACCACCACGTCGGGCCGCGGAAAGCGGCGCTGGGCCCGCAGCGCGCCCAGCGCATAGCCGACCATGTTCCGCACCCGGCGCCGGTCATTGCCTGAGTAGCTGCAGGTGCGGATCCAGACGAACCGGACGCCGTCCACGATCTCGGCGCGGATCCGCTCGCCCGGCCGCAGGCGCTCTTCCCGCCTGCTGAAATGACTGAAGCTGCTGGCGAATATCGTGACGTCGTGGCCTTGCCGCGCAAGCACCCGGCCGAAGTCATAATGGCGCGTCCCGGCCGGCCGGTCCGGCGGCGAGGCGTAGTGGTTGAGAATCCAGATCCTCATCCCGCGCGCGCCTCCCCCAGCCGCCCGGCCAGCTCGGCGACGACCCGCGCGGCCGCGCCGCCCTCCCCGTAAGGCCGCGGCGGCTCGCCCGGCGGGCGCGGGCGGGTCGCCGCCGCGGCAAGGTCGCGAGGATCGGGTACGACCACGTTCCATCCGCCCTGGAGCGTCTCTGGCCACTCCGTCCGCGCCCGCAGGGTCGTGCAGGGGACGCCGAGCATCAGCGCCTCCTTCTGCAGCCCGCCGGAGTCGGTGACCAGCCCCCGGGACGCGGCCAGCGCTGCGATCATCCTGGGATACGGCAGCGGGTCGCCGGCCTTGACGGATCCGGCCGACAGCGGCAGGCCGAGCCGGTGCGCCCGGTCGGCGAGCCGCGGGTGCGCGAGCAGCCGGACCGGCAGCGGGCAGGCGGCCAGCGCGCTGAGCGTCGCCGCGAGCCGGCCCGGGTCGTCGGTGTTCTCCGGCCGGTGGATGGTGGCTATCAGGTACGGCTCCGCGCCGGCGAAGGCCGGGAGGAACCGGGCCGGCGCCGCCGCGACGCTGGCGCGCACCGCCATGAGGGCATCGGCCATCACGTCGCCGACCAGCACGGTCCGCGCGGCGAGCCCTTCACCGGCCAGGTTGGCGGCGCCCGCCGCTGACGGCGCGAGCAGCAGGTCCGCCAGGTGATCCGCGACGACCCGGTTGCGCTCCTCGGGCATCTTCCGGTCGAACGACCGCAGGCCCGCCTCCAGGTGCGCCAGCGGCAGGTCACGCTGCGCTGCCGCGAGCGCGCCGCCGAGGGTCGAGTTGGTGTCCCCGTACACCAGCACCCAGTCCGGCCGGTGATCGCCGAGGACGGGGTCAAGGCCGGCCAGGATGCCGGCGGTCTGGGCGGCGTGCGGCGCCGATCCGACGCCGAGGTTCACCGTGGCCGGCGGGATGTCGAGATCGTCGAAGAACGCACCGGACAGCAGCCGGTCATAGTGCTGACCGGTATGCACGATCACGTGCTCATGGCCGTGATCACTGAGCGCGCGGTCGACCGGCGCGAGCTTGACGAACTGCGGCCGCGCGCCGACCACGCTCAGTACCCGCACAGGCTTCCCGTCCTGCTCATCGCCGCTACCGAGGGCCGCCACGCCGCCGCCGGCGCGCCGGGCCCCAGGCTCGCAAGCTATCACTGTGAGTGTTCAGTTGTATACTTTAAGCCACCAGCCATTCCTGTGGAGCCAACCGAGGGCCTGCCGTTGCTCATATCCCCGAAGCACGCCCCGGCGCCGGCCGAGCCCTCGGACATATCCGGGTGGCGGCGCCGGCTTCGCCTGGCCCTGCCAGGCATAAGCCCGGCCACCGTCGGCGGCACCATCGGCGTCCGGATCGCCTCGTCAATGCTCGGATTCGGCGCCGCCATCATCACCGCGCGCGGCCTCGGACCGCATGGGCGCGCCCAGCTTGCGGTGATGGTCGCCGTGCCCGGCCTGTTCAGCGTCGTGGGCGTGCTGGGGCTTGACAACGCCAACGCCCGCTTCTCCGGGTGGTCGCACTCCGCGTACCGGCAGATCGTCCGCCGGTCCGCGGCGTTCTCGGCCGCCGCTGGCATGCCCATGGCCGCGGCATGGTGGCTGGCTGGCTGGATATGGCCGCCGGCGCGGCTTGGGCTTACCCTCGGACTTGGGCTGCTCAGCGCCGGACTGTGCCCGGTCAGCCTGCTGGTTGTGCTGCTCGGCGCGGCCGAGATCGGCCGGGGGCGGGTGGCGGTCTACAACCTCGTGGCCATTACCGGCACGACGACGTTCACTGCGGGCGTGGTCCTGCTGCTGGCGACAGGCCGCCTGTCCGTGGTGGGATGCTTCATCGCCTGCGGAGCCGGTCAGCTGGTGGGCGCCGTGGCCCTGCTGCTGCTGGCGACCCGGCGAGCCCATCCGGACGGCGACCTGGTCCCGATGCGCCGGTACTGCAGTTACGCCGCCCGCTCCTATCTGCCGAACCTGGCCCAGTACGGCCTGCTGAGGCTGGATGTGCCGGTCATCCAGGTGCTGGCCGGGTCGACCGCCGTGGCACTGTATGCGGTGGCGCTGCCGGTCGGCGAGGCGCTCCTGCTGATCCCCAGCGCGGTGGCGCTCGTGATCTTCCCGCGAGTGACCGCCGGAGCGGTCGGCACCAAGGCGGCGGACCGGATCGGCCGCACGGTGTTCTTCAGCACCGCGATTCTCGCCGCCGCCATGGCCCTGTCCGCCCCAGTGATCATTTCGGTGCTCTATGGCGCCGAGTACAGCGGCTCGGTTGCCGTGATCTGGTGGATGCTGCCTGGGCTGGTCATCTTCAGCGGCAGCCGTCCGGTGCAGGCCTACCTTGCCGCGACCGACAAGCTCAGGCTGATCATCGTGGCCACCGCGGCCGGGCTCACGGCTTGCCTGGCCGGCCTGCTGCTGCTCACGTCCCGGTTCGGGGCGCTGGGGGCCGCGGCAGCCGATTCCGCTGGTTACCTGGCGTTCACCCTGGTCCTGATCGGGGGGCGGCTGCATCCCGCGCGGGCGGCGGAACTCACCGCGGGCTGGCGGCGGTCGGCCTGGCGCGAGACGCTGCGGGCGGGCGCGGCTGCGCGCCAGCTGGCCCGCAGCAGTGCGCGCCCGATCATGGCGGCCGGGCTCACCGCGGCGGCCGGGCTCACCGCGGCGGCATTGTCCGTATCCGGCCGGGCTGGCGCAATCGCCGAGATCCTGATCCTCGTCGTTGTGCTGGTGGTGCCGAGCGCCGCGCTGTACGTACTCGCCATCGCCATCCCCGTGTCGCAGACCACCTTCGGAGCTCCGCTGCTGACGAGCAAGAACCTCGCGGTGCTCGTCGTCGTCTGCCTGGTGGGCCACCTGGTCATGCGCCGGGTGACTCGCCCGAGGGCGGCAACGGCGGCGCTCGCCGTCGCGCTGGTGGGGTACTTCATCGCATCGGCAATCCTGGCCGACGGCGGAAACGGCGGCCAGAACTGGCGCTATGTGCTCATCCTCGCGATACCGCTGGTGTGCCTGCCGCTGAGCGCGGGTGACGGCGCGGCCACCCGCCGCGCCCTGGTGCTGCTGAGCTTCACGGCAGCATGCCTGGCGGTGGTAGAAGTGGCGACCGCCGGTGCGTCCCTGGTGGCATCCGCGGACCTTTCCGCGGCCAGCAGCGCGGCGACGGCGGCCGGGCGGACCGGTGCGGTGAACCACAATGCGGAGGGTGCGCTCTTCGTCCTCGCCCTCGCCGTGCTGCTGGTCCGGCTCCCCCGGATCCGGGATGTGATCGCCAGGCTGGCGTTCGGCGCTGCCATCGTGGCACTGGCGCTCGGCGTGGCCTATTCCTTCAGCCGGGCCGCCTACCTCGGGGCCCTCGCCATGATCGCTCTCTTCGCCGTGCGCCGGTCGATCCGCGGCCTCGTCGGCATGGCCGTGAGCCTCGGCTGCCTGCTGCCGCTGCTGCCTGCGGAAGTTACCGCCCGGCTCGGAACAGTGTCGAGTTCCAGCGGCCTGGACGTCGACTCGGCGGTCCGGCTCGACTTGTGGAGCAGTGCACTGCGCATGCTCGACACGCACCCGGTCTTCGGCGTTGGCTACCTAAACTTCGCCAGCAACCTCCCGACCTTTTTCATCGATACCGGCAACTACAGCTCCTTCCCCATTCAGCTTTCGCAGCTCGAATTTGCCCACAACATCTACCTCACTGTGCTAGCCGAGACCGGGATCGTCGGCGCGCTCCTCGTCGGCGCCCTGGTCGTCATCGGCTGGCGCCGGGCATGGTCGGCGGCCCGCGCTGGCGACTGGGCAGGCGAGAGCGCCCTACTCGCCTTCGTCGGCGTCGGCGTCTGCTCCGCGTTCGGCGAAGTGCTTCTCGTCCCGCCCATCCTGGCCGCCTTCGTGATGGTCGTCCTGGCCGCGCGCCGCCCCGCCGGGGTCGTGCGTGACTGAGCTGCTGGCGGAGCGGGAGCCAGCGGCGAAACCCGGCCGGCCGCTGCGGGTGCTACAGGTGGCCGGCACATCGGTCGGCGGCGACTGGTTTCATGACCAGGTAACCGGCCTGGCTGCGCGCGGTCACATCGTGCGCGCCGTGCTGCCCGGTGACGGCCCGCTGGCCGGCCGGCTACGGGCCAGCGGCATCGATGTCGAGATCATCCCGTTCGGCCTTACCCGTCGGCTCGGCGAGATCCGCCGGGTCGTGTCCGCGGAGTTGCGGCTACTGCGCTGTGTCCGCGCCTTCCGGCCGGACGTCATCCACGCTCACCTGATCGGGGCGGTGCTGGCCTGCCGGCTTGCCTCGGCGGGTGAACGGCGTGCGCTGCGGGTCATCCAGGCACCGGGAAAGACCAGCCTGCTGTCCCCCCGGCTGCAGTGGCTCGACCGGCGAACGCTGTTCCGGGACGACCTGGTCATGGGCTCCTGCAACGCCATCGCCGGCCAGTACCTGGCGCTGGGAGCGCGATCGGTGGCGGTGAGCTATTACGGCTGCGATGTGCGCCGGCTCGACCCGCTGACCACCGGGGCCGCATTCCGCGCGGAGTTCGGCCTCAGCGGCACTGTCCCGACGGTGGGGATGGTGGCGCACATGTACTCCAGCCGACTGCACGACCTGAACGACAGGGGCATCAAGGGCCACGAGGTCTTCCTGGACGCCGCGCCGCTGATCCTGCGGGAGGTGCCCGGCGCGCACCTATTCGTCGTCGGCGATGAGCTCGTCGGCGACGGGCAATACCGGCGCGGCCTCGAGTCCAGGGCCGCCGCCCGGGGACTGGGCGGCCGGGTGCATTTCACCGGGCACCGCACCGACATCGCATCCGTGCTGGCGGGCCTGGACGTCGTCGTCAACCCGTCGCTGGAGGAGTCGGCCTGCTACACCATGGTCGAGGCGCTGCTGATGCGGCGGGGCGTCGTGGCGAGCAACGTCGGCGGGCTTCCGGACACCGTGCAGCACGGCGAGACCGGTCTGCTGGTGCCGCCCGGCGATCCCGCGGCGCTGGCCGTCGCGGTCACGGAACTCCTCGCCGACCCGGGGAGAAGGCGCACGATGGGCCGCTGGGGCCGCGAGCGCTGCCTGCGCAAGTTCGACATCAACGCGACCGTGGCCCAGGTGGAGGCGCTCTACCGGGACGGGCTGCGGGAGCTGAACCGAGGCAGGCGATGCTGACTAGGCCAGCCCGGCATGGTCGCGCCCGCCGCCCAGGCCATGCCTGAGCAGGGGTTGCGCGTCCTGCAGGTGACGGCGACCTCGGTGGGCGGTGCCTGGTTCCATGATCAGGCAACAGCCCTGGCCAGCCGGGGGCATACCGTGCGCGTGGTCCTGCCCGACCCCGGTCCGCTGGCCGACCGCCTGCGGGCCGCGGGCATCAGCACGGACATCGTCCCGTTCCGCGGCAGGCGGCTGAACCAGCTTCCCCGGGTCACCGCCGCCGAGTTGCGGCTGGCGCGGCTGTTCCGGGCCTTCCGGCCAGACGTCATCCACGCGCACCTGCTGAAGGCGGTCGTCTCCTGCCGCCTGGCAGCGGCCGGCTGCCCGGCCGCGCTCCGGGTGAGTCAGATGCCGGGGACCGCCCACTTGCACAGCCCGCTGCTGCGGTGGATAGACCAGGCGACGCTGGTCCGTGACGACCTGACAATCGGCTCCTGCCAGGCCATCGCCGAGCGATACCGGGCCATGGGCGCGCGATCCGTGGCGGTGAGCTACTACGGCTGTGACGTCGGCAGGATCGATCCGCTCACCTCGGGAGCCGGGTTCCGCCGCGAGTTCGGCCTGACGGACCGCACTCCGACCGTCGGCATGGTGGCGCACATGTACCCGACCCGGCTCCGGGCCTTCCGGGAGGTCGGGGTGAAGGGGCATGAGGTATTCCTTGCCGCGGTCCCGCTGGTCCTGCGCCAGGTGCCCGCCGCCCACTTCTTCGTCGTCGGAGATGAGCTCGTCGGCACCGGCGAGTACCGGCAGACGCTGGAGGCCATGGCGAGCGCGCTCGGGGCCGGCCCGCGGGTGCATTTCACTGGCCACCGCAGCGACATCGCCGGCGTGCTCGCCGGGCTTGACGTCGTTGCCTGCCCGTCGATCGAGGAATCGGCTTCGTACGCGATGGTCGAGGCGCTGCTCATGTGCAAGGGCGTGGTGGCGAGCAACGTCGGCGGGCTGCCGGACACGGTGCTGCCGGGGAGAACCGGCTTGCTCGTACCGCCGGCCGACCCGGCGGCGCTGGCCGCGGCGGTGACCGAGCTGCTCAGCGACCCCGCCCGGCGGCAGCAGCTTGGCAGCCGGGGACGAGACCACTGCCTGCGCACTTTCGACATCAGCGCGACGGCGGCCGGGGTGGAGGCGCTGTACCGCACCGGCCTGAGCCGCAAGCGGGCGGGCCGCAAGCAGGCGGAGCAGGCCGCATGAGGACACGACCTGGCCCGGCCAGGAGCCCGCTGCCGCTTGTCGCCAACGCCCTGGCTGACCTGCGGGTACGCCACTACCCGGTGGAGGCGGCCAGCGTCCCGCCAGACGGGAGCGGGCGCCACCCGCTCGACCTGCGTGCCATAGCAGCACCGCGCGGCGCTGGCGCCGCCGTCAGCGCAATCCGGGAAACCGGTTCCGGGCAGCCGCGGGCAAGGCGCGGTTCGTGCTGACGGCCGGGCATGCCTGACGGCCGCGCGCTGACCATCATGCTGGTGGCGCCGGCCGCCTCGGTGCACACGGCGCGATGGGCGGCCGCGTTGGCCGACACCGGACACCGGGTCATCGTGGCCAGCTGGCCGCCAGGACCCGGGCTGCCCGGCGCCGACCTGCGCATTGCCCCGGGCGCAGGGACCTGGCCGGCCATCCGGGCGGTCCGGGCGGCGGGCTGGCTGCGGGGGCTGGTCAGGGACATCCGCCCCGACCTGGTGCACGTGCACTCCGTCGGCGCGCACGGGCTGCTCGCACTCGCCCTGCCGGGCGGCCCGGCGATGGTGGTGACCCCATGGGGCAGCGAGCTGCGGGCAGCGCGGCGGTCCGCGCCGCGGGCGGCGGTCATCTGGCTGGCCCTGCGCCGGGCCGCGCTGGTGCTGCCGACGTCGGCGGAGGTTGCCGCGGAGCTGACCGGCCGGTACCGGGTGCCGCCTGCCCGGATCCGGGTGCTTTCCTGGGGCGTGCCCGCGGAGCTGATCAGTGCGCTGCCGGGGATCCGCGCGCCCGCTGTCCGGCGGGAGTTCGGCATTCCCCCCGATGCCACCGTGGTGCTCGCGATCCGCAGCGCCTCCGCCACCTACCGGACCCGCGAGATCGTGGCCGCCTTCGCCCGGGCCGCTGCGGGCAGGCCGGAGCTCTTCCTCGTCGTGCTGGCCGGGCATCACCCCGACAGGGAGTCCGCACGGCGCGCCAAGGACGGATACCTCGGCCAGGTGCGCGCCGCCGCGGCCGGCCTCCGGGGCCGGATCCTGGTCGTGGGGCAGGCGCTCGCCCCGATGCGAGCTTTCGAGCTGATGTGCGCGAGCGACGTGGCCGTCTCGGTGCCCGCAGGCGACCAGCGCAGCTCGTCGGTTCTCGAGGCGGCGCTGGCCGGCTGCCACCTTGTCCTGTCCGACATCGCCCCCTACCGGGAGCTCGTCAGGGACGGGCTGGTGGCCGACCTGGTGGCCGAGCCGGTTCTGGACACGCTGGCTGACCGGCTGCGCACCGCTCCGGCCGGGGCCGCGGGCAGCGACCGCAACAGGCGGTTCATCCTGGGCCAGGAGGACGGGACGGCCAAGGTCGCCGAGCTTGAGCGGATCTACCTACGGCTAGCCCGGGCCTGACAGCGGCCGACTCGGCACACTAGTGCCATGACCGCTCCCGTGAGCTACCCGGAGCCGCCCGGGCCCGCGTTCCTGTTCGACCTGGACGGCACGCTCATCGACAGCGTGTACCAGCACGTGATCGCCTGGCGGCACGCCCTGTCCAGGCTCGACATCGACCTGTCGGTGTGGCGGATCCACCGGCGGATCGGGATGAGCGGCGGCCTGTTCGTGTCCGCCCTGATGCGCGAGACCGGCATCTCGCTGTCCACGGCGGACATCGACATGCTGCAGGAGGCTCACGCGGCGGAGTATCTAGCGCAGGCAGACTCCGTGCGGCCGCTGCCCGGTGCGGCTGAGTTGCTCGGTGCGCTCACCTCGCGGAAGGTGCCGTGGATGATCGCGACAAGCGGCCGAATGGCCACCGCTCGGCTTGCGCTGCCGATGCTCCGGCTGCCGGCGGACACCTTCATGGTGACCCGCGACCTAGTGCGGCGCGCCAAGCCCGATCCCGACCTGTTCCTCGCCGCTGCCGCCCAGCTCGGCATCAACCCGCGGGACGCCATGGTGGTGGGTGACAGCGTCTGGGACCTGCTGGCGGCCCGGCGGGCCGGCTCGATCGGCATCGGGCTGATGTCCGGCGGGTACGGCCGGGAGGAACTTGAACGGGCCGGCGCATACCGGGTCTACGCCGATCCGGCCGAGATGCTGGCCAGGGCCGACGAGCTCGGCGTGCGCGACCTGACCGGCTGAGCTGCCCGGCCGGCTGAGCTGCCCAGCCGCACCGCCCGGCCGCACTTCATGGCCGCACTTCATGGCCGCACTTCATGGCCGCACTTCATGGCCGCCCCTCCGGCCGCATCGGCCGACCGCGGCGGGCGAGCCGCAGCGCTTCTCCGGCATATCCGCCCAGCTCCTTGACAAGGGCGGCCTGCAGGACGCATAGTTAACCTGTTAGTTCTAGAACAAGGTGGTTATGAAATGGCGGCGGACCAGCTCAGCCTGGTGTTCGGGGCGCTCGCGGATCCGATCCGGCGGGCGATCCTGACCAGGCTGACGCAGGGAGGCGCGACGGTGGCCGAGATTGCGGCGCCGTTCAGCGTGTCCCAGCCGGCGATCTCCCGGCACCTCAAGGTGCTGGAGCAGGCGGGCCTCATCTCGCGCACCCGGCGCGCGACCGCCAGGCTCAGCCACCTCGATGCCGAGCCGCTGCGTGCGGTGACCACCTGGCTGGCGCGTTACCAGCGGTTCTGGGACGAGAGCCACGAGCGCCTGGACGAGCTGCTCGCGGCGCTGCAAGGCGAAGGCACGGACGAATCCGGCCGCGACAACGCGGTCCTGGCGAAAGGAACCGACGATGGGTAAGACGCAGATCACCGCCGAGCCCGGCATTCCGCAGATCATCATCACCCGGGAGTTCGACGCACCGCGCGACCTGGTGTTCCGCGCGTACACCGACCCGGAACTTGTGGTGCAGTGGCTGGGCCCGCGCGACCTGACCATGACCATCGACCAGTACGACGTCCGCGACGGCGGCAAGTGGCGGTACGTCTCGACGGACACCGGCGGCAACGAGTACGGATTTCACGGGGTCTTCCATGGCACCCCGTCACCGGACAGCATCGTGCAGACCTTCGAGTTCGAGGGCGTGCCAGGGCACGTCTCACTGGACACGCTCACTCTCGAAGAGCAGGACGGCAAGACCCTGGCGCGCTCCGTTTCGAGTTTCCAGTCGGTCGAGGACCGGGATGGGATGGTCTCATCCGGTATGGAGGGCGGCGTCCACGAATCCCACGAGCGCCTGACGGAACTGCTCGCCAGGCTGCAGGACGGCTGAGGCGGGACGCGACTCCCCGGGTGCGGTCAACGCCCCGCCCCGGCCGGGCTGAGCAGCCGGGCAGCCGCACCGCACCGGCTCATCGATCAACATCACCTGCGGCTCCGTCGTCACTTAGCGCCAGGCGCCGATCAGCTGATCCGGCCCCCACACCAGGTCGACCGCCCCGGTGTCGGCATCGAGTTCGATTCCGGACAGGGAAGCCACCACAAGGCCCGTCTGGCCGAGAGTGAAGCCGGGTACCTGGGGCGCCGAGCGGGCGAGGTCCGCCAGGTCATGGCGGTCGAAAGGGGAGGCCAGCCACTTGACGGAGCCGATGAAGGAGATCTGCCCGGCGACGGGGGCATGGTCGGCACCAACGAGGTCAACCTCCGGGTCGAACTGCCGGTTCCACCAGCCCCCGACTGTCTCGGCCTGACTCCACGGCAGGGCTCCGTCGACGGCCGCCAGTTCCAGCGAATGGCGCACCAGCGGCTCGACGGCCCGGCCGCGCCAGGTGGCCCAGCGACGCCCGATCAGATGGAAGGCTGCCTCGGGCCGCCCCCGGCGGACCTGCTCCTGGGCGCCGCGAAGCACCGCCAGGTACAAGCGCAGATTGCTGTCGGCTATGCGATAGAGAGCCGGCCTGCCCGGGCGGGTGGACAACGGCTCGTCCATAGCCAGGATTCGTTTCTCCTCGACCAGGCGGCGCAAGAGCGGGGACAGGGAGCCTGAGGGCAGCGCGCCCTGGCGGCTGCCGGCCGTCGCGGCGATGTTGGCGTGGGTACGGTCACCGCCGCCGACGGCCTCCAGGACGCGGCGGGCCTGATCCGGGGCGGGGAACTCGGCCAGCAAGGATGACTCAGGAACGGAGAAGACGGGGGAAGCGGGGTCCGCGCATTCCTGTTCCAGGAAGGGCAGGGCGGGAGTGGCGTGCGGCCAGGTGCGCAGAACGCCAGGCAGCCCGCCGGAGATCAGATGGGCGTCAACAGCGTCGCCGGCGTTCAGCCCGAGGGCCTCGCCGGTCTCGGCGGGGTTCAGCGGCCCCAGGGTCAGGTTGTCGGCACGGCCGTAGAAGGGACGGTCATAAGCCGTCAGGCGTTCCATCATGTGCAGGTCGCTGCCGAGCAGGAGCAGCAGTACCGGGTGCTTCGAAAGGAGCCGATCCCAGGCAGTCTGCAGGGCCCCGTCGAATAGAGCATCTTGTTCCGCGAGCCAGGGAAGCTCGTCTAGCACCACGATCGAGGGCCGGTCCGGCAGCGCTGAAGCCAGCGCACGGAAGGCCTCAGGCCAGCTACCGGAGCCCCCCGAGGGCACCAGGTGCCCATCGCGGGGAAGAGAGGAGTCCCTGAGCTCGGACAGGAATTCGCTCACGGCTTCAACAGGCGAGGCGCCCTTCGTCGCCGCGAAGAACACGTATGGCACGTCAGCCTGATTGCAGAACTCCTGAACCAGACGAGACTTGCCGACCTGACGGCGGCCCCGTATCGCCAACGCCGTCCCGGCGCCGGAGACAGCCACGTGCTCAAGGCGCTTCTCGAGCAGGGCAAGCTCCGCCTTCCGCCCGATGAATGATGATGCCAACATAGACTCCATCTATGTAGATCCGATCTACGTAGATGAAATCTACCATGCCAGCAAGATTTATGGCACCCTGCTGGCCTGGGCGCTGGAGAGGCTGCGCCGGGCAGTCTCCGGATAAATGAACTTCGGGTCGCAGGCCTTAGCCGCCGGCCATGGCGCCGACGATAAGGAACGGCTCTGCCCCGTCGGCCACGGCGGCAGGCAGCGGGGCATCCGGCGGCTGGTGGGACAGATCCTGCTCACAGGCGAAGAACCGGACGAATGCCCGGCGCTGGCCGGTGGCACGATCGCGGATCGTCCCGCGCAGCATCGGATAGCGGTCCTCCAGCGCATCGAGGACCGAGCACTGGGTGACCTCGCCATCGACGGCTAGCTCCACCTCGCCGTCAAGCCGCGCAAGCGTCCGCAGGTGCGCCGGGAGCACGATACGTATCACGGCAGCGTCTGCACCTCGACGGACAGCACGGCCGGCAGGTCCCGGACGATCGGCGCCCAGCTGTCGCCGGCGTCGGCTGACGCGTACACCTGCCCGCCGGTCGTGCCGAAGTAGATCCCGGCCGAGTCGAGCGAGTCGACGGCCATCGCGTCGCGCAGCACGTTGACGTAGCAGTCGCGCTGTGGCAGCCCGTCGGTGAGGGCCTCCCACTCGTCACCGCCGGCGCGGCTGCGGTAGACACGCAGCTTCCCGTCCGGCGGATAGTGCTCCGAGTCGCTCTTGATCGGCACGACGTAGATGGTGTCCGGCTCGTGCGGGTGGACGTCGATCGGGAAGCCGAAGTCGCTCGGCAGGTTGCCGCTGACCTCGTGCCACGACTCGCCGGCGTCGTCGCTGCGCATGACGTCCCAGTGCTTCTGCATGTACAGCACTTCGGGGCGGGCCGGATGCATGGCGAGGTTGTGCACGCAGTGGCCGACCTCGGCGTCCGGATCGGGAATGCCCCCGGACTGCAGGCCGCGGTTCACCGGGCGCCACGTCTGGCCGCTGTCGTCGGTCCGGAACACCCCGGCGGCCGAGATCGCCGCGAACATCCGGGCGGGGGTCTTCGGGTCCAGCAGGATCGTGTGCAGGCACATCCCGCCGGCGCCCGGCTGCCAGGACGGACCCGACTTGTGACCGCGCAGGCCGGAGAGCTCCTGCCACTCCTGGCCGCCGTCGACCGAGCGGAACATGGCGGCGTCTTCGACTCCGGCGTAGACCGTGTCCGGATCGTCCAGGGACGGCTCCAGATGCCAGACCCTGGCGAACTCCCAGGGGTGCGGCGTGCCGTCGTACCACTGGTGCGTGCCGGGGACGCCGTCATAGCTGAACTGGCTGCCCACCGGCTGCCACGACGTGCCGCCGTCGTCGGAGCGCTGGATCTGCTGCCCGAACCAGCCGTTGGACTGCGATGCATACAGCCGGTCCGGGTCGGCAGGCGACCCCTTGAGGTGATACATCTCCCAGCCGCCGAAGTGCGGCCCGGAAACGTCCCATTCGTTGCGCTTCCCGTCTGCTGTCAGCACGAACGCACCCTTGCGCGTGCCCACCAGGACCCGTACGCCGCTCATCAGGACTCCCTTCCGGTCTAGCTAGACGCGATGACCATACAGTCCTGCACCGACAGAATCCCGGGCACGACGAGGCCTCCGCTGATGTTCCAGAGTGCCGCTACCCGCAGCACCGACCGTTACGACTGCCGCCAGGCCGCGGACTCACCGGCCAGCCGCCCGCGGATCTGACGGGCAAGTCACGGGCGGTCCAGGCCGAACCAGGCCCAGACGACCTTGCCGCCCCGGACGGGAGCCTGCGTGCCCCACCGGTCGCTGAGTGCCTGGACGATATCCAGGCCGCGGCCGCCTGCTGAGTCGTCGCCATGCGGGCGGTGCGCCGGCAGCTCACTGCAGGCATCCCAGACCAGTAACGTCAGCCGGCCGGGGTCGGCCGCGAGATACAGGGCCACGGGAGCGGCGCGCTGCTTCCTGGCCGTCGCCCGGACGGCATTGGTCACTAACTCCGAGACGACCAGTTCGGCGTCGTCCGCGACCTGGCCGAGTTCCCACGCGGCCAGCGCCTGCCTGGTGCAGCGGCGGGCATACGGCACGGCGCCGGGTGCGGCGGTCACCTCTACGTAGCTCCGGTGCGCCCTTCGGGTGGCCCACGAGCCGCCCGTACCGCCGGGCCCGGCACCCGGGATACCGCTCATCGGGAGCAGGACCAACCGAGCCACGGGCGCATCGCCCCGGCCACCCGGTGCACCGGCCTTGTCCTGCACTGCCGTCTCTCCCTGCCGCCGTGGCGAAACCCGATCACTGGTGGTCATCCTGCCCAGGGCGGATCTAGGATCGCCACCGAGAGCATGCTGTCGTCAGGACGTGTCCGGACATCACCGATGGCGTCGGGACCGTCGGGAAGCGTGGCTGTGGTGCCGGTGATACGAGAGCTTGATCCGAGCGCGGGGCCGCTGAACTTCTTCGGCGCCGAGCTTCGGCGCGCGCGGTTAGCGGCCGACCTGAGCCAGGAGCAGTTAGGGCAGCCGGCCAGCTCGCGTATCAGCGCGCGCTGCTCGATGAGGAAACTGCGCCACAGCGGGCCCGTGATCGCGGCGCGTGTTTCCCCAGATATGCCAGTTGACATACTCGCTGGCGGCAATGGACCGCCGCCGCCGCCGGGCGATGGCCGCAAGCCATCCTCTGGCCAGCCACGGAGTCAGCCACTATGCCGCGAGTGCGCAGGCCTCCCCGGCCACCGGGGCGGCCAGCAGCCGGTCCCAGCCGGTCAGGCAGCCCGGGCCGACGCTGGCCAGCAGCACAATTGCCTCGACGCGCTCGGGTGCCAGCCGGGCCGCCGAGAGCGCGACGCCACCGCCGTAGGAGTGACCGACCAGCACGGCCCGCTCGATGCCCCTGGCATCCAGTTCGGCCACGACGGCACGGGCGTTGTGCGTGAACCCGCCTGCCGCCTGGCGGCTAGCCCGGTTCCCTGGCCGGTCCAGCGCGAGCACGCGCAGTCCGGCCGGCAGCTGATCAGCAAGCTGCTGCCAATCCGCGCCCGAGCCCGGCTGGCCGTGCAGCATCACTACATCACGGCCGCCCACACTAGCTGAGCCTAGATCGTCACTGCCCGGCATTAGAGGACCGCCGCGATGGCGCTGGTCTTAACGATGTCCAGACATGCCCTGCCGACGTCCTGCGTCAATCGGCGGGGTCGGGCAGGTCGGCAGGGTAGGTGACGCGGATCTCTCTGATTGCCGGCGGGAAGTCCCGCTGGTTATTGGTGACGAATCGGTCGGCGCCGAGGCCCACAGCGGTGGCGAGGTGCGTGGCGTCGGCTGCCCGGAGCCGGTACCGGCTGGATAGGGCGGTCGCGAGCTCCGCGGTTGCCCTGTCGACGGGACGCAGGTCGAGCCGGGCCAGCAGCACGGCCAGAGCCCGGACCTCGTCGGCGGCACCGTCGCGGAGCGGCTTGCCGAGCACCTCGGGCAACAGTAAGACCGAACCGGCGCCTGCCAGCGCGCCGGCGCCCGCGGCCGCGAACAGAGCAGCCACCCGGCGCCCGAGCGGATGGCCGGGGACAGCGGCGTAGATAAGCACGTCGGCGTCGAAGGAGTCCATCACCGGGTGTCGCGGCCGACCCTGATCTCGCGGATCAGCTCGTCGGCGCGTTGCGCTGTCAGCCCGGCGCCCGCCGGGGTAGCGGTGGTCGCGGCCTCAGTGAGCAACTCGTGGATCCGCGCCGCGTCCTCCAGCGCTGCCTGTGCGCGCCGACTGCGCAACGTGCTGGGGCTGACGAGGACGGCGACGGGATGGCCGTGCCGGGTGATCGTGACCTCCTCGCCGCCTTCGACGCGAGTAAGCAGATCGGGCAGTGCAGCCCGCGCCTCAGACACGGTCATGGATGTCATGGAGAGAGTGTACGTTAATGTACATTGAAGTACAACCGCACTCGGGACGCTGCGGGCCGGCCGCACAGGTTCTGGCCACATCGCTCTGGACGAGCGCTATCCGGCGTCCCGGTGACCCCGATGGAAAGAGGAGCTGCCCGTGCGGGCAGGCCCTCCCTCCGTTGCTCCGCCGCGCGGCGGCGGCTGGCCGCGTCAGCCGGCCGACAGGTCCGCCGCGTTGCAGACGGACGTCCCGATCGTGACGGTCTGGGCGCCGCCGAGCAGCGAGATGGACAAGGCATCCACCTCCAGGGTCCCTCCGCTGCTGACCTGCTTGTTCAGCGTGATGGTGGCGAGGCCGGGCACCGAGACCGTCGTGTTCGGCTGCGGGCTGGTGGGCAGCGGGGTCGGGATCAGGCCCGCCAGGACCTGGCCGCCGACGATGCTGGCGGTGCCGGTCACCGTGTTAGTGCTCGCGTCATAGGCGCAGGACGAGGACACCACCGTGGTGTTCAGCGACCCCAGCCCGAGGACCCCGGCGATGCCGAGGTCAGCGACGTGCGAGGACGCGCTGGTCGGCCCCGCCGTGTCGGTGACGGCACCGGCGCTGACCAGGCCGAGGCCGTTGACCTGGGCCAGCGTCACCGGCGAGGTGCCCGGATAGCTGGCCTCGCCCAGCGGCTGGATGCCGCCAAGCAGGCCGGATGCCCCCGCCGCGTAGGCGACGTTGGCGGGCGTCGCGGCGGCGGCGGGCAGCGCCGTCGCGGCGAAGATGCCGCCGGTGAGCGCCAGCGCGCCGACAGCCGCGATAGCGCCGTTCAATGTCCTTTTCATTTGTCACACCACATCCTTCGATCGCTCGCAGGCACTAGCGGGGCCTGCCTGTAGCTTTTCGTAACGGAACGAGAGCATAGAGTTGCTAGACATCACAGGCATCCGCTATTGCCACTTGCGCCGTACGCGGCGTGTCCATCGGTTGGCGCCGATCTGGGGTGATGACGCCGACGCAGAGCGGGCCGACCGCCCGTGGCCAAGCCAGGCGGCCATGACCTGCGCAGGCCGCATCGTGGCTTATCATCCGAAGATGACCGCAGCACGCCGATAGGGACGCGATGGACCGCAGCAATGAGGACGGCGGCCGCCGGGACGGCCGGGGGCAGCTGAGGATCTACCTCGGCTCCGCCGCCGGGGTCGGCAAGACCTTCGCCATGCTCGGCGAGGGTCACCGCCGCCAGGAGCGCGGCACCGAGGTCGTCGTGGCTTTCGTGGAGACCCACGGCAGGGAGCACACCGCCGCCCTGCTCGACGGCATGGAGATTATGCCCAGGGCCAAGCTGGCCTACCGCGGCCGCGGGCCAGCGGCGGGCTCACCCGCCCGCGCAGGCTGGCCGGCCACGCCCTGGCGGTCGTCCTCGCGCCGCTGCTCACCCTCTTCCTGGCCAGCCTCAGGCACGAGCTCAACCTCACCACCGACGTGCTGGCCTTCCTGGCCGCCGTCATCGCGGTGGCGATGGTCGGCGGCTTCGTCCCGCGGTGCTCGAGGCCATCGCAGGCTCGCTGCTGCTGAACTTCTACTTCACCCCTCCGCTGCACAAATGGACCATCGCGGAGGCCAAACAACGTGCTGGCCCTGGGGGTATTCGTCGCAGTCGGGCTGGTGGTCAGCTCGGTGGTCGACTACGCCGCCCGGCGCAGCAAGCAGGCGGCCAGGGCAGCCGCCGAATCGGAACTGCTCGTCACCACGGCCGACAGCATCCTGCGCGGTCAGCAGGCGCTGGCCGCCGTACTCGACCGGGTACGGGAGGCATTCGGGATGGAGTCGGTGACCCTGCTGGAACGAGCGCAGGAGCCAGCCGATGGCGCTGGCCGAGGCAGCAAGGCACCCGCCGGACGTGGTCATACTCGACCTCGGGCTGCCGGACCTGGACGGCGTCGAGGTGATCCAGGGGCTGCGCGGCTGGACCAGCGCGCCGATCATCGTGCTGTCCGGCCGCGCGGACGGCACGGATAAGGTGGCGGCGCTGGACGCGGGCGCCGACGACTATGTCACCAAGCCGTTCGGGATGGAGGAACTGCTGGCCCGGATCCGCGCCGTCGGCCGCCGGGCGGCACCCGAGGGTGCGGAACCGCGGGTCCGCCTCGGCGATCTCGTCGTCGACCTTGCCGCCAAGCGGGTCACCCGGACGCCAGGACCCGGCCAGGAAGCCGGCCCGGACGTCCGGCTGACCCCGACCGAATGGCACCTGCTGACCGTCCTGCTGCGGCATCCCGGCAAGCTGCTCAGCCAGCGCCAGCTGCTGACCGAGGTCTGGGGCCCTGGCTACACCGGGGCGGCGGGCAACCTCCGGCTGTACATGGCGCAGCTGCGCCGCAAGCTGGGGCCGGATCCGGCCCGGCCGCGCTGGCTGATCACCGAGCCGGGCATGGGCTTCCGCTACCAGCCTGGACCCGACGAGGACGCCTTGTCCGATTATTAACGAGGAGTCACCCGCCAACTCCGAATTGTTAACTGAAAGTCACCACGTGTGACCGTTGCGCACGCAATGATTGTTGCATGGGATTTCGAAGAAGTGTCGTTGTCCTGGCAATTGTCGTAAGTTCCTTCGTAGTTGGCTGGCCCGCGCTCGCGCACGCGACGGGCCCCTATCGGTGGCGCACAGTAACCTTCCGCGGGGTAAGCCTGCAGGTTCCGCGGGCCTGGAAGGTGCTGAACCTGTCCCGTCATCCGGCCGCCTGCCCGCGGCTGGACATCCGCGCCGTCTACCTGGGCAGCCCCGGGCCGCACCCGTCCTGCCCGGCCGACGCCGTCGGGCGGGCCGAGGCGGTCTGGATCCGGCGCGTCAGGCCGGCCGGCCCCGAGGCCAGGGAAGCGACAGCGGCGACGACGATCGCCGGCCAGCCGGGGTGGGCCAGCCCCGGCAGCCTCGTTCACAATCCGGTGACCACTGACGTGCTGCCGCGGGCCGACGCCGAGATCAGCATCTACAATGGCGGCGACCTGGCACTGGCGCGCCGGATCCGGGCGACGATCCGGGTCCGGTCAGCGGCCGGATCCCGCCGCGGCGCCCGGGCCGGCCGGCCCGCCGTGCTGAGCGCACCGCTGCCGCGGCCCGCCAGGGCGCCGGCCCAGGCGCTGTACGTCGGCGGCGGGTTCGACACCTGCGCGGCGCCAGCGGCCACCGTGATGACAGACTGGCTCGCCTCGCCCTACCGGGCCGTCGGGATCTACATCGGCGGCATCAACCGGGCCTGCGCCCAGGCCAATCTCACGGCCGGGTGGATCACCGCGATCCAGCGCCAGGGCTGGCACTACTTCCCGTTCTACGTCGGGCTGCAGGCGACCTGCGTGCAGGCGGGCGGGGATGCCACGATCAACCCGAAGAAGGCCGCCGCGCAGGGAAAGGCCGCCGCGATGGACGCGGCCAGCCAGGCGGAGAACCTCGGCATCCCGCACGGGACCCCGATCATCTACGACATGGAGGCCTACGCGGGCTGCGGCACGCAGGTGGTGACGTTCCTCAGCGCCTGGGACAGCGAGCTGAAGGCGCTGCACTACCAGGCCGCCGTGTACGAGTCGTTCTCCAATATCGGCGACCTGGTCAAGGCCGCCGCCACGATGACCGAGCCGGACGTCATCCACTACGCGGACTGGGATGGCAAGGCCACCACCACGAGCTCGTACATGCCGGCCACGATGTGGACCAAGCACCAGCGCATCCACCAGTACCAGGGCGGCCACAACGAGCGCTGGGGCGGCGCTACCGTCAATATCGACAATGACCAGCTGGACACCGTGCTCGGCGGCGGCCACGGCAGCATTGCCCCGGGGCGCGGCGGTTTCCGGATCGCGGTGGGCAGCAATGTCAGCAAGTCACCCGAATGGTTCGCCAGGGCGGCGAATGGCACGCTGGTGCACGATTACCAGCATCCGGCCGGCAGCCAGGCCTGGTCCGGGGTTCAGGCCGTGGGCGAGTCGCCGTCCGGCATCGCGGGCAACCCGGCGGTGACGGCGGATGCCGACGGCAGCCTGACCCTGTTCGCCCGGACCACCGCCGGGCAGGTCGTGCATGCCTGGCAGCAGCCTGGCGCGCCGAACGGCTGGCAGTGGGGCGGGCCGGTGGCGACCGGCAGCACGCCCGGCTCCTTGACGGGGGACCCGGCGGCGGTCCGGCGACCCGGCGGCGCGGTGCAGGTTTTCGTCACCGGCTCCGGCGGCGCGGTGAGCACCACGTGGCAAGTGGCGCCGAATGCGGACAGTGCGTGGACGCCGTGGCAGCGCATCGGCGGCAGCTGCGCGAGCTCGCCGGTGCCGCTGGTCGCCCACCGCAGGCTGGCCGTGTTCTGCGTGACGACGGCAGGAACCGCCGCGGTCGACCACCGGCGGGGCGGCTCGTGGCGGGGCTGGCATGCGGTCGGCGCGAGCCCTACCGGGCTTGCCGCGAACCCGGCGGTGGTAGCCGACGGTGCCGGGCAGACCGAGATGTTCGCCGCCACCACGGCGCACGGGCTTGATTTCGCCTGGCAGGACCGGGCCAGCGGTCAGTGGACGTGGGGAGCGCCGCTGGCCGAGGGCTCGTCCGGGCAGCGGATCCGGCGGAGCCCGGCGGCGATCCGCTGGCCCGATGGCGGGGTCCGGGTGTTCGCCCAGCTGACCAGCGGCAAGCTCGGGGTGATCAGTCAGCGGGGCACGGCCGGCAGCGCCGCCTGGTCGGCCTGGGCCGCGGTCGGCGGGGCCATCCCCGGCGGCACGATGCTCGGCAGCCCGGCCGCGTGGATCAGCGCCAGCGGCGGGCCGGCCGCGGGCGCTCTCGACGCCAGCCTGCACATGGCATCGAGCAGTTTCACCGGCGGGGCGTGGCGCACCTGGAAGGAGTTCGGCGGCCACTTCTAGCCGGTGCCCGCGGGTCCGGGCTGCCCGGCCCCGCAGGTGCCCGATCCCAACGTGTTGAATGTGACGTTCAACAACACCTGACTAGCCCGATGCCACATCCACCATGTTGCCCGGCAGCAGCGGCGGGGGTGCTACAGGTTGATGATGATGATCGCCACGATGCCGAGGACGACCGCGATGGCGATGGTGGCGCCGGCCAGCATGGCGACGCGCTTGCCGGGCGCGCGCATCGACCAGGGTGGCGCGCTCTCGGCATTGGCTCCCGCGGCGAACCGGCGGAACTCGGCGGTGCTCGCGGAGGAATCGGTCGTGCTCGCGGAGGTTTCAGGCTCGCGCTCGGACATGGTGACGACTTTAACGGATCAGGCTGGGAAGATCTCCCGGTCAGCCAGATCCGCGCCAAACGCCCAGACAGGCAGAGAACGAGCGGGCTCCTGCACCCGCCGGCCGGCGGCTCGGCGGATCAGGCGTTGCCCGCGTTGGCGGCCCGGCGGCTCAGCCCGGCGGCTCAGCCCGGTGCGCTGGGCGGGAGCACGTCAGGGCGGTCCACCAGCCGGGACAAGACGATCACGCTGCGGGTCCGCACGACGAACGGCTCGGCGCCGATGCGCTCCACCACCCGCTCGAAGTGGCGCACGTCGGCGGCCCTGATGTGCAGCAGCGCGTCGGCTTCCCCGGTGATCGTCGCGGCGGCGATCACCTCGGGGTACTTGCCCACCGCCGCGGCGATGCCGGCCGGCGAGGTGCGGCCCCGGCAGAACAGCTCGACGTACGCCTCCGTGGTCCAGCCCATCGCCGACGGATCCACCCGCGCGGAGAAGCCGGTGATGGCGCCCGATGCCCGCAGCCGGTCCACCCGCCGCTTGACCGCGGGCGCGGACAGCCCGACGCTGGAGCCGATCTCGGCGTAGGTGGCCCTGGCGTTGTCGACGAGCGCCACGACAATCCGCTCGTCAAGCTCGTCGAATGCCATCACCGCATCCTGCCATTCTCATGATCGCGAGCCGGGCCGGAATGGCGTTCCGCCTGATGGATGTGGCTGTGGTATGCGCCGGCGCATACCAATCCCTCATCCACCAGGCGTAGCGCTCCCCGTGTGCACCATCAGCACCACAGGCGCCGCGCGCACCACGGACCATCCAGATCCGGCGCCCGGGCAGCATCCGAGGGCATATCGCCGCCTTGACAGCAGCAGTGGATTGCCATCCACGGCGCCGGCCCAGGGGTTCCCGGCCGCGGCGCCTCGTGCCCATAGGACGTTCCTGCCCGCATCCCGGTGCCGGCAGGCGTGCCGGGCACACCCGAACGCGTGCCGCGGTCAGGCTGAAAGCGGCGGGTTCTGGCAGCCTGCCGGTCACGGTAGTTTGACGGGATGGACGAGAACCGGGCCCGGCGGGTGGTCGACGCCCTGCGCGAGCGTGGCATCAACGGCCACATGGCGAGGGTCGGCGTTGGCCAGTTCGGGGTGCGCGTGTCGCTGCCTGGCGGGCGGGAAGCCGATTGGGACACCGACGGCACGGCCGGGCTTGAGGCCCAGGTGATGCGGAACGGCATGCTCGTCGGCTTCGTGCCGAAGATCGAGGGATCCGAGGACTTCAGCGAGCAAGAGGTCATCGACGCGATCGCGCGGGCGGACTACGACCAGCCGGTGGCGACGCTGCGGAAGACGGCGCCGGAGCCGGCCGCGCCGCTGCCGGCCGAGGGCGGCTTGTTCCGCCGCTTCCTCGGCGGATTCAGGTACCGGTAGCGCCGCACGAGCAACGTGCCGCCGGAGGCCCGGCCGGCGGCCAGCGCACCCGACGCCCAGCGCTGCTGCCGGCCAGCCCGCCTGGAGGCCTGCCGACGGCGGCAGCATGGTTCGGCGACGCCCCGTGACCGGGTCCGGATGAGGCGGGCCAGACGACGGGGAACAGCGGATGGTCCATCGCCGATCCGGCGGGCAGTTCTTCCTCGAGCCCGTCGAAAGGCGGTGACGTCCGCCAGGACCGCGGCGCATGCCGGGCCTGAGCGGACAGATAGCGCAGCGACAGCACCCGCCGCCGGCCCGGATACGGGAAGCCGGGCGCGCCGTGCACGGTAAGGAAGTCGAAGAAGATCGCGTCGCCGGGCCGCAGCTCGAAGCGGCGGATGTCGAACGTGCCGGGGTCCGCATCGATGTCCGGCAGCTCGGCCAGGCTGCCCTCCGGGAACCACCTGGCCTCGCCGGCGAGGAAGGTGCGGGGCATCAGCCACGGGCCGAGATGCGAGGATGCCACCAGCTCAAGGCAGCCGTCCGCGGGCACCGGGTCCACCGGAATCCAGGCGCTCACGCCCGGCCCGTCGACGTTGTAATAGGGCTGATCCTGATGCCACGGCGTACGCTGCCGTGTCCCGCCGTCCTTGACCAGGACATGATCATGGTAGAAGCGGACCTGCGGGGTCGACATCAGGGCGGCGGCCGCCTGCGGGACCCGGGAATGCCTGGCCAGCTGCTCGATCTCCGGGATCTCGCGCCACCGGCAGAAGTCCTCGAAGAACGAGCCAGGATCATCGGCGGCGCTGGCCAGCTGGGCGATCGGGCTGGGGTTCGCCAGCACGATCTCGATCGCCCTGGCCGCGCTCGCGAGCTCAGCGGGATCGAGCACGCCCCGCACGCACGCCACGCCATCCCTGGCGAACGCGGCGGCCAGTTCCTCATCGACCGGCGACGCAGTCATGCTTCAGCGTAGGTCCGCGCTGCGGCTGCCTGCTACGGACGGATGTCGGTGGAGAGGCGGGCGATGCAGCTGGAGACTGCGCTGCGATGGCTGGCCTTGGCGATGCAATTGTCGAACCTGGTGAAGACGCTCGTATTGCGTGCCACCAGCGTCCCGACCCGCACGCCGAACGTCACGGCGATGACGAGCGCCAGCACCCCGCAGACGATCCCGGCAACGGCCTGGCCGGAGTTCGTGGCTCCCCTCGCGCGGCCCCTGGTGCTGGCGATGATGCCGAAGATGACCGCGACAATCCCGCCGATGAAGCCGAGCGGGAACAGCACGAAGGACAGCGCGGCCACCAGGCTGGCCACGCCGACAACGAGCGCAGCCACCCCCATGCCGTTCCGGGGGCGGGCCGGCGAAGCCACGACTGGCTGTTGCCCGGGTACGGGATACTCCGAAGTGCTCATGATCCCTGACCTTTCTCAGTCGTTGTGGATGGCACGGTCCTGCCCTGGCCGGTTCGCACGTGATCGGAAATAACCTCGGCACTGCCCCATGGGGACGGCCGGCCGGTCACAGGTAATCCCTTCGCTGCAGCAGGCGCAGCGAGAGCCAGCCGGGAATGATCGGCAGCCAGTAGGTGGACAGCCGGTAGGTCAGCACGGCAGACACCGCAGGCCCCGGGCTCATGCCCACGCCGGTCAGTCCGGCGATGAGCGCGGCCTCGATGGCGCCGAGCCCGCCGGGCGTCGGCGACGCGGCCGAGATGGCCGAGGCGCCCAGGTAGACGACGCCGAGCGCCGCGAAACCGACCCCGCCGCCGAATGCTTCCACCGATGCCGCCAGCCCGCCGATGTAGGCCAGGGTAATCAGCGATGAGCCGCCCACCAGCAGGGTGAGCCTGGCCGGGCTCGCTGCCACCGACCGCAAGCTAGCGCCGGCCGACCGGATCCCGGTCAGCAGCTGCGTCCTGGCGAATCGACGGCCTTTGCGCGTCGCCAGGAAGATGCCGACGAGCGCGGCCAGCACGGCCAGAACCAGCAGCAGCTTGCTGGCCGACGGCAGCTTGAATGCCTGCGCGAGCGCATGGCCGGCCACGGCAGCGAAGGCCACCAGCATGACCACGTGCACCAACGCCCCCACCAGGGAATTGACGCCCACCGCGGCAACGCCGGCGGCAGGGGGGACCCCCGATTTCTGCAGGAACCGGACGTTCAGCGCCATCCCGCCGACGTTGGCCGGGGAGACCCGGTTGATGAACGACGAGGCGGCCTGCGTCAAGATGGTCGGCCAGACCGGCAGCCAGCTGGGCACGCTGCCGATCAATGCGACCGCGCTCGCCACATAGGTCACCGCAGAGGCTGCGATGATGACCGGCAGCCAGGCCCAGTCCGCTGACTGGAGGGCCTGCCAGCCACTGCCGACCTGCGCCAGCTTGGGCAACACCAGGTAGAAGGCGCCGGCCATGGCGGCAATCGTCAGCAAGGTCCGGGGCCGGACCCGCTGCAGGCGGGTCAGCGGCTGATCGCCCAGCCCGCCCGCGGCGGTTGCCGCAGCCCGGGCCTCGGCCAGCAGGCCGTCATGTCCGCCGATGGCGCGGCGGGTGGCTGCGGACAACGCCAGCGGCTGCAGCAAGGGCGCCGCCGCCGCGACTCCCGGCGCGCCGATGACCGCCTCCGCGCTGGACGCTGCCCGCGCCGTGCCGACCAGGATGGACAGCGAGGCGACAAGCTCAGCTACATCAAGATCCCGCTGCCGCTGCGTCGAGGCAAGGTCCGAGAAGCTGAAGTCGGTGAGCCGGGCCCGGCCGGCGCCGTCGACCATCACGTTCGCGGCCCGCAGGGCGCGATGGGCGATCCCGGCCCGGTGCAGCCTGTCCACCTCGGCCCACAGCCCGTGCAGCAGCTTGTCGCTGATCTCTGGCGCCGGCACCTGCTCCAGCGAACAGCCGTCCACGCGCTCCATGACCAGCAGCGCCGTTCCGTCAGCGGCCTTGATCACCCGCTCGACATGAGGGACAAGCACGCCAGCCCGCTCGGCGACTATCCCGGCTAGCGCCTGGTGCTCGACGGCATGGATGCGCGATGCGGCAGGCCAGGTATCGCCGACGTCCCGCAGCCGAGCGAACCGGTAGGCCCGGTAGAGCAGGTCCGCGTCACGCTGATCCGCGCCGATGGCCTTGATGAACAGCGGACGCCCGGCATCGGTGACCGCCACGAAGGGCCGCGAGCCCTTCGTTTCAACGCGCGCCGGAAGCGCCGAATGGACCGGAAGCCCGGCTGACCGCAATGCCGCGGCGATCCCATCGGGTCCCATCCGGCGGTCCGGAGCGCCGAACCCGACCAGCACGGCGGCGCCCGCGGTGACCCCGGCGGCAAGCGCGATAACCAGGCTTGTCGGCGGCATCGCGCTGACGACAAGCAGCGCCACCCCCGCCGCGAACAACATGCTCCAGGCCGCCCGGCGCCAGGGCTGGCTCAGCCAGGCCGATCCGGCCACCGTGACCGCCGCGGCCCCGGCGAGAATGGCCGGGCCCGCGGACAGTGTGTCCGCCAGCCACGAGCCGCGCACGGCGAAGACCGCGACCGCGAGCGCCCCGGCCAGGACAAGACCGCCCGTGATCAGCCAGATGACATCACCAGGATGGCGGTACCGGGACAAGCCCAGGAATCGATCCGGGTTCACGGTAGTCCCCGTCTTCCTTCGGCGTGGTCCGGCCGCGGCACGCCGACCGGGGGCTGGGGTGCGGCGGGCCGGTGCTGACGCCCGCGCCGCTGCCGCTGGAGCCAGCTGACCAGCAGCGCGGTCAGCAGCGCCCATGACGTCCCGAGCAGAAGTCCGGCGGCGGCGTCCGACAGCCAGTGCGCGCCCAGGTACGCGCGGGAGAGGCCCATCAGGATCGAGAACAGGGCCGCGGCCAGGGCCCACGGGGTGCGTCTCCCGGCGGGTACCAGCGCGATGACCGCCGCGACCACGGTGACCGACGCGGCGATGGCGTGCCCGGACGGGAACGACGCACCGCTCGTCGCCACCAGCGACCCGAGTGGCCTGGCCCGGTCGTAGCTGCCCTTGAGCAGGCCGATCGACGCTTCCGACACCACCACCGCCGCGACGAACGCGGCCAGGTGCCACCACCGCCGCCGCACGGCGAGGAAGCCGGCCACCGCGATCCGCACCGGCAGGGTGACGTACGCCAGCCCGAGGATGTTGAAGATCTTGGCGAGGGCAATGAGCGGCCCGGCACGGCCGGAGATCATCAGCCGCAGCCAGGCGTCATCCAGCTGCTGGATGCGGCTCATCATGCCGTGGTCGGCCACGGCCGCGAACAGGCCGACGGTGACCGCCACGACGAGCGTGATCACGACGATATCCCGGCGGGATTCGGTGAGCAGTTGCTCCTCCGGCCGCGCCGCCTGGACGCTCCGCCCGGGCATCTGGCCGCTCAGCCCGGGCATGATGCCCCTCGGCCGCACAGGGCAAGGCCCTCGGTGTGCCGGACATAGCTGACCAGCCTCGACCGGGGCACAAATGTCACGGCGGTGTCGGCAGCGTCGGCGAGGATCCCGGACGCGCCGGGCACGAACCGGAACTCATACCGGACGCAGCCGCCGGGGAACGAGTAGAAGCGCAGGTCGGTGAACTGCGGGCGCAGGCTCAGCGGATGCTCGAACCGCCGGGTGCCCGGCTGGTCGGAAGGGATCTGCCGGGCGCCCGACGTGTCGCAGGTAGCGGCGAGGGTGATGGTCGCTGCCCGCGGGCCGGCCTGGTCGGAATCCAGCCAGAACCTGACCCGGCCGCTGGCAATGTCCTCACCGCCCACCCGCCAGCCCGAGGGAAGCGCGGCGATGCAGGGCAGGAAGGCCGCCGACGGGACCGCCTGGGCGGACAGGATCATCGCGTGGCCGGTGCCGCAGACGGGCGGGTGGGCGCCAATGTCCTCGGCCGGGAAGAATGCGTGGCCGCCGACCACGACGACCAGCGTGGTCGCGCCGAGCATGCCTGCCGCCAGGACCACCCGCCGCACGCTCCAGCGCTGCAGCACGATCGGCCGCCGCTCCGGGGCCAGCTTCCTGAACTCGCCGAGCAGGTCGCGGGGATCGCGCTTCATGAATGCCCGCAGCTGGGTCGGGCTCGCCACGCCGCGGGTCGCGGCGAACGCTTCGGACAGCTCGGCCGCGGTGAAGTAGCGCAGCGCCCGCTGGTAGACCCGCTGCGGATCCGAGCGCACCGCGAGCACCAGCATCATGTTGCCCAGGTCGACCGCCTGCCGCCACGGCGAGGGTCGTACCTGGACGAAGAACACGTCGATCAGCAGCAGCTGCCCGTCGCGGACCATGAGATTGCCCGGCTTGATGTCCCGGTGCGCGATCCCCGCGTCCCACATGGTGCGGACAAGCTGCAGCCCCTGGTCGATCACGCCATCGTCGACGTCGGCTTCGCCGATCTCCACGGCGCCATGGAAGAACTCGGTGACCAGCATGTACTCGCGCTCTGGCGTGATCTCCACGATGCCGTAAGGCCGGGCGGTCCGCACGCCCACGTCCTGCAGCAGGCGAAGGGCGTAGTCCTCGTACTCGGCGAGCCGCCGCACCGTCTGGAACGGATGCTCGTCTTCCAGGGAGCCGTAGAGGATGGTCCGCCAGAGCTTGTACCAGCGGTCGGCGCGTACGTGGCCCTTGGTGTAGAGCTTGGCGAACAGGTACTCGTCCGGGTCTCCCTCGATCTTCAGCCGCAGCGGTGTCGAGCCTGCCGAGGACTCCAGCCCGACCGGCCTGATCTCGACCACGATCAGCCCGAGCTGGTCGCGCATCGCCTGCACGATCGCCTCGCCCCGCCGACCGGTCACATCGACGTGCGCCGTCTTGCCCCGCCGGTAGGCGACAGGGAATACCTCATTCGGGGTGAAGAAGCGGAACGCCGTGACCGGGATCGCCACGCCGAGCGCCACGCCGAACAGCACGTCATCGGGATGATCAACGCCCAGGTACAGGCGGGCAAGGCCAAATAGCGCGATGACGACCGCGATGGCCAGCTTCGCGTAGGAGCGGGAGCGGCCCGGCACGGCCAGGCAATACACCGCGCCCACCAGGAAGATCGTCAGCACAGCGACCGGGGGCGACGGCGCCGAGTAGCCGCCCCAGCTGGCGATGATCGGCACGCCGTACGGGCGCGGCCTGGACAGCGCGAAGTAGATCCACTGCGCGACGATCTCCAGGAAGAAAAGGCTGCTCACGAACACCAGCAGATGCCGCCAGCGGCGGAATGCCATGATCAGCGCGACGGCCGTCAGCCCGATAACCGTCACGCCCCAGCTGGAGCCGGCGACCTTGATCCCGTTGGCGACATCCGTCAGCCACGGCGTCCGTATCGAGGCGAGCCGGTCAAGCACCCACGTACTGGCGTGATCACCAACCCGCAGCGACGGCCCGTGCAGCGAGACGACGAACGCGCCAGCGAGCACCATGGCCGCCAGGATCAGCCATGCCGTGGTGCTGACCGCGATCGGGTGCGGCAGCGGCGGCGGCGCGCCGGTCGGGCGGCGCTGGCGGCCGGTCCGCCGTACGCTGGTGCCAGCCGGGAGGCCGGGTGCACCGCCGGGAGAGGTCACTGCCTCGGTGTCCTCGCTCACTTGACCGAATCCCTCTCAGCCAGGCCCTGGACCTGCAGCCAGTCCCCGGCCACCCGGCGCGGGTCGCGCCCGGCCAGTTCCACCTGCGCGACGAGTGCGCGCAGCGAGCCGGTGTCCAGCCGGCTGGATACCGCGTTGACCACGTCGACCAGGCGGGCGCCGAACCTGGCGACGACATCGCCGCGCAGCAGCGGCGTGACGTTCTCGGCTGGCTGCAGCCCGCGATCGTCGGCTAGCACCACGAGGTGCCGGGCCACGATGCGCGGATCCGTGCTGAACATCAGCGCGACGTCAACATTCCTGGCCTCAACCGCCTGGAGCGTCAGCGGACCCCCGGTGTCGAGCGGGACGAATTTCCTGAAGCGCAGCCCGTAGGCGCGCTTCAGCCCGGGCAGGCAGTAATCGCGCCCCGGGCATTCAGGCGGCCCGCCGAACACCAGGCGCGGCGCCACCCCGGCGAGGTCGGCAACCGACCGCAGGTGATAGCGGGCCGCGGTGGCCGCCGTGACGACGATCACGTTGGCGTCCTGCGCGGCGGCCGGACGCCCCACCACCAGCTGCTGGCGCGCGACCAGCCCGGCAAGCGCCCGGTGGGTCGCCGCCACGTCGGACGTCGCAGGCATCCGGCCAAGGCTGAGGAAATCAACCGCTGACCCGGCGTACTCCGGCACCACCTGGAGCAGGCCGCCCATCAGCGCCGGATCGACGATCTCACGGTTGCCCAGATTCGGCTGGATCCGGATCGGGAACCCCCGCGCCGCCAGCGCGCCGCCGTAGATATCGGCAAGCAGCACGCTCTCCGGGAAATTGAACGACCCCACGGTGATGAAGGCGCCGGGCCTGCCTGTCCCGCCTGCGCCCGACGGCGGGCCCCGGCCGGCCATCCCCCCGCACGCAGTGCACAGCACGGCCAGCGCTAGCACTGAAACTGAGCGACGCACGGTTCGCGGTGTCCGCATCACGCCATGTCGCCCCTCACGCCCTGCACTCATGGACCTTTATGTCACGCGCGCCAGGCTCATCGGTCAGGCCGATCTTCTGTGCAGGTGTCAACGGCGTCACAGAATGTTGGTGAACGCCCCCGAACAGGTCAGCATCGCTAGGTACAGGCAGGCTGTGCCAGCCGTGGAGATCGTGTGAAGATTCCTTTTCGGCCCGCACACAGCATCAGCCATTGATATTTCTCCAGTTTCAACACATAGCGTCCAATGGTCAAGGGCAGCGATACCTCCATTGGTGATTGCGCCGTTACTCAGGGCCGGCCATCGTGACCTCGCCGGTAACCTGGACACCCATGGATGACGCCAGCACCCCCCGCACGGATAGCACCCGCACACCGCGCTGGCGGTCCCCCTGGGTGCTCCCCGGCGTCCCGGTGGCGGTCCTGGCCGCCGCGACGGTCAACGTGCTCAGCAACGGCCCGCTGTTCCGCATGGACACATGGGGCCGCGGCACTGCCGGCGCTTGGTGCTGACCACGAGCGGCCGTCTGGCCGGAAGCGGCCGTCGCTGCCGGGCGGGGTGTCCTGGCGGGCGCTACGCTCGGTCTCCGGGAGGACGAGATGACGCGAATCGGCGGGCTGTACGGACCTGATGCTACGTTCCTCGGAGTGCCGGCCGCGGATCTCGCGGACCCGGCGTCCTGGGCCGGGACCGACATCATGATCATCGGAGCGCCGTTCGACGGCGGGACATCGCACCGGCCGGGCGCCAGGTTCGGCCCGCAGGCGATCCGCTTCACCGACTACCTGCCGCACGACGGATCCCGGCCGCACCTGGCGCTGGGCGTCGACCCGCTGCGCGAACTCCGGGTGGCCGACGCCGGCGACATCGAGATGCCGTCGGGCGACACCGAGGTGTCGCTGCGCCGCCTGGAGGCCGCCGTGCACCGTGCCTGCCACGGCGGCGCGATCCCGGTGATCCTGGGCGGCGACCACACCGTCACGTTCCCTGACGCTACCGGGGTGGCGCGGCACGTCGGCTGGGGCCGGCTGTCGATGATCCATTTCGACGCTCATGCCGACACCGGGAACACCCAGTTCGGCTCGCTGTACGGGCACGGCACGCCGATGCGCCGGCTGATCGAGTCCGGCGCGGTGCGGGGCGACCGGTTCCTGCAGGTCGGGCTCCGCGGGTACTGGCCGGAACCGGAGACGCTTGACTGGATGGCTGGCCGCGGGATGCGCAGCTACGAGATGGCCGAGGTGGTAGCCAGGGGCCTGGATGACTGCCTGACCGAGGCGTTTGCGATCGCTACCGATGAGTGCGACGGGGTGTTCCTGTCGGTGGACGTTGACGTCGTCGATCCGGGCATGGCCCCGGGGACAGGCACGCCCGAGCCGGGCGGGATGACCGGCCGCCAGCTACTCGACGCGGTGCGACGCATCGCCATGGAACTGCCGGTGGCCGGGGTCGACGTGGTCGAGGTGGCGCCACCGTACGATCATGCGGAGATCACCGCGTTCCTCGCCAACCGGGTGGTGCTGGAGGCACTGTCCGGCATCGCCTGGCGGCGGCGCCAGGAGGCTTCTGCGGCTGCCGGGCCCGTCCGGCGGCCGGAGGCGCCGTTGCTCGAGGGCCGCGACGGCACCGTTCCCTGACAGCGAGAGATCGCGGTAGACCCGGGGGCTGCAACCCCCGGATCTACCGCGATCACGCATTGCGCGCGGTGATGGGGAAACTACTGACAGCGCTGTGGGCTGGTGCGATAGGTTTGCGGTCCTTCAGCGGCGCAAAAGATCGAGGCGATCTATACTTCTCGTCATGCTGGACGTGACGAGGCTTCGGGTGCTCGTCGCCGTGGCCAGACACGGCTCGGTGACCGCGGCGGCGCGGGCGCTCAATTACGCACAGCCGTCCGTCAGCCACCACATCGCCCGGCTGGAGGCGGAGACCGGCGCGAGGCTGCTCCAGCGCGCCGGGCGCGGGGTCCGGCTGACCGATGCCGGGCGGCTGCTCGCGGATCGCGCCGCGGAGATACTCGGGCGGCTCGACGCGGCCGAGAACGAGCTCGCCGCGCACGTCGGGCTGCGCCAGGGCCGGGTGCGGCTGGCGGCCTTCCCCTCGGCGCTCGGCACCATCGTGCCGGCCGCCGCGGCCTGCCTGGAGGCCGAGAGCCCGGGCATGGACCTGATGCTCACGGAGGCCGAGCCGCCGGAGGCGCTGCGCATGCTCCGGGCCGGCTACGTGGATGTCGCCCTTGTCTTCCGGCACTACCAGGAGGCGGCCGACGACAGCCCGACGGGTGACGACGACGAGGGAGCCCGCGGCACGCTGCTGCTCGACGAGCCGGTGCACCTGATAACCGCGGCGGCAGCCTGGCGGCCTGCCGCGGTCCCGCCGGCCAGGCACAGCCCGCGCGCTGAATCCAGCCAGCCAGCCGAAGCCCGCCGGCCCGCAGGAAGCCGCCCGCCGACCGAACCGGGCATCCGCGCCGGCACCGGCCAGCCGACCGGGACCCGTAGCCGCACCGAAACCCGCGGCCGCACCGAAACCCGCGGCCGCACCGAAACCCGCGGCCGCACCGAGACCGGCCGGCCCGCCGAAGCTAACCCGCAGCCCGGACCGGGCACGCGCGCCGATGCCGGCCAGCCAGCCGAGACCCGGCCCGCCGACCTGGCGGCCTATGCCGGACGGCGGTGGATCGCCGGCTGCGAGCGGTGCCGCGGCTACCTGCTCCGGCAGTGCGCACTGGCGGGCTTCACGCCCAAGATCGCGTTTACCACCGACGACTACATCGCCGTGCAGGCGCTGGTCGCGGCCGGGCTAGGGGTCGCCACGCTGCCCGACCTCGCCCTGCGCTCGGCCCGCCATCCGGGCGTCTACGCCGCGCCAATCAGCGGCGCCCGCCGGCACGTGCTCGCGATGACGTACGGCGAGCCGCCGGATCCGCCGACCACGGTCAGGCTTATCGAGGTCCTGCGCCAGGCGGCCAGGCCGGACGGCGCCGCGGCCTGACCACCGGCGGGTCAGATGGCCCGGCCACGGGTCTCCCAGTACGGGTTACGCAGCCGCCGCCGCAGCAGCTTGCCGCTGGGATCCCGGGGCATCTCGGCGATGAAGTCGACTGATTTCGGCCATTTCATCCTGGCCAGCCGGCCGTCCAGTGCGGCCAGGATCTCCACGGCCAGATCGGGGCCGGGCCGCACCCCGTCCGCCGGCTGGACGACCGCCTTGACCTGCTCGCCCCACTCGTCGTCAGGGATGCCGAACACGGCGACGTCAGCGACCTTGGGATGCATGATGATCTCGGCTTCGATCTCGGCCGGGTAGATGTTGCTGCCGCCGGAAATGATCATGTCGGATTTCCGGTCGCACAGGAACAGGAAGCCGTCGGCATCGACGTAACCGATGTCGCCTACCGTGAAGAAATCGCGCAGCCGGCTGGCCACCGTCTTCTCCGGATCGCCGAAGTAGGCGAATTCATACACGCCCATCTTCATGTAGACGGTGCCGGGAACCCCCGGCGGGCACTCGTTCCCCGCCTCGTCGGTGACCATGATCTCGCTCACCGGCCAGGCCGCGCCGACCGTGCCGGGGCGGGCCAGCCAGTCTTGCGGGGTGGCGATCGTGCCGCCGCCCTCGGTCGCCGCGTAGTACTCGTACACCCGCGGTCCCCACCAGTCCAGCATCGCCTGCTTGATCCCCAGCGGGCACGGCGCGGCGGCGTGGATCAGCCATTTCATCGACGACAGGTCATAGCGGCTGCGGGTCGCCACGGGCAGCGACAGCATCCGCTTGAACTGCGTGGGCACCATGTGCGTGCTGGTCACGCGGTGACGCTCCACCAGGGCCAGCGTCTGCTCCGCATCAAAGGCGTCCATGCAGACGAGCGTGTGCCCCAGGTGCAGGGCTCCGCCGCCGAACACGGTGACGGCCGTGTGGTAGTTCGGTGACGTGACCAGATGGACATTCGGCGGGCCGACGGTCATCCCGAAGAAGTGCAGCAGCACCGACGTCAGCTCGGCGGCGTCGTCGGGGTCAAGGCCCGACAGCGGGCGGCGGACCCCTTTCGGCCGGCCGGTCGTACCTGAGGTGTAATGCATGCTGCTGCCAGCCGTCCGATCGCGGGGCGGCTCCGGCGACTGGCCCGCCCGCAGGTCGGCGACCGGGGTGAATCCGGGCACGTTCCCGTAGCTGAAGCGGGCAGTCGCGGGGAGTCCCGCCGCGTCGGCGGCCAGCACGCCGGCGTCGGCGAATCGTTCGTGCACGAAGAGCGCCGCGGCCTCGCAGTCGCTGGCGATGTAGGCGACTTCCGGGGCGGTGAAGTGCCAGTTGATCGGCGTGAAGTACCAGCCTGCCTGCGTCGCGGCCAGGTAGAGCTCCAGCGGCGCGACCCCGTTCGGCAACACGGCGGCGATGCCGTCGCCGGTCCGCAGGCCACGCGCGCGCAGCCCCCGGGTGATCTGGTTGACCCTGGCCAGCAGGTCACCTGCGGTGTGCCGGGAGCCGTCTGCCTCGATGACCGCCGTCCAGCCGGGATTGCCCTGCGCGCGGCGCCAGAACCCGAGCGAGCCCATCGCCCACCTCCCGGCCGGCTCTGCCAGCCCTTGCTCTCGGTTATGCGAGCCCAGACCGAAGTAGAGCATGGGCGGATTTCGGCGGACAAGGGCGGGCGGAGGAGGAGCGGTGGTCCGGGCGGGTGCGGCCGCCAGCCTGCTGAATGTGGCTCCGGGCCAGTCAGGTGTGGCCTGATGCCACATCCAGCACGTTGAGCCGGGCGGCCAGGCCGGACGAGCGCAGCAGGCCGGGCACGACCGGCGGATGCTGAATGCGGGGGCCCCGGCTAGTGTCCCGGTTCGGAGATGCGTGAGCAGTAGCGGCAGATGCGGTCGATGATCTGGTCGGCGGTCTTGGTCCACTTGAAGGGCCGGGCATGGCTGTTCCAGGTCTTGATCCAGTTCT
>Ga0137373_10000210_pt1 | contig 54295 bp, 45 predicted proteins | sample SagtaG_5_FD_104912 | JGI IMG/M metagenome (GOLD analysis project Ga0137373, IMG submission 104912) | Vadose zone soil microbial communities from Sagehorn Ranch, Mendocino, California, USA - Sage1_R_80_16 metaG | ecosystem: Environmental > Terrestrial > Soil > Vadose zone | place: USA... | reverse complement strand
TGATCGATCTGCTGCCGCGCTATCTCTCCAAGGATGGGGTCGTGGCGGTGGGCGAGATCGGCTACGACGACATGACGTCGGAGGAAGACAAGTACTTCGCCGCCCAGCTCGAGCTGGCGATCCGATTCGACCTGCCGGTGCTGATCCACACGCCGCACCGCGACAAGAAGCGCGGAACGGAGCGGAGTCTCGCGCTCCTCCGGGAGGTGGGATTCCCCGAGGGGCGGGCGCTCATCGACCACAACACCGAGGAGACGCTGCCGCTCGTGCTCGAGAGCGGGTGCTGGGCGGGTCACTCCATCTATCCCTTCACGAAGATGGACGAGCCCCGCATGGTCGCCCTCGTGAAGCGATACGGCGCCGAGAGGATCCTGATCAACAGCGCGGCCGACTGGGGCGTGAGCGATCCGCTGAAGGTGCCCAAGACCGCCGCCCTCATGCGCGAGAGCGGGATCGCCGAGGCGGACATCGAGCGGATCGTGTGGACCAACCCCGTCACCTTCTTCGGCCAGAGCGGCCGACTGGATCTCGGAGACGCAGGGGAGCAGCTGGCGATCGACCAGACGCGGCTGTGGGAGGGGAACTCGGTCCTGCGCGGTCAGCAGCCCATCGTGAAGCGCTGACGCTGGGGCGTCATGCACCGGACCGTCGTCCTGCTCGTCGTCGGCCTGACCGGCGACCTCCTGGGCGACGCGACACCGAATCTCCAGGCGCTGGCCAGGGAGGGATGCGCGCGGCCTCTCGAGCCCGTCCTGCCCGCCGTCACCTGCTCCGTCCAGTCCACCTTCACCACCGGGCTCCTGCCGAGGGACCACGGCAGTGTCGCCAACGGCTGGTACTTCCGCGACCTCGGCGAGGTCTGGCTCTGGCGGCAGTCCAACCGGCTCGTGGCCGGGGAGAAGATCTGGGAGGCGGCCGCGCGGCGCGATCCGGCCTTCACCTGCGCGAGCCTGTTCTGGTGGTACAACATGTACTCGACCGCGAACTATGCGGTCACGCCGCGGCCCATGTATCCTGCCGACGGCCGGAAGCTCCCCGATATCTACACGGAGCCGCCCGAGCTTCGCGCGGAGCTCCAGGGACGACTCGGCGTCTTTCCCCTGTTCAACTTCTGGGGACCGACTGCGGACATCACCTCGAGCCGGTGGATCGCCGACTGCGCCCGGCACGTCTACGATACCCGGCGGCCGACGCTCAGCCTCGTCTACCTGCCGCACCTGGACTACAACCTGCAGCGCCTCGGGCCCCGTCACCCCGACCTCCGGAAGGATCTTGGGGCCATCGACGCCATCTGCGGTGAGCTGATCCAGCACGTGCGGCGCGACGGGGCTCGGGTCGTGGCGCTCTCGGAGTACGGCATCACGCAGGTCCAGGGCCCGGTGCATCTGAACCGTGCCCTGCGCGAGGCCGGGCTCATCCGGGTCAGGACCGAGCTCGGGCGGGAGCTTCTCGACGCCGGCGCGTCCGAGGCCTTCTGCGTGGCGGATCACCAGGTGGCGCACGTCTACGTTCGACGCCGCGAACGGGTCGCCGAGGTGAAGCGGCTCATCGAGGCGCTGCCAGGCGTCGAGACCGTGCTCGACGAGGAGGGGAAGCGGGCGCATGCGCTCGATCACCCGAGCTCGGGGGAGCTGGTGGCGCTGGCCGCTCGCGAGCGCTGGTTCACCTACTACTACTGGCTCGACGATCAGGTGGCGCCGGACTTCGCCCGCACCGTCGACATCCACCGCAAGCCCGGCTACGATCCCGTCGAGCTCTTCTTGGATCCGGCGCTGCGCGCCCCCAGGCTCAAGGTGGGCTGGACGCTCCTGAAGAAAGCGGCCGGGTTCCGGTACCTCATGGAGGTGATCCCGCTTGATGCGAACCTGGTGCGGGGCTCCCACGGTCGGCTTCCTGAGACCCGCGAGATGGGTCCCGTGCTGATCTCCAGCGAGCCCGGACTCGTTCCGGGGGACGTCGTGCGGGCTACCGAGGTGAAGCCACTCCTCCTGGCCCACGTCTTCGGGCCATGACCGGCGACCGCGAGCCGAGGCTTGATCGTCAGACCGAGGCAGATTACCCTCGGAGTCCTGCGGCCGGGGTCGGGCACGCCCTGGCCAGCGGGCTGATGACCATGCGCTATCGCGCGGACGCGTATACCGACGAAGCGGACAAGCGTAGGACGCTCGAGGAAGACGTGCGCCGCGGGCTCACGGCGAACCCCAAGACGCTGCCCCCGAAGTACTTCTACGACGCGATCGGGTCCAAGCTGTTCGAGGACATCACCAAGCTTCCCGAGTACTACCTGACACGGACGGAGGCGGGGCTCCTCGAGAAGCTCGCGCCCGCGCTGATGCGCGAGCTCGCGCCTCGGGACATCGTCGAGCTCGGCGCGGGATCGGCGGCGAAAACGCGGTGGCTCTTCGATGCTTGCAATGGCCTCCCCGAGCCCCTGCGCTATGTCCCGATCGATGTCGACGAGCCGACCATCCGGGCCGGGGCGGCGCGGCTCATCGCCGACTACCCTTTCCTCCACGTGCGCGCCCTCGTCGCCGACTTCGAGCGGCACCTGGAGCACGTCCCCCCGCCGGTCGGCCGCCGGCTGGTGCTCTTTCTCGGCAGCACGATCGGCAACCTCGACCCTCCCGCCAGGCAGCGACTGCTCACCGAGGTGCGCGCGCTGCTCCACTCGAAGGAGGACCGGTTCCTTGTCGGGCTCGACCTGGTCAAGGACGTCACGGTCCTCGAGGCCGCGTACAACGACGCGAGTGGAGTCACCCGGGAGTTCAACCGCAACATTCTCGAGGTCGTCAACCGAGGCGTGGGCGCCGACTTCCGTCCCTCGGCGTTCCAGCACGTCGCCTCCTACGACGAGGCGGCGGCGCGCATCGAGATGCACCTCGTCCCCGGCTCGACGCAACAGGTGCGCCTCGGCCGCCTGGGGCTGACCATACGCGTCTCGCCGGGGGAGAGCATCCGGACCGAACGCTGCTACAAGTTCAGCCGCGCCTCGGCCCAGGCCATGCTCGAGGACGCGGGGCTCCGCCTCGAGCGCTGGCACGTCGACCCGGACGATTACTTCGCCCTCGCGGTCGCCGCACCGGGCTAGTGGCGAGCCCGGCGGATCCTGATCGCCACGGAGGAGGGCACGCCATGCAGCCGCATCTGACCGTCGGCCACCGCTTCCCGGACCTCGAGCTGCCGGATCACCGAGGCGAGCCGGTGCGCCTCTCCAAGCTGGCGGGAGAATTCCCGCTCATCGTGAGCTTCTACCGCGGGTACTGGTGACCGAAGTGCGGGTGCCAGGTCCGGCACCTGACAGAGCTCCAGGGCGAGCTGGCCGTCAACTACTGCAAGCTCGCGGTGGTCTCGACGGACCCGCCCGAGGTCTCGGCGGCGTTCCGCACCGGGCTCGGCGCCACCTTTACCTTCTTGAGCGATCATGAACGGCGCGCCATCTCAGAGCTCGACATCGTGGAGATGACGCCGCCCGGCTTCCGGTACGGTCTCGTGGCGCTGCCCTACACCTTCTCGCTCCTCCCTGACCTCACGATCCATCGGATCTACAACGGCTGGTGGTATGTCGGTCGACCGACGCTCGAGGAGCTGCGCCAGGACCTGCGCGCGATGATGGAGCGCTGCCGGAGCGACTACGTGTATCGCGAGCCGGCGCCGGATGCCGCCGTCTGAGGCGTCCCGCGGCGCGGGCGGTCCGGCTCCTGGGGCCTACACGCAGCCCACGCCCCGGCTGCTGTACGTTCATGACGACCTGAGCGACGAAGTGACGACGCGTCTCGGTCCCGACTCCCCCGCCGGCGCCCTCACCCGCTCCCTGTTTGAGCTGCTCGCCACGGATCGCGAGCGGGTCGTGGTCCTGACCATGGACGAGCAGCTCGAGCGGGTCGTCGCCCAGGGTCGCCACGCGCCATTCGGTCTCGCCCTCGGCATCGGAAGGGCCGGGGAGCGCGTGGCCCTGGCGCTCCATGCCAGGACGGGCTGGTTCCCACGCGTGTGTCGCCTCGGGCTCACCCGGGAGGAGGACGGGCGCGGGAGCTATCGCCTCGTCAGCACCGTGCCGGCAGCGCTCGCCGACCAGCTCGAAGGCATCGAAGCCTGCGACTCGCTCGCCGTGGTGGACGACACCGTCTTCTCGGGTCTCACGCTTCGAAGCGTCCTCGAAGCGCTGCCTCCCACGCTTCGTCCCCGGACGCACGCGTTCTGCCTCCGTGGCGTGGCGGACTCGGTCGCGGCTGTCACGAGGCTCTGCCCGGTCACGGTGGGCGTCGCCGCTCCGGGACGCATGCTGGAGGACGTGAGCTTCATCAATGCCACCGGGCTCGTGCTCCGCGTGGGTATCCGGCGCCGTGGACTGCCACCCCTGGCTTTCTTCGAGCGGCCGGAATGGATCCGCGCGTGGTTCCCCGGCAGAGACCGCGAAGTCATTGCCGCCTGCCGTCGCCTCAACGCGCTCCTCGAGACCACGGGCTAGTGGGACTCCAGCGAGTTTCGCTGAAAGCTCCCGCACAACGCCAGAGTGCCGGGCCAAATAACGAGCCAGACGAGGCCCGAGGGAGGCAGCAGCCCGAGGCGTACGTGGGTGTACGTTGAGGGTTGCTGCCGACCGAGAACGAAGTCTGGCGAAGTTAGTTGGGCCGGCACTAGCCTCCTACCGGCGGAGGCCACGCGGGACGGCAAGGCGGTCGAGAAGCTCGAAGGCCACGTGAAAGGCCACGGCCATCGCGGCGGCGGGCGCCGCCCCGGCCAGGATCGTCGCCGTGTCATCCAGCGCGAGGCCCCGCACGATCAGCGCCCCGTAGCCGCCGCCACCGATGAACGCGGCGAGCGTGGCCGTACCGACCGTCATCACGGCCGACGTCTTGATCCCCGCCATGATGCTGATCGAGGCCAGCGGGAGCTCGATGCGGATCAGGCGCTTGAGCCGCCCGAGCCCGAGGACGAAGGCGATCTCCAGGAGATGGCGGTCGATCCCGATCATTCCCGCATAGGTGCTGCGAGCGATCGGGAGAAGCGCGTACAAGGACAGGGCGACGAGGGCGGGGCCCTTGCCGATCCCGAAGAGCGGAATCATGAACACGAGGAGCGCCAGGGCGGGGACCGTCTGGAGCATGCCGATCGCGCCCAGCTCCACCTGTCCGACCCGCCGGAAGCGCGCCGCGGCGATGCCCATCGGGACGCCCAGGATGATCGCGGCTGCGAGAGAGACGAGGACGAGAAGCAGGTGATCCAGCGTGAGGGCGTAGAGCTCCGCCACGAGACCCGGCTTGCTCCGCGCGCCTGCTGGCGGCGCGCCCACGAATGCCGCAGCCACCTCGGGCACGCTCTTGGCGTCCAGGTCGGCCATCGCGTTGAGCTCGGCCATGCGCCGGTTGGTCAGCGATCCCTCGAAGGCCTCTCGGAGCCGCGCCCACGTGCGCGGAAACCGCTCGGCCATGTCCCGGCGGGCCAGGAGCACCGCCGAGTAATCCGGGAAGAAGTTCCGATCATCCCGGAGGATCCGCAGGCGCAGGCGCTCGAGCTGCCCGTCCGTCGAGAAGATGTCCATGACATCCACCTCGCCCCCGGCGAGCGCGCGGTACGTCAGCGCGTGCTCCATCACGCGGACGTTGGCCAGCGACAGGCCGTAGTGGCGCTTGAGCCCGGGCCAGCCGTCGTCGCGCTCCAGAAAGCCCGAACTGAACGCCGCGGTGAGCTCGGGGTGGCGCTGGAGATCCCCGACGGTCTTGAGGCCCAGGCGCTCGGCCGTCTCGGCGCGGACCGCGAGCGCATAGGTGTTGTTGAAGCCGAGCGGCTCGCTCATCGTCAGCCCGGACGGCAGGAGGCGCGCGCGGATCGCCTCGGGCGTGCGGAGCGACGCGTCCTTCAGGATGATCCGCGCGAGCGTGCCGGTGTACTCCGGATAGAGGTCGATCGCGCCCGAGGCCAGCGCCCGGTACGTGATGCCCGTGCCCCCGAGGCCGAGCCGCCGCTCGGCTCTGGCCTCTCCCGCCTGCTCGATCACCTGCGCCGCGATCTCCCCGAGGATATAGCTCTCGGTGAAGGACTTCGATCCGACACGGATGACCGCGTCCTGGGCGACGCTCACGCCGGCCCCGTGCAGGAGCAGCGCTCCGAACGCCGCGCCGACGAGCATCCGCATGGCTTACCGGCCTCCGGGCGCGCCGGGCGCCAGCGTCTGCGCCGTCAGGAACTGGGTCACGAACGGCGAGGCGGGCCGCTCGACCAGGTCGGCGAAGGCCCCCTGCTGGACGACACGTCCCGCCGTCATGAGCGTGATGGTCCTGCCGAGGAGAGCTGCCTCGCGGATGTCGTGGGTCACCAGCACGACGGTCTTGCCCAGGGTCGCGAAGAGTCGACCGAGCTGGAGCTGGAGCTCGGCCCGGACGATCGGGTCGAGCGCTCCGAGGGGCTCGTCGAGGAGGAGCATGGGCGGGTCGAGCGCCAGCGCCCGCATGAGCCCGACCCGCTGGCGCTGTCCGCCGCTGAGCTCGCGCGGGTAGAGGCGCAGGGTGGCCTCGTCGAGGCCCACCATCGTCCCCAGCTCGCTCACGCGCGCCCGGGTCCGGGCCGACGGCCAGCGATGCGCCTCGGTCGGGAGCGCCACGTTCTGGTACGCGGTCAGATGCGGGTAGAGCCCGCCGTCCTGCACCACGTAGCCCATGCGTCGCACCAGGGCGGCGCGCGTGGAGCCGGTGACGGGAGTGCCGTCCACGAGGACTTCGCCCAGATCCGGCTCCACGACACCGAGGATGAGCCGCAGGACCGTCGATTTGCCCGAGCCACTCGAGCCCAGGAGGACGTGGACGGTGCCGGCAAGCACCTCGATGGACACGCCGTCGAGCGCGACGCGATCGCCGAAGCGCTTGGTGACCTCGCGGAGCGCGATCACGATTACGCGGCGGTCATCCTCATCTCGCCGCCGTTCTGAAGCCCGCGAAGATGTTTCGGCGATGGTGCTTGTAGAAGTTCCGCCAGGTGCTGCGGATGAGGCGCGAGCGGGTCGCCCAGCATCCGCCCTTGAGCACCTTCTTCTGGCCGAAGTAGGGTTGCGAATACTCCTTGTAGGGGTCACAGACGAAGCCGGGGTACGGCCGGAAGGTGTCCTCCACCCACTCCCAGACGTTTCCGATCATCTGCCGGCAGCCGACGCCACTGTCGCCCCCGGGCAAGGCGCGAACGTCGATCGTTCCGCCGGCGCGGTAATCGAGGCTGGCGCGATCGGGCCTCGGCTGGTCGTCGCCCCAGGGGAAACGACGCTTGCGACCCGTCGCGGGATCGAGCGTGGCCGCCATCTCCCACTCCGCCTCGGTCGGCAGCCGCCGGCCGGCCCAGTTGCAGTACGCTTCCGCCTCGTGCCAGTTGACGTGGACGAGGGGATGCCACGGCTCGAGCGGCACGATGACCCCGAAGCGGCGCTCGCACCAGCGGCGCTCGCCGTCTCGGACCCAGAACAGCGGGTGCTCGGCTCCGTCACGGCGGCGCCAGTCCCAGCCCCGGCGCCCCCAGAGCTCGCGCCGGCGGTATCCATCGTCATCGACGAAGGCCTGGAACTCGGCATTCGTCACCGGCGTCGAGGCGATTCGAAAGGGGGCGACCTCGACGGCGTGCGCCCACTTCTCGTTGTCGAAGACGAACGGCTCGTCGTCCGTGGCGCCGCGCATGAACGTGCCGCCACGGACCTCGACGTCACGAGGCCGATACGTGACATCGACGGCAGGGGAAGCGGACGCGGGATCGAAGGTCGACAGCGTGGGCCGGGGATAGCCGAGCGTCTGGCGAATCAGCGTCAGGTTTTCCCCGTGCATGTCCTCGTGCAGGGCAGCCAGCGTGTAGAAGTACGCCTCCTCGGGGCGTGGCTCACGCGAGTCGAGCCGGGCCACGCTGCGTCGCAGCACGTCGGCGATATAGCCGAGCGTCGCCGTGCGGGACGGGTACTGGTGGTCCCAGCGCAATGTGTACGCGACGTTGAACGAGTCGTAGATCCCGTCCGAGCCCGCCAAGAGCATCGGGGCGCCATCGAGGTGCCGGAGGATCCAGTACTCTTGAAACCACCCGACGTGCCCGAGCTCCCAGATCGGCGGTTCGACGAAATGGCGCTTGACTCCCAGCATCTGAGCGTCTGTCAGCCCCTCCGAGAGCTCCAGCTCGATGCCGCGCGCGTCGAGGAGCATGGCGACGAGCGCCTCCGACGCTGGGCTCGTGGCGACTGTCGCGACGTGCTGAGCTCTGTTCACCGGCATCGCGCCTCCGACCAAGCTGATGAGTGTGGCTGGCGCGATCTTAGCAGAACTCGCGGAACGAGCGGTAGGCCGGCCATGCCCCGTATCCTGCCGCGGCCCGCGCGGCGGAGGGATGGTAGTCTCCGGGGAATGCGACGCCGGCCTCTTCCGCTCCATGCCGTCCGTACGCTGTTCCTCCAGCGCCAGCACCTCGCCGCGCCGCGCACCGCCGCGCTGACCGCCCCGCGTCTCGGCCGCTTCGTCGCCGACGTGGGCGGGATCCAGATGGACTCCATCAACGTTCTGGAGCGCGCCCACTACCTCACGGTGTGGAGCCGGTTCGGCCCGTACGAGCGCGCGCGGCTCGACCGGCTCGTCTACCGCCGCCGGCTCCTGTTCGAGTACTGGGCGCATGCGGCCTGCCTGGTGCTCACCTCCACGCTGCCCTGGTGGCGCCGCGCCATGCTCGATTACCGCGTCCGCCACACCGGCTGGTCGGACTGGCTCCGGCGGAACCCGAAGGTGCTGGAGCAGGTGAAGGCTGCGGTTTCGGCCACGGGCCCGATGGGCCACGCGGACTTCGACCGGCGTCGCCCGAGCGGCCGCAGTGGGTGGTGGAGCTGGGGCCCCGTCCAGCACGCGCTGCACTACCTGTGGATGACCGGCGCGCTCACGGTCCACTCGCGCCGGCACTTCAACAAGCGCTTCGACCTCCTCGAGCGCGCGATCCCGGCCGTGCTCGACGGCGAGGTGGTCTCGGCCGAGGAGTTCCTGCGTTGGCACCTCGAGCGCTCCCTGCACGCCATGGGGGCGGCGACCGAGCCGGACCTGAGCGGCTACCTGACCTTCCCAAGGTTCCAGCCGAGCATGCGCCGGGCCGCGCTGCGCGCCATGATCGAGCGGGGCGAGGTGGCCGAGCTCGAGGTCGAGGGATCGCCCAGCCGCTGGCTGGCGCTCACGCGGGACCTGCCCGCGCTGGCGCGGGCGGGGCGGGCGCCCTCGCCGTCGCGAGGGACGACGCTCCTCTCGCCGTTCGACTCGCTGCTCTGGCATCGCGACCGGGTGACGCGCCTCTTCGGCTTCGACTACCGCATCGAGGTCTACACGCCGGGCCACAAGCGCGTGCACGGCTACTACACGCTGCCGATCCTCCATCACGGGCATCTCATCGGCCGCGTCGACGCCAAGGCCCATCGCGTCGAGCGGCGGCTGGAGGTGCGCCACGTGCACTTCGAGCCGTGGCTGGCGACGACGGGCACGCCGCCGAGGGGAAAGAGCCGCATGGATCAGGCTGAGGCGCTCGCGGGCGTGGGCGAGGCGCTCGCCTCGCTCGGGGTGTTCGTGGGCGGCGACGAGATCGCGCTACGACGCGTGACACCGCATCGTCTACGGGCGGAGCTGACGCGAGCGCTGCAAGTCCCCGCGAGCCTCCGACGGTCTCGCGTGTTCGAGCCGTCCGCGTCGTCGTAGGTCCGGGGGAGGAGGGCGATCACCCCGTCCGACCCGTCCGAATGCCTTCGGGAATGGAAGCCGGCAATCGAGAGGGAGAGCAGTTCCCCGGAGTGGCTCGGCATCGGGTAGTTTCTACCCACCATGTGGCTGTCTGCCACTGTTGATCGGCGCGCTGCCCATGCTCGACGCCCTGCCAGCGTTCCTCGTGGTGCCACGCTCGAGGTGGCTCCGCAGGGATCTTCGACCTGGCGTCCCATGTTAGACTTTTTAACCTGGCGCGCGGGGGCGCGACGGCCTATGCGAACTTCCTACAGCCCGACGACCGGCCGCAACATCCTCTGCGTCTTCCCGCGCTACACACCGTCGTTCGGGACCTTCCAGCACGCCTACGCGCTCCTGGGTGGCGTCCACGCCTTCATGCCGCCGCAAGGACTGCTGGTCGTCGCGGCGTACCTGCCCGAGTCCTGGCACGTGCGCTTCGTGGACGAGAACAGACGCGTCACGAGGGCCGAGGACTTCCGCTGGGCGGACGCAGTCCTCGTGTCGGGCATGCACGTCCAGCGCCCCCACATCGAGGACATCATGCGCCGGGCGCACGCCTGTGGCCGGCCCGTGGCCCTCGGCGGTCCCTCCGCCTCCGGCTGCCCCGAGATGTACCCGGAGGCGGAGTTCCTCCACGTGGGCGAGCTCGGGGACGCGACCGACCGGCTCATCGAGCTCCTCGACGGGCTCGACGGACGGCCCGAGCATCAGCAAGTGCTCACGACGCAGGAGCGCCTTCCGCTCGCCGCGTTCCCGATGCCGGCCTACGAGCTGATCTCGATCCCGGAGTACTTCCTCGCGAGCGTCCAGTTCTCGAGCGGGTGTCCCTACACGTGCGAGTTCTGCGACATCCCGGCGCTCTATGGGCGGAACCCGCGGCTCAAGACGCCCGGGCAGGTGATCGGCGAGCTCGACCGGCTGCGCCAGGGCGGCGCCCAGTCCGTGTACTTCGTGGACGACAACTTCATCGCCAATCCGAAGGCGACGCTGGAGCTGCTCCCGCACCTCGTCACCTGGCAGAAGCTCCACCGGTATCCGCTCCGCATCGCCTGCGAGGCCACGCTCAACATCGCGAAGAACGAGACCATCCTCCGCCTCATGCGGGAGGCGGGCTTCGTCACGGTGTTCTGCGGCATCGAGACGCCGGAGACGGAGGCGCTCGAGGCGATGTCCAAGCAGCAGAACCTGCGCCTGCCCATCCTCGACGCAGTCGAGAAGATCAACGGTTACGGGATGGAGGTCGTCTCCGGCATCATCATCGGGCTGGATACGGACACACAAGACACCGCCGACCGCATCATCGACTTCATCCACGCCTCGCGCATCCCGATCCTCACGATCAACGTCCTCTACGCGCTGCCGAAGTCGCCGCTCTGGACGCGGCTCGAGCGCGCGGGCCGGCTCCGGCACGACGAGGGCCGGGAGTCCAACGTGGATTTCCTCCTCCCCTACGACACGGTCCTCGCGATGTGGCGGCGCTGCATCGAGGCCGCCTACGACCCCGCGTCCCTGTATTCGCGCTACGCGCACCAGCAGGCCCACACCTTCCGCCACCGTCTCCGCTATCCCGTGGACCCGCGCCGGCTCGCCCCGCGCAGCATCCGGCGGGGGCTCGGCATCTTCGCGCGGCTCGTCTGGCGCCTGGGCGTCCGCGGCAACTACCGCCGCGCGTTCTGGAGGATGGCGCTCCGGATGCTTGGCACCGGGCGTGCCGAGCAGTTCATCCATAGCGCCGTGGTGAGCCACCACCTCATCGAGTTCGCGCGGCAGTGCCTGGCCGGCATGCCGGAGCCGTCCTTCTATGCCCCCTCGAGGGCGCTCGCCCCCGCGCTCGACGCCGAGGCTTAGTGCTCGCGGGCTGGGGGCGGCTCGTCCACCGCTACCGCTGGCCCGTCCTCGTCCTCTCCGTCCTCTCGCTCGCGCCGTCGGCGTGGCTGATCGTCCGCGGCGGCGAGTTCGAGAACAACCCGCTGCCGAGGTCCACCGAATCGGGGCGCGCCGTCGCCCTCATCGAGCGCGAGCTACCGAAGAAGCCCCCGTCCTTCGGTCTGATCCTCGGCAGCGCGACGCTTCGCGCCGCCGACCCGGCCTTCCGCGAGGCCGTGGAGCGGGCGCTCGCCCCGTTGCGCGCCGACGCTCGCGTGGCCCGCGTGGCGAGCCCCTACGCCGGCGCCGCGCCGGCGCCGCAGCACGTGTCCCGCGACGGCCACCGCATCCTCGTGACGGTGGAGCTCAAGGGCGGGCCCTCGGAGTTCGCGGCGCTCAACCTCGGCCAGAGCGAGAGCGGGGCCTACGCGGAACTGCGCGCCAAGGTGCGCTCGGACGTGCTCGAGGTCGTGCCCGTGGGGGCAATGGCCCTCAACCACGACTTCACGGAAACGGCCACGCGGGCGATCCGGCGCGCGGAGCGGGTGATCTGGCCCGTGGTGCCGGTGCTGCTCGTCCTCGTGTTCGGCTCGGTCATCGCGGCGCTGCTCCCGCTCGGTGTCGGGGTGCTGGGCGTGGCGGCGGGGATGGCGGCCACGCTCGCGATCTCCCGCGTCGCACCCGTCTCCGTCTACGCGGTCAACGTGGTCTCCATGATCGGTTTCAGCGTGGCCGTGGACTACTCGCTGTTCATCATCAGCCGCTTCCGCGACGAGCTGCGTCGCGCGCCCGGCCCGGAAGCGCTCGCCCGCACCATGGCCACGGCCGGCCGGGCCGTCCTCTTCTCCGGCCTCACCGTGGCCATCGGCCTGCTCGGCATGTTCTGCCTCCGCCTCCAGAGTCTGGCCTCGATGGGCATGGCCGGGACCGCGGTCGTGCTGCTCGCCGTGCTCTTCGCGCTGACGTTTCTTCCCGCCCTCCTCGCCATTCTCGGGCGGCGCGTGGATGCCCTTCGCGTGCCGTTCCTGAGCCCGGAGCAGTCCGAGCGGAGCCGGCGCGCCTGGCGGCGGCTCGCCACCGCGGTGATGGCGCACCCGTGGCGCGTGCTCATCCCCGTGGTGGCGGGGCTCCTCCTGGTCGGCTCGCCCTTCCTGCGGCTCCGTCTCGGTGCCAGCGACGCCAGTGTCCTGCCCGCTGCCGCCGAATCCCGTCGCGGCGAGGAGCTGCACCGCCGCGAGTTCGTCGCCGGGGAGGCCAACCACGTGGTCGTGGCGCTCCACGACCCGCGGGGCCGGGCGCGCACGGCGGAGGCCGTGGGCCGGGCCTACGATCTCGCCAGGTGGCTCGCCGCGCTTCCCAACGTCAGCCGGGTGGACGGGCCCGTGTCCCTCGATCCGGCGATCACCCGCGAGCAGTACCAGCGGATCTTCCGGGCTCGGCCCGAGACGCTGCCGCTCCCGATGCGCGAGGCGCTCGGGCAAGGCGCGAGCGACCGCCTCATGCTGCTCGTCGTCTCGACCCCGCTGCGGCCAGGCGTGCCGGAGGCGCACGACCTCGTGCGGACCATTCGAGCGTCGCACCCGTCCGTGATGGGCGAGGTCCTCGTGACCGGCCAGACCGCGCTCGACCTGGACTTTGCCGACGCGATCGCCCGCAACGCGCCTGTTGCCGTCGCGGTCATCCTCGCCGCCACGTACGTGGTGCTGTTCCTGCTCCTGGGCTCGCTCCTCCTGCCGCTCAAGGCGGTCGTGATGAACGTGCTCTCCATCAGCGCCTCGTACGGCGCGCTCGTGTGGATCTTCCAGGACGGCCACCTCGGCCGGTGGCTCGGCTTCACGCCGGGGCCCATCGAGACCTCGACGCCGATCATCATGTTCTGCGTGATGTTCGGCCTCTCGATGGACTACGAGGTGCTGCTGCTCAGCCGGGTCCGGGAGGAGTACGACCGCACCGACGACAACGCGCGGGCGGTCGCGCGGGCCCTCGAGCGGACGGGCCGGCTCATCACGGGGGCGGCGGCGATCATGGCCGCCGTGTTCTTCTCCTTCGGGGCGTCCGACATGGTGCCCATCCAGGCGATCGGGATCGGGATGGGGATCGCGGTGGTGGTGGACGCGACCGTCGTTCGCGCCCTCCTCGTGCCCGCGACCATGCGGCTCATGGGGGAGTGGAACTGGTGGGCGCCCGCGCCGCTCGCCCGGCTGCACCGGCGGCTGGGCTTGGGCGACGCCCGCTGAGCGTTCTGCGGCACGGCACAGCGGGCCTCTCGACTGGACTGAGTGCGCTGCCCGCCACGGCGATGCGTGATTGCAAGACCTGACCCCGATTCAGGTCAGGACGGCGACCTTCTTCCGCTCGACGAGGCCCAAGTCGATCACCGCGCCGAGCCCCGGCCCGTTGAACGCGTGCACGAGGCCCTGCCGGTCCACCTCGATGTCCTCGGCGAGGCCGTACTTCTGGGCCCCGGCCGGCAGCAGGACCTCGAAGAACTCGCAGTTCCGGATGGCCATCATCACGTGAAGGTTGGCCACGTTGTTCAGCGAGTTGCCGCCGTGGTGGATCTCGATGTTCATGTGGAAGGCCTCGGCGAGATGCGCGGCCTTCAGGATGGCGGTGATACCGCCCTTCACGGCGACGTCACCGCGCAGGAAATCGGTCGCCTGGTGGACGAGCCACGGCGCGTAGGCGGTGAGGCCGCCCGGCGCGTACTCGGTGGCCAGGATCGGGATCGTCAGGTGCTGCTTGAGCTTCACGTAGCTCAGCAGATCGTCATCGGCGAGCGGGTCCTCGTACCAGTAGAAGCCCAGCTCCTCGATGACCCTGCCGACCCGCAGCGCCTCCGGGTACTGGTAGGCCCAGGTCGAATCCAGCATGAGCGTGAGGCCGTCGCCGACGGCGCGGCGCACGGCGCGGCACACGCCGGCGTCGACGGCGGGGTCGGTGGGAGGGTGAATCTTGTAGGTCGTCCAGCCCTCGGACTTGAATCGTGCCGCTTCCTCCGCGTACGCCTCCGCGGTGGGCAAGACGGCCGAGCTGGCATAGGCCGGGATGCTGTCGCGGTACGAGCCGAGCAGGCGATGAATGGGCAGCCCCGCCATCTTTCCCGCGATGTCCCAGAGCGCCACGTCCATGGCGCCGATGGCGCGAAAGGTGGTCTGGCGGTTCTTCTGCCACATCGCCTGGTAGAGCCGCTCGCGCGCGAGCGGGTCCTGGCCAAGCACGACGGGCTTCAGGTACTGGATCAACGACTGCGCATCGAGGTGCGCGCCGCGCATGGCCGACCCGAGGAAGGCGTGACCCTTGATGCCCTGGTCGGTCTCGATCGTCAGCAGGCCGAGCTGGCTGGTGCCGCTGAACGTCCCGGTGTGGCGGCCGTACTGCGTGGCCGGGATGTCGTCCCAGCCGAAGAGCGTCAGGTGGACGTCGGTGATCTTCATGGGAGGGGAGAGTAGCATAGCTATCGCCGGCGCATCACGCTCCCATCTCGGCCGCGCGGATCGACTCGATGCGAATCTCCTCCGTGAGCCGCGCCTTGTACGCGGAGAACTCGGGAGTCGTCTTGACCGTGTAGTGGCGCGGGTGCGGCAGGTCGACGGGGATGTCGCTCTTGATGCGTCCCGGGCGCGCGGTCATGACCGCGACGCGGTTCGCGATGAAGATCGCCTCGTCGATGTCGTGGGTCACGAAGAGGACCGTCTTCCGGTCCGCCTCCCAGATCCCGAGCAGGAGCTCCTGCATGAGGGCGCGCGTCTGGTTGTCGAGGGCGCCGAAGGGCTCGTCGAGCAGCAGGACCTTCGGATCGTTGGCCAGCGCCCGGGCGAGCGCGGTCCGCTGCTGCATGCCCCCGGACAGCATCCTCGGGTAGTGGCGCTCGAAGCCGCGCAGCCCCACGCGCTCGATGTAGTGCGCGGTGACGCGCTGGCGCTCGGCGGGGACCATGCCCTTCTCCCGCAGGCCGAAGCCGATGTTCTCCTCGACCGTGAGCCACGGGAAGAGGGTGTAGGACTGGAACACCATGCCGCGATCGGCGCCCGGGCCGGCCACGGGTAGGCCGTCGAGGAGGACGTGCCCGGTGGTGGGCCGATCGAGCCCGGCGACGATCCGCAGGAGCGTGGACTTTCCGCAGCCGGATGGTCCGAGGAGGCAGAGGAAGTCGTTGTCGGCGATCCTGAGCGAGGTGGGCTCGATGGCCCGGGTCGGCGGCCCGCCGCGGGCGCCCGGGAAGACCCGGCTCACCTCCTCGATCGAGAGCGTGGGCACGCGCGAGAGCTCAGGCCAGGCTCCAGGGGAACAGCCGCTGGTTCAGCGCCTTGAAGAGATAGTCCGACACGAGCCCGATCACGCCGATCGCCACGATGCCGAAGATGATCTGGCCCGTGTCGAGGAGGGCCTGGCTGTCCGTGATCATGTGCCCGATGCCGCTCGAGGCCCCGATGAGCTCGGCGACGATGACGTACGTCCACGCCCAGCCGAGGACGAGGCGCAGCGCCTCGGCGATGTCGGGCGCGCTCGAGGGCAGCAGGACGCGCCCGACGATCCCGCTCGCACGCGCGCCCAGCGTGTAGGCGGCCTCCACGAGGTCGCGCCGGGTCGAGCCCACGGTGATGGCCACCATGAGCACGATCTGGAAGAACGAGCCGATGAAGATGACGGCCAGCTTCTGCGCCTCGCCGATGCCCGCCCAGAGGATGAGGAGCGGGATGAAGCCGGACGCCGGCAGGTAGCGGGCGAACGAGATGAAGGGCTCGAAGAACGCCTCGATCGGCTTGTACGCGCCCATGAGGATGCCGAGGGGCACGCCGATCACCGCGGCGATGACGAAGCCCCCGAAGACCCGCCAGATGGTGACGCCGATGTCGGCGTAGAAGCCGTGCACGACGAGGAGGCTCCAGCCCGAGGCGAGCATCGTGATCGGGTCGGCCAGGAACGTCCGGTTGACGAAGCCGCCGAGCGTGGCCGCGCCCCAGACGAGGAAGAACAGCGCGAAGAAGGCTACGCCGAGCGCGAGCTTCGCCCCGCGCGAGACGGGCACGAGCGGCGTCAGCATCGGCCCCTGACGCGCCCGTGCCGGCGGCTCCGCCGCGCGCGGCTCACTTGATGAAGCGCGTGTCGATGGTGGAGGCGACGTCAGGCACGCTCTTGATGATGCCGAGCTCGAGCAGGAGCAGGGCGGCCTCCTTGCTGAAGGCCTGGAGCTCCCCGGCGAAGAACTTGCGGTTCGCCTCCCGGTCCTGCCACCTGAGATAGGACTGCGACTTCTCGAACTGCTCGCCGGTCTGCTTGACCACCGCGCCCATGATGTCGAAGCTCTTCTTCGGCTCCCGTCCGATCATCTCGACCGCCTCGAAGTAGCTGTCGACCATGGCCTGGACGAGCTTCGGACTGTCCTGGATGAGCTTGGGCGTGCAGCCGAACGTGTCCATCACCATCGGGTAGTCGAGCGTGGTCGCGATGATCTTGCCGGCTTCCGGCTTCTCGCGGACGGTGGACAGATACGGCTCGTAGGTCATGGCCGCGTCGTTCTGGCCGGCGATGAAGGCCTGCGCGGCGGCGGCGGGCTCGAGGGTCGCGATCTTCACGTCCTTGACCGAGAGCCCGTTCTTCTTGAGCATCCACGCGAGCGTGAAGTACGGCGCCGTCCCGGGCGCCGAGACCGAGACGGTCCTGCCCTTGAGATCCGTGATCTTCGCGATGGTGTTGCGCACGACCATGCCGTCCGCCCCGTACGACTTGTCGAGCTGGACCACCTGGCGTGTCGCCACGCCGTTGGCGTTCCAGACGATCCACGTCTCCACCGTCGTCGCCGCGCACTGCACGTCGCCCGAGGCGATCGCCAGGTGTCGGTCCTTCTGGGGGATGAACTTGATGGTCACGTCCACGCCATGCTTCTTGAAGATGCCCGCCTTCTCCGCCAGGGAGAGCGGGGCGAAGCCCGTCCAACCGCTCATGGCGACCGTGACCTTGGGCAGGTCCTGTGCGGGGGCGGCGGCTGCGACAGCGAGAGCGAGAGCACCAGCGACGAGGCATGTGACGGAGCGCATGGGCATCCCTCCTGGTCGTGTCATGGGCACCGAGATGATCCGCCCGGCCCGCCCGGCGGAGCCGTCACGGCGCCCCGAGGATACACCCGAGCCGGCGCCTGGCCAGGGCCTGGGCGCTCACCGCCTGCGGCGCTTCGGCGTGCGCCCTGGGCCGCGCCGCTTGCGCGGGCTCCGCGCCGGCGGCGAGTCCGCGACGGCGATGGCGCTGATCTCCACCTTGCAGTGCTGATGGGTGGCCAGCCGCGAGACTTCCACCGTCGTCGTGGTCGGCAGGTGCCCGGCCAGGTACTCGGCCCAGACTCGGTTGAGATCATCCTGCTCGCGTGCGTCGGTCAGGTACCGCGTGGCGGACACCACGTCCGTGAGCGCGCAGCCCGCGGCCTCGAGCGTCTTCTTCAGGTTCTCCATGACGAGCACGGCCTGCTCCCGCATGGTCTGGGGCAGGTCGAACTCCTCCTCGCGGTGCGGATGGCTGTGGTAGACGGGCGCCGCGGTCACGCCCGAGAGGAAGAGGAGACTCCCGCGCCGCACCAGGAGCGCCGGCGCATAGGGCATCATCACGTCCCGCCGGCGGTCGGGACGGTGCACGGGGCGCACGTCCTTTGCCATGACCCCGGCATGATTCCTGTTCCGCGGCGACACGTCAAGCCGTCCCCAGGAGAGCCGGCGCGTCAGAGCCCGAGATAGGCCTCGCGCACGCGCGCATTGGCCAGGAGATCCTGCCCGGTGCCCGACAGCACCACGCGGCCCGACTCGAGCACGAAGCCCCGGTGGGCCAGGGCCAGCGCATGCTCGATGTTCTGCTCGACCAGGAGCACGGTGACGCCGGTGCGGTTGATGTCCCCGATGACGCGGAACATCTCCTCCACCATGATGGGCGCGAGCCCGAGTGACGGCTCGTCGAGCATGAGGATGCGGGGACCGGCCATGAGTCCGCGACCGATGGCGACCATTTGCTGCTCGCCTCCCGACAGCGTGCCCGCCAGCTGCCGGCGGCGTTCGGCCAGCGTCGGGAAGACGACGAAGACCTCTTCGAGCCGGCGGGGGCGCTGGGGCCGGACGTGGCTCGGGTAGCCGCCGATCAGGAGATTGTCGAGCACCGTCATGTCGGGGAAGAGCTTGCGTCCCTCCGGCACGTGCACGATGCCGAGCTCCACGATCTCGGCCGGCGAGAGCTGGTCCAGGCGGCGGTCATCAAGCGTGATGCGGCCGCGCCGGGGGCGAAGCAGGCCGGACAGCGCCTTGAGCGTGGTGGTCTTGCCGGCGCCGTTGGCGCCGACCACGGCCACGATCTCGCCGTCCGGGATGTCGAAGGTCATGCTCCAGAGCGCCTGGATCTTGCCGTAGGCGACCTCGAGATCTTCCACGCGCAGCATGCTAGGTCCGGATGAGGCGCACGCTACGCCACCCGGGTGCCGAGATAGGCGGCGATCACGCTCGGGTCCTGGACCACGCGCTCCGGGGCGCCGTCGGCGATCTTCTCGCCGTGGTGGATCACGACCACGCGCTCGGAGATGCGCATGATGGCCTTCATCACGTGCTCGACGAGGACGACGGTCACGCCCTCGGCGCGGATCTGCCTGACGAGGGCGGAGGCCTCGTCCACCTCGCGCGGGTTGAGGCCGCCCATGGGCTCGTCGAGGAGGAGCACTCTGGGACGGGTGGCGAGCGCGCGCGCGACCTCGAGGCGCTTCTGCGCGCCGAGGGTGAGGTCGGCGGCCGGGGCATCCAGCCTGTCGCCGAGTCCCACCCGCTCCAGGATCTGGCAGGCCACGGCCTCCGCGCGCCGCCGCGCCGGCTCGTGAGTGAATGCCGCCAGGGTGACGTTTTCGCGCACGGAGAGCTTGGGGAAGGGCTTGACCAGCTGGAATGTCCGGGCAATGCCGCGTCGGATGACGGCATGCGGGCGGAGGCCGACGATGCTCCGGCCCTCGACGAGTATCTCGCCCGAGGTCGGGCGCAGGAACCCGGTGATCAGGTTGAACACCGTGGTCTTGCCGGCGCCGTTGGGGCCGATGAGTCCCAGGATCTCTCCCGCCTCGACCGTGAAGGAGAAGCGGTCGACGGCGCGGAGCCCGCCGAAGTCCCGGGTGAGATCGCTGACGGTCAGGAGCGCCATGGCCCCACGCTCACCGGCGCCCCGTCCAGGCTCGGCGCGCGCCGCCCCATATCCCCTCGGGCAGGTAGCGGATGACCAGCATCATGAAGAGACCATAGAAGATCAGGTGGCCGACCTGGAAGCGCTCGCGGAAGAGCTCCCCGATGGTGGTGAGAAAGACGGCGCCGATGACGGGGCCGATCACGGTGGCGAGGCCGCCGACCACCGCGATGAACACCATCTCCACCGAGACGGCGATCGGGAAGACGGCGTCCGGATCCACGTAGTGGAAGTAGAAGCCGTAGAAGCCGCCGCCCAGCCCCGTGAAGAAGGCGGACAGCGCGAGCGTCAGCACCTTTGCCCGCACCGTGTCGATGCCGACCGACTCCGCGGCGTCTTCGTCCTCGCGAATCGCCAGGAGGTAGGCACCGAGCCTCGCGCGGGAGAGGATCCACGTCGCCGCCATGGCGAGCGCCGCCAGCACGGCAATGATGCAGTAGAAGGGGACCTTGCTCTCCCAGTTGATCCCCCGCGTGCCGAGCGCAACCGGCGGCAGCGCGGTGATCAGGAGCCCGACCGGGCCATTCGTGAGCGCCTCCCAGTTCAGCGCCACCAGCCTCACGATCTCCGCCACTGCCAGCGTGGAGAGCGAGAAGTATGGTCCCCGCAGCCGGAAGCAGATCAGTCCGATCGGGAGCGAGACGAGCACGGCCGCGGCGCCGCCCAAGGCCATGCCATACCACGGCGCCAGGCCGAGCCGGAGGTAGAGGATCATGGTGGCGTAGGCGCCCACGCCGAAGAAGGTGGCGTGCCCGAAGGAGACCTGGCCGGCGAAGCCGCCGAGGAGATTCCACGAGGCGCCGAGCAGCGTCCAGAGCAGCACGGTGATGGCCAGGTGGAGGAGGAACTGGTTCGTGGTGACGAGCGGCGGCGCCATCATCAGGATGAGGACGACGGCGACGATGGCCACGCGGGTCATGCCTTGCCGACGCCGAAGAGGCCCGAGGGGCGGAAGAGCAGCACGAGCAGGAAGATGACGAAGCCGATCGTGTCCTTGTAGGCGACGGAGACGTATACTGCTCCGAGCGACTCGACGAGGCCGAGGAGGATCCCCCCCGCGATCGCCCCCGCGACGGAGCCGAGCCCGCCGAGGACGACGATGACGAAGCACTTGGCGATGAGGATCTCTCCCACCGTGGGGTAGAGGTACAGGGACGGCGCCAGGAGAATCCCGGCCGCGCCGGCCAGGGCGCTCCCGAGGCCGAAGGTGATCATGGCGATGCGCTCGACGTCGATGCCCATGAGGGCAGCCGCCTCGGCGTTCTGGCTGGTCGCGCGGATCGCGCGGCCGAGGTCGGTGCGGGCGAGAAAGAGATAGAGGGCCAGCGTGATGACGGCGGCGAGCGCGAAGGCGAGGGCCAGCGGGATCGGCACCGCGATGCCGAAGGGACGGAGCGGCGTGATCGCGTACGGGAGCTTGATCGTGCGATAGTCGCCGGTCCACGAGAAGAGCGCGAGGTTGGCGATGAGCAGCGAGAGCCCCGCGGTGTAGAGGAGGGTATTGAGCTCTCCCCCCGGCACGATGGGCCGCAGCAGGAAGCGGTAGAGCAGCATGCCGCCCAGGAACATGAGGGGCACCCAGATGACGAGGGACAGGAAGGGGTCCACCCTCCAGAGGACGTGGCTCCAGAAGGCGCCGTACATGCCGAGCATGACCAGGTCGCCGTGGGCCAGGTTGATGATCCGCATGACCCCGAAGACCACGGTCAGCCCCAGGCCGATCATGGCGTAGAGCGAGCCGGTCAGGACGCCGCTGACGAGGCTCTGGACGAAGGTTTCCACGAAGTCGCGGCGGCCCGGTCTCCGCCCGCGTCCCGCCCGGGACGCGGGCGGAGACCGGGCGAAGCGTCAGCGCTTGACCGTGTTGTCCGGGAAGACGTAGTTGGTCTCGGCGTTGGACTTGGGCCAGACATTCTGCAGCTTGCCGTCCAGCCACTGCGCGAGCACCGAGTGGTCGGGAGAGTAGATGTTCTGGTTGGTGTATTTGTCGCCGAGCGGGCCGGCCCAGTTCCCGAACTTGACCTTGCCGAACACCGTGCTCATGTCCGTCTTGAGCAGCGACTGGCGGATCGCTTCGCGATCGGCGTCCAGGTTGCCGGTGAGCTGCGAGCGCCGGAGCGCGTCGGCGATCACGAAGACGATCGCGTAGCCCTCGACCTCGTGCTCCTTCGGCCAGATGCCGTACTTGTCGTGGAATTTCTTGTAGAACTCCTTCACCGCCGGGTCATTGGGGTTGCCCGACCACGCGGCAGAGGAGAAGACGTTCTGGCTCTGCGGCCCCAGCTCCTTGGCGAGATCCTCGACGCCGAACCCGCCGCCGAAACCGACGAAGGCGCGCGGGGCTACGCCGATCTCCTTGGCATGCTTGGTGAGCAGGATCGCATCCGTGGTCGCCACGGCGACCATCAGGAGGAAGTCCGGGTTGCCGGCCTTGACCTTGGTCATGACCGGCTTGAAGTCGAGGCTGTTGACCGGGTAGGCCTCGTCGTTGACGATCGGCACGTTCTTGGACTTGAGGAAGGTCATCGCGGAGTTCGCGATGGTCTTGCCGAAGACCGTGTTGTCGTAGACGACGGCCGCGGACTTCGGCATGGCGCCCGGCACCTCGGTGATGAACTTGTTGAAGGCCTGCGGGTAGATGGAGCCGGTCGGGTTGTTTCGGAACACCCACTCGAAGCCCTTGGCCGTGATGATGTCGGCCGACGGGTGGTCGACCACGTACGGCGTCTTGAGCCGCTGGGCCACGGAGGCGATCTCGACAGCCTGGCCAGAGGCGCGACCGCCTGTCAGGACCAGCACCTTGGTCTGGGTGATGAGCTTCTCGGCCACCGTGGCGGCCAGCGCGTTCTTGGCCTGATGGTCCTCGATGAGCACCTCGATCTTCTTGCCGTTGACGCCGCCCTTGGCATTGATCTCCTCGACGGCCATCCCGTACGCCTTCTTGAACTTGTCGCCGAACGGCGCGTCGGGCCCAGTCATGGGCTGCGGCGCGCCGATCTTGAGCGTGTCCTGCGCCATGGCGGGCGCCGCCGCGACGACGAGAAGCATTCCTGACACGAGACTGAGGACAAGGAATCGCCGCATGGTCAGTGTCTCCTTGCACGTTGACGGGGTGATGGGGCTGGCAGACTGTAGGATTGCCTCGCAAGCCTTGTCAAGGCCACGGATCCACCGGGGAAGACCGCCGAGCGCGTGCTTGCGCCGCCAGCGGGCCGGATCAGGCCACTCCTCCGAGCTGGTGGCGAACGAGATGCGCGCCTTCGACGAGAGCCCGAAGCTTTCCCCGCGCCGACTCCCGATGACTCCGAGGAGCACGTCCTTCCCGCGCGCCTTCGCCAGGAGCGCTGGGTCGACGCCAAGCCGCCGGGGGAACCTTGACAGGTCGAGCCAAGTTTGCTAGAAACAAGGGCCATTTCGAGTTGACCCCGGTCCGTCTCCGGACCACGTGAGGAGGTTCCGATGACCACACCGCTCTGGAAATTCGTGGGCGCCGTCGCCGCGTTGCTCGTGCTGCAGGGCGCCGTCCCGGCCCGCGCGCAGTCGCCGATCAAGGTCGGCGCGTCGCTGTCGCTGACCGGGACATACGCCAAGCCCGGCATGTACCAGAAGGAAGGTTACGAGGTGTGCGCCGACGAGCTCAACGCCAAGGGCGGCCTCCTCGGGCGCAAGGTCGAGCTCGTGATGTACGACGACCAGTCCTCGACCCAGACCGCGCAGCGCCTGTACGAGAAGCTCATCACCGAGGACAAGGTGGACGCGGTGATGGGACCCTACTCGTCGGCGGTCACCGAGTCGGTGGCGGGCATCAGCGAGAAGTACAAGAAGGTGCTGGTCTCGCCGCTCGCCGCGACCACCTCCATCTTCCGGCAGGGCCGCAAGTACATCTTCATGGTGATCTCGCCCGCCGAGGTCTACCTCGAGGGCCTGGTGGACATGGGCGTCAAGCGCGGGCTCAAGACGATCGCCATCGTCAACGAGGATACCTTGTTCCCGAAGGCCACGGTCGCCGGCACTGCGGAGCTGGCGAAGAAGCGGGGCCTCCAGATCGTTCTCCAGGAGGCCTATCCGAAGGGCAACACCGATTTCTCGGCGCTCCTGGTGAAGCTCAAGGCCGCGAACCCGGACATCATCGCGGCCGCGACGTACTTCGACGATGCCGTCGCCATCACGCGCCAGATGAAGGAGCTGAACGTCAACCCGAAGATGTTCGGCGTGACGGTGGGCGGCGACATCCCCGAGTTCTACACGCTGCTCAAGCAGAACGCCGAGTACGTCTACGGCTCGACGCAGTGGGACGAAGCGCTGCCCTACCCGGGACAGAAGGAGTTCCTCTCGGCCTACACGAAGAAGTTCAAGCACGAGCCCTCCTACCATGCGGCCGCGGGATATGCCGGCTGTCTCATCTATGCGGAGGGAGTCAAGCGCGCCAAGAGCCTCGACGCCGACCTCGTCCGCGGCGAGCTCCTGAAGCTCAAGATCCGGACGGCCTTCGGCGACTATGCGGTCGACCAGGACGGCTTCCAGATCGCGCACAAGATGGTCATGATCCAGTGGCAGGACGGCAAGCGCCTCGTCGTGTGGCCCGACGACCTGGCCAACGGCAAGATGCGCTACCCGACGCCGCCCTGGAGCCAGCGGTAGCCTGACGCCATTGTTCGTCATCACGCCCGCCATGCTGGGCCAGGTCGTGATCTCTGGCCTGCTGGCGGGCGCCCTGTACGCCATGGTGGCCCTGGGCCTGGGGCTGATCTTCGGCGTGATGCGCGTGCTGAACGTCTCCCATGGCCCGCTCCTCATGCTGGGTGCGTACACGACGTTCTGGCTCTTCCAGCGGTTCGGGCTCAATCCGTACCTCTCGCTGCTGGTCTCGATGCCGCTCCTCTTCCTGGTGGGCATGGCCCTGCAGCGCCTCTTCGTCCGCCGGGTCGTGGACGCTCCCGAGCTGTCCTCGCTGCTGCTGACCTTCGGCATCTCCATCGCCCTGGTCAACGTGGCCCAGTTCGCCTTCACGGCCGACCTGCGCTCCGTGGAATACCTGACGGGCTCCTTCGTCTGGGGGCCGTTCGCCTTTTCCAAGTCCCGCGTCATCGCCTGCGTCTTCGCCATCCTCATCACGACGGGCGCCTTCCTCTTCCTGCAGAAGACGCGCCTGGGCAAGGCGGTCCGCGCGGTCTCACAGAGCCGCGAGGTCGCCCAGGTCTGCGGCATCAACGTCGGGCGCATCCACATGATCGCCTTCGGCATCGGCACGGCCCTGGCGGCGGCCGGCGGCAGCCTGGTCGCGGTCATGGTCGCGATACAGCCCGAGATGGGGCAGGTCTACACGTTCAAGTCCTTCCTCGTCATCGTGCTGGGCGGCGCGGGGAATTATCCGGGCGCGCTCGTGGGCGGGCTCCTGCTGGGGCTGATCGAGCAGGTCTCCTCGCTCTTCCTGACCACCCAGGTCAACGAGGCAGTCGCGTACGTCCTGCTCGTCCTGGTCCTGCTGGTGAGGCCGACGGGACTCCTGAAGGGACGCGCCTCGTGAAGCGAGAGCTCCTGGCGGCGTTCTGTCTGCTGCTGCTCGTCCTGGCGCTCTATCCGCTGCAGGGCACCGGCTACGGGGTCCGCTTCATGCTCCAGCTCTTCATGTGGATTACCCTCGCCCAGTCCTGGAATCTGATCTCCGGGCTGACGGGGTACGTCTCCTTCGGCCACATCGCCTTCTTCGGCATCGGCGCCTATACCGCGGGCATCCTGATCGTCAAGCTCGGCTGGCCGTGGCTCCTGGCCTCGCTGGCCGGGGGCGTCGGCGCGATGGTGCTCGCCCTCGTCATCGGGTGGCCGTGCCTGAGGCTCAAGGGCCCCTACTTCGCCATCGCCATGCTGGGGCTCAACGAGGTCCTGCGCGTCGCGGTGTCCTATTTCGAGGGGCTCACGGGCGGCGGCAGCGGGCTCTCGCTCCCCGCCCTCTACGCCGCCGTGCCCATCTACTACGCCATGGGGCTGGTAGCCCTGGCCGTGACCGTGCTCGCCTATATCATCGTCACCTCGCGCTTCGGCCTGCGCCTGATGACGATTCGCGAGGACGAAGTCGCCGCCGAGGCCATGGGCATCGATACCTTCCGCTACAAGCTCTACGCCTTCCTGCTCTCCGCCGTCGGGCCGGGCATCGTCGGCGGCCTCGCCGCGCGCGACCAGAGCTACATCGAGCCCATCTCCGTCTTCCCGCTGATCATGACGATCACCATGATCGTGATGGTGCTGTTCGGCGGAAAGGGAACGATCTGGGGGCCGGTGCTGGGGGCGGTCCTGCTCTTCACCCTGCAGGAGATGATCTGGGCGCGCTTCATCTACCTCCACCAGCTGCTCTTCGGGGCCATCATCGTCGCCGTCGTCCTGCTCATGCCGCGCGGCATCCTCGGCGTCCTGCAGCAGAAGTACAACCTCCCGCGCACCATCTGATGGCCCCGTCTGCGGATTCGTCACCTCGTCGCGACAGGACCGCAGTGGCGCCCATCCTCGAGGTGGAGCGGGTCGTCAAGCGCTTCGGCGGCGTCACCGCGGTCAACGGCGTCTCGCTCAGCCTCGAGGCCGGCCACATCTACGGCCTCATCGGCCCCAATGGCTCGGGCAAGACCACGCTCTTCAACTGCATCACGGGCGTCGAGCCCCGGGACGAGGGAGCGATCCGCTTCAAGGGGCGCCGCATCGACGGGCTCAAGCCCCACGAGATCTTCCACGAGGGGATAGGCCGCACGTTCCAGATCATCCGCGTCTTCCCCGAGCTGACCGCGCTCGAGAATCTCCTGGTCGTCACCACGAATGACTATACGCAGGCGCGCGCCCGCGCCGACGAGCTCCTCCGCTTCGTGAAGCTCGAGGGTCTCGCCAACGAGTTCGCGGGCAACCTCTCCTACGGCCAGCAGAAGCTGGTCGAGTTCACCCGCGTGCTCATGACCGATCCCGAGCTGATCCTCCTCGACGAGTCGGCGGCGGGCGTCAACCGCACGCTGCTCAACGAGCTGCTGGACGCCGTGAGGCACCTGCGCGACCGGGGCAAGACCGTGCTGCTCGTGGAGCACGACATGAAGGTCGTGATGGGGCTCTGCGAGACCGTCTTCGTCCTCGACCACGGCGAGAAGCTGGCCGAAGGGCCACCCGGCCTGATCCAGGCCGACGAGCGAGTGATTGAAGCCTATTTTGGCCGTTAGCGCGGGGCTCGCGCTCTATCTCGGCTGGCGCTCCTGGGGCTGGCCGCTCATCCACGACGCCCCGCTCATGCACTACGTCGCCTGGCGCATCGCGCAGGGCGACGTGCCGTACCGCGACGTGTTCGACATGAACGTGCCGGGCGTCTACCTGCTTCACCTGGGCGTGATCAGCGTGCTGGGCGAGGGCGATCGCGCCTGGCGGCTCGTCGATCTCGGGTGGCTCGGCGCGACGGCGCTCGCGCTCTGGGGCTTTTCCCGGCGCATGGGCGACGATCTCTCGGGCGCCGGCGCGGCGCTGCTCTTCGCGCTCTATCATCTCTCGGGCGGCGCGTGGCGGGCGGGCCAGCGCGATTATCTGCTCGCGCTCTTCCTCGTGCTCGCCGCCTGGGGCGCGGCGCGTGCCTGGGAAATGGGGGGCGCGCGGGCGCCGCTCGTCTGGGGCGGGCTGGCGGCCGGCGCGGGGATCATGCTCAAGCCCCAGGCCGCGGCCTTCTGGATCGCCTGCATGCCGATAGCGCTCTGGGGCGCGAAGCGGACGGGGAGATCGGCGCTCGCCGCCGCGGCGCTCTGGACGGGCAGCGGCCTCGCCGTCCCCGCCCTTGTCCTCGGCTGGCTCGCCGCCTGGGGCGGGTTCGGGGCCTTCATCGCCATCCTGACGGGTTATGTTCTGCCGCTCTACAGCCGCGTCGGGCGGGTCTCGGTCTGGGAGAGCATACGCTGGCACGTGTTCGGCTGGCAGGTCTGGACCTGCTTGCTCGCGCTCTCGGCGTGGGGCGTTCGACGCCGCGTGGAGGCGCCCCATGGCATCCGCCGCGCGCTCGCCGTGCTGGGCGCGTGCTACGGCGTCGGGCATTTCGCGGTCCAGGGCAAGGGCTGGGAATATCATCTCTACCCCCTGGCCGTCTTTCTCTGCGCGCTCGGCTCGATGGCGCTCGCGCGAGAGCCGCGACCTGCGACGGTCTCCCGCTGGGATCTCGCGCCGGGCCTCTCGCGCGCCCTGACCCTGGCCGTTCTCGTGCTCGCCGTCGTGATGCTGGGAGCCAAGGGCGTGGACGCGGCCGACGCGCCGTGGATAGCCGGCAAGGAGCGCCGCGTCTCGGCCCTCGTGCGCGACCTCCGACCCCTGCTGGTCCCGGGCGCGACGGTGCAGGTCATGGACGTAACGGAAGGCGGCATTCACGCGCTCCTCCGCCTCCACGTCCGCCAGCCCACGCGCTTCCTGTACGACCTGCACTTCTTCCACGACGCGGCCGATCCCCGCATCCAGGCGCTCCGGACGGAATTCGCGCGTGGCCTCGTCCGGGGGCGCCCGGCGGCGATCGTGGTCTTCCGCGACACGTGGCGCCGCCCCGGCTACGAGCGGCTGGATGATCTGCCGCAGGTCGCGGGACTTCTGGCGACCGACTACCGCCTCGCCGTCGAGGGCGAGGGCTACCGGATCTATGCGCAGCGAGCCCGTCCTTAGCGTCATCCGCGCCTACGACGACTGGATCGTCCGCGGCTACTGCTGGGGACGCTTCTGGATCCTCCGCCAGCGCTTCCTCGACGAGATCGGCCAGTACCTGCCCGAGCGCGGCCGCGTTCTCGATCTGGGCTGCGGCTTCGGCCTCTTCTCGCTCTATTACGCGCGCGTGCAGCCGGCCTTGGAGCTCCACGGGCTCGACAAGAATGCCGGGCGCATCGCCATGGCCCGGGCGGCGGCGGCGCGGCTCGGGCTCTCCAACGTCCACTACGAGGTCGGCGACGTCATGGACTTCCGCGGTGGCGAGCGCTTCGACGCCGCCTACATGCTGGACATCGTCCATCACATCCCCGAAGACGCCGTGCGCCCGCTGCTCGAGCGGGTCGTCAAGGTGCTTCCGCCCCGCGGGCTGCTCCTGATCAAGGACGTGGACCGGACGCCCGCATACAAGCGGTGGTTCACCTATGCTCTCGACAAGGCCATGGACCCGAGGGCCCCCGTGCGCTACTGGGGCGGTGGTGAGCTGACCGCGCTTCTCCAGGACGTCGGCTTCGGCGTCCGCCGCCACCTCATGGTGGACATCCTGCCGTACCCGCACATCCTCTATGTCTGCGAGCGCAGGCCGTGACGCCGGTGCTGCTCCAGGCCAAGGGCCTGACGGCCGGCTACGGCAAGATGCCCATCCTGCACGACGTGTCGCTCGAGGTCCGGGGCGGCGAGATGGTCAGCGTCATCGGGCCGAACGGCGCGGGCAAGTCCACCGCGTTCAAGACGATCGTGGGATTTCTCCGGGCCTCGAGCGGCGCCGTGATCTTCGACGGGCAGGACATCACGGGCTTGCGCCCGGATCAGGTGCTGCCGCGCGGGCTCGCCTATGTCCCGCAGGGGCGCATCGTCTTTCCGCAGATGACCGTGCTCGAGAATCTCGAGATGGGCGCGTATGTCGAGCGGGACCGCGGCCGCATCCGGCTGGCGCTGGCGCAGGTCTTCGCGCTCTTCCCCGTGCTGGCGGAGCGGCGGGGGCAGAAGGCCGGCAGCATGTCGGGCGGCGAGCAGCAGATGGTCGCCATCGCGCGGGCGCTCATGACGAGGCCGAAGCTCATCCTGCTCGATGAGCCGTCCCTGGGGCTCTCGCCCAAATTCGTCTCGCTGATCTTCGAGAAGCTGACCGAGATGAAGCGCTCGGGCTATACCCTCATGGTCGTCGAGCAGAACGCGGCCAAGGCTCTCGCCGTTGCCGACCGGGGCTATGTCCTCGAGCTCGGCCGGAACCGGTTCGAGGGGACGGGCGCGGCCCTCCTGGCCGACCCCGAGGTGAAGCGCCTTTACCTCGGTGGCTAAGTTCTGTATCTTGTACCGGGTTCAAGGGAGGAGAAAAAACTCGAATGGATCGCTTCGTGCGGCCTGCCGCGGCCGCCAGCCTCGTCGTCGCCGTCGTGATGATCGCTCTGCTGGTCGGGTTTCCGAGCTGGGCAGCCAAGACCTCCGCCACTCGCGCCCAGGCCGCGACGGCGCCCCCGACGTCCACGGCGTCCAAGGCCCCGCCCATCGATCACGCCGCCGGTGGCCATACGGCCACCACACACACGGAGGCGATCGAGCGGGGCAAGCACATGTATGTGCGGTACTGCGCCTCCTGCCACGGTGATACGGGCCAGGGCGACGGGCCTGGCGGCGCCAACCTCGCGGTGAAGCCGCAGAACCTCACGATCGGCGAGGTGATGAACCCGCTGCCCAATCACTTCCTCCACAGGATCATCGCCGAGGGGCCGCAGGTGGTCGGGCTGTCGAGCCTAATGCCGCCCTTCAAGCCGCAGCTCGGCGACCGGCAGATCGACGAGATCATCGTCTATCTGCGAACCCTCGCGACGCCGCCGTACGAGGCCGACGAGGTGCTCCCGGTGGCGGAGCGGCGGGAAGGGCCGGTCCAGCCGATCCTGTTCAGCCACGTCATCCATGTCGGGTCGTACAGGCTAGCCTGCCAGTACTGCCACAGCGGCGCGCGGCGAAGCAGCGACGCCGGGCTGCCGTCGGTGGAGAAATGTATGGGCTGCCACAAGATCGTGGCCGCGCAGGGCAATGAGCAGGTCCAGAAGCTCCAAGGCTACTGGAACAGGCAGGAGCCGATTCCGTGGGTGCGGATCTTCAAGATTCCGGAGCACGCGCAGTTCCCGCACAAGAACCACATCGCGGCGGGGCTGGAGTGCCAGACCTGCCACGGCCGCATCGAGGCCATGGAGCAGGTGTACGCCAAGACGGGCCAGCACATCGTCAACGACCTGGCGAACCTGGCGGGCATGCCGGTGCCCGGACCGAAGCTCACCATGGGGTGGTGCGTCGAGTGTCACCGCGCGGTCAACGCGAAGGGTGTCGAGGCGGTGCAGCCGGTGGCCAATGCGTGGGGCGCCGCGCCCAGACCCCCGACCGCCGACGACAAGAAGCCGCGCAAGGCGCCGCTCGAGTGCGTGGCCTGCCACCATTAGTCCTCAACATGGAGAGCGAGCCGCTCTCCGCGACTCGTGCCGCCCCCTCACGGGGGAGAGGGTTTCTCAGGGCAGAGGGATCAGCACGGCGGTGAGGCTCCGGAGGTCCGGGCAGGCGTCGAGGGTCTCGACCATCTGGCGGACGGACTCGACGCGGTCCTCGGGCAGGGCGAGCCGCGCGCAGTCGCTGAACTTCTCGCGTAGTTGATCCATCGACAGCGGATGCGTCGGATGCCCCGGCACGGGGCGCGGACCGATCGACAGCTCGCGCCCGTCCCGCAGGCGCACGCTCACGCGGGTCCACACGTGACGCTCGAGGTCGCCCGGGATCTCCGGGTCCACCACGAGGCGCACGCGCTTCATCAAGCCCCGGATCACCGCGTCCTGAGTCTTGTCGTCCTGGAAGGTCCCGATGCCGACCTTGCCCTCGCAGAGCGCCGCCGCCGCCGAGAACTCTCCGGAGAACTTGGCCTCGAGCCCGCTCCGCGGGTTCGAGTGGATGAGGATGCGCGGCACGACCTGGTTCACGCCGATCGTGACCTCGGCGACATCGTCGGGCTCGATGTGGTGCGTGCGCCTGAGCTCGAGCGCCCCGTCGATGATGGAATGCGTGCACGCGCACGAGGGATACGGCTTGACCGCGACGCCGGTGGTGAGGATCTTCCACAGCTCCCCCAGCCCCTCGAGCGCGCTCTCCTCGCGCTTGCCCGCGCCCAGCACGGCGAGATAGCCCTGCGGTCCCTCGATGGCCTGTTCCGACGCCGTGAAGCCCTCGCGCGCCAGCAGCGCCGACACGACGCCGCTCCGCGCCGCGTGGCCGGCGTGGAAGGGCTTGGTCATCGTGCCGAAGTTCTCCTTGAGCCCGGAGGCCTGGCTGGCCGCGATGGCGAGCGCGGTGCGCGTCTGTGCGGCGTCGAGCCCGAGCAGCCGCGCCGCCGCCGCCGCGGCGCCCATGGTGCCGATGGTGCCGGTGGCATGAAAGCCCTTCTCGTAATGCGGAGGATTGATCACCCCGGCCAGCGACGTCTCGACCTCGAAGCCCAGGAGGAAGGCATGCACGAGGGCCCGGCCGTCCGCCAGCGCCAACTCTCCCGCGGCAAGGGCCGCCGAGAGGACCGGCGCCGACGGGTGGCCCATCATGGCGAAATTGGTGTCGTCGAAGTCGAGGGCGTGGGCGGCCGTGCCGTTGGCGAGCGCGGCCCAGACGGTGCCGGTGCGCCGGCGCGTGCCGACGATCGTGGCCAGGGGCGCGCCGCCTTCTGCCTGGGCGACCTGCTGGACGATGCGGGCCGCCGGCTCGACCGAGCCCGCGAGCATGACCCCGAGGCAGTCCAGGATGGCGCGACGCGCGGCGTCCACGGCCGCCTCCGGGCAGTCCTCCCAGCGGCTCTTGACGATGAATTCGGCCAGTACCGACGTGGCGCGCATCGGCCAGAGCCTAACATAGGTCTGCTATCATCGCCCGGTGAGCATCGTCCGTGGTACTGGGTCAATTTGCTTCGCCAGATCTACTCAGGCCTCGTCTCGCGGCGAGGCCGCTCAACTCGAACTGCCACGTTCTCAGTCGGGAGCAACCCTCAACGTACACGGGCCTCGGGCTGCTGCCTCCCTCGGGCCTCGTCTGGCTCGCAACTTGGCCCAGTACATCGTCCGGGGTTTCCTGGTCCTGGCCGCTCTCTGCGTGGCCACCACTGCGGCGCCCGCGCAGGCGCAGATGTTCTTCTCCACGCGGCCCGATGCCCCCTTTGCCGTCGGCCCGCTCACGGTGCGGGCCACGGTCACGCCGGCGCTCGGCTCCGTGGAGATGTCCGTGCTCTGGTCGCTCGACATCCCGGGGACCGCGCGCCCGGCCGACCTCGAGCAGGACCTTTTCCTCCTCTGGCCCGGGGCCGTCGAGAGCCCGCTGGGCGCCAGGCCCGCGGACAAGGCCCTCGCGGCGTACGTCGAGCAGCGCGGGTTCGCGTCGATCGGCGAGGGCCGGCTGCCGCTCTATGCGCTGAACATCTATGCCCAGGGCGCCGCGGCCGCGCCCCAGCCGGTGGGGGAGGTGCCGTTCGTGACCTTCGTGCAGGACAGCGACGCGCTCGGGCTGAGCGCGCCGGCGACGTGGATCCGCATTCCCTGGATGCCCCAGATGGCCAATCGGATCTTCATGATGGAGCTGCGCATGCGGGTGGCCGGGGTCATCAAACCCAAGAAGGTCGGCTGGATCGAGAGCATCGTCACGGGCGAGCGGCACCTGTTCCAGCTCTCCTTCCACGAGGTGCGCGATCGGCCGCTCTTCCCCATGTACGCCGAGCACCGCAACCGCGCGCTCCGGTTGGCCGACGCCCCGGCCGAGCTGGTGGCGCACTTCTCGCAGTCGGACCGCCTGCGCATCGAGCAGCTGTACCCGCCCACCAGCATCCGCCGGCTCAGCGAGAATCTCGAGAGCACCGAAGTGGTCTCGCTCTTCATGGGGGCGACGGAGGGCGTCGTGCCGCAGCATCTCTCCGCGCAGTTCGGATATTACTCGCGGCTGCAGGGACTCATGCTCGTGGTCATTCCGCTGCTGCTCCTCGCCGCCGGCCCCGCGCTCGGTCCCGTGCTGGGCCGCACGGCCGCCAAGCTCGGCGCCCGCCTGGCAGCGCGCGTGCACTGGGCACCGGGGGGCGCCGTCCGCGCCCGCCAGCGGGGGGTGCTGCTCAGCCGTGACACGCTCGACCACATCGTGCCGGGCACGACCACGATCGAGCAGGTTCGCGCTCTCCTGGGTCCGGAGACGGAGGAGCAGGAGCGGCTGGACGATCCGGAGCACCGCACCCTCATCTACCGCGGTTGGCGCGCCCAGCCGATGACTCGCCGCCGCCTCGGGTGGCTCTCCACCGTGGACCGCTGGGAGATCCTCGCCCACGAGGTCCGCATCGAGGTGGAGCGGGGCGTGGTCAAGGGCGTCCACGCCGAGGTCCGGCGCAGCCGCTCGCTCGCCCCCGACCTGCCCGCCTAGACCGCGCTGTCACGGACGGGATTTCTCGTCGTACGGCCCCCTCACCCTACCCTCTCCCCCGCTGCGGGGGAGAGGGAAGATCACGTTCTCGCCACGCTGCGCTCTTCATTCTGATCCCTCTCCCCCACTGGGGGAGAGGGCAGGGTGAGGGGGTCTAGCCTCTGGCATTGCGCCTCGGCTTGACCCTGCTGGCCCCGACGGCTACACTTTCCCGCACATTACGTGTGCGAGATGTGCCTCTTCCGCAGGAGGCTGTGACGTGACGTGTCCGCGCTGCCAGGCTCAAAGCCGCGATGGTGCCCGGTTCTGCGAGCAGTGCGGCGCCCGGCTGTCGACCACCTGTCCCTCGTGCAATGCCGAGACCGCTCCGGGTAGCCGCTTCTGCGGCGCCTGCGGCACGCCGCTGGCGGGGGCCGCGCCCACGCCCGCGCGATTCGGCGACCCGCAGTCGTACACGCCGAAGCACCTCGCCGACAAGATTCTGACCGCGCGCACCCACCTCGAGGGCGAGCGCAAGCTCGTCTCCGTGCTCTTCGCGGACGTGAAGGGCTCGATGGAGCTCCTCGCCGACCGCGATCCCGAAGAAGCGCGCAAGCTCCTCGACCCGGTCCTGGAGCGGATGATGGAGGCCGTCCACCGCTACGAGGGCACGGTCAACCAGGTCATGGGCGACGGCATCATGGCGCTCTTCGGCGCGCCGGTCGCCCACGAGGACCATGCGGTGCGTGCCTGCCACGCGGCGCTCCGGATGCAGGAGACGGTCGGCTGGTATGCCGACGAGCTCCGGCGTAGCCAGGGCATCGACGTCCAGATCCGCGTCGGCCTCAACTCGGGCGAGGTCGTGGTGCGCGCGATCGACAGCGACCTGCACATGGACTACTCCGCGATCGGCCAGACCACGCACCTCGCCGCGCGAATGGAGCAGCTCGCGCGCCCGGGCTCGGCGCTCATGACCAAGGACACGCTGCGCCTGGCCGAGGGCTATATCGAGGTGCGCCCGCTGGGCCCGGTGCCCGTGCGAGGGCTCGCGGAGACGGTCGAGGTCTTCGAGATCGTGCGCGCCGGCGCCGTGCGCTCACGGCTCCAGGCGGCGGCGGCGCGAGGGCTCACGCCGTTCGTCGGACGGGACGCGGAGCTGGTCCGGCTGAGACAGACGCTCGAGAAGGCCCAGGCGTCGCAGGGACAGATCGTCGCCGTCGCCGGCGAGCCCGGCGTCGGCAAGTCGAGTCTCTTCTGGGAGTTCACCCACTCGCACCGCACCCACGGCTGGCTGGTGCTCGAGAGCTCCCCGGTCTCGTACGGCAAGATGAACTCGTATCTGCCCGTGAGCGAGCTCCTCAAGACCTATTTCGGCATCGGCGACCACGACGACGGCCGGCGGATCCGCGAGAAAGTCACGGGCAAGCTCCTGACGCTCGATGAGAGCCTCCGCACCACCATCCCGGTCTTCCTGTCGCTGCTCGACGTGCCGATGGACGACAGCGAGTGGCAGGAGCCCGACCCGCGCGAGCGCCGCCGCAGGACTCTGGACGCGCTCAAGCGGCTTTTGCTGCGCGAGAGCCAGGTGCAGCCGCTGCTCGTGATCTTCGAGAACCTCAACTGGGTGGACTCGGAGACGCAGGTTTTCCTCGACAGCCTGGTCGAGAGCCTGCCCGCCGCGCGCATCCTGCTGATGGTCAACTACCGCCCCGAATACACCCACGGCTGGGGTGGCAAGAGCTACTACACCCAGTTCCGCATGGATCCGCTCCAGCCCGAGAGCGCCGAGGAGCTGCTCCGGGCGCTCTTGGGGAGCGAGCCGACCCTGCAGCCGCTCAAGCAGCTCTTGGTGACGCAGACCGAAGGCAACCCCTTCTTCCTCGAGGAGTGCGCCCAGTCACTCGTCGAGACGGGCGCGCTGGCGGGTGAGCGCGGGCAGTACAAGCTGGCCAAGGCCGTCGAAACCCTGCAGATGCCGCCGACCGTCCAGGCGGTGCTGGCCTCGCGCATCGACCGGCTGCAGCCGGAGGACAAGCGGCTGCTCCAGGCGGCCTCCGTGATCGGCAAGGACGTGTCGTTCGCGCTGCTCGGCGCCATCGCCGACCTTTCCGACGAGGCCCTCCGCTCCGGCCTCATGCGGCTCCAGGCAGCCGAGTTCGTCTACGAGACGAGCTTGTTCCCGACGCTCGAGTACACCTTCAAGCACGCGCTGACGCACGATGTGGCCTATGCCTCGCTGCTCCAGGGGCGGCGCCGCGCGCTGCACGCGCGGGTGGTGGCCGCCATCGAGCGCATCCAGGCCGACCGCCTCGGCGAGCACGTGGAGCGGCTGGCTCACCACGCCATTCGTGGAGAGGAATGGGCCAAGGCGGTGAGCTATCTCCGCCAGGCCGCCGCCAAGGCCGCCTCGCGCGCGAGCAACCAGGAGGCGGTGGCGCTTCTCGAGCAGGCGCTGCAGGCGCTCACCCACCTGCCGGAGGGCCGCGCCAAGCTCGAGCAGGCCATCGACATCCGGCTCGAGCTCCGCCCGCCGCTCCTGCAGCTCGGCCGCCTGCCAGAGGTGCTCCAGCTCTCCAAGGAAGCCGAGCAACTCGGGACCGAGCTCGGCGACGAGTCGCGCCTGGCGCGCGTCTACAGCTATCTCGTCAACTACCACTACCTCAGGGGCGAGCCGGACCTCGCCATCGACTACGGCGAGCGCTGCCTGCGCATCGCCGACGCGACCCAGGACCTGGCGCTCCAGGCGCTGGCCCGCGGCTATCTCGGCTACAGCTGCCACGCGCAGGGGCAGTACCGCCGGGCGGAGTTCATCCTGCGGCAGAACGTGGAGGCGCTCGAGCGGACGCGGGCGACGGAGACGGCGACGCAGACCGCCATCTCGTACGTCACGTCGAGCGGGTGGCTGGCCTTCACCCTGGCCGAGCTCGGCGACTTCCATGCCGCCGACGCCTGCGTGGACCAGGCCATGCGCGCGGCCGACGCGGCTGGCCACGTGTACGGCCAGACCATCGCGCGCACGCTGGCCGGGCTGGTGTGGCTCCGCCGCGGCCACCTCGACCGGGCGTGCGAGCTTCTCCAGCCAAGCCTCGATGCCAGCCGGGACAAGCATCTCGACGTGTGGCGGCCCATCCCGTCCTCGCTCCTCGGACTCACGCTGGCGCTGCGGGGCCAGGTGGACCAGGCGCTGCCGCTGCTCGACGACGGCGTCCACCTGAGCGAGGTGCTCGGCGTCAACGCCTACCTGTCCCTCTGGACACTGCACCGCGCCGAGGGTCTGCTGGTGGCCGGGGAGTCGTTGCGCGCGCTGGAGGCGGCGCGGCACGCCCTCGACCTCGCCGTCACGCACAAGGAGCGCGGGCACCAGGCCTGGGCCTGGCGGCTCCTGGGCGAGATCGCCTCGCGCGGGGGCGCCGCCGGCGCGCTCGACCAGGCGGAGGACCACTACCGGCAGGCGCTCGCCATCGCCGAGGAGCTCAAAATGCAGCCGCTCGTCGCCCACGTGCGCCTCGGCTGGGGCCGCGCCTGTCGGCTCCAGGGCGATCGCGCGCGGGCCGAGGAGCACCTGGTCGCCGCTTTCATGCTCTTCCGCGAGATGGACGTGCCCTTCTGGATCAAGCGGTGCGGGGAAGAGATGATGCAGGTCGGCGAGATCTTCATCGTCGCGCGATACAATCCCCAGCTCTATGAGTACCTCCAGCGGGAGTTCAGCGACACGGAGCGGATCCGCATCGTCATGGACCGGCGGGTGGGCGAGCGGCGCCAGAGGAGCGGGCCGGCGACGTCGGAGCGCCGGCGGGGCGACCGCCGCCAGCACACCGACCTGGACGCCCACCTGCGCGAGCGCGGCTTCGTGATCCTCCCCGAAGACAGCCGGCCGGACCGGTCCTGATGGGCATCGCGCTCTCCGACGACGTCAAGGCGCTGATCCGGGGCGCCAACTTCGCGCACCTGGCGACGCTCATGCCCGACGGCTCGCCGCAGGTCGCGCCGGTCTGGGTGGATCTCGAAGGCGACCGCATCCTGATCGCCACCGGGGAAGGCTCGCTCAAGGCCAGGAACACGCGCCGGGACTCGCGGGTGGGGCTCTCGATCGTGGCCTTCGACAACCCCTACGTCGAGGCGCAGCTCCGCGGTCGGGTGGCCGAGCGGTGGAAAGACCCCGACTTCAAGATCATGGACCGCATCTCCCACAAGTACACCGGCAAGGACTTTCCGATGCGGCAGAACCCAGCCGAGCGCGTCGTGCTCGTGATCGAGGTCGAGCGCGCGCGCTTCACCCGCCTGCCCTTCACCCACTCGCCCGCCTGAGCCCGACCGGTCCCGGCGTGGTGATCGAGCTTCGGACGGACACGGTCGAATCCGAGATCGGTCCCATCGTCGTCGTGACCGGCCAGGGCGCTCTCTGCGCCCTCGACTTCGGGGAGTGCGACGAGCGCCTGAAGACGTTGCTGTCGCGGCGCTTCGACGACTTTGTGCTCGCGGAGGAGGACAATCCGCTCGGCGTCAGCGAGCGGCTCCGCGCCTATCTGGCCAAGGACTTCGCCGCGCTGGACGACATCGCCGTCGACACGGGCGGCACGGCGTTCCAGCGCCAGGTGTGGGCGGCGCTGCGCTCGATCCCGTCCGGCGCCACCCGCACCTATCGCGAGCTGGCCGTCCAGCTCGGCCGGCCGGGCGCCTCGCGCGCCGTTGGGCTCGCCAACTCGCAGAACCCCATCGCGATCGTGCTCCCGTGCCACCGCGTGATCGGCAGCGAGGGCTCGCTCACGGGCTACGGGGGCGGGCTCGGGCGCAAGCAGTGGCTGCTGCGCCACGAGGGCGTTATCTTCTGAACCGCGCGGTGGTCTGCCGCCAGCTCGGGCCGCCCGAGCGCATGACCGTCGAAGACATCCCCTCGAAGCCACTTGCCGCGGGACAGGTCCGGGTGCGGATCCGCGCGGCCGGCGTCAACTTCCCCGATATCCTCATGGTCGCGGGCACGTATCAGCTCAAGCCCCCGCTGCCCTTCACGCCGGGCCTCGAGGCGGCGGGCGAGGTGGTCGAGGCCGGAGGCGGGGTGGCCGGACTCGCCACGGGCGATCGGGTGATCATCCACCAGCGCCATGGCTGCTATGCGGACGAGGCGGTCGTGGAGTCGCCGCAAGTCCTCCCGCTGCCCCAGGGCTTTGACTTCGTCGAGGGGGCGGCCTTCCTGGTCGGTTCTCACACCGCCTACCACGCCCTCGTCCAGCGGGCGCACCTGGCCCCCGGGGAGACGCTGCTGGTGCACGGGGCGGCCGGCGGCGCAGGCCTGGCTGCTGTCGAGATGGGCAAGCTCCTGGGCGCCACGGTCATCGCCACCGCGTCGAGCGACGCGAAGCTCGCGGCGGCGAAGAGCCGCGGCGCCGACCACGGCATCAACTACGAGGTCGAGGCCTTCGACGACGCCGTGAAGCGGCTGACCGCCGGCGCGGGGGCGGACGTCATCTACGATCCCGTCGGCGGCGCCGTCTTCGAGCGGTCGCTGCACTGCATCGCCTGGGGCGGGCGCCTCTTGACCATCGGCTTCGCCAGCGGCATCCTCCCGAGCGCGCCGGCCAATCTCATCTTGATCAAAGGCTGCTCCGTCATCGGCGTGCGCGCCGGCGAGGCCGGCCGCCGCAACCCCGCGCTCCGCCGAGCAGCGCTCGAGGCGCTCTTGGCCTTGGCGGGCTCGGGCAAGCTCAAGCCACACATCTCGCGCGTGCTGCCGCTCGAGCGCTTCGCCGAGGCGATGCGGCTCCTGAGCGACCGAAAGGCTATCGGGCGTGTGGTCCTAACGATGGAGGAGACGTAACCACCGAGCGCAGAGCCGTGGGGGAGGCATCCTCTCTCTCGAGGATCGGGCGGCGGACGTCGAGGCGCATGCTCTGGTACGTCGCGCCCTCGCCGAAGTCGCTGTAGCGGCCGGAGCAGAGCATGTTCACGGTGCCACCCCGAGCCTCCGCGGCCGGCCGCTGGCCCGGCACGAAGGCCACGCCGGGCGGCGCCTCATCCGATACGCGCAGCACGAGCCGCACCGCCCCGTTCTCGTTGTGCAGCTCCACCGTCTCGCCGTCGCGCAGGCCTCGCATCGCCGCCTCGTCCGGATGCAGCACACAGGCCGGGGGCCCCTGTTTCTTCCGCAGCGCCGCGACGCCGGCGAAGGCCGTGTGGCTCTGGAAATAACCGGGCGCCGTCAACAGCCTGAGCGGGAAGCGCCGCGCCAAGGCCTCGTCGCCGGGATCGGCCACCCAGTCTGGCATGGCGGGCAGGCCCTGGGCCACGAGCGCCTCGGAGTAGAACTCGAGCTTGCCCGACGGCGTGGCGAAGCGCTGGGGACCTTCCGGCGCCATCTTCACCGGCCCCGTGCGGCGCACGCGCTCCGGGTCCACGCCGGCCGCGGTGCCGGTAGCATGCTGGAACAAGAGCCGCACCAGCTCGACGTTGCTCATGGAGAAGACGGAGTCCGTGAGCCCGAGCCGGCCCGCCAGCTCCCGGGCGAGCCGCTGGTTGGGCCAGGACTCGCCCCGTGGCGGCACCACGGCCTCGGCGAACTGCGCGTAGTAGGTGCCATAGGCGCGCAGGAAGTCGTCGCTCTCGAGATAGGTCGCCGCGGGCAGCACGATGTCGGCAAACCGCGCCGTGTCAGACATGAAGGGATCGTGGACCACGGTGAAGAGATCTTCGCGGGCCAGGCCTTGCCGCACCTTCGTCGAGTCGGGGCAGGTGACCGCCGGATTGTTCGAGGCCACGAAGAGCGCCCTGATCGGCGGGTTGTCCATGGTCAGGAGCGCTTCGCCGAGACGTGAATGGTTGACCATGCGCGTCTCGGCGGGTCCCGACGGCTTGCGGATCGGGCCCGTGTCGAAGCCGAACCCCGTCGCCGTCATCAGGAGGGCGCCGCCGCCCGGCTTGTCATAGGCGCCCACCACGCCGGGCAGGAGGGCCACCGCGCGGATGGCCTGGCCGCCCTGGAGCGTGCGCGACATGCCCTCTCCCAGGCGGATGAAGGGCGCGCGAGCCGTGCCATAGAGGCGGGCGAGACGCTCGAGGTCGGCCGGCGAGACCCCGGTGATGGCGGCGACGCGCTCGGGGGAGAAGCGCGGCAGAACCTCCCGCTCGACGCGGTCGAAGCCGAGCGTCTTCCGCGCGAGGTAGTCGCGGTCGCAGAGCTGGTCGCGCGCCAGTACGTGCATCACGCCGAGAGCCAGGGCCGCGTCGGTGCCGACCTTCACGCGGAGATGCCAGTCGGCGCGCTCGGCCGTCGCGCTCCGGCGCGGCTCGATGACGACCAGCGTGCCGCCCGCCTGGCGCGCGCGCTCGATCCACGGCCAGATGTGGACATTGGTCGTCAGGAGGTCCGCGCCCCAGGCGATGACGAGGTCCGACTGCGCCACGCTCTCCGGATCGGCGCCGCCGATGCTGCCGCAGGCCGCGTCCCATCCGGCCTCCGCGCAGGTATCGCAGACCGTGCCGGCCTGAAGCCGCGTCGACCCGAGCGCGTGGAAGAGCCCCAGCATGAGCCCGCGATTGATCTGTCCCTGGTGCGCGCTGTAGCAGTAGCCGAGGATGCCCAGTGGGCCGTCCTCGCGGATGATGGCCTGCCAGCGGGTGACGATTTCGTCGAGCGCGTCGTCCCAGGAGACCGGCGCGAAGTTCCCGTCGCCCTTGGCCCCGGTGCGGCGAAGCGGCGTGAGGACGCGCTCGGGCGAGTGGAGCAGCTCGTGCTCCCGATTCACCTTGGCGCAGGCGAAGCCGGCCGTGAAGGGATGATCCGGGTCCCCCTGGATCTTGACGACGCGGTCTCCGTCCACCTGCACGAGGAGCGAGCACTGATCGGGACAGTCGTGCGCGCAGACGGTACGGATCGTCTTCATCGTGTGGCTGATTGTCGCAGAGGGGAGAGGACGGTGCAACCGATGCTTGACGGAACGGGGTCGCCCACCCCACTATCGGGCTCCATGGGACGCCCGCGTTCGACGCCCGGCTCGGCCGCGAAGACGATCGAGCTCCTGGAGAAAGGGTTCTCAGCGCTCGTATACACGGCACTGCTGATCTATCTCGTGTACCCGTATGCGGACTACGACTGGGGCTGGCACTATCGCTACGGCGAATACCTGGTGACCCACGGGCGCATTCTCCGTCAGGACATTTATTCCTGGACGATGCCGGGCTACGAGTGGGTCAACCACTCGTGGCTCTACGACCCTCTCCTCTACGTCCTCTACAACCACATTGCGTTCTTCGGTCTGGCTCTCGCGGGCGCCGTCACCGGCCTGCTGGTGTTCTACCTCTGCGTCAGACGGGTCCACCTCCTGTACTGGCAGACGGCGATCCTGGCGGTATTCTTCGCCGCGTTGAGCAAGGAGGCGCTCCTGCAGGGATTCCGGACGCAGGTCGTCGGGTTGCTGCTGCTCGCTCTGCTGATCGATCTCCTGTTTCGAGAGCGGGAGGGGCAGACGTGGTCGTACTGGGCGCTGCCGTGTCTCTTCTGCGTGTGGGCGAACCTGCACGGCTCCTTCCTGCTCGGGCTCGTCGTGTTGGGCGTCCACGTGGCGTGCGACGTCGTCATTGTGAAGATTCGAGGCACGGCGCTGCCGCGCCGCTGGTTTGCCTTCGCGGCTTCCTTTTTCGCCTCGGTCGCGGCGACCTTCGTCAATCCGTTCACGTACCACGTGTACCTGGAGGCGACGAAGCATTTTGGGAACCCGATGCTCACCTATGTCATCGAATGGCAGAGCCCGGATTTCTCCGAGACCGTCGGGATGGTGTTCATCGCCTATACGCTGCTCCTCGCCTTCGGCTTCTTCACTCGCCGCCAGCTCGCCGACCTCCCCTGGATCGTCATAGCCTGTGTGACCTTCTACCTCGCGGTCAGCTCGAGGCGGCACGTGCCCGTCTTCCTGGTGTTGACTCTTCCCGTGGCCGCCTCGGTCATCAGGGACCTGCGGTTCCGGGTCGAGGGGTTTGCGCGGACGAGTCTTGTCGTCGCGGTGATGATCGGCGTGTTCGGGATTGCGATCTTCGAGAGACGGGGGGAATTCCTGAATCTATGGCGCAACCCGATCGGTTCGTACTGCGCGTATGGCCCGAAGTGCTCCGAGGGCGTGATGCAGTATCTTCTGCGGCAGCCGCCGGTCGGCCACGGGTTCACGTTTTACGACTGGGGCGGCTACCTGATCGGAAACGGGGTGCACACGAAGGTATTCATCGACGGTCGAATGCACCTGTGGGAGCGCGGTGACTACCGGCCCATGGAGGACTACAGGGCGATGTACGTGATGTCCGACCTGGATGCGTTCGAGCGGCACCGGTTCGACTGGGTCCTCGTGCCGACCAACTCGAAGTTCATGAAGGAGCTGGTGGCGTACAGATCTCCATGGACCGGGCTCTCGACGGATGAGGCGTGGGCGGTCGCCTATCGCGATGACAAGGCTCTGTACCTGGTGCGGAAGAACGGTCGCTGAGTGTCGGACCCTGACGCAGGCCAAGAACACAAAGGCGAGGTTCGACGACGCCGCCAGCGTACGGAATGGGTTGAGCGCGATGTCTGGAGCGCCTCGACCGCGATCCTGCCGATCTCCCTCATCGCTTCAGCAGGTACGGCACGTCGCTGACGACGATGTTCCTGCGAAAGAGCAGCGCCCCCTTCACCAGAAGGGCTGTCTGATTGTGCAGCATGTGCTGCCACCACTTCCGGGGCAGGAACTCCGGCAGCACGATCGTCACCATCTGATCGTCGCCGCGCGACTGGATCTGGTCGATGTATTCCAGCAGCGGGCGCAGCAGCGATCGATAGGGTGATGCCAGAACGACCAGCGGGACGCCGAATCCGCACTTCGCCCACTTCTCCTCCATCTTGTTCGTGCGCGCCGGGTCCGTCTCCACGTACACGGCACGGACGGCCGCCGCGGGGCCGGCCAGCGTCTTCGCGTACTGCACCGCCCGGACGACGCCCCGATGGACGTCGCCGATGAGCACGAGCACCGTGTGATGGAACTCCGGCAATCCTCCGAGTCCCTCGAGCGACAGCTCGACGGCCACCTCTTCGTAGTGGCGGTGCATGACAACGAAGGCCGCCACGACAAGCGGAACGATCACCACGACGACCCACGCGCCCTCGGCGAACTTGGTGACGGTGAGAGTCAGCAGCACGATGGCGGTGACGACCGCCCCCACCCCGTTGACCCACACCCGCCAGCGCCACCCTGTCTCCTTCAGCCGCAGCCAGCGCCGGACCATCCCGCTCTGCGACAGCGTGAACGAGATGAAGACACCGATGGCGTAGAGCGGCAGGAGGGCATGGGTGTCGCCCGCAAAGGCCACGATCAGCAGGATGGCGAACCCGCTCAGGATCAGGATCCCGTTGGAGAACACGAGGCGGTCGCCCTGGGTCCCGAACTGGCGGGGCATGTAGCGGTCGCGCGCGAGGATCGACGAGAGCCGCGGGAAGCCCGCGTACGACGTGTTGGCGGCGAGGAGCAGGATGAGCATGGTCGCCGCCTGGACCGCGTAGTACAGCAGGCCGGTGCCGAACACCCGATGGGCGATCTTGGACACGACCGTCTCGTCGCCACCGGGGATGACGCCGAAGTCGAACGCGAGGTACGTGATCCCGAGGAACATGGTGATGGAGATCACACCGAGCCAGGTCATGACCGTCTGGGCGTTACGGCCCTCGGGAGGCCTCAGGGCAGGGACTCCGTTGGAGACAGCCTCGACTCCCGTCAAGGCCGTGCAGCCGGCAGCGAAGGACCTCAGGATGAGAAACAGCCCGATCCCCTCCAGCCCCGGCGGATGGGGCTCGTAGGGCGCTTCCGGAAGCAGGCCGAGCCTTGCAGCAACCAACCCGTAGCCGACCATGCCGAGAATGCAGACGGTGAAGAAGTAGGTCGGCGCCGCGAAGAACCGGCCCGATTCCCGGAGTCCGCGAAGGTTTCCCAGCGCGACGGCGCCGACCGCAAGGATGCTCAACATGACTCGATGGGGGAAAAGCGCCGGGAACGCCGACGTCAAGGCGGCGACGCCGGCCACGACCGACACCGACACCGTCAGCACGTAGTCGGTCAGGAGCGCCGCCGCGGCGGTGAGCGCGGGGAAGACGCCGAGGTTCTCGCGCGCGACGATGTACGCTCCGCCACCCTGGGGATACGCCTGCACCGTCTGACGGTAGGATATGACGACCACCGCCAGCAGGCCGGCAATGCCCACGCCGACGGGAAGCGAGTAGCTGAGCGCCGCGGGACCGGCGAGGATGAGGACGAGCAGAATTTCCTCGGTCGCGTAGGCCACCGACGAGAGCGGATCGGAGGCGAACACCGCCAGGGCCACGGCGTTGCCGAGGCGCTCGTGCCGTGCCTGGGCGAGGGGCATCGGGGCACCGACCAGGAGCCGCTTGATCGCTTGGAGGCGCATCGCTCTGAGGACTATAACCGCATTTCTTGCCGGCGGGACATTCTGAGCCGGGGGACTCCGGGGAGGCCGGTCAGAGCAGCGGGTGCACAGAGTGCTTCATGAGCTCGCGCTGGTCGATCTCGTGGTGCCAACCGTAGGGCTCGTGCGGGAGCTTGTTCTCGGTGACCTTCTCGATCAGGTTGTCTTCGCGGAGCACCACGGCGCCTCCTTCGCTGGCAGAGCACTCAGGACGGCCGGTATCCTAGCACGGAGCTCGCTGTGGGTCAGGATCCAGCGCGCGTCGCATCTCCAGAACTCTCCCTACGCTGTAGGGGCACGTTGTGCTTGACAAGCTACCGCCCTCGGGCGAGTAATGGCGCCGAGCCGAGAGCCAGGCCCTGGGCGAAGCTGATGCATCTCATTCAGGAGCTTGCCGGGCATCGCACGATCGAGCGGAGCCGGGGGGCCGGCGGAGAACGGATCGGAGCTGGCTACCGACAGGGAGACGGTCATGGCATTGAACGAAGCACTTCGCGCGAGGCAGCGGAAGCCCATTGCAGCCGAGCGAGCCTCTGGTCCACCAGCGGACGTGAAGCCGGAGGAATGGCAGACCCGCGTGAACCTGGCCGCGGCGTACCGACTGGCCGCCATCTACGGCTGGACCGACCTGAACAACACCCATTTCTCGGCGCGCATTCCCGGCACGGAGCATTTTCTTCTCAATCCGTTCGGGATGCTCTTCGACGAGATCACCGCGTCGTCCCTCATCAAGCTGGACAAGGACGGCAATCTCCTGAGCAAGTCGGACTACCCGTCGAATCCCGCCGGGTTCGTGATCCACGGCGCCATCCACATGTCCTCGCCCGACCTGAACTGGGTGATCCACACGCACAGCCGCTTCGGTACCGCGGTGGCCACGCAGCGCCAGGGCTTGCTGCCGGTCAGTCAGAAAGCCCTGACCCTGATGGGCTGGATCGCGTACCACGACTTCGAGGGGCCGGCCACGGACATCGACGAGCGGCCACGCATCGTGGGCGACCTCGGCGACAAGCGGATCTTGCTCTTGCGCAATCACGGCCTCATGACGGTCGGAAAGACGGTTGGCGAGGCCTTCGTGTGGATGTACCGAATCGAGACGGCGTGCCGGATCCAGATCGACGCGCTGGCCGGGGGCAGCGAGCTCCAGCCGGTCTCGGAGGCCACCCAGCGCAAGAGCATCGAGCAAGGCCGGCGGATGTACGGGCCGGGCGGCTTCATCGAGGTCGGCAAAGAGTGGCCCGCCCTGCTGCGCCAGCTCGAGCGGGTCGACGGAACCTCGTACCGGCAGTGAGGCGGCTCTTGCCTGAGCGGGTCGCCTGACCGACGCGCTCATCTCGGACCGGGTGCTCAATGCGCGCGAACGGAGACCTGCGATGATGCTCGCCGACCAGATCGCCTACGTCGCCCTCGTCGCGAACGACCCCGCCGCCGCCGGGGTATTCGAGCGCCACTTCGGCCTGCCGCGCCACGAGCTTTCGAGCGCGGCGGGGGCGGTCCCGGTGTTCGCCCTCGGGCGCTGCGCGCTGGCCCTGTTCCCCCCGGGGCATCCGCTGGTGGACGGCGAGAGGAGGCCGGGCGTGCACCACATCGCGCTCGGTGTGGACGACCTCGATGTGGCGGCTGCGCGGGCTGTGGTTGCGGGTGCGCCGCCGACCGATAGCGCGCCGGCGCCGGGCCTCGGTGGCCGGCGCATCCGCCGGCTGGCGCCTGACGCGACCCTGGGCGTGCGCACCGTGCTCACCGAGCGGCTCGGACTGGCACCGCATGCGGAGAGCCGGGTGCAGCGCATCGATCACATCGGCGTCGCGAGCACGGATGTGCGCGAGGACGAGGCCGTGTTCTGCGGGCAGCTCGGCTTCGCGGTCGAGAGCCGCCAGACCGACATGGAAGTGTCGATCGCCGTCGAAAGCTTCACCTCCGACAAGTACGGCGTGGTGTACCACTCGCGCACCCCGGAGCCGGTCGGCGGCCTGCGCGTCACGTTCATCACGGTGGGCGATTGCGAGCTCGAGTTTCTCGCCAACGTCGATCCGCGGCGCGGGGGCGAGGTGCACCATGGCCAGGCCGGCAACACGCGCCAGGATCAGGGCGCGATCGCGCGCTTTGTCGCTTCACGCGGCCGCGGGCTGCACCACGTCGCCCTCAAATCGCCCGACATAGACACGCTGTTGGGATCGATGGCCGCAGCCGGGCTGCCGATGATCGACACCAAGGGCCGCCCCGGCTCGCGCCGCGCGCTGATCGGGTTTCCCCACCCCAAGGCGCTGGGCGGTGTGCTCATGCATGTCGTCCAGCGCCCCGACTGACCCGGCGTGTAGACTCGCCTCTCATACCGCTGTCTTGAACTCAGCTACACTACGGCCCACCCCGGGACGCTGCGAGACGTCGCCGTGAGCGCCGCGCCTCTCGGCTCCCCGCACAAGTGGGCCATCACCTTCTCCGTGATGCTCGTCACGGTCATGCAGGTGCTCGACACCAGCATCACCAACGTCGCCCTCCCTCACATGCAGGGGTCGTTCTCCGCCAGCATCGACGAGATGTCGTGGGTCATCACCTCGTACCTGGCTGCCAATGCGGTGGTCATCCCCGCGAGCGGCTGCTGACCGCGGTCTTCGGCCGGCGTCGCTTCTATCTCATCTGCACGGTCACCTTCACGGCCAGCTCGTTCCTCTCCGGCATCGCGCCCAATCTCGAGTTCCTCGTGCTCATGCGCATCCTGCAAGGTCTCGGCGGCGGCCCGGTCGTCCCCATGGCACAGGCCGTGATGTGGGAGATCTTCCCGCTCGAGCAACGGGGCACCGCGATGGCCGTGTGGGGCACCGGCATCATGCTGGCGCCAATCCTCGGCCCGACGCTCGGCGGCTACATGGCGGACAACTGGTCGTGGCGCTGGATCTTCTACATCAACCTGCCCATCGGGATCCTGGCCTTCTTCATGGTGAGCGCATTCCTATTCGATGCGCCCTTTCATCGCCGGCCCCGTCGCGTCGACGTGGCCGGCATCGTGCTCATGGTCGTGGGCTTCGGCTGCCTCCAGCTCGTCCTCGACCTCGGAGAGCGGCGCGACTGGTTCGACTCGACGCTCGTCCTGATGTGCGGCGTGCTCGCCGTGTGCATGCTGGCCGGCTTCGTGATCCGGGAACTCATGGCGGCCGAGCCCATCCTGGACCTCACCGTCTTCGGCGACCGCAACTTCAGCCTCGGCACTCTGGCCATCTTCCTGGTGGGTCTCGGATTCAACTCGAGCCTGCTGCTCCTGGCGCTCTATACGCAGACGATCCTCGGGTACGACGCGTGGACGTCTGGGCTCACCCTGGCCCCGGGTGGGTTAGGCACGATGCTCGCGCTCATGATCTCCGGGCGCCTCGTGTCGCGCATGGACCAGCGCCTCATGCTGGCGGGGGGCTGCACGCTGGCCGCCGTGGCCCTCTTCTTCATGACCCGCGTCACCCCCACCATCGATTTCTGGAACCTCGCCTGGCCGCGCTTCCTTCAGGGATTCTCCCAGGGCTTCATCTTCGTGCCGCTCCAGGCCCTGACGCTGGCCACCATTCCGACGGAGCGGCTTGGCAACTCGACGGCCGCCTACAATGTCGCCCGCAACATCGGGGGCAGCATGGGCGTCGCGCTGGTGACGACGCTCCTGGCGCGCCGAAGCCAGGTCCATCAAGCCACGCTGATGGGCCATCTCGATCAGTGGAGCTTCGAGATGGCGGGGCGGCTGCGCGCGTGGACCGACCACTTCGTGACCCATGGCGCCGACACGTTCACCGCCGGTCGGCAGGCGATGGCGATGCTGTACCGCGAGACGGTGACACAGGCGAACATCCTGTCGTATGCCGACGACTTCTGGCTTCTGCTCGTCGTCTACTCTTCGGTGCTGCTCCTGATCCCGTTCATGCAAAGGGTTCGCTCCGGACAGGGCGCGCGCGGTGGAAGAAGCGCGGAGGAGGGCGAATCGGTCGCGCGCGATCCCGGACTACCCGCCCCCGCCGAGTGAGCTCCGGCTAATCGGTGCTGGCATGACGTGCTACGTCCGGCACATCGCGACCGTCCCTGCACATCCACACTTGACCTGGCGATCGCGCCCCACTAGCCTTCCAGCATGGTCGCCTGCCTCGAGGGCATCCGCGTTCTGGAGCTGGCGCGTTTCCAGGCGGGCCCGCGCGGGGGCATGCTGCTCTCCGATCTCGGCGCCGAGGTCATCAAGATCGAGCCTCCGGGCGGCGAGGAGACGCGCACGCATCCGCCGCTGGTCCGCGGGCAGAGCGTGTACTTCTCCGTCTACAATCGCGGCAAGAAGAGCGTCTGTCTCGATCTCCGGAGCGCCCAGGGCAAGGAGGTCTTCGCGGCGCTCGTGGCCAAGGCCGACATCGTGCTGGAGAACTTCCGACCGGGCGTGATGCGCGCGATGGGCTTCGACTACGAGCGGCTGGCCGCGCTGAACGCCGGGATCATCCTCGTCTCGGTGTCAGGGTTCGGCCAGTACGGGCCCTACACCGAGCGGCCCGCCTTCGACTTGCTCGGCCAGGCCATGAGCGGCCTTATGACGCTGACCGGCCAGCACGAGGGCAAGCCCATCGGCACCGCGTCGTCCGTCGTCGATCGCTACACCGCGCTCCATGCCACCATCGGCACGCTCGCCGCGCTTCGCCATCGCGAGCGCACGGGCGAGGGCCAGGTCGTCGACGTCTGCCTGCTCGACTCGGCGCTGACCATGGTCGAGATCCCGACCTCGTATTACCTTGCCACGGGCAAGGAAGGCGGCGAGGGCGGCCGGCCGCCGTACCGAACACAGGACGGCTTCGTGGTCATCGCGGCCGCCGGGCGCGACATGGCCGGACGCTTGATGCAGATCGTCCGCGGCGCCAGCGCCGAGGGCGACACCACGCCGATGGCGGGCAGCACGGGCCCCGACGACCGGCGGGCGCTCATCGAGAAGTGGTGCGCCGACCGGACGACGGTGGAGATCTGCGCGAGGCTCCTGGAGGCCGGGATCCCGTCGGCGCCGGTGCGCACGATCCCAGAGGTCGCCCAGGACCTGCATCTGTGGCAGCGCGAGATGCTGGTGAAGATGGACGACGCGATCGTCGGGGAGATGTACTTGCCCGGGGCAACGATCAAGCTCTCGAGGACGCCGGCACGGATCGGCCCCGTGCCAACCCCCGGCCAGCACACCGACGAGACGCTCGGCCGCCTCCTCGGCTACGACGCCACCAGGCTCGGCGCGCTCCGGCGCGCCGGCGCCATCGCCTGAGGCGGCCCTAGCCGACGGCGCCGCGGATCTTGCCGTGCAGGGTGCCCAGCGCGTCGATCATCGCGTCGACCGAGCGCGCGCCCGTCTGGAAGATCGCCGTGGCGTTCAGCGCCACCCACTCGAAGCCCATCTTCTCCAGTTCGACGACGCGGGCGACCACGCGGTCGTGCTCGGCGTAGAAGCGCTTGCCTTCCGCATCGCGCGGCGGGGGCGCGACCATGCTCTGCAGGCCGATGGCGCCGGGATCGCGCCCGGCCGCCTCGGCGGCCCGTTGGATCGCATCGATGGCGAGCCGCGCGCTGTCCGCGTCGGTGACCCGGCTTGCCAGCCAGCCGTCCCCCAGCTCGCCCACGCGACGCCAGGCGCGCTCCGACATGCCGCCGATCCAGATCGGGAGCCTGCCTCCCTGTGGCGGCTTCGGCTCCATGGCCATCGCGGTCACGGGGTAGTGCGGCCCGGCGGCATCCACGCGCGCATCGCTCCAGTACGCGCGAAGGAGACGGATGGCCTCGTCCATCCGCGCGCCGCGGGTGTGGAAGTTCTCGCCCAGCGCCTCGTACTCCGACTCCTGCCAGCCGACCCCGACGCCGAGCCGCGCACGTCCACCGGACAGCGTGTCGAGCGTGCTCACCTGCTTGGCCACGAGTGTCGGATGACGCTGCGGCAGCACGAGCACCTCGGTCCCGAGCCCCACCCGCGAGGTGACGGCGGCGACGTGGGCCAGGGTCATCAACGCTTCCAGAATCGGCATGGTCGCCTGGTAGGGACCGGGCGGGCGTCTCTCCATCGGGTAGCCCATGACGACGTGGTCGAAGACGTCGATGTGGTCATAGCCGATCTGCTCGACGGCGGAGGCGAAGCGCCGCACAGTCTCCGGCCCTTCCCGGTACGACACGCTGGGAAACTCGACGGTGAGCTTCATGGCGCGCGCATTATGCGCCCGATCGCCGCTCGAAGGCGAGCCGGTCGGGGTCAGGCGCGCAATGCGCGGTAGGTACTGGCCGAGCGCGTCCCGGCGCCTGCATGCACGACCTCGGAATGACTGTCCCTCGCGTCAACCCCTACCCGGTAAGCCTGACCTGCCCACGCGCCAGTCAGCGCGGGCAGTCCTGTTTCTTGCGAGAACCCGGCACTCCACCGCCGGGCACGTGCATTGCAACGACCTGAGCTACCGGCAGGAACACCACACGTCTCTCACCCACGTGGAGAGGAGCCAGCCATGGACCCGAAGTCACCGCCGGGCCGACGACATCCGGATCCGCCCAGGCCAGATACCGACGCGCACGACCTTCAGGACGAAGATATCGACGAGGGCAGCCCATCGCGCCATTCCACGGAGGAGGATGCCGAGAATCTCCAGGATGAAGACCTCGCCGAGCGCCGAGAGGATCAGACGGACGAGCGAGACGGCTCAACCGAGAGCGACAGGAGGTTCTGAGGCACGATGCGCTTCCTGCTGACTCATCGTGAGTGTCTCCCGTGGGTTCATGGGAGGACACTTTCACGGAACAGTTAGGGGCGGACATTTTCATAGAACAACAGCAGTGAGACGCCAGGAGTTTGACCTCTCCGCTGCGCTCTGGCAGGATCACCATGAGCTGCCACGGCGTATCCGAGCTGTGACGAGGCTGGAGGAGGTCTTGGCGCCACGCCAACCGTGACCCAGCAGGGGTTTGATTCGACACGCCGAAGTCTGCTCACAGCTATGGCACTGGCGTTGGCGTGGGCCGCCGACCTGGCGCCCTTCGTGGCCGCACAAACGAATGACGTCTTCGCTGGCGCGCGCGAGAAAATGGTGCGTGACCAGATCGAGCGTCGCGACGTGACCAATCGGGTCGTGCTCGCCGCGATGCGGCGCGTGGCGCGTCACGAGTTTGTGGACGCGAACCTGCGCCGCCAGGCGTACGACGACAACCCGCTGCCGATCGGCTATGGCCAGACCATCAGCCAGCCATACATCGTGGCGCTGATGACCGAACTGTTGCAGGTGAAGCCGGGCGACAAAGTTCTCGAAATCGGCACGGGCAGCGGTTACCAGGCGGCGGTGCTCGCCGAAATCACCACGAACGTATTTACCATCGAGATCGTTGAACCGCTCGCCGTCGCCGCCAGCAACCGCGTGCAACGACTCGGTCTCCAGGCCATCCGCGCTCGGCACGGCGACGGTTATTTCGGCTGGAAGGAGCACGGGCCGTTTGACGGCATCATTGTCACTGCGGCAGCCGACCACATCCCGCCGCCGTTGTTGCAGCAACTCAAACCCAACGGGAGAATGGTTATTCCCATCGGGCCGGTGTACTCAACGCAGCGGCTGGTCGTGGTGAGGAAGGACGAACAAGGCAAGGTGCGGACGGAGAGTGTCCTGCCCGTGCGGTTCGTGGCGTTGAAGGGCGGACCGCGCGCGAAGTAGGGCGTCTCGAATCTCAACTGCCGCTATCAGAATGAATCGAGCTCGTCTCTCGTCCGGCTTGTTCTGCATGTCCGCCGCGCTGCTCGGCTACGAATTGCTGCTGATGCGGCTGCTCTCGCTAGCCTACTGGGGTCACTTCGCGGCCTTCATGATTTCTGTCGCGCTGCTGGGTCTGAGCGCCGCGGGCTTGTTCCTACACTTCCGCCGCCAACGGGTTATGGCACAACCGGCAAGATGTTTTTCCACCAACGCCGCTCTGTTCGGTCTGACCGCACCCCTCGCTTTCGGCGCGTCGTAACTGCTCCCGTTCGCGCCATTTCTGCTGGCGTGGTCGGTGAAGGAATACGTTCACCTCGCGCTGCGGGTGTTGCTGTTCTTCGTGCCGTTCTTCTACGCCGGCGTCGCGATTGGCACGCCGTTCGTGGCGCGGATGGCCCCAGTGGGCCGGCTCTACTTTTGGAACATGCTGGGATCGGCCGTGCCGTGCGCGCCGTTGTTACCAGCCCTGTCCGTTGCGCATCCCCTCCGTTTATTGATTCCTATTTCGGCGCTGGGCTGGCTCGCGTGCGGCCTGACCGCGAGCAACCGGCGCGCGCGATGGGCCGCGGTGGCCGCGGGCGCGGTGATGGGTCTCGCGCTGACGCAACTGCCGTTTCGCTTTTCGGAATACAAAGAGCTGTCCAAGACGCTCCTGCTGCCGGAGGCGAGAATCATCGCGGAAAGATACGATCCCGACGGGGTGGTACACCGTGTGGTGTCTCCGCACACACGCTATCTGCCAGGCCTGTCTTTGAATTTCACCGGCGAATTGCCGCGGTCGCAACTGTTGTTCGTGGACGGCTCGGCCATGGAAGTCGTCTTCGACGCGGCGGAATCGCTCGCGCACCCCGAATTCCTGCAACTCTCTGCCGAAGCCTTTTCGTATCGCCTGCGGAAAAAGCCGCGCGTGCTGTTGCTCGCGGGCGGACCAGCGGAATGGTTACGGGCGGTCGCGCTGGGGGCGGAGCGAGTCGTGGCGGTGGACTCATTGCATCAGCGCGTGAAAGCGGTGGGGGACATCTGGAAGAGTTTCGGTTCCTCGCCACTGGAACGAGCTGGCCGAAGGCAGGTTGTGGACGAACCGCGGCATTATCTGGAAACTTCGCGCGAGCCGTTCGACGTGATTCTTGTTTCGCAACTGGGCAGTCACGGCGCGGCTACTGCGGGCGCGGCGTCGCTCGACGCCACGTACCTTTTCACGGTCGAGGCCCTGCAGCGCGCAGTGGCCCGACTGTCGCCCGACGGGCATCTGGTGTTGACGACCTGGATTGAGAATCC
>Ga0137373_10000209_pt1 | contig 54378 bp, 54 predicted proteins | sample SagtaG_5_FD_104912 | JGI IMG/M metagenome (GOLD analysis project Ga0137373, IMG submission 104912) | Vadose zone soil microbial communities from Sagehorn Ranch, Mendocino, California, USA - Sage1_R_80_16 metaG | ecosystem: Environmental > Terrestrial > Soil > Vadose zone | place: USA... | reverse complement strand
TGGGAACGCACGTCAAGCAGGCCGGATCGCTGGTTGCACCAAACCATCTGCGCTTCGACTTCGCGCATTTCGCCGGCGTGGCCGACGAAGAGCTGCAGGAGATCGAGGACATCACCAACCGCCAGGTGCTCGCCAATCAGAAGATCGAAACCATCGTGGACGTGCCTATCGACGTGGCGATCAACGAGTACCACGCTATGGCGCTCTTTGGCGAGAAGTACGGCGAGCGGGTGCGCGTCATCAAGATCGGCGACTTCTCCACCGAGCTCTGCGGCGGCACGCACGTCGGCGCCACGGGCGAAATCGGCCTGGTCAAGCTGCTCAAGGAGTCCAGCGTCTCCAGCGGCGTGCGCCGCGTGGAGGCCGTTGCGGGCGAGCACTCGCTGCGCCACTTCCGCCGCGATCACGAGTTGGAGGGCGTGGTCTCAACTTTCGTTGGACGCAGCGAGCTGAGTCCCGCCGAGGCGCTCAGGCAGGAGCTCGAGCGCCGCGACGAAGAGCTCAAAAAGCTGCGCAAGGAGCTCGACCAGGTGCGCATGAAGTCGGCCGCCTCGGCCGTGGCCTCGGCCGAGGAGAACGTGCGCGAGGTCAAAGGCGTCAAGGTGCTGGCCCATCGCGCCGACAACCTCGACCGCTCGCAGCTTCGCACGCTGGTGGACAACTTTCGCAACAAGCTCGGCTCGGGCGTGGTGATCGTGGGCTCGGTGGCCGACGGCAAGGTGGCCGTGATCGTGGGCGTGACGAAGGACCTCACCGGGCGGCTGCAGGCGGGCAAAATCGTCGGCCAGGTAGCGCAGAAGGTGGGCGGCTCCGGCGGCGGACGTCCCGACATGGCCGAGGCAGGCGGCAAGGACCCCGAGGCTCTCGACCAGGCGCTGCGCGAAAGCTACGCGACTGTTGAGCAAATGCTCGGCTAATCCCCACATTTGCCGAAAGAAGGCAGATGTGGGCCACCGATCCTTGGGAATCCGAAGTCCCCTCTTACCATGTACTGCCGTAACCTCCGCGGGAATTTCTCCCCATACTCCTCGATTTGCGTTGTCCTATGCTGATTCTGTACGTTCCGGGCTCCCATCCGTCGGGCCCGGCCCGCATTGATGCTTATGAATCTGGGCGTCTGCACATCCCGCATCCTCGCGCCGCGCGTATATCTTTTTGCGGCCGCCGCCCTGCTGCCTGGCTTGCTGAGCCTGCCGCTCGTGGCCCAATCGCCGAAGGCAGTCCAGGAAGAAGGGCGCGTGGTGTGGACCAACGACAATCCTTCCAGCACGGAAGCCGGCACCTCCAAAGAGTACGTGTACTGGAGCGATTCCGAGCAGCGCTGGAGGCCCGTGCGCGCCGCCTCGCCGCGGGCGCTGCGATCTGCGCGGGCCGTGGCAAACGAGGTCTCCAGCCACTTTACCTCTCGCCCGCAGCTTGATCCGGCCGACCCGAAAGCCTCGGCGGATCCGAAGGTTGCAGATAAAACGACAGAAAAGGGCGAAGCGGCCGCCAGCTCAATCTACTCTTTGATCCCCGCCAATCGCTCGGCGAGCGCCGCCGAGATCGACCGACAAATCAACGAAGCTGCCGCGCGCCACCATGTCGACCCCAACCTGGTGCGCGCCCTCATCAAAGTAGAGTCAAACTTCAATCCCCGCGCCGTCTCCAGCAAAGGGGCCATGGGCCTGATGCAGCTGATGCCGGCAACCGCCCGCCAGTACGATGTCACCGATCCGTTTGACGCCGCGCAGAACGTCGATGCCGGGGTCCGCCACCTGAAAGGTTTACTGGATAACTTCCGGGGGGATGTAACTTTGACGCTTGCGGCCTACAATGCTGGACAGGGAGCCGTGGAGCGCAATGGAGGAATTCCGCCCTACACGGAAACCCGGAACTACGTCCGGCGCATCACGGGTCTTTTGGCTGGTGGCATTAGCCTGGCAATCCCGGAGCCGGTCATTGCCGGCACATCGTCGATGCCGATTGAAGTCCGCCGCGATGAGCGCGGCGTACTGATGATCAGCAATACGGATTGACGTAAAATGGAGTAGCTTTCGCCAGGCCGCTTGGCCTGCGGAGATGGGGCGGTCGATGGTACAACTCACTGGGCGCGCATGGACAGGCCGGCTGGCCGCGTTAATTGTGCTCTGCCTGCTGATCGCGCCCGGCTGGGTCCTCCCTGGTTTCGCTTTTCCCGCTTCAGCATCTTCCAATTCCACGTCCAATGGTCAGGCTCGCCGCGACAAGGCCCGCTCACAGTTTGAAAGGGCAGAGCGCCTGCGCGAAGAGCTGAACGGACTTCCGCGAAAGGACCGCTCGCGCCGCGCATACGAGCGCGTCACCGATGCCTACCGCAGCGTCTACCACAGCGCGCCCGACAGCTCGAAGGCCGATGCCAGCGTGCTGGCCGTGGCCGAGTTGCTCGCCGAATGCGGACGCGCCTTCGACGACGAGAAGATCCTTCGCAATGCCGTCGCGCAGTATGAGTTCCTGCGCCGCGAATACCCCGGCAGCAAGTATCGCTTCAACGCGCTGTTCACCATCGGGCAGATCTACAAGCAAGACCTCCGAGAGAACGACAAGGCGCGGGCAGCCTTCCAGGAAGTCATAACGCGTTATCCGCGCTTGCAGGTTGCGGCCGACGCGCGCGAGGCCATCACCGAGATGGACCAGGAGGCGCGCGGTCGTCGGAAGGCCGCAGCCCTTCGCGCCCTGAGCGCGAAGCCGCCCGAGGGCCGGGCGCAAGAGAATAAGCTGCCTCCGAGCATGGGCGAGAACTCGGACAACTCGCCGCACAGCGGCGTGCCGCTGGTCACCGGAATCCGCCACTGGTCAACGCCGGACTACACTCGCGTCGCAATCGACCTGGAGCAGGAAGTGAAGTATGAGGCGGGACGCGTCCCCAGCCCCGACCGAATCTTTTTCGACCTGCACGACGTAAAACTCGCCTCCACCCTCGTGGGCAAGAACTTCGAAGTCTCCGACAGCTTTCTTCACCGGGTGCGCGTGGCGCAGTATCAGCGCGGCATGGTGCGCGTGGTGCTGGAGGTGGACGCCGTCGCCGACTATTCGGCCTTCTTGCTGCCGAACCCGTATCGCTTGATCATCGACATTCACGGGCGCAAGCCGGAGATGCTGCAGGCCCAGGGACCGGCCCCGCAGACCGCAGCCTCGCAAACACAGAACCCGGCTGCACAAGCGCAGAGCACGCCCGCACAAAGATCGGGAGAGCCGCAGGAGAAAAAGACCGCGCAGGCGAATTCCCACCCCAGCACGGCAACGGCACGCGCGGGATCCACGCAAAAGCAGCCGTCCGCTGCTCCTGCCGTGCAGTCCGCAAGATCAACCGCGGCACAGCCGGCGAACGCAGAATTCGGGCCGCGCAGGGCCGACGGGAGCTTCTTCTCGAACTCGCAAGGCAACTCGATTGCCACAATCCAGGACCCTGCGCTGAAGAAGGCTGCCGAGTCCTCGGCGAAGAGCGCGGCGGAACAGAATGCAAGGAACGCGGCTGAGCCGCCGGTGAAGCACGGCAGGACCATATCGGCGGCAGAGCCCCGAGAGGCGCAAAACCGGGGTCCCCAGCAAGCGCGCGGTTCGCTAGCTGCGGTGGAGGAATCCACGAAAGCCGAGGTCGCAAAGCTTGCAACCTCCGAGATCAAGGCTACTGACAAGCCCACGACCGAGCCGACGGTAGAGGTGGTGTCCCCGCGTGACGCAGCGCCACGCGATGCAGATCGCGCCGCAGAACGCAAGCCGGAGCAGGCCGAGCCCGTAGCCGGGAAGCTTCCGGCGAAGAAGCGCGGCCAGCGCGAGGCCGAATTCCGCGCGGCGCAGCCGACATCCGGAGGCCAGCGCTCGCTGGTTCGCGCGCTTGGCTTGAAGGTAGGACGCATCGTCATTGACGCCGGACACGGCGGCCACGACACCGGAACGATCGGCCCCAACGGGATGCTGGAAAAGGACCTCGTGCTGGACGTCTCTTTGCGCCTGGGCCGCATATTGGAGAACAAGCTGGGCGCCGAAGTGGTCTACACCCGCGATGACGACACCTTCGTGCCGCTGGAGACGCGCACGGCAATTGCCAACGAGCAGCAGGCCGACCTGTTCATCTCCATCCACGCCAACTCCAGTCCCGACCCATCAGCGCGCGGCGTGGAGACCTACTATCTGAACTTCAACCCATCACCCGAAGCGATGGAAGTTGCCGCGCGCGAAAACGCGGTGAGCGAAAAGTCGGTGCACGAGCTGGGCGACCTTGTGAAGAAGATCGCCACAAGCGACAAGGTGGAGGAGTCGCGCGAATTCGCCATGGACGTGCAGCGCTCGCTCTATGTGGGTGTGGGCGGGAAAGAAAATGGCGTCCGTGACCGCGGCGTCAAGAAGGCCCTGTTCATCGTGCTGCTGGGGGCCAACATGCCCTCAATCCTCGCCGAGATCTCTTTCATCTCGAACCCCAAAGACGAGCGCAAGCTGCAGAATCCCGAGTATCGCCAGAAGATCGCCGAGTCGCTCTACCGCGGCATTGCCCGCTACGTGAGTGGGCTCAGCGGCGTGAAGATGGCGAGCAAAGCGGTCCCGCCGGAAAGCCGGTAGTCGTTCTCTCCAAAGGTCCACCTGATCTCTTGAACAATATGTTTGCGGGTCATCCTGAGCAACGCGAAGGACCCAGCGCGGCGCACATCATCAGGGGACGTCCGGAGTTTTTCAACCGAGAACGCAGGGCCATTCCTTCTCTCTGCTCATGCGTTTGAAACATTGCATACGAGAAACGTAGTGGTTGAAAAGGTTGGGACAGCGCTGAGAGGGGCGATTCTGCAGGGGTCCTTCGCTGCGCTCAGGATTAAATTCATGGAAGAACCCTGACTCGCGCGACTTACGCCGTCTCGCGGGCGGCGCGTTCGAGAATCTCAACCATCGATTGCAATTCTGCAGGCTCGCTGTTCAACGGCGGCCACAGGTAAATCGTGCTGCCGAGTGAGCGGATAAAAAGCCCCAACTCGTAGGCGCGTGCGGCGATCTTCCGCGCCCGCAGCCGTCCTCCGGCGCCCGGCGCAATCTCGATGGCGGCAATCATCCCCAGCGTGCGCAGCGGCGAACCCGCCAGCACGGCCGCCACTTTGCGCATGCCCTCCTCCAGAATGCGCATCCGCTCCGGCAACTGCTCCACCGTCTTCTCCTCTTCGTAGACCTCCAAGGCCGCCAGCGCCAGCGCACTGGTGATCGGATTGCCGCAGAAGGTGTGGCCGTGGAAGAAGGTGCGGGGCTGCTCGCCATTGGCGCGGAAGGTGTCGTAGATCGCATCCGTCACCAGGGTCGCGCTCATCGGCAGCAGTCCACCGGTCAGGCCTTTGCCGAGCGTCAGGATGTCGGGAACGATGCCGGCCTTCTCGCAGGCAAACATCGCGCCGGTCCGTCCAAAGCCGACCGCAACTTCATCGACGATGAGCGGAATTCCGTACTCGCTGCACAACGCGCGCAGCCGCTGCAGATACAGCGCGGGATAAATCCGCATGCCCGCCGCAGCCTGGCAAAGCGGCTCCACGATCACTGCCGCGCACTCGTCGTGATGGCGGCGGATGAGCGTCTCCATCGAACCGGAGCTCCCGGAGCTGGACTCCCTGCAGTCGAAGCACTCCGCGTGGCAACTCTCCGGGCGCAGTCCAACGGGACAGCGGTTGCAGTACGGCGCAACGGCGGCCAACGCCGGCCGCAGCGCAGGCAGAAACGGCCGATGGAAGCCATCGATGTAGCCCACGCCGATTGTGCCCAGCGTGTCGCCATGATATCCGTCCTCCAGGGTGATGAAGCGCGTGCGATGCGGCTCGCCCTGATTGGTCCAGTACTGCAGCGCGATCTTCAGCGCCGCCTCCACCGCGCAGGAGCCGTCGGAGGCAAACATGGCGTGGCCCAAACCCCTCGGCGCAACCTGCGCCAGCCGCTCGGCCAGCAGAATCGCCGGCGGATGCGACATGCCTCCGAGCAGCGTATGCTGCAGCTTCGCCGCCTGCTCCTGAATGGCCCGCACCAGGCGCGGATGGCTGTGTCCCAGGTTCACGCACCACCAGGACGAGATGCCATCCAACAGCACACTCCCGTCCAGCTCACGCAAGCGGCATCCCTGCGCGGATTCGACAATGGGAAACTTCATCTGTTCAAACGAGGAAATTTCGGTGTACGGATGCCAGAGATATGCGATGTCGCGGCGGCGCAGCTCTTCGTAACTCAGCGCTTGCTGATGCGGAGATCCGTTGCCGGGGGTTGGACAACTTGAAGCGTGGCTACTCATGATCGATACTCATACAGATTCAAAAATTCGCATTGTTCCAACACTGCATCCAGCCGCGCCAGATCCAGCGGGGCGTCTGGCGAAGAGCGAAGATACGGAATGCGCGTCACGGGCACTTTCCCGAACGACCGTACGCTCGCGACATTGTCCTCGTGAATATAGCTCTCCTGCGCGGCGACCGGATGCGCATCATTCAGCACCACTCCCAGCACTGCGCAGCCGCGGCGGCGAATGGCCTCCAGCGAAAGCAGTACGTGATTGATGGTGCCCAACCCCAAGTGGCCCACCAGCAGCACCGGCATCCCAAGCTCCCAGGCGATGCTCAGCATGATTTGCGTCTCGTTCAGGGGCACCAGCACTCCGCCCGCGCCTTCCACCACCAGACGCCGGTAGCGGTCCGCGAGCCAATGCGCGCTCTCCAGAATCTTCTCCATTTCAATCCGCTGCCCCGCCATCCGCGCGGCAAGGTGAGGCGAGCAGGCGGGAGCAAAGCAATAAGGAGCGAGATGTGCGAGCGTCTCCTCATCGACTTCGAGTCCGGCGGCGCGCAAGGCAAAGTCGACGTCCGGCGCCCGCATTCTGCCGTCTGAGACCACCTCGCAGCCGGTCTGCACAGGCTTCATGGCCATCGCCGCTTCGCCATGGCGCCGCAGAAAGCGCAGCACTCCGGCTGCGACCACGGTCTTGCCTACATCCGTGCCGGTGCCGGCGATAAAGATTCCTGAAATCAACGGCTGCGCTCCGCAACGATGTACTGCACCCGGTAGGTCACCGAGACCATTCCCTCCGCATCGGCGCGCCGGTCGTAGCTCTCGATGAGCCGCCGCAGCGCCGCCGGGCCAAGCGCCGGATGATCGGGCTGGCCTTGGAAGACCGCGCCGATCTGCTGAAACGAGCGCAGCGCCATGCGCGCGCCGGCGTAGCGCGCCTTCACCCCGTCTTCAACGCATGCCGTGGGCCGCAGGCCGCACGCGCGAAAGAGCCGCGGCAGCGCCTCAGGGCTGGGCAGAGAAAGTCCACGAAAGCTGCGCTCAAGCGCCTCGTAGTAGGCCTCCTCCAGCTCGCAGAATGAGCCCTCGAGAAGGCAGGCAAATGCCATCGCGCCACCAGGAGCCAGTGCCTTGGCCCACATGCATACCGTCGCAGGCAGATCGGCAAACCACTGGGCAACGCAGCTTGAGGCGACGAGCTCCGTGTGCGGCACCAGCGAAGCGCGGTCCTCCACATCGCCGAGCACAAATCGGGCGCGGGATTTTCTGCCCGATGCCCCGGCCCCCGTGGTCTCCGCGTGAAAGGTCTCCGCCTGAAAGCTGTTGCAACAATGATTCACCATTCCGCTCGCCAGATCGATGCCGACCAGCGACGCCGCCGGATAGCGATCGAGCAGGTGCGCGCTGAGCAGTCCGGTGCCACAGCCCAGGTCCACCATGAGCGCCGGCGAAAGCTCCGCCGGGATGTGCTGCATCAGCCGCGCGGCGATCTCCGCCTGCGCCTTGGCCCACACGTCGTAGCTTTCGGCTGCAGCGGAGAACTGCTGCGCCAACGCGTTCTTGTCCACCGCAATGGTTCCGCTCATTCCACTCATCGCAACACCGTTCCACCCCAGCCGGCCAACGGCGGGCGCACTGGGGATCCCGTTGCCTTTGTGGCTTCCTTGGTGGCTTCCTTGGTGGCTTCCTTGGTGACTTGCTTTATAACTGCCGCGATACAGCGTGCAATCTCTGCCGGGGCCGTGAAGGGCAGCGCGTGGCAGCGCCCACACAGGACCTCCAACTGCGCACCCGCGACTCCCTGGACCAGGAACTGGGCGCTGCCCAGCGGCACGATGCAGTCTCCGTCGCCGTGCAGAATCCGGCACGGCACACGGACGTCGCCCAACCGCCCGCGCAAGTCCAGCGACGCCAGGCATTGAAGCCCCACCGCCATCTCCTCGGCGGAAAACTGCTTCGCCTGCCGCAGCCAGCTCGCTTGGACCTCCTCGCCTCCGTCCGGCGCGGCGCAGGCTGCGGCAAACTCCTCGAGCACGGCATCGGGAGTTCGCGTTATGCGTGCGCGCATCGCGGCCAGCGCGCGCCGGTCCGCCCCGATATAGTCGCCGGCGGAATCAACCGTGCCGCACATGCGCGGCGTGGCCGAGACCAGCACCAGAGCGGCGATCTTTCCTCCATCGGCCCGCGAGACTTCTGCAAGCTCCAAAGCCGCACGCAATGCCAGCAGCCCGCCGAGAGACCATCCCACCAGAACGCATTGTCCCGGCAGCAAGCGCAATTTGTGCAGCGCGCCCGGCCAATTCTGGATGCACTCCAGCCAGCTCAGAAATTCGTGGTGCCCCACATCTGCCGTAGTTAGCAGATGAGGGTTCTCTGTACGGGCAGAATCCAGCGTCTGATCCCAAACAGCTTCGGTCGAGCCCCAGCCGCCGATGAAGCACAGCGCCGGTGACGTCGCGTCACCCGCTGCAATTTCGCGAGATGTCATGCCGCCATCTGTCATGCCACACTCATGCCGGGGTCCCCAGCGCGCCTGCTGTTGGCGTGCTGGGGTGAGAGCGCGCCACGCGCCCAATCTCTGCGGCCGCCCACGAGAGATCATCGGCGGTATGCGCCAGCGTCACCGAGAGGCGCAGCCGCGCCGTGCCCTCAGGAACCGTGGGTGGACGAACAGCGGTTACCAATAGTCCGCGTTCGCGCAGCGCCGCGGCCAACTCCAGCGCACGGTGATTTTCGCCCACCTGTACCGGAAGAATCTGCGAGGCGAACTCCTGCATCTTGAGTCCTTCGGCGCAGAGCGCCGCGTGGAAGGCGCGGGCGCGCTCCAACAGCCGCGCGCCCATTCGGGAGTCGTCCTTGATCACCTCGATTGCCTCCAGTGCGGCGGCGACGCTCGGCGGCGGCAGCGCCGTCGCATAGATAAAGCTGCGGGCGTTGTTCACCAGGTACTCCCGCATCTCGCGCGTGCAGGCGACAAATCCGCCCAGGCTACCGAGCGCCTTGCCAAGAGTGCCGACGGTCAGCTCGGCGGGAGAAGCCTGCGAGTCTCGGCGCAATTCGCACATCACTCCGCCGCCCTCTCCCCAGAGCCCGATGGCGTGCGCCTCATCCACCAGCAACAGTGCGTCGTACTCGTTCGCAAGCCGGCGAAGTTCAGAGAGCGGCGCCACGTCGCCATCCATGCTGTAAACCGACTCGCAGACGATCAGGCGATTTCCGCGGCACGGCGTGGTGCACAGCCAGTGTTCCAGCGAGGCAACATCGTTGTGGGCATAGCGCTTGAGCGCTGCCCCGCTCAGCCGCGCTCCGTCGATCAGGCTGGCATGGCTCAGGCGATCGGCAAAGATCACATCGTCGCGCCCTGCCAGCGCTGCGAGCACCCCAACGTTCATGCCAAAGCCGCTGCTGAAGACCAGCGCCGCTTCGTGGCCGGTGAGCCGCGCCAGCGCCGACTCCAGCTCCTCATGCAGCGGCAGGGTGCCGCACATCAGCCGCGACGCCGTCGCGCCGCAGCCCCAGCGCTCGATGGCCTCCTGCGCGCGCAGCTTTACGCGGCCATCCTGCGCCAGGTTGAGGTAGTCGTTCGAAGAAAAGTTGAGGACGCTGCGCCCGTCCTCAAGCCAGAATTTTCCGCCCACTCCGGCCGAAGCCGTGGTCCGCCGTAGCAGGCCCTCGCGCTCCCGTTGCTCCATCGGCGAGCGCAGGAGATCCGCAAAGCTCATACGTGTGCGGGTTGGGCCCCCGGCAAGCCCGCTGTTGGCTCGCTGGGGTGAACCGCGGCCCCCTGCTCGACCACCTCGAATCCGGCGTCCTCGATCATGCGGAAGGCCTCATCGGGCGGGGCGCCACCCTCTGTGAGATAGCCATTCACGAACATCGAGTTCACGATGAACAGCGCCATCGGCTGCATCGAGCGCAGGTGATACTCGCGTCCGCCGGCGACCCTGAGCTCAGCCGTGGGATGGATCAGCCGCGCGACGGCCAGCACCTTCAGGCAGCGGACCGGCGTGAGCCTGTGCTGGAGCTGCGCAAAGGGCGTGCCGCAGACCGGGATCAGAAAATTGATCGGCACCGACTTCGGATTCAGCTCGCGCAAGGCGAGCAGCATGTCGGCAATGTCCTCGTCGGTCTCGCCCTGGCCGATGATGCCGCCGGAGCAGAGCTCGAGGCCCGCCTCCTGGCAGACCCTCAGGTTGTTCACCCGGTCGGCGTAGGTGTGCGTGGTGCAGATCTTGGGATAGTGGCGCTCGCTGGTGTTCAGGTTGTGATTGATGCGGTCCAAGCCCGCCTCGCGCAGCCGCCGCGCCTGCTCCGGCGTCATAAAGCCCAAGGCGCAGCAGGTGTCGATGCCGACCTCGCGCTTAATCGTGCGAATCGCTTCACACAGGGCGTCGACTTCCTTGTCCTTCACCGCGCGGCCGCTCAGGCCCATGCAGAAGTGGTCGGCCTTGTTGGCGCGCGCCGCCCTGGCCTCGTCCACCAGCTTCTCAATGGCCTTCAGCGGATAGCGCGCAATGTCGCTGTCGGCGACCTTGGACTGCGAGCAGTAGTGGCAGTCCTCGGGACAGAGCCCGCTCTTGGCGTTGCTGAGTACCTGAACGCTCATCTGCTTGCCATGGAAGTGATGGCGCGCCTTCCAGGCGGCGTTGAAGAGCGCCGGAAAATCGCCTTCGGAGCACTTGAGCATGGCAAGGGTGAGTTCGCGGGAGGGCGTCCGGAAGGCGATGGCGTCTTCGGCCACCTGGTCGTAATTGATCAATGGAGTACCCCTGAGAACGGAATTTGCGCCGCGCGCATGAAACGAGGAGGCTGATCTTCACCCTGGCAAGTCCGCTCGGGCTTACACCCCAGCACGCCAAAAACCTGCGCGCCGGGACCTCGGGCTCACTGGGCACCCCTCGCCGGGTAGATCATTCTCCGCAAACAACAGAAGATCAATGGAAATTTAGTTTATTACAAGATAGTTGAGAAATAAAATTATATAGAACGAAGCGGGAACATGGGACTACGGTGATTACTCTTGATTCCACCCCGGCTTCCATTGGAGGCGTCCGCGGGTTTCGTCCAATGGAAAAGCGAGTTGGAAACCCAGGGGGTGGTCAACGATCTCCGCACCCTGGAGGGAGCTCCTGAGCGAATCTCTCATGCGAACTCTCGTGCCCTCGAAGGACAGCTTGGCATTTGCCGATTTCCTGGGAAGCGCCCAGGTGAGGCGGCCACCGAGCTGACTGGCGAGTTGATCTGCGGTGGTTAAGCCCGATCCCAGGTGTCCATCCGTGCGGCTGATGCTTACGAGAGGCACAACGGTGAGTGGCGTTCGCGGCAGATAGATTGTAGGCAGCGCGTAGATACTCATCACCCGCAGCTCGCCCGCGGAGGCCTTGTCTCGCACGGCCCAACTCGGAGTGAGAGACGGGTTGGCGGGGTTGATGAATTCCGGGGTCACGTCGCGATAGGAGAAGATGATGCGTGTCTTGTTGCGGTGCCAGGCAAGGCCCGATCGCTAAGATTATGGCCCACCGGAAGCCGGCCCGTGGTGGGCGCGAGGGACAAGACAATTCAACGCATTCATGCAGCGCGATTTATTCGTGTATATGAATGCTTTGTAAATCTGGATGTGCGGGGGCTTTTCTCCAGATTGCCTGGCTTGGTGTCGGTTCCGTTTTCGCGTGCCGTTATTCCTGGTTGTCCTTCCACTCGTCGTACCAGGCCATCTGGATCGCTTCCAGAATGGGTTCCGTCGACTTCGCCGGGTCGTCTTCGAAGCCCTTCAGCTCGATCACCATGCGGCGCAGCTCGGTGAAGCGCAGGGTCAGCGGATCAATCTTGGGGTGGTGTTCGTAGAGCTCGATCCCAATGTCTTCAGCATCGCTCCAACGCAGACCTTCTACGTCCATAGTTACCTCCGTAGGCACGGATTCAACGGCAGCAGGACGGCCTTCGGCGCCATCGCACAAAGCCCCAGATCAGTAGCGCCGAGTTCGCCGCCAGCAGCACTACAGCGGCGTTTCCGCCCAATGCACCTTTCAGCGCACAGAATACCAGCGCTGCCTCCACCGCCAGCAGGATCCAGAGCAACCGTCTGATTTTCATTGGCTACAGTGTACTACCGCCGCCTTCGCTGACATAGTTGCGGTTCCAGGATGGAATCTCAACCACGACCTCGCCGGGCTTTTCGATCACCGTCTGGCAGCCCAGACGCGAGTGCAGTTGCAGGTCGGCGGCCATGTCCAGACGGTCGGCCTCTTCTTCGCTGCATTCGTTCAGCAGCTCCGCGCCCTTCTTCACCACCACGTGACACGTGGTACAGGCGCAGCTTCCGCCGCAGGCGTGCTCCAGATGTATGCCGAAGTTCATCGCCACGTCCAGGATCGACTGCGGCTTGCCGTGCTCCATGTAAGGCAGCTTCCCCGGCTCAAACTCCACGCTCTGCCCTGAGGGCAGAAAGGTGAGCCGCACCATATTGGGGGCCAGTTCAGCCTTCGCCGCGGCCGCGCCGCCCGTCGTCTCCACTGCCGCACCACTCTTCGCCTCGATCATCATCGCGTCCTGTTCCATATCAATGTATTTTGCTCTCCCACCTTAAACGCCGCAGAGAACGCAGCGCGGAAGCTGAGGCACCAGGGATTTTATTAACTGAACTCGGCCTTGCCGATCGGATGCGGGGCCACCGGCCCTTCGCCCAGGTCGGCCGACTCCATGCTCTTGCCATGCAGCGCCGAGCCCACGGCGGCGTCCATCATCAGCTCGGCCAGCCGCATCGTCGCCTGATTCAGCTCGTCGATGGCCGCGCGAATCCGGCGATGGTCCTCGCCGGCGGCAGCCTCGCGCAACGTTTGCTCCAGCTCGTCGACCCTGTGCTGTTCGGCGCCACTCAGCATGCTCCACGCCTCGTTGCGGCGTCCCTTGGCCAGCGCCGACAGGATGGTCTCCGCCTCGTTGCGCGCCTCAACCAGTTGCCGCTCGGCAATATCGGCTTCCGCGTGATCGAACGAGTCGAGGATCATCGTCTCGACCTGCTCGTCGGTGAGCCCGTAGCTGGGCTGCACCTGGATCTCCGCCTCCTTGCCGCTGCGCTGCTCGCGCGCGGAGACATGCAGGATTCCGTTGGCGTCGATCAGGAAACGCACCTCGATGCGCGGCAGTCCGGCCGGCATTGGCGGAATTCCCTTCAGGTCGAAGCGTGCCAGCGAGCGGCAGTCCTTGGCCATCTCGCGCTCGCCCTGCAAGACGTGGATCGCAACCGAAGTCTGGCCCTCGACGCCGGTGGTGAAGTGCTCGGTGGCGCTGGCTGGAATGGTCGAGTTGCGGTGAATGATCTTGGCCGTCACGCCGCCCAGGGCCTCGATGCCCAGCGACAGCGGAGTCACGTCCAGCAGCAGCATGTCCTTGGTCTCGGCCGAGCCGCCGGCGAGAATGTTCGCCTGCACTGCTGCGCCCAGCGCGACCACTTCGTCGGGATTGAGCTCGGTGTGCGGCTTGCGGCCGAAGATCTCCTCCACCTTGCGGCGCACCAGCGGAATCCGCGTCGATCCGCCCACCAGCACCACCTCGTCGATCTCCGACGGCAGCAGATCAGCGTCCTTCAGCGCGCGCCGGCAGGGGCCAAGCGTGCGATTGACGATCGCGAGCGCCATCTCCTCGAACATCTCGCGCGTGATCCTGCGCTGGTAAAGCTTGCCTTGGGGGAGCTCGACCTCGATGTCGGCAGCCTCCTCCGTCGAGAGCAATATCTTGGCTGCAATTACCGCGCTGCGCAGGTGCTGCACGATCTCAGGATATTGACGTACATCGATCTTCAGGTCGCCGGCTATGTCCTGCACGGCCACGGCGATCAGCAGGTTGTCGATATCGTCGCCGCCCAGGTGCGTGTCGCCGTTGGTCGCGATCACCTCGAAGATGCCGTCCTTCAACTTCAAGATCGAAATGTCGAAGGTGCCGCCCCCGAAGTCGTACACCGCAATGGTGCCGTTGCGCTTTTTGTCCAGCCCGTAGGCCAGCGAGGCCGCGGTGGGCTCGTTGACGAGCCGCAGAACTTCGAGCCCCGCGATGCGTCCGGCATCTTTGGTGGCCTGCCGCTGCGCGTCGTTGAAGTAGGCAGGAACGGTGAGCACCGCCTGTTTCACCGGCACACCGAAGAACCGCTCCGCGTTGCGCTTGAGCTGACGCAGGACCTGCGCGGAGATCTCCGGTGGCGTGTAAGTGCGCTCGCCCAGGCGGATCCGCAGCACTTCGCCGGGAACAAGGTCATCGGCCAGGCGGAAGGGAAAGAGCTTTAGCTCCTCCTGGATGTCTTCGACTCCACGGCCCATCAGCCGCTTCACACTGTAGATGGCGCGCTCAGGCGAGTGCAGCAGCACGTCGCGCGCGGCGTTGCCCACGCGGATGCGGCCGTCCCGCTCCAGCGCCACCACCGAGGGAACAAGGTTCGATCCCTCCTCGCCGGGAATAATGAAGACGCCGCGTCCCGTCGCATCCGGGGCGGACAGCGTGGGTCCGGGCTCCATGTAGGCCACCAGTGAGTTGGTCGTCCCGAGATCGATCCCTATGACTTTGTCGTGTGCCATGAGTAAAGGTTTCAGGCCGTGGGGCTCAGTACATCATTGATATCGCGTAAGAGGTTGCGCAGATAGCTGCGCCGTTGAAGCACGCCCAGCATGCGCGAGGTTGCGGTTGCATCGCCCGCGTCCCATTCGCTCCAAGCTGTGTGCAGCTCATCGTGCAGCAGGTCAAGCCGCGCCGTCAGGCCGGTGCCGTGCTCTTTCAACTGCTCGCGGATGTCCGCATCCATTCCGGCCCTGGCTTCCTCGAGCAGCATGTTCAGCTCAAAGGCCTCTTCCAGCAGCTCCGGCGGCACCGACTGTTTCTTGGCCGTGCCCGTGGCGCGAGCCGCCTCGGTCGCCAGCTTGCTCTGCTCCTCGAGCTTGATGCCCTCGATCATCAGCAGGTATTCGGTGCGCGAGATCGGGTCGCGCAGCGTGCGGTAGGCGTCGTTGAGCTGCGAGGTCTTCTCCAGGCTCCACTCCTGCTCGCGCGCGCTGGCCCGCGAATAGACGTCCGGATGCAGCTTGCGGCTCAGCGCGTAGAACTCGCGCTCCAGCACCGCTTCGTCCAGGTTCAGCTTGCGCGGCAGCCCGAAGAAAGAGAAAAAGTCGGTCGGCTGCGCAGGCTGAACATGCCCGCACTCGTCGCAGAAATGCGAGGCCCGCATGTCGCCGCATGACCAGCAGCGGTGCTGTTGCGCCCCTTCGTCCGGCACCTGCAGAGCCCGTGGTGTCTCGACTTTTCCTGCGTGTTTCACGTCAATAACTTTCAACCTTTCGCTCAAGTTCCCCTACCTTGTTTCGGGTGCCCACGTTCGCGCCGGCGCTTTTGCGGCGTTAACGTGGAAAAGCCTGTGACTATGAGAAGCTGCTGCCGCAGCCGCAGCTCTTCTTGGCATTGGGGTTGCGGAAGACGAAGCCGCGCTGCATCAGCGACTCCTCCCAGTCGAGCGTGGTTCCGCTGAGGTAGACGAACGACTTCGGGTCCACGAAGACGCGAATGTCGTCGTACTGAAAGATGCGGTCGCGCTCGCGCGGCTGGCTATCAAACTTGATGTGGTAGGAAAGCCCGGAGCAGCCGCCGCCCTGAACTCCCAGGCGCAGTCCGCCCTGTTCCGAATTGACGCCTTCCTTCAGCATCGCCGCGCGTATGTGCTCACGCGCCTTCTCCGAGACTTGAATGCCTTGCGGTGCCGCAGTCTGTTCCGTTGCCATCTACCGGACCTCCGCCCGTTTAATCACTGTTCTTCTTCCACTTGGGATTGCTGAAGACAAAGCGGCGCTGCGTCTCTTCCCAATCCAGCATCGCGCCGTTCAGGTAAACAAACGCCTTTGGGTCCATCAAGACGCGAATCCCGTCGCAGTCAAAGATGCGGTCGTGCTCGCGCGGCTGGCTGTTGAGGCTGACGTTGTAGAAGACCCTGGAGCAGCCTCCGCCCTCCACTTCCAGCCGCACCCCGCCGTCTAAGGACGCGTCTTCCGTGAGCATCGCTGCGAGGATATGCTCGCGCGCCCTGTCGGTAATTTGGACCCCCTCGGCCGCCGTTTCCCGTGCCGACATCGTCCGCACCTCCATCCGTCGTTTTACTCGGTGTTCTTCTTCTTCCAATCGCTGATGGCGGCGCGAATCGCATCCTCGGCCAACACCGAGCAGTGGATCTTCACCGGAGGCAGCGAGAGCTCCTTCACGATGTCCGTGTTCTTGATCTGCAGCGCCTCGTCCACAGTCTTGCCCTTCACCCACTCGGTCGCCAACGAAGAGGAGGCAATGGCCGAGCCGCAGCCGAAGGTCTTGAACTTGGCATCCTCGATGATCTTGGTCGCCGGATTCACCCGAATCTGCAACTTCATCACGTCGCCGCACTCCGGAGCGCCCACCAGTCCCGTGCCCACCTCACCCGCGTTCTTGTCCAGCGTGCCCACATTGCGCGGATGAGTGTAGTGATCCAACACTTTTTCGCTGTATGCCATCCCTGCTCTCCTGATCTTGCTGCCCCACAACTGCCGCGTTTAGCAGATGCGGGAATTAGGGTGCCCCATTCAAGCCTTCCGTTGGCTTGAGTGGGGTAGTTGCTTTTTTCGCTGCTCTTGCCCTAGCCGTTGCCTTCCATCCTTCGCTTCGCTCAGGATTTCGCCTGCGGGCTCCCGCTTCGCTCACGCCCGCAAAGCGGCTCAACCTTGAAACTTTTCTAGTGTGCCGCCGGCTCGGCCTGCCACTTCACCTTGCTCAGGTCAATGCCTTCCTTGTGCATCTCATACAACGGCGAGAGCTCACGCAGCCGATTCACTACGTCGACCACCTTGGCAGCGACGTAGTCGACCTCGGCCTGCGTGTTGAAGCGTCCCAGGCCGAAGCGAATCGAGCTGTGCGCAATTTCGTCTCCAGCGCCAAGCGCCTTGAGCACATAGCTCGGCTCCAGCGTTGCCGAGGTGCACGCAGAGCCGCTCGAGACCGCAACGTCGTTGATCCCCATCAGCAGCGACTCGCCTTCTACGAAGGCGAAGCTGATGTTCAGGCTGCCCGGCAGCCGGTGCTCCATGCTGCCGTTTATGTAAACCTCATCGAGCTGCGAGGTGATCTGCTCACGCAGGTTCTCGCGCAGCGCCAGCAGGCGCTTGGATTCCTCGGCCATCTCCGCCTGCGCGATCTCGGCGGCCTTGCCCATGCCGACCACGCCGGGAACGTTGAGCGTGCCGCTGCGCATGCCGCGTTCGTGGCCGCCGCCGTCCATCTGCGCCACAAGCTGAACGCGAGGATTGCGCCGCCGGACATAGAGCGCGCCCACGCCTTTCGGCCCATAGAATTTGTGCGCAGAAATCGACGCCAGGTCCACGTTGTCCGCGATCACATCCATTGGGACCTTGCCCGCGGTCTGCGCCATGTCGGTGTGGAAGAGCACGCCGCGTTCGTGGCACAGTTTGCCGATTTCGCGAATGGGCTGCAGGACTCCGATCTCATTGTTTGCCGCCATGATCGAGACCAGGATGGTGTCGGGCGTCATCGCGTCCTTCAACTGGTCCAGGTCAACCAGCCCGTCCTTCTTCACCGGAAGGTAGGTGATGCGGCATCCGTGCTTCTCCAGCCGCTTGCTGGTGTCCAGCACGCACTTATGCTCGGTGACCTGGGTGATGATGTGGTTGCCCTTCTCGCGATACATCTCCGCCACGCCCTTGAGCGCAAGGTTGTTGCTCTCGGTGGCGCCGCTGGTGAGCACGATCTCCTTGGCCGTGGCGCCGATGAGCTTGGCGATCTGCTCGCGCCCGCGCTCAACGGCCTCCTCTGCCCGCCATCCGAACTCATGATTGCGGCTCGCCGCGTTCCCGAACACTTCGTCGAAGTACGGAAGCATCGCCTCCACCACTCGCGGATCGGTCCGCGTGGTGGCATGGTTGTCCATGTAGATTGGCAGCTTCACCGCATCACTTCCCATAAGTCCCTCCATCCAATCGCCCTCCAGAAAATCTTTCTCCAGAAACCTCGATCTGCACCAGCTCACGCTCCATGCTTCCAGCAGACTCCCCGTGCGACGCCGCCGCGGCCCACTCCTCAGCGCCATCCCGGAGCTCCAAAACCGACAGATTGCCGAGAACCCTTTCGATCACCCGGCCCACCTTCTGCAGCGGCTCGCGCACCGTACACTTCAAACTCGTGTCACACCCCTTGACCGACTTGCAGGAGGTCATGAACAGCGGCCCCTCGATCGCCCGGATCACCTCGAGCACGCTGATCGCGCGGGGATCGCGTGAGAGCACATAGCCGCCGTTGGTCCCATGGTGCGAAACCAGCAGCCTGCTCCGCACCAGCCGCTGCAGGATCTTGGCCAGCGCCTCCTGCGGAATGCTGTATATCTCGGCCAGGTCCTTGGCGCTGCAGGCGCCCAGGTCGGCGTGCTCGGCCAGGTGGCGCATCGCAATCAACCCGTAATCGGCCTTTTTGGTCAGCTTCAGCATCGAAGCAGGACTCTCCGCAATCTCCGACCTCTTGGGTCGCCAAAATTTGCGACCTTTTCGGTCGCCAATAGGAGTATAGCTGCAGCCGAACCGAAAGCGCAACCGGAGGCAGTGAATGGCGCTCCAGCTAGACCGAACGGTTACTATAACTTAGTGAATGGCGATTATTTTCGTCGGGATTGTTGTAAAGTTTGGCGGGCAGAGCGGAATGAGGGCTGCAGAAGCTGCCCCGCTTTCCATCAGCTCCGCTTCAGGCCAAATCGCTCGGTGAAGGAAGCCAGAAAGCCGGTCTCGCCGAACCAGTGCGTCAGTCCGATGTAAACCGCGCCATAGGGCACAAGGACCAGCACACCTCGCAGCACCGGCGAGTGGAGCGGCAGCAGCCACTCCAGCAGCAGAGCGACAGCGGCTCCGCCCAGGGCCGCGGCCCAGAGCTTTGCCATGCGCGGGATGGAAAACGCTACCGCACCAATGCGGCGCTGCAGTCCGCGGCGCAGCAGGAGAAATTCCACCCAGGCGGCGACGCCTGCGGAGGAGCTCAGGCCCGCCACTCCCCAGTTGGGATCGATGCCGAGCGCGCGCGGCAGAGGCAATGAGAACAGGTAGCCGAGGCTGAGGGTCAACGAGATCCGCACAATGGCGTAGCGCAACGGTGTCCGCGGATCGCGAAGCGCGTAAAACGCCGAGGAGTACAGGCGCCCCATCGTCTGCGAAACCAGGCCCACGCCGCAGCCCGCCATCGCTGCCCAGACAAAGTACACATCCTGCTGACTGAACTTTCCGGTGCGGTAGAGAGCCGCGGTGGCGACGTTTCCCAGGGCGATGAACAGCACCGCCGAGGGCACGACGAAGAAGGTGATCTTCTCCAGTCCCGAGGCCAGGCGCGAGCGCAGCTTGGCGTAGACCTCCGACTCGGTGCCCAGCGCGGCCGACATGGCCGGCAGCTCTGCCGCCGACACCGACATCCCGAACAACGACACCGGAAGCATGTAGAGCGTCTGCGCGTAGGTGAGCAGCACGTTGCCCCGCGGCAGGAAGCTGGCCAGTTGAAGGTCGATGAAGCCGGAGATCTGCAGAATGCCGCGGCTCACGAATACCGGGCCGAACGCGGCTACCACCGCGGCCACGTGCTCCGAGCGCAGATGGACGCGGCCGATGAGCGGACGTAGGCAGCGGTAGACCGCCGGCGCCTGTACTCCAAACTGCAGCAGCGCCCCGATGACCGTGGCCCACGAGATGGCATACGCGATGGAGACGCTTCCGCCGTGGCGAAAGCTCCCCTGGTACAGCAGGGCGGCGATCATCGCCAGGTTCATCATCACCGCCGAGGCGTAAGAGAGAAAGAAGCGGCCGTGGCTGTTGAGCACGCCCAGCGCCCATGCGGAGAAGACCAGCAGTCCCGTGCCGGGAAAGACGATTCGCACCAGGCCGATGGTCAGGTCGCGCTTCTCTCCGTGGAAGCCCGGCACCAGCAGGCTCACCAGCACGGGCGCGCAGAGGATCCCCAGCGCAACGATGGTGCTGGCCAGCAGCGCCAGAAGTGCAAAGATCGCCTCGGCCAGCTCGCTGGCTTCGCCCTGCCGCTCTTCGGCGCGCAGACGCGCGTAAACCGGAATGAACGAGGCGGAGAGTACGCCCTCGCCCAGCATGTTCTGCAGCATGTTGGGTACGCGGAATGCCGCGCGATAGGCGTCGGCTGCGAGCGAGGTCCCCAGGTAGTGGGCGAAGATGCGCTCGCGAATGAGCCCGCTGAGGCGGCTCAGCAGGATGCCGGCGGCCACCATGGCGGCTGCGGCCCGGCCCTTGCGGGCCTTCGGAGGAGTGCTGGAAGAGGTGGTGGCCATCGTGCGAGCAAAGCGAAGCTCTCGTCGATTCTATACGTCTGATCGCCGCAAGTCCGCAGTGTAGATCATGGCAAGGCGCTTCTTCTTGGCTCTATTCATCCGGTCCACCAGATCCACGCCGATCCCAGGGCCAGTGTCGCCAACGTGACCGGCGCTCCCAGCCGGAGATAGTCGCGGAAGCCGACATGCACGCCCTCCGCTCGGGCGCCCTCCACCACGATGATGTTGGCGACGGATCCGGTTATTGTCAGATTGCCCGCCAGCGTGGAGGCCATCGCCAGCGCCAGCCAGCCCCTGTGCGGGTCAGCAAAGCCGGGCACAAGCGACTTCAAAAGCATCACCGCCGGAACGTTGCTGACGAGGTTGGAGAAGGCCGCGGTGACGCCCACGAAGATAGGAAGCCGCTCCAGGTTCCAGGTCGCGACCGGATGCAGCAGGTTGGTCACCAGTCCAGCGCGCTCGGCCCCGCCCACAATCGTGAACAGTCCCAGGAAGAAGACCAGCAGCCCCCAGTCGATCTCGTCATAGACCTTGCGCGGCTCCACAGTGCGCGTAATCAGAAGCACGGCCGCGCCGCCTGCCGCCGCTATCGCCGGAGGCGCTCCCGCAAGAAATGCGGCGAGCACCAGCGCCATGACAACGATGGGCTTGACGCGCAGCGAAGCATGGCGGACCACTGCGGCCACCTCGCGCGGCTCGACGCGGTCAATTCCATCGCGCAAAAAAATCCAGTGAATCAGCCCCCAGTCCACGCACAGGCCCATCACCGCGACAGGCGCCAGGTGCGCAAGGAAATCGAGATAAGCGATGCGCGAGACTGAGCCGATGAGGATGTTTTGCGGATTCCCGGTGATGGTCGCAACGCTGCCGATATTGGAGGCCGTGGCCACGGCCAGCAAGTAGGGCAAGGGGTCCAGCCCCACACGCCGGGTGATGCGCAGCACGAACGGCGTCATCACCAGGCAGATGATGTCGTTGACCAGCACCGCCGACAGCAGCCCGCTGGTGAAGATGACGGTCGGCAGCAGGTGGTGCGGCTTGAGACGCTCCACGATCCACTCGGTCACCCAGTCGAAGAAGCCCGCCAGCCGCAGGTTGGCGACGATCAGCATCATGGAGAACAGCAGGATGATCGTGGCGAAATCGATGGAGGCGAGGGCCTCGGCTGGGCCAACGACGCGAAAAGCCACCATCAGCACCGCGCCAATGATAGCCGCGCCCGGCCGGTCGATCTTCATCCCCGGAAACTTACCCAGCGCAAAGACAAAGTAGCTGCCGGAAAAGGTCAGGTAGGCGGCAAGAATACGGGCGTCGGAGAGTAAGACCGGGCTGAGGGCGTGCATGGCAGGCAAAGACAGCATACCAACCGCACAGGCGGATGGCGCGCGTTTCCACCAAGCACGCCGACATCGGGCGCATTGGGGACCACGTTGCCGACTGAAGCAGATTTCGATCAGCCGAAGTTGACGCACATCGCGTGCGGCCCTAAAGCAAAAGCCCCGCCCTAACTAAGTTAGGACGGGGCGAATGCGTGCTAGAGGTTGAGCTTACTGGGCCGCCGCGGGGCGTGCAGCAGGCGTAAGAGCAGCCGGAGCTGGAGCCGTAGGAGCCGTTGCCGGCTCTGCCGAGGGCGCTGCCGCCGGGGCCGCTGCCGACTCGACCGCCGTTGCTGATACCGGCACAACTGCCGGCGCTCCAGGCGGTGCTATAGGCGGTGCCGTTGGAGCATAGGCGCTGAACACCTTCTCGCTCTCCAGAAGCCCAGGGAGCGTCCGCACATAGCGCTCCAGGTGCGGCAGAAAGGTGGCGTGATATTTGTACTGGTGCATCTCGGCGACCGCGTCGGAGAGCGGCTTACGTTCAACCGCGATGCGGTAGGCGGCAACCATCACTCCGGTGCGGTCCTTCCCCGCCTTGCAATGCACGAAGATCTTAGCCTGCGGATTGGCGTGGACCAGGTCCAGGAACTGCGCGACCTGAGCGCTCCTTGGTTCGTCGTGCCCGCTCCAGGGAATGCTGACAAACTTCATGCCCATGGCTTCAACCTGGCTCTGCTCGGAGGCAATTTGATCGCGCTCGTCGCGAAAGTCGACGACGATGGAGACGCCCATTTCGTGCAGGGCGCTGAATCCGGCCCCGCTTGGCTGAGCGCCGCGGAAGAGGTTATCTGTGACGTGGCCAAAATTAGGAAGCCCGTTGTTGCTGTCGCCGGCCCAGGCGGCCTGGGGAGCGCAGAGGAGGAGGAAGGTGGCGAGCACGGCGGCGAAGGCCACCATGCGGGAACGGAGAGAAACTGCTTGAGACACTTGAAACACCTAACGCGAAATTTGAAGCAGGAGGCGGGATCGACCACGACTTCTACTATTGCGTTCAGTGTAGCCCGGCTTTGCTTCGGCAGTCCAGAGGCGCCGGCGGGCCGCTCAGGGCAAAACAGCTATCCCAGGCTCATAAATTGTGACGAGTGTCACAATTTTATGCCAGCGGCTTCTTCTCGCTTGTCTTCACGGCTCCGACTCGCACATAGAAGTTTTGCGCTACATTGAAACAGGTGACTTCCAACTCCCATCGCCCCGCCATCGGGGTCTTCGACTCCGGCGTCGGCGGCCTGACCGTGCTGCGCGCCATCGCGCGCCTGGCGCCCAATGCCGACTATTTGTTCTTCGGCGACACTGCGCGGCTTCCCTACGGCACGAAATCGCAGGAGTTCGTCGCGCGCTACTCCGCGGCAGCCGCGCAGTTTCTGGCAGCGCGGGGAATCGACTTGCTGGTCATCGGCTGCAACACGGCCTCGGCGTTGGCCTTCTATGACGTGAAGTCGGCGGTGGATCTTCCGGTCGTCGGCGTCATCGAGCCGGGAGCCGACGCGGCCTCTGAGATCTCCAGCAGCCGCGAGGCGCTGGTCTTCGCCACCGAGGCCACCTGCGCAAGCCATGCCTATCAGCGCGCGCTGGCCCGCCGCGGCTTTGCCACCCACGAGAAGCCCTGCCCGCTGCTGGTGCCGCTGGTCGAGGAGGGCTGGCTGGACACACCCATCACCGAGCAGGTGGCGCGCGTCTACACCATCGAGGCGCTGCGCAGTGCATCGGCAAATGTCGATGTACTGGTGCTGGGCTGCACACATTATCCGTTGCTGCATCCGCTGCTGCGCCGCGTGGTCCCGCAGCGCATCCAGATCGTCGACTCGGCCGAGGCCACCGCCCGCTCGCTGCTGCCGCTGCTCGGCAGCATTGTCGGCGAACAACAGTCATTGCAGGCGGGCCAGCCGAGCTACAGCTTTTTCGTCACCGACTCGGTGGAGAAGTTCCGCCGCCAGGCCCCGCTCTTCCTCGGTATCGCAGCCAAAGATTTTCCGGGCGAGGCGGTGCAGCGGGTCGACCTCGATCCCAGCCAAGAAGCTCCGCAGATCGTGAGACAGACTAGTCAGACATAACTCATCCACCCAGGCAAGGAAGCCCATGATCTTTCGCTCCGACCAACGCTCGCTCGACCAGATGCGCCCGCTGACGCTGACGCCGGATTTCATCCGCACCGCCGAGGGCTCCTGCCTCATCGAGGTCGGTAACACTCGCGTCATCTGCACGGCCACCCTCGAGGAGACAGTACCCGGCTGGATGCGCAATCAGGGCAAGGGCTGGATCACCAGCGAGTACGGCATGCTGCCGCGCTCCACGCTGACGCGCTCGCCGCGCGAGGCCGCGCGAGGCAAGCAGGGCGGGCGCACGTTGGAGATCCAGCGCCTCATCGGCCGCTCCATGCGCGCCGTGGTGGACGTGACGCGGCTGGGCGAGCGTACCCTGTGGATCGACTGCGATGTGATCCAGGCCGACGGCGGCACGCGCACCGCCTCGATCACCGGCGGCTTTGTGGCAATGACGCTGGCTATGCAGAAGCTGGTCGCCTGCGGCACGCTCAAGCAGCTCCCGCTCAAGGGCTCAGTGGCCGCCATCAGCGTTGGCATTGTCGATGGCGAGCCGATGCTCGACCTGTGCTACGAGGAGGACGCGCGCGCCGGGGTGGACATGAACTTCGTGCTGACCGGCTCGGGCCAGTTCATCGAGATCCAGGCCACGGCCGAGCATGAGCCCTTCAGTGATGAGCAACTGGCGCGGATGACGGCGCTGGCGCGCAAAGGCGTCAAAGAGCTGGCGGCACGACAGCGCGAGGTGCTGGCCATGGCAGGGGTGAAGCTTCAGCTTGCTTCCCCAGGTTAGCGCCCCAGAAGAGGCGGCGCGGAACCTGGGTTACCAGCTTCGGTCCCTGATATACTCCCTACCGCTTTTCCGGGCACCGGCGAGCAGCTCAGGCGGCAACTCTCCCGTGCCAGGCATCTGAGAGTAGCAGGAGGGGACGAAACGTGAAACTTACTCCCGGCAAACTAACTGGATTAAAGGCAGTCTCCAACGAGCGCGGCGTCATCGCCGCCGCCGCAATGGACCAGCGCGGATCGCTGAAAAAAGCGCTGGGCCCCAAGGCCGGCGACCAGGAGCTGATCGACTTCAAGATCGCGGTCAGCGAGATCCTCACCCGCTACGCCAGCGCCATTCTGCTCGATCCCGAGTGGGGCCTGCCCGCGGCCAAGGCGCGCAACCCCAAGTCCGGCCTGCTGCTGGCGTACGAAAAGACGGGCTACGACAAGCAGGTCCCGGGTCGGCTACCCGATCTGCTCGACCTGTGGAGTGTGCGCCGGCTGAAGGAGGCGGGCGCCAACTGCATCAAGATCCTGCTCTACTACTCGCCCTCTGACCCGCAGAACGTCAACGAGCTCAAGCATGCCTGGATCGAGCGCATCGGCGACGAGTGCGTCTCCAACGACATTCCCTTCTTCCTCGAGATCATCGGCTACGAAGAGGGCCTGGACGAAAAAGGCCTGGAGTACGCCAAGAAGAAGCCCGCGGTCGTGCAGGCCTACATGCGCGAGTTCAGCAAGCCGCGCTACAGCGTCGACGTGCTGAAGCTCGAGGTGCCGATCAACATGAAGTTCGTCGAGGGCACGCGCAGCTACAAGGGCGAAAAGGCCTACACCCGTGCCGAGGCGCTGGATCTCTTCCGCAAGTCCGGCGAGTGTACCGACAAGCCGTTCATCTATCTGTCGGCGGGCGTGAGCAACGCGGAGTTTTCCGAGACGCTGGAACTGGCCGGGGAGAGCGGCGTGAAGTTCAACGGCGTGCTCTGCGGACGCGCCACCTGGGCCGATGGCGTTCCGGTCTTCGCCGAGAAGGGCCTGCCCGCGTTTCGCGAATGGCTGGAGAAAGAGGGTGTGAAGAACATCCAGAACGTGAACGAAGGTCTGAAGGCGGCCACGCCGTGGTATCCGAAATACGGAGCGACCGCGGCCTGAATGGAACCAGCGGAGGAGCCCACGCTCCTCCGCCCTCCCGCGCATTGGATCTTGCTTTCAGGCTGTCATTCCGAACGAAGTGAGGAATCCCTGCCAGGCTCCAGTCTCTTCTGCCGCCCAAGTTTTCGAAATTTCAGTGGCGGCCTGTTCTTTTCTGTGCTCTCATTCCGGCCATGCGCACCCGCTTCTGGGTTTACATCATGTCAAGCGAGAGCGGCACGCTCTATATGGGCATGACGAACAACATCGACCGGCGAGTCTTCGAGCACAAACATCACCTCAGCGGAGGCTTTACCGCAAAATATGACTGCAACCGCCTCGTATGGTTTGAGGAGTGGTCCGACGTACGAAACGCCATCGATCGCGAAACGCAAATAAAAGCGTGGAGGCGCGCAAAGAAGATTGAGCTTATCGAGGCCATGAACCCGCACTGGAATGATCTTGCCAAAGACTGGGGGAAGCAGATGGCCCGTCTGCATGCCATTGACAATCCCGGCTGAAGAATCCTCAGCTGCGCCACGGCCGCCAGCCTCGCTGGGATTCCTCACTTCATTCGGAATGACAATCAAAAATCAAAGGTCCCACGTTAGCCGGAAGACGGCGAACGTGGGACTCCCCCGGTACTTTTCTCGTGCAGCTTACTTCGCGGCGACGGCGGCGTTCGCCGCGGCGTAGCGCTGCTTCATCAGCTCCAGCGGCAGCGGCGAGTAGTCGCCTGCGTGACCGGCCTGGCCGAACTGCGTCATGCGCAGCGCGACAACCGTTTTCATCGCCTCGCGCGCGGGCTTCAGGTAGTCGCGCGGATCGAACTTCTCCGGCGTCTCGGCGAAGACCTTCCGTATCGCGCCGGTGATCGCCAGGCGGTTGTCCGTATCCACATTGATCTTGCGCACGCCGTTGCGGATGCCGAGCTGGATCTCCTCGACCGGCACGCCCCAGGTGGGCTTCAGACTGCCGCCGTACTGGTTGACGACGTCCTGCAGTTCCTTCGGCACCGACGATGAGCCGTGCATGACAAGGTGCACGTTGGGCAGGCGCTTGTGGATCTCGATGAGCACGTCCATCTTGAGCACCGAGCCGTCGGGCTTCTTGCTGAACTTGTATGCGCCGTGGCTGGTGCCGATGGCGATGGCCAGCGCGTCGACGCCTGTCTTCTCCACGAACTCCACTGCCTGCTCGGGATCGGTGACGTGCTCCAGGCCGCTGCCGCCGGCGCCGTGGCCGTCCTCAATGCCGCCCAGCACGCCGATCTCGCCCTCGACGGTGACGCCCTTGGCGTGCGCCATCTCGACGACGCGGCGGGTGACCTCGACGTTGCTCTCAAAGCTGTTCGGAGTCTTGCCGTCTTCCATCAGCGAGCCGTCCATCATCACCGAGGTGAAGCCCAGGTCGATGGCGGACTTGCAGGTCTCGGCGCTATTGCCGTGGTCGAGGTGCAGGCTCATCGGAATCTCCGGGTAGAGTTCGGCGGCGGCCAGCATCAGGTGATAGAGGAACTTGTCCTGCGAGTAGCTGCGCGCTCCGCGCGAGGCCTGGATGATCACCGGCGACTTGGTCTCGCGCGCCGCTTCCATGATGGCCTGGATCTGTTCCATGTTGTTTACGTTGAAGGCGCCAACGCCATAACCGCCCTTGGCGGCCTCATCCAGCAACTGCCGCATCGATACCAGAGGCATGATTGAGTCTCCTGTGAAGAAATGATTGCGCTCTCGCCGGAAGTGCGGGGCGGCGAGAAGCCCCAATGAAAATCGTACGGCGAAAGATTTTCCGCAAAATGTGATTACAAAACGCTATCACGCGGAGAATGCGCCGGGCAACGGATTTACCTGGCAAAAGCCAGAGGCGCACCCACGGTGCGCCTCTGCTGTCAAGACTGAAATATGGCGGGCGACGGCCGCTCCCTGCTAACGGCCAAAGTACTTTGCGTTGCGCTCCTCGAAGTGCTTCCACTTTTCCGGCAGGTCGTCGACGGCGAAGATGGCCGAGACCGGGCAGACCGGAACGCAGGCGCCGCAGTCGATGCACTCGACCGGGTCGATATAGATCATCTCCTGTTCGGCGAATCCGGCCTCATCTTTCTTGGGGTGAATGCAATCTACCGGGCATGCATCGACGCAGGCGGTGTCCTTGGTTCCAATGCAGGGTTCTGCGATTACGTAGGCCATGACTGTTTTGCGGTTCCTCTTTTTCTAGTGACTTTCAGAACTATTGATTGTAACAAAACGCGGGTTTCCAGGTTTCGGAGTTTTGAATTTCGTTTCAGGGCAAAACTGCGCAGGCATTCAGCCGCAAGGATGCTGGCTGCGATGGGAGATCAGCGCGGGCAGCTCCTTCAGGTTGCGTCCGGCAAAAATCTCGCGGAAGCAGTGGATCAGCTCCTCGTGAATGCAAGTGTTGGAGGCCAGCGTCTCCTTGCTGTCCGTCCTCCATGGCGAGCCGTCGAAGCAGGTCACCGTACCTCCGGCCTCCTGCACCAGCAGCACTCCGGCCGTGGTGTCCCAGGGATTCAGGTTGAACTCCCAGTAGCCGTCATAGCGGCCCGCGGCCACGTTGGCCAGGTCCAGCGCGGCCGAGCCGGCGCGGCGAATGCCGTGAGAGGTGAGCGTGAGCTGGTGATAGAAGTAGATGTTCGGGTTCTTGTGGCGCTTGAAGCTGGGGAAGCCTGTGCCGAGGATCGACTCGGACAGCGTTGCGGTGTTGGAGACGTGGATCGGTCGCTGGTTGAGGGTCGCTCCGCTTCCCTTTGCAGCAGCAAAGAGCTCGTCGCGCGTGGGATCGTAGATGACGCCCACAATCAGCTCGCCCTCGCGCTCCAGGCAAATTGAGACGCAGAAGACCGGGTAACCATGAGCGAAGTTAGTGGTGCCATCAAGAGGATCCACATACCAGCGCATGCTGCCGCCGTGGGTGTCGCGCGTGCCCTCTTCGCCGATGATGTCGTGTCCCGGCCAGGCCGCGCGCAGGCGGCTCGCGATGAGCTGCTCGCTGGCCGTGTCGGCCTCGGTGACCAGGTCCACGCCGCCCTTGTACTCAAAGCCCACACGCCGCTCAAAGTACGGCATGAGAAGCTTGCCGGCTTCGACAGCAATGGCCGAGGCCTGGGGCAGGTACGAAGATGGTTGCTCAGCCATGGTTATTCCGTCCCACCACGCCAACAGCAGGCGCGCTGGGGACCCGTTGGACGCTGGTCATTCGGCCCGGCTGGATTCCGCCTTGCCGGCACTCTTTCCGCGGCGCGGGCGCGGCGCCTTGCCGTCGCCTTCCTCAATGTACATGATTTGCGATTTGAAGATGAACAGATTGGGCTGGCCCTCGCGCGTCAGCCGCAGCATGTCGCGATCATAGTATTCAATCCAGCCCTGAACCAAATCGCCGCCCTGCAGCTTGATTGTTACCAGTGTCTGTTTTTCACCCAAAGTCTTGAGGTAGGCGGACTCCTCGAAGGTCTCTTCGGGCGGCGGCGTCTTTGCTTTGTTCGACGGGCGGAAGGGCATGAGCAATTCTACTCCGATTTGGCGAAGGGGCGGTCAGGCAAACATGCGCGGAATGGACACGGCGAAATCCCTACCTATTGAATCTTGCTGTTGTAATAGCCGGCGCGGTGGCGCACGGAGAGCTCGCGCTGCGCGCGCTGTTTGGCCTCAGCCGTGAGCTCGATGCGGATGCGGCGGAACTCGGGTCCGGCCCGGTTTATGGGGTAGTAGCCGAGCAGGTATTGCGTGCGCAGCTCATCCCCGATCTGGCGGAAGGCCTCGTCGAGCTGGGCCACCGAGGTCGCATAGTAATACCTGCCGCCGGTGTCCCGCGAGAGCTGGATGAGGGCGTGTTCGCCGCCCGTGTCGCGTCCGGCATCGGCTTCAATCGGGACCATGATGATGGAGTAGATGATGGCCTCGGCGATCTGCGCTGCGCGCAGCGCCTCCGGGTAATCGGCCTTGCTGACCGTGTCGCCTCCGTCGCTGATCAGCACGATGACCTTGCGCCCCTGCCGCCGCTCCAGCGCCTGCGAGCCGAGGTAAATGGCGTCATAGAGTGCAGTGGCCGGGCCGGTGCGCAGATGATCCAGCGCGAGTTCGACCCTGCGTTCGTCATGCGTGAACGGAAGGGCCTGCGAGACATAGGTGGCGAACTCAAAAAGCGAGATCGCATCGACCGGGCGCAGAATGTCGCGGGTGAAGCGCCGCGCCGACGTGACCTCCAGAGACAGGTCCTTGCGCGTGCTCAGGCTTGTATCCAGGGCCATCACGATGGAGAGCGGCAGGGCGGATTCGCGCTCGAAGACCGCCACCTTCTGCTCCACGGCGTCCTCGAAGATGCGGAAATCTTCCTTGCGCAGCCCGGCATAGGGCGCACCCTCGGCGTCTACCACGCTGGCAAAGACATTCACCAGTTTGACGTTCACCTTGAAACTCGGGGCCGAATCGCCCGGCGCATTGCGGCGAATCGGAGGCCGCCCAGGCGGAGCGGAGCGCGCAGGCGGTGGCCCCTGCGCGAATGCGGCGACTGAGAGCGCGGCGATAAGGAGGATGAGCCGAGGCATCATGCCAGGGCAATTATCACCTGCCACGTGGGAAAAACGAAAACCGGGTGGCGCACTCAAACTTCTGTTGCTTGAGCCGGGGCCGTTTACAGCGCAACCTCCGGCGGGAACGGCTCGCCGTCGGCCCAGCAGGCCCCGTCGGCGAAGAACTCCTTCTTCCAGATCGGCACCGTGCGCTTCAGCGTGTCGATGATCCAGCGGCAGGCCTCGAAGGCCGCTGCGCGATGGGCGCTGGCAACGACGATGACGATGCTGCTCTCGCCGATCTCCAACCGCCCGACGCGGTGTGCGATGCGCACCTCGCGGACGGCGAACTTGCCCAGCGCCTCCTCTGCAAGCTTTTCCATCTGCGCCAACGCCATCTCGGGGTAGGAGTCGTATTCGAGATAGAGCGTGGGGCGGTTGCGGGTGTGGTTGCGCACAATGCCGTCGAAAAGACAGGCGGCGCCGTCTTCGCCGGCCTTGATCTCGGCCAGCATTCGGGTTGAGTCGATGGGCTCGCGCTGGAGCCGGGCATGGACTGAGACGAGCGGCAAGGAGACTGCCTGCGGCAACACCCTGGGCATGGGAGCCTCCGGCGAGCCTCCACTCACGGGAGGCAGGAGCGCAACCTGGTCTCCCGGCGCAAGCGCCGTAGCGGAGCTGGCAAAGGCCTGGTTGACGGCAATGGCCGCGGCACCTTCGTAAGGAGCCAGCGCGGGATAGCGCTCCAACAGCGTGCGCCAGAGGTCGCCGGCGGTGGCAGGTACGGAGAGCTCGACTTCGATCTGGGGGGCGAGCAGTTCGCGCAGGCTTCCAAAGCACAGGACCTGGATGCGCATGGGTAGAGGATAGCAGTTTCCTAAACCCACATCAGCCAAACGAGGGCAAAGTCAAAAACAAAAACCCCGCCCTAACCGAAAGGATGGTTAGGACGGGGCACCCTGCACGATCAAAGTCATACCCCACTCAAGCCAACAGATGGCTTGAATGGGGCACCCTGGAATTATCCTTTGGCGTCGGCCAGGACGTGCTCGCGGGTGTCGGCGTCCTTGCGCGATTCCTTGGCGCTCTTGGGCAGCGCGATGGCGAGCACCTCGTCGATGCTGCCGACGTAGTGAACCTTCACTCCTTCCATCTGCTCGGGCAGCACGTCCTCGTCCACATTCTGCTGGTTCTCCGCCGGGAAGATCACGTCGGTGACTCCGGTGCGCTTGGCGGCCAGGAACTTCTCCTTGACGCCACCGATGGGCAGCACGTTGCCGCTTAGCGTGATCTCGCCGGTCATCGCCATCATCGGCCGCACCTGGCGGTTGGTCAGCAACGAGACCAGCGCGGTCACGATGGTGACGCCAGCCGACGGGCCGTCCTTGGGGATCGCTCCGGCGGGCACGTGAATGTGCAGGTCGTAGTTGGTGAAGATCTCCGAGTCGATCTTCAGTTCGTCGGCATGCGCCTTCACCCAACTGAAGGCGGCCTGCATCGACTCGCGCATCACCTCCTGGATCTGGCCCGTGATGCGGAACTCGCCCTTGCCCTTCATCCTCAGGGCTTCGATGAACAGGATGTCGCCGCCGGTCGGGGTCCATGCCAGTCCCACCACCACGCCGGGATGCTTGGTGCGCGAGGCAATCTCGGTATCGACGCGCACCTTGATGCCGCCGAGCATCTCCTGCACCACCTCGCGGGTGACCACCAGCTTTTCGGTCTTGCCCTCCACGCGCCGGCGCGCCTGCTTGCGGCAGATGGTGCCGATCTGGCGCTCCAAGCTGCGCACTCCGGCCTCGCGAGTGTAGTGGCGGATCAGGAAGCTCACCGCGTCCGGCGTGAACTCGATCTGCTCCTGCGTCAGCCCGTTCTCCTCGGTCTGCCGCTTAATCAGGTACTGGTAGGTGATGTGCTGCTTGTCCTCCTCGGTGTAGCCGTGCAGCTCGATGATCTCCATGCGGTCGCGCAGCGGATCGGGAATCGTATCGAGTTGGTTGGCCGTGGTGATGAACAGCACCTTGGAGAGATCGAAGGTCACATCCAGATAGTTGTCGCGGAACGTGAAGTTCTGCTCGGGATCGAGCGCCTCCAGCAGCGCCGCGGTGGGATCTCCACGGTAGTCGCGTCCGACCTTGTCGATCTCATCCAGCATGTAGACCGGGTCGTTGGTCTCGGCCCGGCGGATGCCCTGAATGATCTGTCCCGGCATGGCGCCAATGTAGGTGCGGCGATGGCCGCGGATCTCTGCCTCATCATGCACGCCGCCCAGCGACATGCGCACAAACTTCCGTCCCAGTGCGCGCGCAATCGACTTGCCCAGCGAGGTCTTGCCCACACCCGGAGGCCCGAAGAAGCACAGGATTGGCCCCTTCATCTTCGGATTCAGGCTGCGCACCGAGAGGTAGTCAAGGATGCGGTCCTTGACCTTTTGCAGGTCGTAGTGGTCCTCGTCGAGCACCCCTTTTGACTTGGTAATGTCGACTTCGGCGCCGCTCGACTTGGCCCATGGCAGAACAACCAGCCACTCCAGGTAGTTGCGCGTGACCGAGTAGTCGGCCGCCATGGGAGACATGCGCGAGAGGCGGTTGAGCTCCTTCATCGCCTCCTTCTTCACTTCATCCGGCATGCCGCTCTGCTCGATCTTCTCCTTGAAGTCCTCCACATCGCGGGTGCTGTCGTCCTGCTCGCCCAGCTCTTTCTGGATCGCCTTGAGCTGCTCGCGCAGGTAGTACTCGCGCTGGGTCTGCTGCACCCGGTCCTGGACCTCACTCTGGATCTTGTTGCGGAGCTGCTGCACCTCGAGCTCTTTTGCCAGATGGTGATTGATCTTATCCAGCCGCGAGCGCACGTCGTAGGTCTCCAGCACGTCCTGCTTGTCGCGCGTGGAGAGCGACGGCAGCGAGCTGGCGACGAAGTCCACCAGACGGCCGGGCTCCTCGATATTCATCGCTACCGTGGACAGCTCATCGGAGAGCGTCGGCGAACCGGCGACTATCTGCTGGAACAAGGTCAGGATGTTGCGCTGCAGCGCCTCGATTTCGGCGTTGATCTCCGGCACCACCTCGCTCACGACCGACACCTTCGCCTTCATGTAAGGGGCAAGCTGGGTGTACTCGGCGACGCTCACGCGCTCCAGGCCCTCGGCAAAGACGAAGAGACTCTGGTTGGGCATCTTGACCACTTTGTGGACCGTGGCCAGGGTCCCGATCGGGTAAAGATCGACCGGCTGCGGAGAGTCCACGCGGGCCTCGCGCTGCGCGATCACCACGATGGTCTTGTCTTCGCCGAGCGAGTTGATCAGCTGCACCGAGCTTTCGCGCCCCACCGTGAGTGGCAGGACGGCGTGGGGAAACAAAACCGTGTCGCGCACGGGTAGAACTGGGAGCGGGTGCGCGGTCCGGGTATCGGAGCTGGGATTACTGGCAAGATTGCGGGTTTGGTTCGCCACATTCACCTCGAATAACCTGAACTGCTTAAAATATGAAACTTTTTAACCTTCGGAACTCCTTGAAAATCAATGAACTCCTCGAAAAACCGGGACTGCTTGAGTCACATCTGCTCAAGTTTGATGACTTCATTGTACGAAATGATTCTTTCCGGCATCCAGCCCTGGCGAGCTCTCCTTCCGAGTTCCACGTTCAAGCCTGTTTGGGGCTCGATTCGGCTTCTACACGATTCCGGGTGGAGAGCCCCGCTAGCGAGTGTTTCTGGCTTGGGCCGACTCTGCTTCCGCGCTCCAGCCGAACGATTTGTATGTGAGACGCACGAGCGCCGGCAAGGTTTCCCATTTCGCCTGGACCGAACCAGACCGATGCCCAAAACGAGAGCGGATTGTAGTCTTTGCCTGTGCGCTTTGCAATCTGTACAACGCGAGGTAGAACCCGCAGCGTGCCTTCAAAGTTGCGTCCCCATATCGAGCAGCGCCAAATTGCATGCTCGGTGGCAGTCGTGGGCCAAGACTTTCGATTTGTGCCAACCTCTGCCGGCTGAATCGCAGTCGAATTTTGACGTGGCGGGAATTATTCCCGCACGAAAACCTAAGTCTGAGGAACCGAATATGCTTTGGACACTGTTCGTCATCCTTCTGGTGCTGTGGTTGCTGGGAGTAGTCAGCAGCTACACGCTGGGCGGGTTTATTCACATTCTGTTGGTACTGGCTGTCGTCGCCCTGGTGTTCCAGTTGCTCTCCGGACGCAGGCCGGTGGTCTGAGCACGGCCAATTAGGCCGCGTAGCCAGGTGAGGCGAAAGGAGCACTCCGATGGAAAGGAAGAAGCGCCAGGAGCCAGAGGAGATGGAAGACATTCAGGGGACGATTCGGGGCGGAACCCAGGGTCAAACCGGAGAGCATGACCACAGACGGGTCCGCTCCCTGAGCGTCGAGGTGCCGGGATCGGAAGCAATGCTGAGCGATCCCGGCGAGCCGCACAAGGACATAGAGCCGCACGGCAGCAGCCGGCCGGAGCAGAAGGTGAAAGGTTCCGGCCAGCAGCAAGAACGTCCAGGTTTCGAGCACCCGCTCCTTGGGGAGAATGCGGTGTCGATGCAGAACGAAAAGGAGGAGCGCGCGCGCCGGAAGATGGAACACGAGCGCTCTGGGAAGAAGAAACCTGCGGCCTGAACTGGGCCGCTCTGCGTCCACGGGCGAAAAACGAGTCTAGGAGTACACAATGGACAAAGACCGCATGAAAGGAAAGGCAGAGGAGATGAAGGGCGAGGCCAAGCGTCAGGCCGGAGAAATGACAGAGGACAAGAAGACGCAGGCCGAGGGCACGTTCGAGAAGGCAAAGGGCAAGGCCCAGCAGGCTTTTGGCAAGATGAAAGAGAGCGGGCACCAGGCGCTGGAGCGCGGCAAGGAACACGCCCAGGAGCTCAAGAAGCCGTTTCAGAACATAAGGCCGAAGAAGCCGGCAGCCTGAGCGCCAGGTCAGTTGAATTGCGAGGGGCGGCCGCCTGAAGGGCCGCCCCGAATTGTTGGCCTCGATTATGAGCGTTCGCTGGCCGTCGAGTTTGTCTTGCGCTGGCTTTCAGCCTGGCGGAACCGGCGCCGGCGCGCCGCATCCTCGTGTCGCCGAAGCTCCTCTGCAGACTCGGGAAGCACCGGTGCAATCGTGCGCTTGCTGCCGTCGCGGTGGACGGCCACAAAGGTGAGATAGGCGGAGCTGACGTGGTGCCGCTCTCCGGTGAAGATGCTCTCCACCCACACCTTGATCCCCACCTCCATCGAGGTCCGAAAGACCCGGTTTACCGAAGACTTGAAGATGACAATGTCACCGACGCGCACCGGAAAAAGAAAGTCGACGTGATCGGTGGAGGCGGTGACGACATAGCCGCGCGAGTGGCGAAAGGCGGCGAGCGCGCCGGCCAGATCGATCCAGTGCATCAGCCGTCCGCCCAGCAGGCTGCTCAGCGGATTGGCATCGTTGGGCAGCACCAGCTCCACCATCTCCGAGCACGACTCGGACACGGGACGCGGAGTCAGGTCTTCCGATTGCTGCGGCTCAGGGCGTATTTCCATAGTGGAAGATCATAGCGCAGCCAGCGCTGCATCGAAGCGCGCTGGTGGTCTGTGGTATGTTTTCACGCATGCCGACCGAGCGAGTGGAACAACTCAAGTCCATCCTTGCGCAAGATCCCAGGAGCACCTTCGCCCGCTACGCGCTGGCCATGGAGTATATGTCCACCGGGGAGACCGAATCGGCGCTGCGCGAGTTTCGGGCTGTGCTCGAGGTGGACGCGAACTACGCCAACGCCTGGTTCATGGGCGCACAGGCACTGCAGCAGGCCGCGCGAACTCCCGAGGCCGTGCAGTGGCTGCGCGACGGCATCGCCTGCGCCAAACGCGCCGGAAATCGCCACGCTGAAAATGAAATGCAGACGCTTCTGGACGAGCTGGAAGAGTTTCAGGCATAAGCGCGACAATTCTCCTTGGCGGGGCAAAGGAGTTGCAGTGTACGTCGCCGAGATCTGGCGCTATCCGGTGAAGTCGATGGCAGGCGAGAGCCTGGAGCGCGCCTACGTGGATTCCACGGGCATCGATGGCGACCGTCTCGCACACGTAGAGAACTCACGAGGGCTGCTCATCACGGCAAGAACGCATCCCGGGCTGCTCGGACATCATGGGACACTCGACGCAGAGGGTGAGCCGCTGGTAGACAGCATTCGTTGGAGTGAGCCTGCATCGCAGAATAAAGTGATTGCGGTTGTAGGCACGGGAGCACGTCTGGTGCGCGACACGGACGTGCGATGCTTCGACATCCTGCCGCTGCTGGTCGCCACCGACGGCGCGATCTCCGCCTTTGGATACGACGGCCGGCGGCTGCGCCCGAATATCATCATCGGCGGCGTCGAGGGGCTTGCAGAACGTGAGTGGCCAGGGAAGGTTTTGCGCATCGGAGATGCGCTGATCGGCGTGCGCGACCTGCGCGGCCGCTGCGTGATGACCACCTACGATCCGGACACTCTGGAGCAGGACCGCGGGGTGCTGCAGACGATCCTTCGGGAGTTTGGCGGTAAGCTGGCGTTGAATTGCTTCGTCGTCTGGCCCGGCGAGATCCGGGTCGGTGATGCAGTAGAAATTCAGAACAGCCGATAGCCGGCAGATCATTCCCGGGGGTTAGAGAAGTTATGAGAACGATCTCGGTTTTGCTCAGCGCTATTCTGCTTGCGGCAGTCGCGAGCGCCCAATCGCCCGTACCCCTGGGTCAACCAAATACGTCTCAGCCCAACACCATTCAGGCCGGCGCCGACGGCAAGTTCGAGGCCCCGCCCGATACGCTGCTCGTGCAGTTCAACATCTCCGCCCAGGAGAGCAACTCGCGCGCCGCCTATGATCGCGCAAGCAAAGCCGCCGAGCAGGTGCGCGCTCTGCTGCGCTCCAATGGGATCGATCCCAAGCAGGCGCATGTGGGCGCATTTTCCGTGGAGCCGGTCTTCGACTGGCGCTCGCCGCAACGCAAGCTCGTCGGCTATCGCGTCTCCACCTCGGTGGAATTGAAGATCCGAGACCTCGCCAAGGCCGGGCCGATCGTCGAGCAGCTTGCCGGCATCGAGACGGCCGGCAATCAGTCCGTCAGCTACACGCTGGAGGACATGGAGGCCGCCAAGAACAAGGCCGTGCAGGACGCCTTCCGGCGCGCGCGTTCCGAGGCCGAGGCGCTGGCCCAGGCTGCAGGACGCGCTGTCGGCGAGTTGAGCTACGCCTCAATCGACAGCATTCAGCAGGGGCCGATCTTCATGCGCACCATGGCCGCCAAAGCCGCGCCGGCCGAGCAGGCTCCGACCGCGGAGTTTACTCCGCAGACGGTGACCGTCACTGCGCACGTGAGTGCCGTGTTCACCCTGAAATCGACCGCCGCGCGTTAAGCGCTGCGTGCTGATTTGCCGCTATCCATGCGGCGTAACGAGCGCAGCATGCCCCAGTTGAAGATGTTAGGGAAAAGCCGGGCGAAGGCGATCACCAGATGGCCGGTCCACGGAACCACTACCTCGCGCCGGTCCTGCCGCCAGGCGCTCCAGACGGCCTCGGCGGCTCGCTCCGGGCTGATGCCGCGAAAATGGCCGGCATTGAAGCGCAGGCTGTCGCTGCCTCGCACGCAGTTGCGGCCGAAGCCGGTCTCCACGAAACCCGGGCAGACGGTATTCACCTGCACCCCGTAGGGCGCCAGCTCCAGGCGCGCGGCGCGGCCTATGCAGTTGAGCGCGTGCTTGGTCGCCCCGTAGGCGCTCATGTACGGCACGCTGATGAATCCCGCCATGCTGGAGATGTTGACGAAGGCGCCCGAGCGCTGCTGCTTGAAGACGGGCGCAACCACCTGCATGCAGTCGATGACGCCGAAGAGATTGGTGTCGAACATGCGGCGGCAGGCCGCCATGTCCATTTGCTCCACCGAATCTACCAGGCCAAAGCCGGCATTGTTGACCCAGACGTCTATGCGCCCGAAGCGTTCGAGGGCCGCCGCCAGCAGCGCCACGATCTGCTGCTGCACCGTCACGTCGCAGGCCACGGCCAGCGTGCGGGCGGTGTTCCCCAACCGCTGCCGCGCGGCTTCCGAGCGGCCCAGATCGCGCGAGGAGAGCACCACACTGTGCTGCTCGCGCAGGAAGCGCGCCGCGATCGCCTCGCCGATGCCCATCGAGGCGCCGGTCACCACAACCACTTTCTCTGTCATGCACCCACCCTGACAACCGGGACAGGACTGAATTGTACAGATGTGAGCTGGGGAGTGTGGGATCAGGCCTTCCTGGCCTGCTTGATCAGCTTGGCGGCCTTCTTCGAGTCGCAGTAGCCAAGAACCTTGAACTCCCTGCCTTCCACCCGATTGTAGTTCACGAAGAAGGCTTCGATCTCGTGCAGGAGCGCCGGCGGCAGCTCGTCTATGCTGTGAATGTCCGAGAAGCTGGAGTCGTGCACATCGGCGGCGATGAGCCGGTCATTCCGGATGGGCTTTCCCTGGTTGTCTTGCTGGCGCTGCTCGGCCTCCATGGCGCCGATGAGCTGACAGTCCACAATGCAGCCCGGAAAAGCGGGGGTGTCCATCAGCACCAGCACGTCGAGCGGGTCGCCGTCCTCGGCCTTGGTGCCCGGAATGAAGCCGAAGTTGTAGGGAAAGCTCATGCCGGAGGGGAGTACTTTCTTGAGCCGGTAGCCGTGCAGCTTCTCGTCCCAGTTGTACTTGTTCCGGCTGCCGCATGGGGTCTCGATGACTGCGGTGATGCCCTGCCCGTTGCCGCCGTTCCCGTTTGCCTTGTTTGCCTTGTTCTTACCCTTGTTCGCCTTGGCCATGACCGAATCCACCGCAGGTGGGATGAGTCCGGTGGCGGCCCAGTTGCTATTCCGCGCCCCCAGGCCAAGCGTGCAGTAGCTTGGTGGGTGGAATGCGCGCGAGTTCCGGGAATTTAACTCGCACCAGGCCTGCCTCCAGCTCAGTACGCAAAACACGCGTGCAGAGGCCCCGGGCCTGCTCCGAAAAAATGCCCGCAACGAAGTGCCTGTATTTCGCGTCTAATCAGCACCTTTGACAAACGCCAGGCGCCACGCCGGATCCAGAGAAGCCGACGCACAGAGCGCAGCGGCGCTGACAGAGGGAATCGGAGGCGCGATGCCCTATCCCCATACTCTCGGCGAACTCCGCAAAAGCCGGTTTAGCGAGCAACACATGTTGCGACGCAGCGTGAAGGACGAGCTGCGCGAGAACCTGCTTACCCGCCTGCAGCAGAACGGGCCGGTGCTGCCCGGCATCGTCGGCTATGACGACACGGTGATCCCGCAGCTCATCAACGCCATCCTCTCTCGCCATAATTTCATTTTGCTCGGCCTGCGCGGACAGGCCAAGAGCCGCATCCTGCGCGCGCTCGCCGGGCTGCTCGATGAGCAGTCGCCCTACATCGCCGGATGCGAGATCCGCGACAATCCCTACGCCCCGCTTTGCCGCCGCTGCCGCGAGCTGGTGGCGCGCGAGGACGACCGCACTCCCATCGCATGGATGAAGCGTGACGAGCGCTACGTGGAGAAGCTGGCCACCCCGGACGTGACCATCGCCGACCTGATTGGCGATATCGATCCGATCAAAGCGGCGCGCGGAGGCCACGAGCTCGGCAGCGAGCTGGTCATCCACTACGGCCTGCTGCCGCGCGCCAACCGCGGCATCTTCGCTGTCAACGAGCTGCCCGACCTGGCAGGCAAGATCCAGGTGGGACTGTTCAACATCATGCAGGAAGGCGACGTGCAGATTAAGGGCTTTCCGGTGCGCCTGCCGCTGGACGTGGCGCTGGTCTTCACCGCCAACCCCGAGGACTACACCGCGCGCGGCAAGATCGTGACCCCGCTCAAGGACCGCATCGGCAGCGAGATCCGCACGCATTATCCGGCGACGGTCCAGGAAGGCATGGCCATCACCGCACAGGAGGCCTGGTGCGAGCGCGGCGGCCCCGAGCTGCAGATCCCGGACTACGTGCGCCAGACCTGCGAGCAGATCGCCTTCATGGCGCGCCAGGACAAGCGCGTAGACGGTCGCAGCGGCGTCAGCCAGCGGCTGCCGATCACGGTGTTGGAGAACGTGGTCTCCAACGCCGAACGCCGCGCGCTGCGCGAGGGCTCGCGGCTCGCCGTGCCGCGCATCTCGGACATCTACGCGGCCATGCCGTCGATCACCGGCAAGCTGGAGTTGGAGTACGAGGGCGAGATGAAGGGGGCCGACACCGTTGCGCGTGAGGTGATCCAGGGCGCCGTGGCCAGCGTCTTTGACGGCTACTTCGGAGCAGGCGGCGGCTCGAATGACCTCAAACAGGTGGTGCAGTGGTTCGATCTGGGCGGGCAGGTCACTCTGACCGACAGCACGCGCACGCACGAGGGACTCAAAGCCCTGGAGAAGATCCAGGGGCTGCTGGAGAAGACGCAGAAGGTCGGCGTGGGCGAAGGAGAGCCGGGCGAATCGATCATCTCGGCGGCGGAATTTATTTTGGAAGGGCTGCACGCCCACAAGCGCATCGGGCGTACCGAGGAGCGCGTCTTTACCGCCGGCGAAAAGTCCCCGCGCTACGCCGAACGCGAGGACCGCGAGCCCTATGAGATCACTTGGGAGCGCAAGAAGAACCGCAGCTTCAATTGAGCGGGAAGAATCAGTACAGGTTCCCAGGTCAGCGCCGCGTTTTCTGCGGCGCTGACCTGGGAACGGCGAATCGACAAGTAATTTATGAAGCGCGTCCGCTACAGCAAGTACATCCCGAACCTGGTGGAGGAGCTGAGCCTCGAGGACCTGATGGACGCGCTCAGCGACTTTCTGCTGGAGAGCGGCTTCGAGGACGAGTTCAGCCGCTACTACCAGCCGGGCGCTCCCGACGATGCGCTGGAGGCGCTGCGCGAGGCCATCCGCAATGCCCTGTTCAACTCCGCACAGTTCGACGAGCAGACGCGAGAGGCGTTGCGCCGCATGCAGGAGCAGGGCACGCTGGACGAGCTGATCGACGAGTTGATCGAGCGCATGGAGCAGGAGGGCTACGTCACCATCTCTCCGCCGCACGAGCCCGCGCGCATGACCAGCACGCCGGGCAGCGCGGGCGCCGACCAGCACAGGCCGCTGAAGTTCGAGGTCACCGACAAGGGGCTCGATTTCCTTGGCTATCGCGCGCTGCGCGACCTGCTCAGCTCGCTGGGGCGCTCCAGCTTTGGCCGCCACGACACGCGCGACACCGCCACCGGCATCGAAACCAGCGGATCGAGCAAGCTCTACGAGTTCGGCGACACGCTGAACCTCGACATCAACCAGACGCTGGGCTCGGCGATCCGGCGCGACGGCCTCTCGCTGCCGCTCAACATCGAATACAACGACCTGCACGTGCACCAGTGCGAGTATCAGTCTTCATGCGCCACGGTGCTGATGCTCGACTGCTCGCACTCGATGATCCTCTACGGCGAAGACCGCTTTACGCCCGCGAAAAAAGTTGCCATGGCGCTCTCGCAGCTCATCCGCAGCCAGTATCCCGGAGATACGCTCTCGCTGGTGCTCTTCCACGACTCGGCCGAGGAGCTGCCCGTCTCGCAACTGGCGCGCGTACGCGTAGGGCCGTACTACACCAACACGCGCGAGGGGCTGCGCATTGCGCAACGCATTCTGCAGCGCCAGCGCAAGGACATGAAGCAGATCATCATGATCACCGACGGCAAGCCCTCGGCGGTCACGCTGCCCGACGGAAGGATCTACAAGAACGCCTTTGGACTCGATCCCATGGTCGTGAGCCAGACTCTGGAAGAGGTGGCCAAGTGCAAGCGCGCCGACGTGATGATCAACACCTTCATGCTGGCCAGCGACCGCGGCCTTGTGCAGTTTGTGCAGAAGGTGACGGAGATGTGCCGCGGCAAAGCATACTTCACCACGCCGTATACGCTGGGCCAGTACCTGCTGATGGACTACATGAGCCGCAAGTCGCGGACGGTGCACTAAAGGCAGGTTTCAAAGTTTCAAGGTTTCAGAGTTAAAAGCGCTGATGCTCGCGAATTTCGCGAGCATTTCATTTTTTAGAGGTCATCCTGAGCGCAGCGAAGGCCCCCAGCGAAGATAGCATTCGTAGTGCTGCCCGAAGCTTTTCAACCAGTAAACTTCCCCGCTGGTTCTTGAAACCTCGCTAAGAGATAGAATCGGTCCTTTCGGCATGAGTGATGCGGACGAAGTTCAATCCTTTTGAGAATTGTTCGACGTTCAAAGCAAAATGCCCGCGCTTTGTTGGCTGAAAAACTTGAAGCGTTGCTGCTGGGTTGCGAGCCTGCTGGGGTCCTTCGCTGCGCTCAGGATGACCCTTCAAGAAAAAATCAAAAGCAACAGCCCCACTCAAGCAAAAGAAGCTTGAATGGGCCACCCGCCGCGCGCTTTTTTCGAGGCGCTAACCTGGGGTGAACTCTACTTCTTCTCTTGCGCGGCGTCTTCGGCGCGAACGGCGGCTTCGGCCGCCTGGAAGCCAATCTTGGAGTGGGTGCCGTCGCAAAACGGCTTGTTGACGCTGGCGCCGCAGCGGCAGAGCGAAATCCACGGCTTCTCCGGCTTTCTCTCCGGAAGCTTGTAAGCGACACCGTTCTGGTCCACCAGCTCGACCAGCCCCTCGGGGTCTTCCACGCGATAAGGGCCGTTGGGACGGACCGTGATCTTTACCTTTGCCATTCTTCTCTCCCGATGGACAGTGCGTATTCTCCAGGCGCGTAGTCGAGCGACCGCCTTGGAATTCACCTATGATACGCGAGAGACGGGAGAAGGCACCTCAGTCGGGGAGCGATGGCTCGTGCGGGCGGCCTCCACTTCGCGCTCGAACTCCTCAGCGCGGTGTTGGCTGGTATGCTCGGCGAGCACGCGGGCCTGGGCCGCCGAGCCGATCGCGCGCAACTCCGCATCGTCAATCTCGCGCAGATAGCGCACCACCTCCGCGCCGCTGGCCGGCAAAAGAATCTCGCGGCCGGGGACGAAGAAGCTGTCCAGCCCGGGCCAGTTGTCGCTGACGATCGCCGCGCCGCAGGCGGCTGCCTCAAACAAACGAACCGAGGGCGAATAGCCCGCCATCACCATCTCGCGCCGCGTGACATTCAGCGTCAGCCGCGACGACGAATACAGGTGCGGATGCCAGCGCGGATTCAGATGCACGATACGCCGCACGTTGCGCGGCCAGCGCACGTCTCGCGGATACTGCGGTCCGGCAACGATGAAAGATAGCTCGGGCAGTTCGTGCGCGGCCGCGAAGAGATACTCCTCCACCTTTGGCTGACGGTCGGGAGCGTAGGTGCCCATGTAGCTCATGGCGCAGGCAAAGCGCTGCGAGCGCGGCAGAGTGCGGTAGCGCTCCGGATCGAAGCTGCAGTAGAGCGGCACGGCGCGGCGCACGCCGAAGCGCTCCTGCAGCTCGGCCAGCATGGGCCCGCCGGTGAAGCTGAAGTAGACATCGAGGCCAGGGAGCTGGTCGGCGCGCAGATAGTCGCAGCCGCCGCGCTCTCTGAGTGCGGCCACCGTGATCGGCGTGTCGATGTCGTAGAAGGTGCGCACCGCCGCGTTCGATTCGAGCATCTCCGCGATGGCCTCGATACCATCGGGAAAATACGAGCCCACCATCGCGACGTCGGCCGAGCGCAGCTCGCGCCGCACCTGAGGCAGCGCCTCCGCCCAGCGCGTATAGAGCTTCAACTCGCAGAAGCCGGGCTCGGGCAGGTCGCGATTGGAGGCGTACCACTCCACGTCCTTCTCAAAGAACACGACGCGGTGACCCCGCTGATCGAGCGCGCGCGCCAACGCACGAAACGTGTTCGCATGGCCGTTTCCCCAGGTGGACGTGATGGACAGGCCGAAGATGACGATCCGCAATGATTTCTCCGCTGTTGCTGTCCCAGGTCAGCGCCGCAACAGCCGCGCCGCGGGACCTGGGCACCTGCACTCTTCTTTCAGGCGGGACGCTCGAGAGGCGGCGCCACCTGCTGTTCCAGCGCGCTGGGATGACGGCTGCTGCGCGCGGCGAAAAGAATCTCCTCCACCTGCGCCGCTCGCTTGGCATACGTGTGCTCGGCGAGCGCGCGCCTCTGCATGGCATCGCCGATGGCGCATGCCTGTGCCGCGGTGACTTCGCGCAGGTACCGCGCCACATCCTCGGCGCGTTCAGCGACCAGAATTTCCTTGCCGGGGGAGAAAAAGCACTCAACCCCGCGCCAGTGGTCGGTGATGAGGCAGGTCGCCGAGCCTGCGGCCTCAAAGACGCGGGTCGGCGGCGAGAAGCCCACCTCCGCCATCGACTCGCGGTTAATGTTCAGCGCCATGCGGGCCGAGGCGTTGACGCGGTTGTGCGCGGCCGTGCCAACGTGGCCGATCCAGCGCACATTCGGCGGCAGAGCCTTGCCGCCCCATCCCTCGCCGCCCAGCACAAAGCTCATCTCCGGCGCGAGCGTCGCGGCGCTGAGAAAGAACTGCTCCACCCGGCGCTCGCGGTCGGGCAGCCGGTTGCCGACGAAGACCAGGTCGCAGGCCAGCGCCGGATCACGCTGCTCACGATGGTGCGTCTCCGGATCGAGTCCGTTGTAGATCGGATGGCAGCAGCGCGCGCCGAGACGGAGATAGCGCTCCACCACCTCGTCGCCGCCGCCGTAAGTGAAGATAAAATCGTACTGCGGGATGAGGCGGCGGAAGGGATCGCCTGCGTTGCTCTCCACGCGATCGAGCGTCGCCGGAGCGTCCACGTCCCAGAAGGCAACTTGCGCTCCGCGCGGCTGGCACTCCAAAACGCGCGCTTCGAGCAGTTCGTCATCGGCGCCCACGCCGCTATGCTTGACGACCAGGTCCGCACTCGACGCCAGGGCGATCAATTCGGGAATGTCACGCGGAGTCTGGTAGACGATCGACTGCGCGTACTCAATCTCGCTCAGGTCGCGGTTCTGCTGGCGGTTGTAGATGTCGGGTTCGGCAAAGGTGATCTCGTGCCCCAATGCCGCGAGGTTATTGTAAATGCCCCGGTAGTAGGTAGCGGCCCCGTTCCAGTAGCTGGACGTAATGCTGGAACCGAATACGAAGATCCTCATCGTGCAATTTCTCCACAGATCTCCATCAACTGCTCGGCGCGATGCCTGCAGGTATGATGCCGGCGGATGGTTTCAAGGCCACGGGTGGCGAGCGACTGGCGCGCGCTTTCATTTTTCAGTAGTTCGCGTTCCATGGCGAGCATCTCCTGGCCGCTCTTTGCCACCAGATAGTCCTCGCCCGCGCGGAACAATCCTTCGGTGTCTGTCCACGGCGCGCAGACGAGCGGTATGCCGCAGGCCAGCACCTCAAATACGCGGATCGTGGGCACCCCACTCAAGCCATTGGCATACTGCCGGCGAGGCACGTGCAGCGCCAGCCGGCCGGCAGCGTAGAACTCCGGCGCATCGAGGTTGGGAAGATAGCCGGCATACTCGATTCCCGCGCGGCGCAGCGCCTCACGGGCCTCTTGCGGATACCGAACGCCGCGAACCACCACGTGCCGCCGCTCCGCAGCGAGCTTGGCGCCGGGCTCCACCAGAAATTCCTTTAGCTCCTGAGTGCGCTCTTCATCGCCCCAGTTGCCGATCCAGATGACGTCATTCTTTTTCGGCCGGGGAATGGGATAGAAGACGCTGATGTCGGCCGCCTCGTGGAACGTCCACACCTTTGGCACACCGAAACCTTCGGCGTAAATCCGGCGGATCGACTCACCGAAGGCCAGCACGCCGTCGAATTGCGCAAGCGGCAGACGGATGATCTCAGCGGGATTGCTGTAGGCGCGGTGGTGCGTGTCATGAAAGAGCGCGCGGAAGCCCAGCCGCGATTTGCGCGACAGAATCTCCTCGATCAGCCGCGGCGAATTCCACTCGTGGACCAGGACAAGATCGGCGCCGGCGAGTTCGCGGTCGAGGAACGGACCAATCGTGGAGTTGCAGCGATAGGTATGGACCTCAAGCTCCGGGTAGGTGCGGTGAAACTGCTCAACGGCCCGCGCTGCATCTGCCTCCTGCCGCAGATTGGTCAGCGACCAGCCGTCGCACTCCTCATAGCAGCGGACCTCGTGGCCCATCTTGGCCAGCGCGCGGGCCAACCCCCGGAGGAAATGAGCGTTGCCGTGGTTCCAGTCGCTGATCCACGAGTGAGCAAAGAGGCGAATGCGAAGGTGGTTCATGCGGCGGCGACTCCCTGTCTCAGCAGCGCCTGGTAGGCCTGCAGATATTCATCCACCATACGCGAGGCCGGGTAATTGCGGCAGGCGTGGGCATGGGCCCGCTCGGCGTAGTCCGCACACATCTGCGAATCGGCGTGAAGTTGCGCCAGCACCTCGGCCAGCGAGCGGGAGTCGTCCTTGCGGAAATAGAGCGCCGCCTCGCCCCAGACCTCGCGCAGGCTCGGAATGTCATTGACCACCAGGGCGCAGCCGGAGAACGCAGCCTCCAGCGGGGCCAGCCCGAACGGCTCGTACTTCGAGGTCGCAATGTAGATCGCCGCATGCGCCAGCAGCTCGCGCATCCCATGCTCGCTGAGCACGCCGCTGCAGCGCACCATGGACTGGCGAGGCGGACCTTCATTGTCCCTTTCATTGCTCTCTAGAAAGTCCGGTTCCACCTCATCTTCCAGCGCCAGCGCGCCCGCGACCAGGATGGGCAATGGTGGATGGGCGAGTTCCATCAGCAGGCGCGACTGCTTGCCCTCGTCCCATAGCCTCCCGGCGCTGGCCGCATACTGCCGCTTGCACGGGATCCCCGGTAAGCCCGCCTCTGGCTTGCTGGGGCGGAGGCGCAAGCGGTTGAAGAGCTCCGGCGTGCGCCCGTTATAGATCACACGCGAGCTCCGCGGCCTGCCGTAGCAGCTTTCGATCTGGCCCAGCATCCACTGTGAGGGCGCAACCACCATAGTGGCCGCGGACAATCCATCGGAGACCACCCGGCGATACCAGTCCGCCCAGCTCCCGGCAAGCTGCGAGCCGTGGACAGCGCGGTTCCAGCTGATCACGTCGCTGTGCGCCACCACCAGCTTGGGCAGCTTCACATTGAGCGCGCCGTAGCAGAACTGGCTGAGGTGAAGCAGGTCGGGCCTGCGCTCGCGCACCACGCTTCGCAGAAATCGCATCGAGTCGGCCAGGTCGGTGTCGGCATCCTGCATCCACTCAAGCCGGAAGCCGGTGGGGAGATACTCGACCGAGGGGAGCTCATGCAGCCATGCGGCCTGCTCCGAGCTGGGAATGCGTCCGAAGCTCACCAGCGTGACGCGGACGCCGCGCGCGGCCAGTCCGGTGACCAGCTCTCGGGTGTAGGTCCAGACCCCGCCCACCGCGTCTGCGGTGATCAAAACGTGCATGACCGCTCCTCGCTTGCCGAGAACAAAAGATTCAGGCCGTCAGTCCGTAGGAGAGCAGGCTCTTGCGCGCCTCTTCCACCCGGTCGAAGGCGGGCTGCGAGCGCAGCCAGTCCACCAGCTCGCCCATCGCGCCCGGCAGGCGGTGCACCGGGCGGTAGCCCAGTGCGCGGCCGGCCAGCGTGATGTCCGCAAAGCAATGCCGGATGTCACCCGCGCGGAAGTTGCCGGTGATCTCGGCCGGCGTGCTCTCTCCCAGCATGGCGCCCAGCACCTCGGCAATCTGCCGGATCGTCACGGCGTGGCCGGAGGCGATATTGAGCGCCAGGCCATCGCCTTCGCTGCGCTCCATCGCCAGCAGGTTGGCCTGCACCACGTCGTGCACGCTCACAAAGTCGCGCAGCTGCCAGCCGTCCTCAAAGATCAGCGGCGGCCGCTGGTTCAGCAGCCGCGAGGCGAAGATGGCCGCCACTCCGGTATATGGATTGGAGAGCGCCTGCCGAGTGCCATAGATGTTGAAGTAGCGCATCGCCACCACCGGCAACCCATAGGTGCGGCCAAAGAGCAGGCACATCTCCTCCTGGTTCTTCTTGCTCAGAGCGTAGATCGAGGTGCACTGCGCGGGCTTGCTCTCGCTGGTCGGGACCGGTTCGGTCAGGCGGTGGCAGTGCGGGCACTCCACCTGCCATTGGTGCGCGTGGAGCTGCGCCGCCGTGCGCGGCCCCGGGGCCACGGCGCCGTGCTCCCGGCAGTGGTACTGCCCTTCGCCGTAGAGCGACATTGAAGAGGCCACGATGAGCTTCTCCACCCGGTTGCGGCGCTCCAGCAGCAGTTGTAGAAGGTTGGCCGTGCCTTGGGTGTTGATCTCCATGTAGCGGGCGATCTCATACATGGATTGGCCCACGCCAACAGCCGCGGCAAAGTGAAAGACCACGTCGATGTCGTCCAGCGCCCGGCGCAGCGCAGAGATGTCGCGCACGTCGCCGCGGACCAGCTCGGCCTCGCGCGCAAGGTAGACGGGAACGCTGCCGCCATGGACCTGCTCCTCCAGGCTGTCGAAAATTCGGACCTGGTGTCCCTGGTGCAGCAGCGCATCCACCGTATGCGAGCCAACAAAGCCGGCGCCGCCGGTGACCAGCACCCTCCTGCGATTCATGCTCCCTCCGCTCCCACTCCGACTGCGCGCTCGCCGGGCGAGCTCTGAGGACTGCTCAGTTCACTGCGCGCCTCGCGAGGCAATCTCTGCGGCGCATAGCGCAGCACCGCCCAGCGGGCGAACTCGGCGAAGTCCGCCGGGTCCTTCGCCGGACTCGTGTAGTGCGGGACGATGCCCAGGTGCTCCGGCGTAAAGCACAGGGTGATGGTGGTGTCGAACTCATTGAGCGCCGACATCTGGCGGTCGAACCAGGCCTCCGAGCCGGGACGGAACCAGTCCGCCCAGCTGATGCCGGTGCGGATCGAACGCACTCCCAGCTCGCGCAGCCGCCGCACCCCGAGCTCCAGCCGATGGTCCTCGAAGTGGAACCACTGGCAGACGCCCATTCCCGAGGGAAAGCTGGCTGCGGCAAGCTTGGGCGAGCCGTCGCTGCGGAAGAGTCCCATGTAGTAGTGGCGGTAGTAGGCGCTGCCCTCCGCCTCCTTGTGCCGAGTGGTGGCGGTCCAGGTCGGCGGCAGATCGAAGAGGCTGTACCAGTGCACCCGCTCCACCAGCGGCAGCAGCAGCTCGGCCGTGCGCTGCAGGCCGAAGAGCTGCACCTCCTCGGCGCCGAAGGACGAGGCCCCCGCCTCGCTCACCCAGATGGCCTTGTCGCCGATCACCCTGCGGATCTCCTCCAGCTTGTGCGGCCACTCGGAGATCGGCCAGTGGTTCCAGTCGAGCGGAAAGCCATGGACCGCAACGATGTCCACCAAGTCCAGCACGCCGTAGCCGGCCAGCAGTTCGAGAAAGCGAGGATCGATGGGGGAGATGCCGCCCAGCACAATCCTGAGCTCCGGGTTCGCCTCCCGGATGGCCCGGGTGCCGGCATGCATCAGGGCGGCGAAGTTCTTCCACGCCGGGTCGAGATTGAAGTCCCAGTGGGAGAGATTGTTCGGCTCATTCCACAACATTACGGCTTCGACCATCAGGCTGTTCCCCTTCTCCACCCTTTGCGCCGTCTCTGCGGCATGGATTTCGAACCGTAACCGTCAACCTCAACTCTCACAAGCTACCTTCCAGCTCCATGGAGTACACGTACTGTCCCTGGCGGGAGCGGGCATCGGGGCGGCAGATCCAGGTCTCGTCCTCCGGATGCGACTCGATCTCCAGCCCGGACGAGCGCAGCATCGCCTCGGCGGCGGCCCGGTTGGGGACCCACCAGTTCGTCTGGTCGCGGGAGTAGCTCTGCTCAATGAAGTGCATGCGCGGCCAGCTTGGATCGGAGAAGATGTCCTGCCGCCAGAAATCATAGTCCGGCTCCCACTCCTTGACCTCATCGGAGCCGCGCAGCATCGTCTGGAAGACCATCCTGCCGGCCACCTTGGTGACCAGCTTGTCCAGGGCATAAAGCGGATAACGCAGGTGATAGAAGACGCCCATGAACAGCACGTAATCGAACTGCCCGGCGATCCGATCGACCTCATAGATGCTGCACTTTTCGAGCTCGATCTCGAGCCCCAGGGTGCGCGCCGCCAGCCGCGCCTGCTCCAGATAGCGGTCGCAGATGTCGATCCCGAGCACCCGGCTGGCGCCTCTCTGCTTCATCTGCAGCGAATAAAAGCCGCCGTTGCAGCCCACATCGAGGACCGTGGCCCCGCTGAGATCCTGCGGAATGGCCGGCGAGATGTGCCGCCACTTTATGTTGGGAAAGTCGCCCAGGAAGTGATTAGGCGCCGTCTGGATACCCTGGAGATCGATGTTGTGGAACCACTCGCCCAGTTCGGAGATCTGCTGGGCCAGGGCGGAGTCTGCCGTCACGGGGTTGGAGGGAACGCTCTGCAAGGCCATCGCACCTGTGCGGCAGCGGAATTCGACTTCCTCTCTGCCTTCCGCATTTTAGAGTCGGCCTGAGCTACGGGAGATGCCTTGCTGGATCAACAAACCTTTGCCCGAGCAAACCAAAGTCGGACTTGCTGGGGGCTGCGGATTTCGGCCCGGAGGGCCAATCGGCCCGCTGGGAGCTCGGCTGAGTGGGCAACCCGAATTGCGGCAGGCAAAGCGAATACGTAAGCAATTTACGTTTGCGAGAGCCGAAGGCAGAGCTCCGGCAGCGGTGGAAGCAAACCGAAGGAGAAAATCGGGCCCGGGAAAAGTCTTCGAAGGAGAATTCTTCAGTCCGTGTTTCGAGGAGCTGCGGGCTTGGTAGCGGCCAGCTTCCAGAGCAGCACCACGATCGGGGTCAGCAGGAGGAGAAGGTGAATGCCCGTGACCTGCATGCTCCAGCCCATGATCCACAGCACGAGCAGAATGGCAACGATCGTCCAGAGCACGAGGCACCTCCCGGGGCTTTCCTGAAAACCCGAGGTTGGTTCACAGGGTGAACTTGGCAGGGCCGCAGAACCAGCGGCCCCAAATTCAGGTACATAGCTTAATATGAATGCAGCAGCTTGGCAAGCAGCTTCACAGGCCCGGTGCCGGCCGACGCCTCAGAGGACCGTTCTTCTCATGACCGGCGTCAGCTTCGGCCATTCCGGACGGCCCATCGTTCCTCGCTCGGGGCTCGCTCGGGTGGCGGAGCTGCTTCCAAATCTGTCCTGCAAGATAGACGCACACCAGCAGCTTTGGTTAGCACGGGATTCGCCCAGCCCTGGCGCAATGCCCCTTCCCGGCGGGCCCGGTGCACAGCCCGGTGGGGACTAGTTCACGGTCTCCAAACGGGCGCGCACGCTGCTCGCAAGCTGGCAGACCGAGCTCAGCTTCTCCAGTGCGTCGGCGGGGATCTCGGGCACGCGCATGGCAAGCTCGGCGGAGAGCAGGATCCCGGTCACCGCATCGCGGATCTCGCTGCGCAGCTGCGACTCGGCGGCGCGGATAGCGATCAGGCGCGACTCCCGGTTGCGGCGCACAGCCAAGCGCAGGTCGCGCGCGATGCGCTCGGCGTTGCTCACCGCCAGGTTGACGTAGACCGGAACGGCCAGTCCAAGATTGTTGAGCAGCCCGTCCAGCGCCTCGCCCTCGGCCTCCACCATGGGGTCGTCGAGCACCACCGCGGAGTATTCGTTGTTGCGCAACAGAGCGGCGGCCTTGCGCACCGTATCGCAAACCTCGACCGCCTCCCCCATGGCCTGTTCCAGGCTCTTGCCGCACTCCATGCGGCGATTGCTCGAAGTCACAAGTAGAATCATGGACCGTCTCCTCGTCGTCTTCTCGCGGGGCGCAAGACCCTGCGGCTAGATCGGGTCCCCGGCAAGCCGTAGTGTGCTTGCGGGGGCGAAAACCCGGGTCCCCGGCAAGCCCGTTGTGGGCTTGCTCGGGTGGAATGGCGTGGAGCTCCCACATCGGCCGGCAGAAGACAAACATGGGCCCACGCCGGCCTGAACTATTGCAGTACGCCGTACTCTTTCAGCTTGCGATAGAGGGTGGTCTTGCCGATGCCGAGCAGGCGCGCCGCCTCGAGCTTGTCACCGTGCAACTGCTCGATGGCGCCGAGAATGGCCTGCTTCTCCATCTCGGCGATGGGCAGGATGCCGCGCCGCGAGTTCAGCCCCTCGGCCGCGGACTGGTTCTGCTGCCTCCAGCTCTGGATCGTGGTGGGAAGATCGGCCACATGGATCGTTGGGCCGCTGGTGAGCGCGCAGGCGCGCTCAATGCAGTTCTCCAGCTCCCGGACGTTGCCCGGCCACTCATAGCTGAGCATCAGCTTCAGCGCATCGTCGCTGATATTGCGCTGCACCCCGGTGGAGCGCGCCAGCCGCTCCAGGAAGTGGCCGACCAGCAGGGGAATGTCCTGCTTGCGCTGGCGCAGCGGAGGAATACGCAGGCTCAGCACATTGAGGCGGAAATACAGGTCTTTGCGGAATGCGCCCTGGGCCACCGCCTGCTCCAGGTCGCGATTGGTCGCCGCCAGCACGCGCACGTCCACCGGCATCGGCTTGCTGCCGCCCACCGGGCGGACCTCCTTCTCCTGCAGGGCGCGCAGCAGCTTGGACTGCAGGTCCACGGGCAGCTCGCCGATCTCATCGAGGAAGATCGTCCCGCCATCGGCAGCCTGCAGCAGGCCGTCTTTGTTCTTGGCCGCGCCGGTGACGGCGCCCTTGGTGTAGCCGAAGAGCTCGCTTTCAATCAGCGTGGGCACCAGCGAGCCACAGTCAACCGCTACGAAGGGCTTGTCGCGGTATGGGCCGGAGAAGTGAATGGCGCGCGCCACAAGCTCCTTGCCGGTGCCGCTCTCCCCCATGATCAGCACCGGATGCGAGCTGTGCGCCGCCTTGGAGATGATGCGGTAGAGCTTCTCCATCTCGGGCGAGCGCCCGATGATCGCCCCGAAGCCCTCCTTGCTCTTCACCTGCTGGCGAAGGATGCGGTTTTCACTGGAGAGCTGGAGGTGTCCCAATACCCGGTCGAGGATCAGGCGAAGCTCTTCGAGGTTGAACGGCTTGGTGACGTAGTCGTAGGCGCCCTGCTTCATGGCCTGCACCGCCGACTGCACGCTGGCGTAGCCGGTCATCACCACCACAACCGTCTCCGGACGGCGGCGCTTGACCTCTTTCAGGATCTCAAGGCCCCCGATGCCGGGCAGGCGCAGGTCCAGCAGCACCACGTCGATCGAGTTGGTGTCCAGCACTCGGAAGGCATGTTCCGCGTTATCAGCGACATAGGTGGTGTAGCCGATGCTCTGGGCCACCTCGCGACAGCCCTCCCGGATGGACCGCTCATCGTCTACGACGAGCAGGTTCAGCAGGTTCGCCTCCGCCTTTTCCCGAGTCGGTTCCATGGCCAACGCCCCCAAAATGGTACTAAGTGCCACCCCCGTCGCGGAAGTGTCTGCATCACTGGTTCGTGTGCCGTGGGGCACGCCCGAGCTGTGACCCGCAACTGATGCCTGCACCGCGCTCATCTCCTTCATCGTTGTCCTTGCCTCCCTGTCTTTGGCCCCGCGCTGTTCCTCGAGCTGTTCGCCCAACCTGCATTCATGCTCAGAAAGACTCCACGTTCTTAGAAGACCCAACCTCGGGCTCCTGCCCGCCTGACGAGGTCCCGAACACTCCCGCATCGGCCTCTCCGCAGGCGGCGAGCAACTGGCTGCGCACCTCGCGAAGCAGCAGGCAGCCGCGCTCACAGCCCGCACAGACCCTGCTGGCGTAGTGCCACAGCGCCTTACCCTCCGAACCCGCCGGAGAGCCCACCGTTGGCTTCCCGGGGTGCAGGTACTCCGCCAGCAGGCCACCCGAGATCATCACTCCAGTCAGGACATTGGACAGCTCATGCATCAGCCGGCGCATGGCCGCTACCTGAGCGCCGTCCAAAACGACTGTGCCAGCCTCCGCCTCATGCGGAAGGCTGCGGGAGTCGTCGCTGTCCATTTCGGAGCTCACGCCCATTTCCAAAGCAATACCAGTGCCAAATTGGGTTAGAAAAGCTAAGTCATTGCTGGAGAAAGAGTTCTATCGCGAACAGCAGGCGGGATGAGGATTTTCTTA